>Ga0153967_100017_pt1 | contig 125947 bp, 125 predicted proteins | sample TSFL051MetaG_FD_104688 | JGI IMG/M metagenome (GOLD analysis project Ga0153967, IMG submission 104688) | Attine ant fungus gardens microbial communities from Florida, USA - TSFL051 MetaG | ecosystem: Host-associated > Fungi > Mycelium > Unclassified | place: USA: Florida, Paynes | collected...
ACGGCATGTCGGCGATCACGGCATGAACCCACGGCATGAGCAGATGGCAGCGGGACACGGCATGTCGGCGATCACGGCACACGGCATGAGCAGACGGCAGCGCATCTCTCCCCATGCCACGGTTTGCTGCACGGCTGTCGCAGGCGCTGTTCGACTTTGTGGTGCAGCTGCTGCCGCCAGACGCCGAGCTCGCAATCAAAGACGATGTGCGCCTGCTTCTGCAGCGTCTCCTGCGCACTCTCCAGCCAGACGCCGTCCTCCTCGCCTTTGGGTCCACCGCAAATGGCTTTTCTCTCCGCAACTCGGGTCAGTCCTTTCTGTGTCTCCCAGCTCGTCGCCCATGCCCTCTCCAGACATGGATCTCTGCTGTCTCCTCCACGCTCCCACTCCCAGTCCCTCCGATCTCGTCACCCAGTGTGCAGATCTCCTCCAGCGCGGTCCGTCTTTCTTTCTTTCTCTTCTCCTCCTTGCTTACTCCCTCAAGAAACCAACTTTCACGTCATGCCTCTCCCCCACGCACGCATCCCCATCGTCAAGCTCTCCCTCGACCCCGCACCCGGCCTCCCCTTTGGCATCGCCTGCGACATTGGCTTTGACAACAGACTCGCCATCGAAAACACCCGTCTCCTCTATTCCTATGCAAAAATGGATCCCACTCGCTTGAGAACCCTCGTCTTGTTTCGTGCGTCTCTCTACTTCCTCTCTTCCTCGCTTACCCCGTTCCAGTCAAGATCTGGAGCAAACGCAGGTACTTGCCCCCTATCCTCCTCTTGCCACTCACCCATCCCTCCCCCAGAAAAATAAACTCCCCTTACAAAGGCACCCTTTCCTCCTACGGCTATGTCCTCCTCGTCATCTACTTTCTCATCCATGTCAAGAACCCCCCCGTCCTCCCCAATCTCCAGAAAATGCCCCCCCTCCGTCCCATCAACACCGACGAAACCACCCTCAACGGCTACAACGTCTGGCACGTCCTCTCCACTCACCCCTTCCCCCTCCCCACACTCATCCCCTCCTAGGTTCTTTGACGACACCGATCTCCTCGCCCAGCGCTGGCATTCCAAAAACTCCGATTCCGTTGCCCAGCTCCTCATCGACTTTTTTCGCTACTTTTCAAGAGACTTTCCCTACAACTCTGGCGTCGCCAGCATCAGACTCGGTCTCATCAAAAAGGACACCAAAGGCTGGGCTTCTCCAACCCCTCCCCATTCCTCCCCCAGAGCTCCTCCCACTGACAGAAACAAGTTTTGCATCGAAGACCCTTTCGAGACAGACTACAACGTCGCCAGATGTGTCACCAAAGACGGCCTCTACACCGTGCGTGATTTTCTTCTCTTCTCTTCTTCCCTCAACGCTTTTTCTAGATCCGAGGCGAATTCATGCGCGCATCTCGAATCCTGGCTACCCGTCCAGAAAGAGCCACCATCGCCCTAGCAGATCTCTGTCAAGAACGACAAGCAGATGATTTACTCGTCGCGCCCCCTCGCAGACCCTACCTCACCCCCCAAAGAGACTCTTTTTTTGAGCCTGCCCCTGCTCTCTCTGTGCCTCTCGTCATCAGGGATCCTAGGCAAACAGACTCTACTGTCAATGACTCCCCGAGGTCCAGCTCCCCTTTTCCACATCCATCGCCATCCACCACCACCACGACCCCTCCTACCCAGACCCTGCCACCACCCCCTCACATTGCCTCTCATACCCACATGTTGCCTAAACGATCAAAATGGACTTGTCCGCCTCCTGAAGATGCCTCGTTTGATGATCGCGTTGTCTACGAGAGTCAGTTGGATCGGAGTTTGGAGCTCGGGACGAGGAGGAGCAGTGGTTATTCTTCTCCATTCGAGTCAGAGATCAACAAGCCCGAAGCGTATGTGGGATTGGATTACGAGAGATCTGGTTAACCTTTTTATCTAGTTGTCCGACTGTGAATATCGTAACTACACCAATACTACCACCGTCACCGTCTATGGTCAAAGGAAAATGGAAAGAAGGAGACTCGTCGTCGTCATCGTCGTCGTCGTCACCTGTCGTTGGTACTGGGATACCTCGACTCGATGCGTATGTGGGTACAAACGCGAATGTGTTGAGTCGAGGGGGTGGATTGTCGAGACGATCGTCGTCTTCTCGTTCGACTCTGACAACGACGACAAAAGGACAGCAGAAGAAGAAGAGTAGTGCGACTTTGTCTCAACAACCAACGAGTAGTTTTCGTTCACGTTCACCTTTGTTATGGGAGGATTCGTCTTGTTTGCAAGATACGCCCGCAGTCTTGTCGTCATCGTCGTCGACGAGGGAAACGTATGTGATGAGGCCGTCACTGTCGTCGTCGCCGTCTTTTGGACCACCGAGGATGATGTATGGACCTCGACATCATTATTCTCAGTATCCACAGCAACAGCAGACGTATTCGAGGGTTGTTTCTGGTGGGAGATATGGTGGTGGTGTGGGTGTGGGTGAAGAAGGAGAGGTGCAACAGGTGTTTTATCAGACTGGTGGTGGTGCTATGACGGGTGGAAGTGGGAGATCATCAACGGGGATATCGCCTTTGGTGACGCCGTATCAGGAGCGGTCGAGGCCCCTTCGAGAGATGTGTGAACGCTCTTCTTCTTCTTCTTCGAGTCGAGTTTGTGAGGAGGGTGTGAAGGGTAAGGATGATGGTGGTGGTGGTGGATTGTTGTTGGGTGAAGAGGATGAGCATGAGGATGGTGTGGGAAGAGGAGGTGGTGGTGGATTGAGCGGAAGGGTTGGGTTGGGAATGTCATCATTGAGTGAGAAAGGGAAGTTGAAGACGACGATGACGAAAGCAACAACAACACTGCAGCCGCCGCCGCCGCCGCCATTAAAACCGATGGTATCGAAAGAAGAAGAAGAGAGGTTGCCTGGGACGGTGGTCCCTGATGATGATGACGGAGGAAGAGGAGATCGTTTCCCTAGTATCGATGTTGAAAGAGACATTCACGTTCGAATAGTCGACAAGGGTTTGAGTGGGAGGAAGAGAGAAGAAGAGACGAGTGAGGGTGTGAGTGGTGGTGTAGGGAAAAAGAGCGTGGATGGTAGTGGTGGTGATTGGAAGATGGTGGGCGGTATAGAGAAAAAAGGGGATGGGAAGAAGAGTGTGGGAGGTGTGAATGTGAGTGTCCATGTTGACGATGGTGATGGTGGTGGTGGTGTGGAGAAAGGAAAACAGAAACGGAAACAGAAACGGAAACAAAAACGGAAGAATACTGGGAATACGAATGGGGTTTTGAATTGAACTCGGTTAAGGAGGGGGTTTTTGGTGGTGCTTTATATTGTAATTATCTATAACCTATTCATCGTTGGTTTTTGGGTGCTTTTCGTTAGGAAATATGGTTTTTTTGTTAATGAGGTGGTTGGTAATTTGGAGTGTGGTGTGGAGAGAGAAAGGTAAAGGCAAAGGCAAAGGAATTGCTTGATTGTAGTGTTACTAGGATGGTTTTGGCTTTGGCTTGTGAATTTGGAAATTGTGATGTGTGTTATTATCATTATCACTATCACGTTGGTTGTGTGTGGATAGACGACGATGTTTTTATTCGATGTTTGGACCATGAAAGGATTAATGATCAAGTTCATGTAAAAGGACCTATATGGATATAGAATTCTCTCGCTCTCTCTTTGATGTCCAGTACTAACCACGGTCGAACTTTTTTTTCGCTCGCTTGGACCATTAGGATTGACCTTGGATTATGTAAATACAATTCTCTCTTTTTCTTTACTCTTGGACCGTGAATGGATTAGCGATTTCTTCAGAGCCATCCATAGGACTGACAATAGTAATAAGGGGACCTCGAACCACCACGAGTCCCAATGATCGAGTGTGTGGTTCTGGTTCTGTTGTGTGTGTGTGTGTATGTGTAAATGTGAATATGTGTGTGCGTGTGTGCATGTGTTATCAAAAAAAGATTTACCGTGAATATATTCTTCGACGTTGTCGAGGACGAGGTTTAACAGTTGATCATAGCCTTTGAGTGTTCCTTCTACTTGTCGACCACCCATAAGTTTGATGCGAATAGGTTCGTTGACGTATTTGGAGAGATCGAGGATGGCTTCGCGTTTGGGTTTATCATTGGCTCCGAGGGTTCCTCCACTACTACGCGTTGGCTGATGATTCCTGTTCTAAAGGAAATTTAAGAGAAAAAAAAAGGATTGCAAACAGAAGGAGACGCAGAATGAGCGTCAGGGATAAAATAATGATTTTTTGGGACGCACGCGATCGGCCATGATGGACGGAAATGAAGATGTGTGAAAATTGATTATTATAATATAAGTCAACCATCACTTTTGAACTTTTGTTTCCTTTTTTTTCTTCTCCCTTGTCTCTTAACTCTCTCGCGCGCGCGCTCTCTCTCTCCATTATCCTCTCTCTCCCTCTCTACTCTTCCTACCCCCCCTTTTTTGTTTGTTTTTCGTTTTTGCTTCTATGGATCCGACAACTCTGCTCGCCAATACGCTTTCTCCTGGTGCGCTTTTTTTTTTGGGGGGGGAGAGGTGAAGAATGAGTTGCTTACTTCAAGTTTTTTTTTTTTCCCATCTTGTTTAGATGCGAATACGCGTCAGGATGCTACTCAAAAACTCGAGAATGCGTCGAGGGAAAATTATGTATGTCTGCTTTCTTCCTTTCTTTTTTTTTTTTTTGCTGACAGATGATGGTTGCAGCCTGAATATATGATGATGTTGTCATCGGTGCTCAATGATGAGACAAAGCCTTTACATGTACGGAATGTAGCTGGACTAGCGCTCAAAAATGCTCTTTCAGCCCGTGTATGTCCCCCTCCCACCTTTTTTTTTCTGGTTGAAATCGCGTTGTGTCTCACTGTTGTTGTTGTTTTTGCCCCGTCGTGGTTCAATAGGAAGCAGCAACGCAGGCCGAGTATGCTAACAGATGGCTTTCGCTCAACGTGGATTTGAAGAACAAGATCAAACAAGAGGCTCTGATGACGCTCGGATCGCCCGTACCAAAAGCTGGAAATTTCGCTTCGCAGGTCGTCGCTGCCATCGCGGCTGTCGAACTCCCTGTTAATCAATGGGGCGAGTTGATCGAGATGCTATTGAGCTTTGTCAATAGTCAGGCAGCGACAAACGTTCGAGTTGCGACGCTTCAGACGATTGGATTTATCTGTGAAGTGATCGTGCGTCTTGCATGCTTTTTGACGCTTCTTTTTTCTTATTATTATTATTTTGTTTTTTTTGATTTTAGAAACCAGAGTTGTTGAGTCTACGCTCGAACGAAATTTTGACGGCTGTTATTCATGGTGCGAGAAAAGAAGAGCCTTCGCCTGAAGTTCAACTCACGGCTATTCGTGCTCTTTACAATTCATTGGAATTCATTCGTGAGAATTTTGAACGCGAGGTGAGTCGAGTTCTTTTTGATGTCGTTGTTGATGACTGTTAATCAGATGGATTGATTTAGGGTGAACGCAATTATATTATGCAGGTCATCTGTGAGGCGACGCAAAATCAGAATGTGCATGTTCAGGTTAGTGCATTCGAGTGTCTCGTGAAGATCATGGGCCTCTATTATGATAAAATGGCGTTGTATATGGAACAAGCCCTCTTTGGTGTATGTCACTTGATTGGTTTTTGCTTGATAGATTGCTTATCGTTCACCGATTTTGATCTAGTTGACTGTGATGGGAATGAAGCATCAGGAGGAGAGTGTTGCCTTGCAAGCAGTCGAGTTCTGGTCTACTGTATGTGAAGAGGAAGTTGAACTTGCAGTGGAAGCTCAGGAGGTGCGTTTATCGTTTTCTTTCCTCCAATGGGCGGCGCAGTTGATCAGGACTTTTGACAGGCGTTGGAGTACGGTGAACAACCTGAAGGAGAATCCAAACATTTTGCTAAGATTGCCCTACCCGAGATCATGCCTGTTATATTGCAGCTTCTCACAAGACAACAAGAGGATGCCGATGATGATGAATGGAATATATCTATGGCAGCTTCGACATGCCTTAGCCTCCTCGCAATGGCCGTTCAGGACGCGATCGTACCGGTTGTCATACCATTCATTGAGGCCCATATCAAGACAGATAATTGGCACTTCCGTGAAGCCGCGGTTATGGCATTTGGTTCCATTTTAGATGGTCCTGACCCTAGTGTCTTGAGCTCTCTTGCAAACCAAGCTCTGCAGGTCTTGATCTCTATGATGAACGATCCCAATCCTCATGTCAAAGACACCACAGCATGGACTTTGGGTCGCATTTGCGATTTGTTGATTACGACTATCAAGGCTGACATGCATTTGCATTCTTTGGTTGCTGCACTTGTGAATGGGTTGGGAGATTCGCCGAGAATTGCGACGAATTGTTGCTGGGCGCTCAAGAATCTTGCGGAGCAGCTTGGTGGTAGCTATTATGATGAAGATGGGAATGAGAATCCGAGCGGTCCTTTGTCACCTTATTATCAAGGTGTTGTTGAGGCACTGATGCGCGCAACGGAGAGGTGAGGGAAATGTCTTTATTCGTTTTTTTTGCGATTGTATGCTGATGAGACGGGGTTCAGTGGATCTAATGAGGCCAATTATCGCACCGCTGCGTATCAAGCTATTGCTGTTTATCTGGGTCAGGCTACGCCTGATAGTCTTGCCTTTGTCTCGAACGTGCTAGATTCTGTGCTCGCCCGCATGGAACATCTGATACCCATTTATGTAAGTCAGCCCGTGTACTTGACACCTTTTTGAATCGGTGGTTGAACTGAATACCAGAATCAAATCATCGGTATCGATGATCGTAACAATTGGAGCGATCTGATCAGCAACCTCTGTAATGTCGTTATGGTAGGTGACCTGTACGCTTTGCAGGAATTGTGGACTAAATTCTGGTGTCTGGGCGCTTTCAGTCTGTTATTCGCAAATTGGAATCCAATGTCCAATTTAGAGCGGATCGAATCATGACCATCAACATCGAGCTTCTCAAAATTGCAACAAAGTTGCCTATGATTGCAGAAGATACATTCATGGTTATCGGAGCGCTTGCTGTTGCCCTGGACAACAACTTTGCGCCTTATGTGACAGCACTCCTTCCTTACCTCTTCCCTGCTCTCCGAACATATCAGGATACGCAGTTGTGTAGTACTGCTGTTGGGCTTGTCGGTGATATTTCCCGTGCATTGGGGGAAGGAAGTGCGCAATATGCGGAATCGTTTGTGACGGTGTTGTTGGAGGATTTGCAGAATGAAATGTTGAATAGGAACGTCAAGGTGTCAATTTTGTCGTGCTTTGGAGACATTGCTCTAGCGATTGGGCCGGCATTTGACCCGTACTTTGAGACGACGATGAGTATGCTTATGCAGGCGGGCCAGGTGGAGCCTAACCCGGTGAGTGGTGCATCTGTCTTTCCCAAATGTATGGGGATTAAAAGATATTTTGCAGCTTGACTATGATTTTGTGGATTATGTGTCGCAGTTGAGAGAAGGCATTATGGAGGCTTACACTGGTATTATCTCCGGCTTCAAGAATACTGACAAAGGTATTTACCATATCAACAAGCCTTCTTCTTGACTTAATCTCGAGTGCAGCATCACGACTAGTGCCGTATCTTGACACCATTTTTGAGCTCCTCCGACGATGCCTTAGAGATGAAGACAGGACGGATGCCACGATGAGATTGTCGTACGGGATTCTAGGAGATTTGGCGTGTACCTTCCCACATGGGCAGATTAACCAACATTTGTCGGCGCAGTGGATCACGACTGAGCTAAGGAGCAAGTCCAAGATGCCTGGTGAAACGAAGAAAATTTCAAAATGGGCACGGGAGGTGAGTATTCCAGCAATTGACTCGTCTTGAAGTGCGTTGTGCTGAATTTGTTCAGATGATCAAAATTGCTACACGCTGAGAAACTCTCCTCAGCTTAGCTTTGGACCATTGGTTCTCAGTCTGGCTTTATAATTTTCCCCCCCTGAACTTGTTGTCCCTTATTTTCTTTTTTCTAGTTTTCAGTTTTCTTGATGTCTGCATGCATTCTATGTTTCTACCATTACATTTTTTTTTTTACCTTGAGATGATACGACCTGTTTGCAATTGCATTTTTGTATGCCATCTGAAGGAAGGCATTGCAATAACTCACCTATTACGCAGTTCATAGTTACCGCCACTATCAATTTTTCGTCTGTAGCATGTAATAGATTTTTTCTTCCTTTTTTTTTTTCTCTTCTGGTCACGACTACCGTTACATTATGTGTTTTGACGCCTGCTATTGGCCTGTTATTGTTACGATTTACATTTCTTTCTCGGCACGGATTCAGTAATTCTGCCGTCTTTTTTTCTCGGTGGTTCTTTTTTTTTTTTTTGGTTGTTAACGCTTTCCTGGTCATGACGTCGGTATCCTCCATTTTTGTCTCTGCTCAAGGCAGACTTGTCAATATCTTCATGTGCTGTACCATTACTACATACCGCTGTTTTCTGTTCTATTGATTACATCCTTTATTTTTGTTCGATGTTTTTGTGGTTCGTATGAATACGATTTTCTTTTCCCTACCCTCTCTCATATGAGTTTCGATGGCCATTGATTATTCAACATCACTTTTTGAGTTCCTTATCTTGCTCTTTCTCATATCTTTATTGCATCCATCCATTACTGGGATCTCAGGTCCACCGATTCAAGATTTCAGATCAAGGACGCTTAGTGCCCTATGATGACACACATATATTACATTGTACAGTAACGTAAATTAGTAGAAATTCCGTTTCCTTGTGTTGAAATTGATGTTCCTGGGTTGCTCAGTATTCATTCGTAATGGAAGGGATTGAAAGGGTAACATAACTTAAGGCATGTAATTACATCCAAGACCTACTTCTGCAAATTCTACATGTAAAGGAACGTGTTGTTTTCTCGTACATATGTACAAATATGGATCAGGGATCATATTCCGCAGCAGCGATAATCAACTTTTCGGACTCTTGCGAGCGTGGCAGTATTGAACATCTGAATGGTGAAGGGAGTCTGATGTGTCTTGGTAAATCACTGATAGTGTTATGGATGGAAGGGGAAGAACTCACGCAACGATGTTAGCGGACTTGAAATCCACAACTGGTTCAATGATGTTCCCAAATTCGTCCTTTTGTTTGCTGATTGTGAGCGTGGCGAGCATGGAGGCTATCGCCATCCAGAGCAGGGATAAACCAATATGACTCCCAGTACATTTTCTTGAACAAACCTCAATGTCAGTTGTCGATTCGAGTTCGGTTTAGGGACGGTGACACACCTTCTTCCGAAACCAAATACGAAATCGAATGGGTCATCGGCGTCGGGGTCAAGTTTCCCATCAGCGGTTAGGAATCTCTCAGGTCTGAACACCTCGGGCTCTGGATAGCGTTTTTCGTCCCGAGACATTGCCCTGAATGCAACTGATTTCGGTATCTGATCTACTGAAAGGAAAGTACTATTTACCAGAGATTGGGGATGATGATGGAATTTGCGGGAATAAAATACCCTAAACAATTATCATCCTGTGTATTGAGATGTGGGACAGCTGTCCAAGTTATCGCCAGTCAACTGATCAACAAAGAGGATGAACTCACCCTGTGGATTGGCCGGTTGCCATCTGTCGAGTGTACATCATGTCAGAGAACATTCGAAGAGATAACACAGTCCCAGAAATGGACGTACCGCAAGACTTCTTTCAGAATGGCCGTGACATATGGTAATAAGACTTGGTCGCTGAATTCCGGTAACCTCCGACGTTCGAGTACTTGGTCAATCTCTGCCTGTGCTTTGGCTTGGACATCCGGATTCAAGACCATGGCAAGGATGAACACGACGATCGCAGCTCCGGTTGAATCAGCTCCTGCTGCAAGTTGGAGTGAGATACTACATAGACCCAAAGTGCAAAAAGAAACTATACCGGCGCAAATTGTTGAAGCCGTCTGTATAATCATCTCCTTCCATTTCTCGGTATCCAGCTTCCCATCCGCAGCCTCTAGACCAGAGGACACAAAAGAATGGTCAACAGTTCCTTGTGACTGCCATAGTTCATATCTATTGTCATGACAATTAGACTTCAAACTCACAATACTCGCCACTGCCATCTGGAACGTGGTATTTGTGAAATCTCTCCATACTTCCTTCCATTCTTTCGCCAAACGTTGAAAGCTAGCACCAGGGACCCATTCCGGCACATATTTCAGCCATGGCAACACGTCGACAAGAAATTTCCCAGGAATTGCACCAGTCGCAGAAACTCTCATTGCTTCCCCTGCAAGGTGGATCAAGGGATCGTTTTGAGGCTTTGGAACAATTCCGTAGGCCAGCGAAATTAAGAGTCCAGTGACCAAACTGCAGAGGAGTTCATCAAACCGGATCAGGGTTGGAGTCAAGGACCAACCATGAAAAATTGGATGACTAACTGTCTAACGTGATCCATGAACTGATCAGGCGATTTCACAAGTTGAGGAAGAAATCGTGCGTGAATGAAGTGAATTTCCTTGGGCTGATGAATATGGGCATCTGACGGAGGGAAATGCTGCACAAAAGTTCGTCGTCGCAATTTCCAATCTTCGCCGTATGGCATAATTGCAAAGGGCCACCAAAGGTCCATTCTGTGCCAATAAGTCATATCAAAGTAAGGATTTGGGGTAGAGAACATACAGCTCGCATAAAAATGTTGTCTGTGGTCTATCTGCAGGTAAATTTCGAAAAGAATCAGAAAAAGGGAACCTACCTAGAGGAGTAGATATGGCTCTTCTTGTCGAGTAGTTCAACCGCAACTTCATAACTGTTTAGGACGATTATCTTCCTCCCCAGTGCTTCCATATAAATTATGTCTGAGCCTAAGAAACCAACCTTCCTCTCACTCTACCTGTTCGGTAGATATGAATAACACGTACCATAATCCTTTGCCCATCTCAAGTATGTTTGTGCCATGTTGACTGATGGGATGTCGAATGCATTCCCAATGATTGGAAGCCCACGAGGACCCGGTGGTAGAGGAAGCCTGCTTTTGCGTCTCATAATCCTGATAGCAATTCCAATGACGAGGACAGAAAGCGAGAGCTTGAAGAGTCCAGACATGATTGATATCTCGAATGGAAGAATTAAGGGGTTGACTAAAATGAGAGGCTTATGAAAAGAAGGCAGGACTCGTGACTCGAGCTTGAGTACGATAGTAATAATAATGGTCCAAACTGAGCACCCTCCTTTTGAAGGTGAAGTAGGAATGGAGCAAAGACAGGAATCCAGGCTTCTATGTGAGCGTGCTCTCGCAGGCTTGTTTATGTACGAACCAGTATCCGAATAGATTGAAACTAACTCCGCCATGACTGATGACTGATCAAACAGACAGATTCCAAATTGGACCTAGAATTCGTATACGTATCAACCTAAGCGCGCCGAGGGTCAATCCTTTTCGAACGGCTGCGCTGCGTGCCAACATATAGAGGCCATTTCGAATTATACTTCGCTCCGAGAGAGGCGCTTATCATGAGTGGAATAAAAAAGAGAAAAGACGCAAAAAATCGGGGTTGATGGTCTTCGAACAGCGCAAGCTCTGACAGACATCGGCGGATCTAAACTGTGAGAACACTGTGAGAACATCTGGCTCAGGGGTAATATTCCTCAGTGGGTGACTGAAAATCTAAGGTCACAGATTTTCTGGTCTGTGCCGAGATGCCGAGGACAAATTTCGAGTTTCATTCTGGAAAAATCCTCCCCTTCCATGGCGATGCAGAAAAAGAAAAAGAATGGTTGCTTATTGTTAAGGAGTATGATGAAACTAATAATCCTAAATCCCCTGGAAATCTAAGGTAGCATGAGTGAAGGCACCAGTATTGTGACCATTTCATTTCTATACATAAATATGATGTATAATGCAGTTTACAAGACTTGTTCATGGTAACAAGAGATGGAAGTAAAAGTGTAATAGTATACAAGGGTATGCAACTCCTACTCAAGCAGCCTCCCCATCCCATTTTCCCTTTCCACAACCATCCTCGATCAATCCGGTTGCTGCCGTACGTGAATCTAGAGAGACCCACCTTTATTGATCATTTCTACATGAGGTAGGCATAGAACTTGCCTGAGTGGAACAAACTAGCACTCATCGGCAGCATAGTTGTCCTAGCGGTGTAGTTTGGCAGAGCGTAACTATGTGACAAGTCTAGACAATGCTTGACGATATCCCAATTCAAGCGACATGACATCAGAATGTGCGCTGTGTGATTTATCAATCACACTCGGACGGGTTCGTGTGATTATGTCAGACAGGCTAAACTCGAAATAGACATTTTAATTATAGTATAAGAAAATCAGAATATGAGCTGAGCGCCTGCAAAAAACACCAGCTTCTCAGCCATGGTTATATTGTCTCCCTCCCAAGCATTATTTTGACTCTCAAAAGAATTTATTCAAATCAATTAACATATGAGGCTATGCCTTTATGACTCAAAGATCAACACAAGACTTTTTAACAGTCATTTATGCATGTTGAGTACAAAGTGGGAGCCCAGTCAATTTGAGATTTTTGAGGCTCAAACTCAAGTAATATAAGGCTCCAAGCCAATGTACGAAATGTCATGCAATTGGTCATACAAGGACCTCCAGGCATGCCCTCTACAATATACTATAAATAATTTTACTATTTCGAGCTTAACCTGTCTGACATAATCACACGGATCCGTGGGAATCCACTCGGACCTCGTGATTTTAGGAGTTGTAAGTTTATGATTGTGCCGCAAGCACTCACTTGATTTATGGCAAATGCTGCCGGAGCCCCCGGAGTTGAAAGTAGTTGTTGGCTTAGGCTCAGAAGGAGATGAAATGGCAGAAAAATTAGATTAAGTAGACCCTGGTCAGTGGTAAATATGTGCGTCAATTGCACCAGAATGGTTCTCGGCTTTTGATGATGACCTCAATTTTCAGACTTTTGTTCTCCCGTCCCGGGGTCGTCCAGGTGAAAAGGCTCGCTTTGCTTAAGTATTCACTATGGAGGGCTTCACGCGCTGCTCTCAATAAAACTACATTGTGTACGCAATTTTATGCATGAGATTCGTCGAAATTCGTCAGTAAGAAGCTGGAAATTGTCATTGAGTTTACATTGATCAGGTGTCAAAGAAAGACGAGTCGCGCTCATATAAGAGGCATGGGATTGAACATCGACGCATCACTATTGGTTGAGGAGTATGACTCTCTCGTCCATCACCCATTGTATTCTCTATAATTCCCAGCGCAACTGATTCTCGAGGAAAATCCTCATGTTAACGAAGCTCATTGTGAGCACGAGTTGTTCTCGTCCTTGTCCGGCTTAGGCTTCTTTATCTCACAAAGTCTGATCAAAATGATGACCTCGGGACTTGACCCCCGAGTACGTGATTTTAGAGCATATGGTAGCATGATCATCAGTGTAGGAGGGGCTTTTTCGGCCAAAAGGCATATTCCATGTTCTCAGACTGGGCAAGATAACAAGTGGATCCATGTGGTTGCCAGTGCTCAGCCGAGGATATAAAGCTCTCAAAGACTGCATTGTCCAAGCAGCTCAAAGGCGAAATGTTCCCAACTACAATTCTTACTGCGCTTTTGTTGGCTCTGTCCGTGGCAGCAAATCCAATCGTTCAGGTCCGCAACTCCCCAATCACACTTCCTCTCTCGAGACGTATCAACACGACCAGCATACACAACCTCCTTCAACATGACCTTAACCGTGCGAAGGCATTGAAGGCCCGTTCGAAAGCAATCCATGGGGGCGAGCTCACTGCTGAAGAGGCAGCAATTGTCAATCAGCCTGTTGACAACCAAGTAGTACAGTACATCGCAACTGTCGGTGTCGGTTCTCCTGCCACAACCTGTGCGCTCTGGTTCAGATGGTGACAATCAGGCTACTAATCATTCCTCTATCACAGACGATCTCATCGTCGACACTGGGAGGTACGGATCCTTCTTTGTTGGCATGAAATTATTTATATCGACGGGTTATTCTAGTTCCAACACTTGGGTCGGATCCGGGCGTTCATACGTTCGAACATCAACGAGTGTACAGACAAACAACCGAGTCGTATGTACAGTTGATCCTTGCAAGACAATACACTAAACTTTTGAAGTCAGTGCAATATGGTTCGGGATCATTCTCAGGTATGCCAGTTTGTCGGCGTACTTTGAATGACTAATCAATTGATTTCTTAGGCAATGAGTTCACGGACACTGTTACCCTTGGCACGCTGGTTATCCCAGGACAATCTATTGGTGTTGCAACCAGGGTAAATACCGGTGGTGTGATCATGATGAACAATGTACTCATTTTTATTATACTAGTCGAGTGGCTTTGACGGCACAGACGGTATCTTGGGGTGAGTCTCCACCCGTACAACCTCATTCGAGCATTGACTCAATCCTGTCGGTTATAGCATTGGACCCACCGATCTTACGCTAGGTGCTGCTATTGTATTTCAACTTTCACATGTTGCTCATGCAGCTATTTTAGGAACGCTGTCTCCAGCCACCAGTTCCCTCATACCTACCGTGATCGACAACCTGGCTGCCAATGGCGCTATCACCGTTCCTCAGATCGGCATCTCTTTCGAGCCGACCAATTCCATCGAATCCGTAAACGGCGAACTTACATGGGGTCAGTCATCTTTCTCCGAATATAATAATATCCATGTTTATTGTTTTGATTTCAGGCGGAGTCGATTCCAGCAAGTTCACTGGGACCATCAACTCGATGTATGACCCCATCTATCCTACACAATGACTCGGCGCTCACATCAGATATCAGTCCCCACACCTCTACTTTGCCAGCCAGGGATTATTGGGGTATCAATCAGTCCATTCGATATGGTACCTCTACCACCATCCTGGGAAATAACGCTGGTATTGTTGACACTGGTAAAAAGGCTTCCTTCAAAGTTTTCTGCTCTCTAACCAAGTCCAACATGGAAATCCCTAGGCACGACTTTGCTTCTTCTCGCTTCAGATGCTGTCACCGCCTATCAACAAGCAACAGGTGCCGTTCAAGATAACAGCGTAGGTTTGCTTCGTCTTACTTCGGCACAATTCCAAAACCTACAGAGTTTGTTCTTTACCATCAACGGTGTAAGCCCTCTCCCTTCATAAATAATATGTGATCTCAGTTCACTTGACGAATGCTAGGTCACTTACGAGTTGACGGCCAACGCTCAAATCTGGCCTCGAGCCCTCAACACTGCTATTGGAGGATCTGCCAACAGTATCTATCTCATTGTTGGTAATCTCGGTACCCCGAGTGGTGAAGGTTTCGATTTCATAAACGGCATGACGTTCCTCGAGCGTTTCTATTCGGTCTACAACTCCGACACTGGTACTGTTGGACTCGCGACTACTCCGTTCACAAGGTCCACGATCAATTGAGATGTAAATGGTTGTTTAGATCTGTATTTCCTAAGATCTTGTTGAGAAATAGTGTTCAACTCAGGGAATTTCTGAATCCAGTAGACAACTCCAATATATCACTTGAGAAACAGGAACTGACTACACTGTGACAATAAGTATACCTCTGTCTCATAAAGAGATGCCACTACATCGAAGTCCCAGATAACACTGCTTTAGACAGCTTTTCTATCGGAAGTTTCCGATAAGCAATGTGTACGCACGTGATGCCGTATGATTGACGTGTCTGCCACGACAGTCCATATTTGGCTGTACTCTCGACTTCTGCGACGAAATGCGGATTGCGACTGTATGGAGCACACTAGTGCTCTTGGCGCCTCTCGTAGCAGAGGCATCAGTGCTAGCTATCGATTATGGCGCGGACTTTATGAAGGCGTCGTTAATGAAGCCTGGGACACCGTTCGATGTGTTATTGAATAAAGACTCGAAGAGGAAGATTCCATCTGTCGTTGGGTGGAAGAAGACGGATAGAGTCTTTGCAAGCGATGCACTTAACTTGGTATGCTCGCCGCCTTATCTCAGGTTTTGGTGTGCTAATTTGGGTGGTATGGCACAGGCGTCGAGATTTCCAAGTGATATATTCTTAGATGTAAAGACACTTCAAGCAGCTCCATTTGACTCTGACGCCGTGTCGTTCTATAAGAAGATTTCAACTACCGACATCTCAGAAACTTCACGCCAAACCGTCGCATTGAAGCAAAGTGATGGAAAGGAGTGGAGTGTGGAAGAACTGGTTGCGATGCAGTTCTCGTATGTCAAGGGCCTTGCGGAATCATTCGCGCAGGAAAATGTCCGAGATGTGATCGTCACTGTTCCGCCATTCTATTCCCAATTCGAGAGGGATGCACTTGTTGATGCTATCGAGGTTTCGGGTCTGAAAACCTTGGCGTTGGTCAACGATGGTACAGCTGTTGCTATTAACTACGCAATGACACGGAGCTTCAATGCTGTGCCGGAATATCATATCATCTATGATGCAGGTGCATCATCAATTCGTGCCACGGTTGTTGGCTTCTCGAGTGTGGAGGATAAGAAAGAGGGTACAGGAACACAGATTTCGGTTATGGGTGTCGGCTGGGATAGGGATGTTGGTGGATTGGAATTGGATAGGCGCTTGAGGGAAATCTTGGTTCAGACGTTTGAGGAGAAGCATAAGAAGGACATAAGGAGGGACAAGAAAGGTATGGCCAGGCTGTGGAAAGAAGCCAACCGGATCAAGGCTATTCTCAGTGCGAATCAGGAAGCTACTTCAAGTGTAGAGAGCTTGGCTTGGGATATTGATTTCAAGACGAAGGTCACTCGAACTACTTTTGAACAAGCTTGTGTGGATCTTCAACCCAAGTTTGTCCAACCAATAGATGATGCACTTCAAGTGGCTGGAATTGATCTGGACAATGTGACATCGTTGATTTTTGCGGGTGGAAGTACCAGGTCTCCGATGATTCAGGCTGCGGTCAAAAATCTTGTTGGTGAGGATAAGTTAGCGTATAATGTGAATGCAGACGAAGCAGCGGTGCTGGGTGCAGCGTTGTACGGTGCTTCGTTGAGCAGACAGTTTAAGACGAAGAATATCAAGGTTCAAGATATCGGTGTCTATGATATTCAAGCATCATACGCTGCTGTTGCGACTTCCCCCAATGCGAAACCAAGGAGCATTACTACCTCGATTTTCCCCACAGGATCAAAACTCGGCACAAAGAAGACTCTGACTTTCAAGAGAAAGGAAGATTTTACGATCAATTTGGATTACAGGACTCCCTTCGCTAAGTGAGTGCCCCAGCTACCAGTAATGAATGTAAGACTTATGACTAGGGGTTTCCCGACGCGTATATTGGAAGCCGAGATCGTCGGTGTGGCTGAAGCTGTTGCCAACCTCACTGAGCTTGGCGCTGTTGATCCTGTCGTGAAGACTACCCTCACGCTTTCAGAGTCCGGTTTTGTGAGCGTATCTAATGCCGTCGCATTCGGTGAAATCAAGGATGACAGTATTTCTGGTGAGGATTTCTTTGAAAAAAATCCTTACACTATTTATCTCGATACTAGGGAAAATCAAAGGTCTCTTTGCAGGGAGCTCCTCAGTCGAAGAGACTTCCACCGAATTAGTAGAAAATATACCACTCAGAGAGGCCAAATCTGCCTCTACCATCGGATCGACATCCTCTGATGTTCCCGAGTCTACACCTACAGGAAAGACGGAGAAAGAAGATAAGAAGAAAATATCTGTTGACGATACTATTGCTCTCACTGTCAATACTAAGTTTACTAGTATTGCTCCTATGACCGTCTCCGAGAAGCAGGAATCGCGGAAGCAGTGAGTTTTGGTCACATAAATACATGGTTCAGCTAATGTCATATTTAGGCTTCGTATTATTGATCAGGAAGAGGCAGCCAAGGTTTGGAGGGAGGAAGCTCGCAATACTTTCGAGAGTTATTTGTACCGTCTTCGTGATCTCCTAGACGACGAAAACAAGGATACGCCGTTCAAGAAGTGCTCTACCGAGACCGAACGCAAGGCCATTGCTGTCAAGCTCGATAACTCATTCCAATGGCTCTTCGAGCGTGGCGACTTGGCTGAGACGTCTCAGCTCCTCGACAAGCGCATCGCCCTCGAGTAGGTAATTATTCTTTTTGCACTCAAGACACATGCTCAGATCCCGCGTCAGAACACTAGAGAAACCAATCGTGCACCGCTACAAGGAGATCGAATCATTTCCTGAGGTTTTGAATAACAGCCAAAAGTGGAATTGGCACACAAGGATGTTCCTCGCCGAAGCACGGCAAAATCTCACAGCGGAAGCTGAGGCTGGTGTCCCCTCCAAATGGACTGATGAAGAACTTGATGGACTAGAAAAGACACTCAAAGCACACGAGACATGGCTCGACGAGTGGGTGGAGAAACAGCGTTTAGTCAAATCGTACGAGGACCCAGTGATTGAAACGACTGAAATGAAGGCAAGAGCAAAACAACTCGAGACAAAACTTCTCAAATTTGTGAAAAGGAAAGCGCCGAAAGTGAAAGCTAAGAAGAAAGCAGAAGAAGATGCACAAACTACGGAGGAGTCAAAACCGGCGCCATCGTCGCCGCCGCTGGAACAGGATCGACAACATGACGAGCTGTAGAGTGGGGAGGTTCTTGTGCCATGATCGTTCTAGTCATACCACAAGCTTACATACATACAATGATTTAATCATCCATGCTTCGTTATTTGTTGCTGCTTGACATGTCCCTGATCAATCAAGTGCAGCTTGGCACCTCGATCTCATTATAATACGTTCCTGCTTGCGCATTCCGCCTGTTTCTCTAGCTTTATTGTAGTCGATGTCGAGGCGCAGTTATAGTGACTTTGCCCAAAGAAAACGTCTTTCGAAGTATCGCGTGTCGGACGAGGAATTATCTGAGTACGTCGGTCTTCTCATTGCGTTCAGACGTTGTTCCTGACAAGAATCGTGTAGCTACGTGTTGCGTGTTTCGTAAGTACTCTTTCAATTCCTGCTCCATATTTGAATACTGAGCCATATGTAATCTCAGTATACTTGCCCATATCACTTCGCCCAAGCTAGTAGAATCTCAGCAAAGCCCGAGCCATGATACAATTCGAGAACGCGAACACTATTCGAGGCTATCGGCGCTTTCTAACTTCTCGCTGAGCGATATGTTTGATAGCATCCGAGATGGATCTAAGAGCGTTAAGTTTCCAGAGAAGCTGGTGAAAGTTCTGGAGCAGAAATTGCAGGCGATCGCTATGGGCAAGGAGCCAGGGTATGTCTTGTCCCTTCTGTTTTATACAAAGAAACTCAAAATCGCCCGGCATTATGACACAGATACTCAGACCAATTAGTTCGACGTACCATGGCTCGATTCTACGGCCAGTTCTCAGTTGACAGTTTCAAGCGTCAAATGAAAGAGAACCGTAAAATTGAAGACATGATCCTCATGTTTGCAACAAATGCGACCAGTGTACTCAAGAAAGAACCGACTTTATCAGCTGGAGATGGCTGGAAACTGGAGCTTAACAATCAAATTGCGATATTTGTCAAAATGCTTCGAGAGTGCTTGAAGAACGTGAACCATGTATCACCAGAGCTTCTTTCCAGGCTGGATACATATACAGCGAAGCTGGCACCTGCGACCACATATAGTGATTCGGGGTACGATTCGAGCTCAACCTCGGCAAAAGATAGAGATTCGATATATTCGCTGTCGAACAGGATGAGTGCTATGGGCATGAATACAGCAGACATGCCACTGGCGAAGACGGCAGCGAGATTGTTGAAATTGTCAGATCATGATTTACAAGCAGAAGTGGATAAGCTCAAGAGTGGGACTGCGACAGATAAGGTAGAATTCATCTTGGATTTAAATTCCAAGAAAAAGCAAGTGTGCTAATCATCATGTTGATAGGCTGCTATGGCAGATCTCAAGGTGTGGGCTCACAAGCTGTATCTGGAATTGAGTCTGATCAGGGATTAGACCTGTCTCAAGAATATCACTGCCGGAGAGGCATTTCCCGGCTGTCGAGAGGACTTCGAGAGTGACACCGCGTGGCAACATTGGCGAACATTGGAAGCTACGACTCTTCAACAGCTTATGGTTGCGATGGCTCAAGTGAATCCTGAACTCGCCAAATCAACATCACCAGACGGCTATCCCAGTAGCAACTCTGCTCGGCCAGTCTCATTTTACGAAACTGCTTCCCGACATGGATCAATCAGTGGAAGACGATCAATGTACGATGTCAACGCCAGCGACCTTTATGAACATGATGTAGACCTACCTGTGGGTCACAATTTCACTTATATCCCGCCAAATCCGAAAAGGTACTACAAACGCCTTGTTGAGTATTGTCTAATAGCGGATTTGGAGGTCATGCTGAGCCCTGAAGTGGATGATAATGACGAAGTGTCTTTGGGAATTCTTTCACATGCACATTTGGAATTGATCAATGAATGCGCTTTGCGGTGGCGAATTGGACATCCGCATAGAGTGGTATGCTTCTTGGATCTGGTGATGCAATTTTACGAGAGGAATGAGGTTCCAATGGAGTGTATACCGGAGGCATTGAATGGGGTGTTCAAAGTATTAGATGAAACCTCATTAGAGTATTGGATGATTTCAGACGTGTGTTCCCTCTCAATGCCTTGTGCCTATTCACTAATAGGGCTGTTTATAGATCGACTACCTCGTGAGCACTTGTACGAGTCTCTTCAATGTCTTCCTATCCTCCCTGTATCACATTATGGATGCTTTACCCAATCTCAAGGCAACTGATACCAATTCGTACGTAGTTGTGTTGGAAAAGATACGAGACAGCGGATTGCTGGAAAGGTCAGACATCGATATAACAGCGCGAACGGGGGATATCCAAGAACGTGCAAAACAGGTCACAGCACAGTGGTACGAAACAAAGATGGAAGAATTACAATCGGCACCTGGCGTCAACAGGGCATTGCCTTTATTGTTGATGACGGATGAGCTTGAGAAGGCGGCAAAGTTGTTGGATAAAAGGTTTCCGGAACCTGCATTGGGGTATGGTCATCTGTTACGTCCTTTTTTGTGATAAGCTGGCCTGACCCATTTTTGTATAGACAGATTGATATTGTGTCACTATTTGTTGAGATCACAGTGCCATATCTGGTAACGGAGATACAGAACTCACAAAAGAGGCTTTTTGACTCGTCAATGAATGGTCCTACATCGGATATACCAATCCAGGATATTTTTGCGCTGTATCGACGGACAAAAGTCATGTTGGATATACATCAGGCGTTCTGTCCGCAGTGAGTAGATCCAGCTTTGGCGTGGTAGTTCACCACAATATGATCTAGGCGTGATCTCCCCTTCAATCTCTCCGGATACTTTGAGCCTTACGTGCGGCAGTGGTTGCTAAATACAGAGAACAAGACTGGGCAATGGGTCGAAGCAGTGCGTATTATCTACGCTACCCTTGCGTTATGTTTTGATATGAGTATTATCAGGCTATTGCAGCTGATAAATTTGAAGCCGAAGGTTCCGAGGGTCACAGTTCTTCTATCGTCGATTTGTTTGACTCATTGCGAAGTCCCATCAACTTCCTGCAAGATTTACAATGGTCAGAGGAGTATCAGGAAGCACGTTTTTTCACCCATCTTTCCAAGGCAAATTCTCTATAATACCAACAACATGCGCGAACTGATGTAATCGGCTAGAGCATATCAAGTGCTGTGGAGCAGTATCGCCGCAACGTCGAGTCACTTTTCCTCACAGAAATGTATCCACGACCGAACGACTATCTTCAGCCCCAGAAATCTTCCGCCTGGCTCGAAAAGGCACGGCAACTCGCTAATCAAGGCGAAAAGAAAGTCGAGCCATTTAATTTCTTGCCTCAATCGTGTGTGAAACTCAACAACATCGAAGCTGCGAGAAAATTGCTGGATAACATGTACCAGCAGATGGATGCGGATAAAGTTTCTGATGTATTGAAGAGGGCCCCACCGATACCTGAAAAGATGCAGCGAGATACATTCTTGTTTTCGGTGAAAATCGTGATTGCAGAAGATTTAGTGCCATTGGATGGTAGTCCATCAAGTAAACTTGATACCTTTGTGACGTTGAGTGATGAGAATGGAAAGAGGATGGCTAAGACGAGAACGATATATGAGTCACTAAACCCAAGGTGTATGTTCTTACTTTATCCTCCTCAATATACTGACAATATGCTGACGCAGAACATAGGGGATGAGACATTTGATATCTCAGTTGAGAAACCGCTGTGGTTGATGGTCAGTGTACGTGATAGGGCTCTAGTCGGGAAACACGACATCGTTGGACGAGCATATGTGTGCCTTGATCCTCGACGATTTGGAGATTTATTGGCACACGAGTTGTGGATGGACTTGGATACCCAAGGAAGGATCTTGGTAAGAGTGAGCATGGAAGGGGAGAAAGATGATATTCAGTTTTATTTCGGCCGAGCGTTTAGGTCACTGAAGAGAGCTGAGGCTGATATGCTCAGAATTTTCATTGACAAGGTATATTCATGTCTGCTTTCTATCAATTCGTCGTTGATTCTTGGCTGATGACGAGTAGATGTCTCCTTTTATTCAACAATGCCTGTCTCGAAACATTGTCAAGTCGCTTCTCAAGTCCCGAGAACAAGGAATAGATTATAACAAAGCCTTGGGCAATGTAACAGCACTCTATCGTTCGGCCGTCGGTGCCAACATTGCTGATCCGCAAATACCGCTCCCATCAAATGAGAAGCCCCGCATCCGACCAGAGGAGTTAACAGATGTTGAGATTGAACAGGCCATCTTGCCTTTATTTGATTACTTTGATGCGAATTTACAGACACTAAATACGTATCTGAGTGAGACGGCAAAAGAGATGGTGATGACGAGAGTGTGGAAGGAAATCTTGACTGTGATTGAAGGGTTGTTGATTCCTCCGCTTTCGGATGCGCCGAGTGATATGAAGCCGTTGAGTGATAAGGAAGTGGATATTGTATTTAATTGGCTAAAAGTAAGTGATGCTTTTGCTCCACTGCTCAGTCATACTGATCTCAAGTGGCCTCTTCTAGTTCTTGAGAGATTATTTTTATGCCAACGGTGAAGGACCTGTTCCGCTAGAATCACTGCAAAATCAGAAGTATCGTGAAGTACTTTCGATCCGATTGTATTATGACTGGCACACGTGAGTGGATCTACCTTACTTTTAATTCGACTGGATTGATGACTGATTGTAGGGATGCATTGATGGAAGAATGTGTACGGATGATGCAACAGAATTTGAGACAAGCACCCACGATGAAAAAGCGCGCGAAAAGTGTCTATCAGCAACGAAATCTCGGGACTATCAGAGAGAGGAAGAAGGAAAAGAAGGAGGAGCCTGAGCCTACGAGCGAGCAGACCATCATGCGAATTCTCCGTATGAGGTATTTTGAAGCTCAATCTTTGATATCACACTTACTGACTCAATCCCTATCAGACCAAGAACGCAAGATTTTATTGCCCAGCAGATACAAATATCAATCGCAATGCAAGCGGAACAGGAACAGCGAACGAGAGAGGCAGAAGAAAGGAAGGCGAAACGTGCTACATCGGCAGTGAATAGGAATAACCGTGTCTCCGCTGTGCCGCACTTGCCACCTCTACCGCAGAAATCTCTGCCAGGTTAGGACTGGCATTGCCGATTGGAACTCCTACCTAGAGATTGCATGGATGTTGACCAGTGTATACTCAGATTGTGGTATAGTGGTTCAGGCGACCACTTTCTCCATCAAGTTACCCCCGCTTCTCGTTTGTACTTCCGTATTGATACATTCTGAGGTTGGCGACCCCCAGTCCCCTTCCCCGTATACCATATAATACTGATGACTTTGACGATGCAATCCAAATTCAGAGACGTGATTGGGAAGTACTCAAGTTTATTGTTCTGTCACGAGAATGTGACTTGTAGAACAATGCCAAAGCGTGAGACCAATCATTCTATCTTCTTTTTTGCTCGGTATACTTAAACAAAGATATGGCCGTTTTATCATCTTCTCCTTGTACTCATCGTCGCGCATCGATTAACCTTTCATCCACATTCAAATATTGTGCAATCTTCTTTCCGGTCGTGCTGGACACGATCCTATTTTCTGAACGGCAGCCCAAGTTTTCTTGACGATTACTTTGTCGAAATACACACCCGTACACTCGTTTTAACTCATATCCTGACGTTGGACACTTCAAATAGTCTGTAAATACACTATGCTGCCCCCTCGCGCCTGTTAGTTACTCTCACTCATCCGTCGTCTCCCTGCGATATTGACCTTCTCTTGAGCACAGATGTTTTTCTTGGTCTCAATGTGGTCCGGCTTCTTAGTATGATTGCTTGTATTCTAGTTCTGGCGAGCAATATTGTTACCCTGGTAGAAGACGTCAAAGCAGTAAACAAATTTGAAGCCACCGAAGGCAACAACCCTATAACAGAAAGTACAGGCAGTAATGACAATTCGACCATGGTAAATATGAATTATATTCCGTGCGTGGTTTCTCCTTTCTTCATCCTGGAGAGCTTTATCTCTGAGTGGTTTTGACAGTGGGAGCACTGTTCCGGATCAGCCTGCTGGCGCTTTTTGGGCAGTACTTAATAGACTGCTAATTCTTGGCCAAGTAGTCGTCCTGCTCTTCTCTGAACTCGGCTGGCCTGCAAATTTCTTCAGTAGATTCTTCCCTGTCTTGGGAAAAGAATTTGGACTGGGTGCGCTGGGTGTCATACAGATGCTGTAAGAATTTGACATCGAAATTTAACTGCCGAATATTAATAATGCATCTCTTAAAGCATAGGGGCAGCAATCCTTTCGCATCATGTTGACACGTTCACTCTTGTGTCAGCTTTCTTCCTCTTCTCGATTGGATGCCTCAACGTTCTCCTTGGTCTTATCTTCCGTGAACGTGCAAAAGCGAAACGATCCATAACATCCTGGAAGGCGCAAGCCAAGAGCGTTCTTCCTGCTCCTGTTCAACAAGGTCTGGGCGCCGTCAAGACAGTATCATCTCATCTTGGCATGTGGCCAGGAAGTGATGACGAGAAGAAAAAACTCGGGCACGTATTCGAGAATTCTTTGTCAAGCAAGCATAGTATTGGAAGCAATGGCAGCAATGGTAGTGGTATGACTCTCAAGAGGGATTTCTCAGGAATGGGATTCGGCAGACAGGGAGAGAAGGCTGCGCGTCTGAAGGGATTTATAATTGCAAGGCCTGTTGAAAGTCTGCCGAAGTATGCTTCCAGTCCCAACGCCGGAAATCTACCTGCCGGTACAGGGGCTAATGGTTGTACAATGACGTAGAAATCCGTTATCTTCTATCAGTATGGAGTAGATCTAGGAGGGCTCCTCTGCAATGCGGAAGGTAATTCCCTTTTAGCCTATGATATCGGTAAAATATATCCGAACGGAAGTGGCTTCACTGTTTGACCTCAACTATTGTCGCTGCGCGCAAATACCTGAACGGAAGATATCTTTCATACATGCTGTTTGATTTCTGATGGCATCTCTTGAGATGTAATATGAGATGAACCGCCAAGTGTGAGTAGGTCTTTCTCACTTTTCACACCATCATGAGAGACTGATACTCGACAATGAGAAGGTCACTGCCTGAATTGGACTATGAGTAAATGATAAAACACTTTCCCGAAGCCGGTTTGAATATTGTAATGATCCTGTGTGTGCGCCTCTGAGTAAAAGAAGATCGGGTACAACAAGATGGAGAAAGTCCAGTAGGACACAAGCGCTAATGAAAAGCGCTAATTGGCGTGAGAGATTTGAGAGATTTGATTCACGATTCGTTTGCCAAAGCCTTTTACCTCTGATGTTCAAGAGACCTCTTAGCCAGCTGAAAACATCGGCACCTTTACGCGCCTCAGATAGACGTAAACTGAAACAACGCGTTATATCTATGTTCTCGGTAAATCCAGAAGATGGTGATACGCTCGTACCAGATGGAATTCTGATGGCCAAGTTTTTCTCGTATGCAAAAGAACCTGGAGTACGTCTGTTGATCATGCTTGTGCTGTTTGAGATCAGAGCTATATCTTCTCAGATCCTGTATCTAGAACCTGGAAATGGGAATCCTCTTTGGTTTACAATTGGAAAAGGGTCTGATGACCTGATACCATCGGTTTACACTTTATGGAAACTTCAGAACTCCAGCCTTTTGCCATCTGTGCTTACTCCAGCCGCAGTGATACCTATCCTTGTCGGTGGTGCTGATCTCATGATACCGGGGGGTCAGTTAGTCCTGTCCTCCAATATATGATGAGGGATGAAGATCACTGAAATGAAACCAGTCATCACACATTCACCAACTGAACTCTCTCAAAACCAAGTCGTTGCAATTCATCAGTTCTCAAGTGCAGAAAATGATGGTGGTGGAACGGGAATCCGTGTCGTTTCTCCCCCGCTGGCTGTCGGTAGAATGGTGATTTCAGGTCACGAATTGAAAGTGAAGAAAGAGGCCGAAGAGAAAGGTAAAGCTGTGCTAGTTTTTCATACATGGCAGGATAGTTTGTGGGAGATGGGACAAAAAGGCGATGTTCCACTAGGTACTCAATTAGATGCTGAAGATAGGAGGACTTCCGAGAACCAGGCGGATGAAAACGTCCAAATCGGAGAACAAGAAACCGAAGCTACAAGGGAAGAACAACACGAAACGAATGAGACTGACTCGACTTCCAAAGTCACCTATACTAGCCAAGAAATTACAGATCTGCTTACCAGATCGCTCGTTCATGGAATTTCAGTTCAACTGTCCTCTCTTCCGAAAAGTTCTTTTCCGATACCCTCTTCACAGTTCTATGCGAACTACATACTACCATGTCGACCTGCGTATCCTACCTCTGTTTTGATGCCTGCTGCTGCTTTGGCGTATCATGACGCAGAAGTTGATCCTGCTGAAATCCATATAGATCCCTCCGACATCACGATCAAGGCCTCCTCACACAAGTCTTTGTCTACCTTTCTCAAAGCTGCAGAGAAGTCTTCGTTACTCTCGTTAAAACCCGCGAAACAGAAATCTGGAGGGGATCTGATTGTCACCAGCGTGAACACTCAGCATCCAGAAGTCCTATCTGCAAAATCGTACGTAACTATTGCAGAGATCGAGGCAAAGAGGGCAAAGAAACAGGCCAGGGAGGAAAAAGAGAGGGAAAGGAGCGAAAGAGAGGTTGAAGTTAGACAGGTGTGGAAGCCTCATTTGATAAGTGTAGGTCTGTTCGAGGATATGGGTGCCAGGTAAGTATTCCAATTATACAGAGGACTAGATCAAGATCAAATTCTAGTATATTGACAGAGGCTCGGACCTTTATACACTCAATGATATAAGAGCGTTACTCAGTGCCTACTTGACGTCGAAGGGACTTATAAACAAAGTTGACCAGGCGTATATCAACCTCAATTCTCCTCTCCTAGCCTGCGTTACATCCAAATCTCTTGGAGAGTCAGGAAAGAAAGCGGGAAGAGGTGGTCAGGAGGAGGAGGGGCAGACGCCGTTGGAGTTCATGAAGAGAGATGAGTTATTAAAGAAGATCGTGGAACACATGCAAAGCTGGTACGAGGTCAAGGCTGAGGGAAAAGAAGTCACAAGGTGATTGATTTCTCAGTGTTATCTCGCTTCCATCAAGGCGCATTACACAGCTGAAGTTCTACGATAATGATGAACACTGACTGATGTCCTTCGCAGCAAAGGTGAAATCAGGCCCATACAAGTAGAAGTACAATCAAAACCAAATAGCAGAAGAGCTATCACGGTTATTACGGGTTTTGAGCCTTTCGTAGTGATTGATGGAGATGATATGGCTGAGGATTTCAGAAAGATATGCGCGGGCTCCACTTCAGGTTAGTCTTCAGCTGTGTATGACTATATCTCGCTAACTTCTGCTCATTAATTGGTTCCTGGATCATTGTTTGTGATATCTCCATTTGTTCCTTACCCAATTTTGGGGTAATGTGGCAACGTGTGCTGCCCTGACCATCGCATGTTTGTTTTTTCCCACCACATTATAACTCCCGAAAACTGGGACGTTTTAAATAGTCTCTCCCTATCAGATTCCCGGGACGAGTCGGCAGAGGTTGAAGGTCATCGTGCAGGGAAAGCAGAGTAAACCTGTTGTAGACTACCTTGTGAGGAGAGGTATACCGAAGAGATGGGTTGAAGTTATTGAATCAGTCAAGAAATAATTGGGAAGCGATCAGGTCGAAGTAGGGGTTTAGTCCAGAATAAGTTACATCTGATTGTTTGATGAATGACCCAAGAAAGGAGTAAAAGAAAATTCTGATTGATGACCGAAAGAGGGTGAATTGCCGGGGAGGCGATGCACGCCTTTGCCATGCACGGCCTCGTTGTTCGCTTTGATTATGGCGCAGCTGGTCATCATGACAGCCCCATACTTCTGTGTCACACAGTCATCTATAGGGGCCCTGCCCGACAAACGACCTTATATAACTCGGCCTAACGATCACCCTGTTTCAATAGAACACCCGGTCAAGTATAATAACCCACCCTATCCTAAAAACCAGCCTTCACCACACATCAAAGTTTGAATATGGCACCTATCAGCGATTCGTGGCCAAATGTAAAGATTGCGCTCGAGTTTCATTCACCCGAATTTGTGGACCGCGTGGCGTCGCTCGTCAACTGGCTTCTGCCACACTTCTCCGACGTCGAATCATACGCAACCCGTCTGCATCCCCGTAATAAAAAATGTAGGATTGTCCAGGACAACTTTACATGGGGGCAATCTTTTGTGGTTTTCGAGATCGTATTCGACGGGTCACAAGATGAAGAAGAGTCGTGGATCATTCGGTTTGCGATGCCACCAATAGGTGACAGCTTCAACACCCCAGCTCAGCTCGAGCGTAAAATTATGAACGAGGCTGCTTCCCTGCAACTTGTCCGCACACGTACCACTATCCCCGTACCCCAGATTATTGCATCCCATCCCGTTGCTGGCAATAGTCAACCTTCTGAATACCAATATTCACACGGTCCTCACCCCCTTGGGCCTGACTTCCCCGCTTTTGTTCTGATGACAGCTATTCGGGGGTCCACGATTGAAGATTGTGGTATCGCAATACATGAATTAGGACATGTTGATCCCGATTCAGATCCGCTAAAGGGGGACGAGGTGAAACGGCCGATATTGAAACAATATCTAAGGGATATCGCGGATATACATGTTCAACTAAGTCGGATCACGTTTGACAGGATTGGAGGGTTTGTCATGGATGGGGAAGGAAATGTGACGGTGGGGCCTAGCGCAGATTTTGGACTAGGACCATTCGAAACCGCGAAGGAGTACTTTTCTGTCCAAGCGGAGGCGTACGAGAATCTCGCGGAAGTTATGAGTGAACAAGACGTTGAGAAGAGCAGTGATGATGAACGGTCCGCAGAACATCTCAAACGACGATTTGTTGCTTCGCTATGGAGGACGGCAATGATGCCGCTTGTCGATGAACGAGATGCAGGTGGACCTTTTCCCATGCGTCATGGTGATTTACACAGTGAAAATGTTCTTGTCGACAAGACTGGTCACATCGTAGGTGTTCTAGACTGGGATTGTGCCGCCACAGTCCCATGGGAGGCGTTTGCTGTCCCGACATTTGAAGTGTCTGGCCACTTTGGCGATTCAAAAAATGAGTCTACAACACATGATGTCGCAGCATCCTCCCTCACGATTTCTGATACTGCAGCACAAGATGTAGAGCAAACATTGGTATTTGATCCAAATGAATCTCAGTCGGTAATAGTATCCAATTCTGATTTGGATCCTCATCTCGGTACATCTGCGCAACTCCTGCGACGTGGTCACAAACGAAATCGATCACGACCACAAGTACACGAGGAGTTCAACAAGGCTCTGACAGAGGTTGAGCTCGAGTCTTCGGCACAGTCGCCCAAGTTGTCGTTTGTCTCATTCCCTCCAGATTTGTTTGAGCACTCCAGAGAACCTCGACAACCACCTCCTTCTGGTCGTTCTCTTGCTGCTTTGCATGACTCTGACGCTGGTTACGTTGGAGCATATCTTGCTTATTGGATGTATTCTCTCGCGTGTGACTATGAGGAGACTGGAAGGGTCCTTCATCGTCTGCTCGTCACTCGGGGTTTGCAGAATCAAACCCAAATTTCGAAAGAAAGTGGCGTTCACCCAGGGAAGCTGGCAGACTGGGAATTGGAAGGTGATATGGAAGAGGCTTTCAGGAAGTTTGTAAGCCAAGTGCGAGAGGAGCCGAGCGTTGTGGCCTGATCAGTCATCTGGTCATCTCTTATTGACCAGCGTCATATTTTCTTTCTAGATATTCTGGCTCAATGCAATGGATATCTATTTGTATATCTTTTGGGAAAATAAGGAAAGGATGTATCATATTAGTAGTTTATATGCTGTCTGGCTTGTCATTTCGTGGTGTCCCTTGACAAGGATCATCAACATCAGTATTGAAAAATGCTCCTTCGACTTCACTAACACTACACCATTGTCGTATGCTGAATCGTGTGCTAGCGCCTTACTACTTGTTAGGGGTTGAATAAATCGGAAAAGTATAGTCACTTAGGGATTCTGTCTGGTCGTTGGTTGTTTGTGATCAGTATGTCCATTTCGGCCCGCAGCCATCAGTACATATAATTTCAATCGATACCAAGATCTGTCCTTAGAATGACAATACTAGCTACCTCGACAAAAAAGAGAGGTCACCACTGACACAGCATCAAGCCAAGCAAAGAAAGCGGAGCGCATGTCCCACAAAATTAAGAATTGACTCAATACTCCGATACCAAGTCATTGAAAATTTCTAATGACTCCATCCTGGATGTATTAGGTGTGACGCAGCATGTGATATCGTAACATTCGTGTTGAATCCATAAACAAATCAGTTCTTTCTTTGGAACCACCACGACCGCCACTTGCGTGCCCGACAGCTCAAGTCTACCAATAAAGAGCCTTTCACCTGCTTTTTTGTTCTGAAAGACGCGTTCTTGGGTACGTTCATGCTCATTCCGGGTGAAAACTGAAACAACGTGGTTTTACAATTCTTATGTTTATTTCAATCAGTCATTGAAATGCCTCCGAAAGCTAGTGGAGAAGCAAAGGTTGGAGGTGCCACAAATGACAACGTCCTTGAAAAGCAGCGATCAATCCAGACAAGAAGTGCTCGCGCCGGACTTCAGGTATGTCTGTCTCAGGACACAACTATGTTTCCTCTGACCTATGCTGTAGTTTCCAGTTGGTCGTATTCACCGTTATTTGAAGCAGAAGACGCAGCATAACGTTCGTATTGGTGCTAAGGCCGCGGTATATACATCAGCTATCCTTGAGTATCTTACTGCTGAAGTTCTGGAACTCGCTGGTAAGATATTCATTTTCTAAGATTGTGTTTAGGCAAACCTGACCTACTATTCCTGAAAGGGAATGCGTCAAAGGACCTGAGAGTGAAGCGTATCACACCTCGTCATCTTCAACTTGCCATCCGAGGGGACGAGGAGCTTGACATCTTGGTCCGTGCTACGATTGCTGGTGGCGGTGTTATGCCATTCATTCATCGGTCCTTGACGGTCGCACCTAAGAGTGCCACAGGCACAAAGCCAGAGGGGCAGATCCAGGGATAGGGTCATATAGTCTTTTTTCAATCTGATTCTACTCTGATTCTACTTGCTTGTACTTTGTCTCTACTGCACAGCATCTTATGTTGTGTTCACATCTTTGTAGTCAGATCCATCTATGTTTGTTTTATTATTATTACTGATGCATAAAATTTTGTGTGATCTCAAAATCCGAATTTATTTCATAATGCTTGTTGGCAGTTTTATTGTCAGCCACAACCACCTTTGTTTCGTCTTCCTATCATATCCCAGTCTATCAGTAAGCCCCCAAATCACCACTCAAAATGACTGCTTTTCACGCCGATGCTCAACAGCCTACCAGTCTTTATTGATTCCAGCTTTACCATACCTATTATATCCGCTAATGTCTCCAGAACGACCATATTTACGAGTAGCTACATCAAAGCCATACACTCGCAGTCCCTCTCCATCGACTGAGGACCAAAATGAATTCGCCCAACTAGAATATCCATGCACCTCCCAGGTAGACGAAAGTCAGACGGGATTTCCGACCCACGCCCAATATCAATTAATCGAGAGAGGATACCTGGAATCACTTACACCACGCCGTCAAGGAAAAGCTCTTATCTCACAGGCGCTTTTTGACAGGGTCTGGGATGTCTTGCATAATGCTGATAATGTTAAGGAAAATGCACAATTCCGATTCTGGGCCCGCAAGATGTTCACGCTTAGCAAATCGCACACGGTCTCCTTTGGTGCTAGTGGATCTCAGCCAATGGAACAAGAGGTCTTACTACATGATGGTCTCCTTGTCGCGGTTCGGGAACAGATATATGATCTACTCTGTTTTTGTCATGGCAGCACTAATCACGGTGGGCGGGATAAAACCTGTGCGCTCATTCGCAAGCACTACACTTGGGTGCCCAAGGATCTCGTGGCTCAGTTCATCAAAGCATGCCCTACTTGCATCTTGAAGAAGTGTGGACATCCTGAACCTAGTCTTCTTTCTCCCAGTCTTGGATCTTCCGCAGGATCTCCGTCTATCTCAGCCGTTCAGCCTTCTGTCGACTATGTTGTCCCACAGCAAAGCTCTACTATGCTTTTACAGCCCTTGAGGGAACATCTCAATGAATTTGATGGCATCGAGAGCCATCCGCGAGACTCTTGTTCTGATTCTTTGCTTGGCACGCCGCTTCATGGGCTACAGTCGCAATTCATTCACACTGAAAGTAGTACACCTATCGATCAGCTCAAATGCTACAACCAACTATCGCCTGACCAGAGCTCTCTTGCTGGATTCCAGATGATACGCGAGGTCTCCCTTTACAACGGTTTGCCTGATGGTTGGCAATACCAGAACGTCGAATACGGAAGTGCATATGCCGATTGTGTCGAATATCAGCGAATGGCCCCTCTTTTACCCTATGATCCCTCTCTTGGTCGCACTCGTCCTAGGATACCTGAAATAGCTCCACTCTTTAAAGCGGATTTTGAGGACTACGTCAATTTTCAGGCTCACGAAGTATATGAAGGAAGCTTTAGCCTTTCGAACGCTATTATGTCACCTCAAGCCCAGGATTACCGGTCCCAGCCAATCTCACCGACACTTGAGGACGATGAGAATGGACAACTGCCCATTGATCCATTATTGGTGGCACTGTCTGCTTCTATGCGCAATTCTGTTGATTATGGCTCACCTCACTCGAGAGAGATTCCACTTTCTGACATTCTACACACTGAAAGCGAACTTGACATGCAAACTTCTTCCCAGATTCCTTCTCCTGGTTTTGGACCTGTCGCCATTGGAAGCAGCCTCTTGGGACCATCTTCGAAACTGGAGGCTCTGGATTCCGTCAAAACTTTCCGCGAATACATAAGTTTCAAGGAAACTTTGGATTCTGGGTCAGCCTCACTCGACCAGGACATTAACAATAGCAGCGCACTCTGGAGGGAGGGTGATGATGGAAATGAAAGTATGGATAGTAGTCCGGCGGCCAGTATCAGATCGAACGTGTCTGGTCTGTCGTTGGTTATTGGTACTGGTACTGCTTCACCAGCATCGATGACGAGCACGCCTTTCACTACTGCTCCTATCACTCCAGCTGATGAGGTCGTTCCTGAATTTGGACTTGTTCAGGGCGGTTCGAAGATTGTAGTGGGCGGCGAATGTATGGAAGATGGGGAGATGAGCCTGGAATTGAATGCGGTCATTCAGGCGGTTTCGATTTCTGATGTTGAAGCATGATGATCATCATATGAACGGGTCAAAGGCAATAGCCCGGGTCGTATCTTATTTCCTATCTGTGGTCGCTTTTTATTTCGGAGGGACGTTTCGTGTGTTTGATATCATATACAAACTATATCATAAAATATTGTGTTCTTTATGATTTTAAATCAGCCTTGGTGATGGAAGGAGTGTTTCGCGCTGTATTTGAGTTTCTCATAAAACAGATTGGACAGATGAAAGTATAATACAAATGATCTGTTGGTTATGCTGAAAGTTGAGCTCGACTATCGGTGGAACATATGAGCATTTTCTGTCGCTAGCTCATTGAGGAGACGTACTCGCGTATTGTCTCATATAGGAATTGATAACTCCTGAGGTTCCCCTTTAAACGTCTAATGTCAAGGCTATACGTATCGCTCAAGCCGGACAGACGTGTTAGCTCCACAGAGAATCTAACTTCGCCAGCCGGATCTCTAGAAATGTTTTTGGCATATATAGTGCTGGCCGTAGCCTCTGCGGTGACCTGCGACAGGGGAACGGTCAGAGGTTGAAGCGACTTGGTCAAAGGGATATATACAGGTTCATTCGCCCCATGTGAGACCTCGCTTGCATAGGAAGACTGAGAGGGGCGAATGCATCGAAACCTGAAACTACTCTCGGGCTGAACACAAATTCCAATGGAATCCAGGATACCCCGAATTTGAGTCATCACCTCATTCGGCGGTCTCTGCGTGACTGTTGTATTATCAATGGCACCACGGTGAATGGCAATAGCCATAGATGAACTTGGGTGACTACTGGTGAGTTTGATAATTGGCAAATCAGTATATGAGTATTCCTCCTAATTGAGAGAATGAACGAACGTATGAGTAGGTAGTGTGTTCAGGGATGCAAATGTGGTAGTTGCCATGTTCATTTGTGGAAGCTATGAACGTAAAGGGAGTCGAGTTGAGGAGTGCAAAGACGGTCTACGGGAGCGGTATATCTTGATGATAGGGAAAGGAGTCAGTTGGAGATGAAGATGCGGTGAAATTGCTAAAGGCTACTACTAGCTGCCGTTTCTATTGAGGGTCTTGAGTTGACTCTCCTGAGTATAGAGCAAGATAACGAGGCTGCGAACTTGATAGGTCATTGCTTAATTCAAGCTTTCCGAGTTATATTGACTCCTTTTTACAGATTCAAGGAGGGCCCGCCTAGCTCAATCGGATAGAGCGTCAGACTCTTAGGCAGGTGGTCCTGAAATCTGAAGGCTGCGAGTTCGACCCTCGCGGTGGGCTATGGTTTAATTTTTGATGTAAAATGTATTGTTTTGCATTGCACCTTGGCGCATCCTAGATATATCTCTATCTAGTTTTTTGTTTTCATTAAATATGGCCTCTCCCCACCCCATTCTCGCCTATACAAGTTGTTTAGAATGAGTACTACCAAATCCCATTCTACAAAGTTTTCAGCCTAGTGAACGTGTTGTTTATCGCCCGAATCCAAGCAGCCTGTGAAGCAGTCCGCCACGTCTGTTCGATATGAATGAAAATGCCTCGAGTTGTATCTGCCTGAGCACTTTGCATACAGACATCAATCGAAGATGAGGATGGGAAGTGGTTCAAATATCTTCCAACCACATTCAATGTCGCTGTCAACATACACTTGCTGTCAGAAGGGAGGGAGACTGTAACAGGTACTATTGAGTCAGAACCGGAATTAAACGCTCTGAGAAGCTCTTTCTTGAGGCGTTTGATCGGACGATCGACGTCGTCTGTATACCAGCTACTATTCCCTAGAATTACAAATGGAATCGGGCTTGGCTGTTGGAAAACAGGGAGAGGAAATATTATGGTTACTTACGAAGACCTGTTGATAGGAATATGTCATCTTCGACGCATGTCGTGTCTGCTTTTCCATGAAGCTGTATGAAGGCACATGATGCTGTGGGACATCCCCCCTGTTGTGATTGCCAATCCAAGATAGCCACATTTGCATTGAAAAAAGGTTCGAGCTGAATAGTAAGCCATGGTAAGCCAACACTCTTATGAATGTAGTGACTCAGGCTTTTAGATCACATACATCATTATGTGCGGGATCCGTCATCAAGGAAGAAGTTTTCATGGTTGGCCTGATACATGTTGAAGGAACGTTGTAGGCATTCCTGGTGCGACCGGGGATGAGGAGGCTTTTCGCACCAGTTTCTTTGAAAAGTTGAGTTGCTTCAGAACTCGTGTCGCCATCATAAATAGGATGAGGGGCTGAAAGATGAATGTGTCGAGCGACCTCATCCTGTGAAGACGGGACAATGATATGTCCCCATCCCTTCTCAAAAAATTTGGGGTACGATAGGATAGTTTGTTCATACAGAATGCAAAATGACTGTCCATCCGAGTCCGTAAATGGAATGACATTATACGCGTGTTTGAGAGGAGAAGGGACAATTGCTGAGCTACAATTGTGATTGGTGCGCAGAAGTGTCAAGACTGCAGTGGACCACGCCGCGCGTTGAAGAGCAGTTGGTTGAGCTTTGTTATAGGAATCTTGATCATAGAAGTCATGGCGCACTGTGAAATTGCCGAGGCAATCAACAACGTCTACCAGTGTCTTCCTGGTCGTAGACTCAAAGCACTCATCGGTTGGACTTTCCTGAGATAGTGCAAATTTAGTGAGTAATGGCAAGATGAGGGTTGTAAAGTGGGTGATCATGTGGACGGAACCAAAGGGATTGTGTGGTTCACAGGGCTGAGTTCTATCATAAATGCTATGTGTTTCTTGTGAGTCAAAGCAGAACTCGCTTGGCGATTAGTGCTTTGCTGGCAGGAACATCCACAATCAATGATATGTTTCATTACTTCAGATTTACTGTTTGAGCATAGGTACACAGTAATATGATTTGCATTGATCACTAAGTTTATTGACGAATTCTTGCTCGGTGCAGCAGCAGCTCTGGAACATATTAACCCAGAAAAAATATGTGAAATTTATTTGAGATCCATATTTGATGGATCTCCTTGTGTGTTAAATTGTTTCAGTTCTGAAAGTCAGTCAAATCAATCCAGTCAAGATTCATCAAAAGTGATATCGTTTCCCCAGCTTTCTGGCTGATCTAGCTTCTCAATACAAGAGATTTTATGCTGACAATGTACCAATGGCTCTTGTGGGAAAAACTTTCTTTGATGGCCACTTGATAGCTGGATTCTCCGGCGCTGTTTATTCCCCGACAACAATTAGGGACCTGCTTGACAAGTTGACGCTGAAATGTAACTTCTGCCATTTATTAGAAGGTACATCAGTGAAGCAGTCTCTCTTTACTTCCAACTACGCCTTCAATATCAATGGGCTCCGATTCCACTCAGGATCCTCGATGCGACGATTATGAGGCGATTATCTAAACGGGTATACGCGCAGATTCTTCAAAAAGGGTCCGACGTCATGCTCTTGACAACAAATGAAGCCTGGGCCGTCCAGTCGGAAGATACGGAGAGTCGCCGGTAACGATAGACTGTTGTTGCTTGAGGGAGAACTTTCCAATGGGATACAAAAACTATTTCCGAAGACCTGTGGATTCCATCCCAAGACGAACAACTACAGACAATATCTCCATACATTCCGAGATGTGAGGCCATCGTACATTGTCATCGTTCTTCCTTGCAAGTATATCGGTTAAGGCGCTCATATGTCACAGGATCCCACGTCAGGCTTCTCCCGGGCCTTCCCAACACCATCATACATTTCTGACGATACCTTGTGTATCCATTTAATAAGTGCCTGTAATCCTGCCCAACCCCACCCCCTGTTGTTTTGAAAGTGAAACATGGACTCGGGAGTCCCTCAAATCACGATACAGGACACTTATGGTCAGTGAAGTATATTTTTTACGTTGTGACCGATACAGAAATCAACATCAGGCGCTGGTTATATTGGAGTCATTTTCACAGCAATGTATGCCAGTCCAGTTCCGAATACTATTTCGCTGACAAAACTAACTGGGGCGGGTACTTCAAGACTGTATGGACTCACAACCCTGCAGGTACTGTGTGCGAAGTGGTAAGATTTACAGTTTACTAATCGTGAATCTAGACATATTTCTATTATGTTCATTATACAAATGATGGATTCGATATCAAATTTCTGGTGAGTTAGTCAAGTCTTATACGTTTATCTGCTTTTAAGCTGACTGTGTCTCATAGGTATCTCTAATTTGGTAACAACTGTCTCTATCTCTGACTTGCATATGAGGGTGACTGACAAGCCATGTGGAACAAGGGTACTCGATTCTCTTCATATGGCTATCGGTATGGACATGTCAACCTGTTTGACAGGCATTGAAAGGCTGATTACGAAATATCAGTTGCCTATTGCATCTATCACTACTTGGTAAGATAGATTCTCCGACGCAGAAATGAGTGAGCTGACCATGTATGACAGGTAATCAACTACAATAATCCTCTCGCTCTGGGAGTCGGTCACTGGTAAATTGGCTCACTTCAAAACATACGTGCTGAAAATTGACCTTTTCTCATAGGTCGTTGTTCGTAAGTTGGTGTGAAAAACAGAGATTGATGCTTTATCAATGATTGAGTTTATTCAGATGTCAGTTGCATTCAATGTGAGTGGCCAGTCTCCTTCATTGGATCAATAATCATGCGATTCTCTCAGGTAATCATCGCTTTTATTGTCCAGTGGTACGTCAGCCAATTCCCTGCAGCTGCAGTTATTTCCCGCTGATGTGGCAGCGTTTCTGTTCAGTTTTTTCACGAGGAAAATCCATATATGTGAGATTCAATTTACCGGCAGGATATTTCTGAGTTGGGGTTCTCAATGCCCACCTGTCAGTGTGCAGACCTGGTTTGAGGTGGTTCGTCACCAGCATCATTGTGAGTATCTAGCCATGTATGTCATTGACCAAATGTGTATGTTACGTCGTAGAGCCTAGCTGTGGTAGCCCATTTAGCATTTGGGATGGGTATGTTGTCCTTTCAGGCAGCATTGTCAAACTTATTTTTTGACCCAGAAACTGTCGTATATTTGTAAACGTCATTATTGGTGGTCCGCAAGACTCCAAGTCTTATCTCAATCCAGATTCATAAAAAAGGAACTCTCAAGGCTTCCTGAGATAACAGTACGTGGAGGCCCTACTAGTACAGCGCCGAGCTTAAGTCGCGTCAAGTTGATAGCAGCCACTCCATTTGCCGTCACTGCTGTGCTTTCAGACATCCTCATTGCAGGTGCCCTATGCTGGTTCCTACATGGAAGCAAATCAAGCTTCAAACGGTATGATTTCATGAGATCAAACTCCCCAACAAGCTGAATTCTGCTAGTACAAATGCTTTGGTATCCAAACTCATTGTTTATGCAATCAATCGGTGCCTATTGACATCGTAGGTGGATTTTCTACGGTAGCTGACCAAAATTTTGACTTGATTTCAGTGTGGTTGCTGTCGCCGAGGTCATAGTCGTGAGTATGATCTTGTGCGGTTATTCTTGGAATTGAATTGCACCTGAAAGTTTTCTGCATCTCCGCATACGCTCTGGTACCTAGCTATCGATTTCGTTGTTGGTAAACGTGCGTAAAGTGCCTCACTGATTTCACATCTATTTTTCACGTCATACTCAATTTGAAGAACCCTAGTCTATGCCAACAGTCTCTTGGCAACTCTAAACAGCAGGCGGTCTCTCAGAGCCACTTCTGGAGTATCTGCAAACACCATTCATCTGTCTGATATCGAGTTTGGATCGGGATCGAGCCGTGTGGTATGAGCCTAACATCATTCACATTGTCTACACATACTGACTGCCCGAGAACTGTAGCATTCTGAGGTTAGTTTATAGTTTATATGATCTAGTCTAAGCTCTATCTGACTCTTCAATGAAGGGTGACTCCGAAGATTTCCGACGTGGATCTCGCACAGTGACCTTCTCAGATCACAGTGAACAGGGATACAAAACAGTAAGGGCAGTGTAAGGGTGGGCAAAAAAATATTCTAACTTAAGGACATTTTCTCTAATTCATATTCATTTCTGCTGAATTTGGTTAAAGACAAATAGAACAATTTTCAGGAATTTAAAAGTATGCTTTATAGTATGTGTTGAATGGAGCAATGCATAAGAAAGCATTGGACAAGATGTTTTTCAACACTGAGCAACAAACAACTGATACTTAGACACCAATTCATGATTGAATCTTTGCCAAGTATAAAAGCCTTCAGAAAATTTCACAGAAGTAGCAATACATCGTTAAAGATCCAACTGGGGCCCTCGCTTGATCCACATCAACAGGGGATGACCGCACAACCTCGAATTCAGCACGCGAGGAGACAAGGCTAAAAGATTGGAGCTCCAGAACACTAGAAATGTTTTTCAACTCTCAAGGATTGCTTATGGAACCAACTGGAATAACAGTGGTAGTGACCCGTGTTGTGTGTGAGGGAAGCAAGGGGAAACTCAAGTAAGACAGCTGTGGTCAGCCTACCACCATCGGACAGTAGGCATGTAAAGCATCTGGTCAAGTCAAATCAAAAGCCAATATGTTACTGGTTCCAGTTTTAGAGTAAAAACGTTATTTTGATTATCTGTCCTTCGCTGCCAACTAAAAATGGGTGGTCCGAGCTGGCCTCAGAGGGAGGGATGTTGAAAAGGAACAGTTCCACGGCATGATAACCACGAACATTGCAGCAGGTGTGAGAGATAAGCAATTTGGGAGCTCTCGTCCAATATGGCTCTGTAGATTGAGAGAGAGGAAGAAAAGTTACGATTACTAGATATTTCTTGGCAGGATTAACAAATGGAATAAACCGAGGTTTCTCACCATGGTCGTTACAAGGTAGCTCAAGTACAAAAAGCGATCAGTTCGCCTTATTTATTTCTTCTTTTTTGGCTTTTTCTTCTTGGCCACACCAGAAACACTGGGGGCAGGTTGTATAGTAGCAGCAGGTATCAATGATTTGGCGGTAGTTTCTTCTATTAGGGGAGCACGTAGCTCCTCTGCTGACTTCGAATGTTCTTCGTGCCGATTTTGCATTTTCTGGATCAAAGAAAGGTTCAATGCCTCAAATCGATTGAGGAAGATCGAAGAGAAAGTTTTAAATTTGATACACTGAGCAAAAATTAGCGAGTGTTGCGTAGATTATACTGATTCAGTACATACTGTGGTATCATCCGTGATTTTCAGCACGAGTTTCCCCTCAGTTGACTTCCATTTTACGACGTAACGAGCCTAAGAAACAATGATTAGAGAATCAGGACATATGAGGCTATGTATGCACCTTATTGGGAGATTTTGTGTACAGAGCCTCCGCGGCATCCTGGAATTCCTGCCAGGAATGGATGTAGACCATCGTACATCTGTCGCCGGCTGAAACGCCTATTGTCATCACATCTGCTGTCACATTCGTCACTTATCACGTGATAGGTCACTCACCTCCCCTCCTCCTAATCTCAAGTATTAATTTCCAGATCGTCACTGCCTTCAAACATCTTGTCGTAATGGTGGCAGACCAAAAGGGAGAGCACAAGCCTAAGCGTGATTACTCTCAACATCAACTCTATTTCAATATTCTCGCTCATCAGACTGAGGATAGCACTTCCTTTCATTGCCAATTTTGCGGCCGGTGCTATTGCAGGAATCTCGGAAATCTTGACTTTCTATCCTCTAGGTATATTCTTAGTTTATGAAGCCTGTCTCATCGAATTTATAGTCCTTTCAAGATGTCGTATGTGTTATTCTTCCTGCCAAGTGTGGTCACACGAACATATTTTAGGTCAAAACGCGGATGCAGCTGGACACCGGCAAGTCTAAAGGGCTTGCGGGAACTTTTTCCTCGATTGTAAAAGAGGAAGGGTACGTCTGCTGACATTCTTCTGTCTTGTTCTCTGAACAAAATCCGTCCACCTAGTATTGGTCGGCTTTATCGAGGTATGAACATGATGACTCTGCTCTCCATCCCCTGATGAGATATCTTAGGTCTCGTCCCTCCACTCTTGTTAGAAGCTCCAAAGCGCGCTGTAAAATTGTGTGTGGTTGTATTCTTTTCATATGAGTTATCCTTATCCTATGCTATTAGTGCCGCCAACGACTTCTGGGGAAAGAGATACTTGGGTTGGTCTGGAGAATCTAAAATGACTCAAAGCTTGTCAATCATTACCGGCTGCAGCGCTGGTGCAACGGCATGTCCTGTGATTGTTAGTTGTCGCACCATATTTTGACTTTTCAAAATAGGAAAGTTTTGTCGTCGTACCATTCGAGCTTGTCAAAATTAAGTGCGTTCTTTTGTTTTCAATTCTTTCGGAAACTCATTCATTTGGTAGATTACAGGATAAGACAAGTACCTACAAGGGCCCGATGGATGTCGTGAAACAGATTGTGCACAAAAATGGTATTCTTGGTCTCTATGCTGGCATGGAGTCCACATTTTGGCGGTCGGTGTCATGGCTCCAATAAAATCGGATCAGATGTTGACTATCCACATAGTCACCTCTACTGGAATGGTGGTTACTTCGGGACCATCTTCACCGTCAAGGAATACCTGCCAAAGGCTAAGGTATGCTTATCCTGCACCAACAACATCAGTTTCTTTTCATATCCTGCTTGCTGTAATAGACTGCCCGAGATCAATTAATGAACAACTTTATCTCTGGGAGCATCGGTGGATTTTGTGGAACTGCTCTTAACACCCCGTATGTTTTGTCACCTTCACTTCATTATCCTGACTGACAAGATGGATTTACAGTTTTGATGTAAGCATTATTTCTATAACTATCAAGTAAAGGTGAAGCCCCTTATATCTCAACAGGTCGTAAAGTCTCGTATACAAGGTGCAGAGCACGTCCCGGGAGTCACACCTAAGTATAATTGGACATATCCCGCACTTGTGACGATTATGCGTGAGGAGGGTGTAGCAGCATTATACAAGGGTTTTGTACCAAAGGTCCTCCGACTTGCACCGGGAGGCGGTGTGCTACTCTTAGTCGTTGAATTTACTCTTGGTGTCTTCAGACAGGGTACGTCATTTTGTTGTATGGTTTGTGACTGGTGGGATTAAATGAGATGTACATTAGTTCTTGGGCCGCCATATATCTAGGGGATTTGTAAAGATGTGTATGCATCAGTCTACCATGGTACTTAAGAGGTTGGACCACTTTTCAACACTTCGAGTACTGAAGCTAGTTTTCTTATACTGCTCACCTAGTATTTGCATCGCATCACTTATGATTACCTATTCTAATAGGTATTCGAAGAATACATAAAGTTCTTGTGACTTTGAGTACCTATTCTACTAGGACATGCTAAAAGCATGAATGAAAACCGTTTTAATATTCAAACATTAAATGCTATCAAAATCAATATATTCAGTAAGGTATTATCTAAGCAATGTTCAAGCAATACTGCTGTATCACTTCCTGATCTTTATGGATAGTTGATAAGAAGGTCCAACCGTAGTCCAAAATTCATGCATTGTAGAAATTGGTATCAAGACCAACAGATGGCATCAATTATGAGAAAAAATTTCGCTTTCTGAGATGGTTCTGATGTTCAGCTGCGTGCGCGGTGACTGTTCTGTCTACAGATGCTCGCCAAATCGGAACCCCGATCTAATATGCTCATCCCAGTTGATTATTCCTCCGGACACATGGAAGCAGATCCAGACACTCACATATGCAATCAAGTCATAAATGCCATCAATGCACCAACTGTTCCTTGGGGCAGCCCCTCGTGTTGATGCCCGGAAGAGCCCTGTCATGAAATCACCAGCTATGTGCGCATGCCCATCCTGGACGCCTAGGATCATGCCCCTTTGAGCTGAATTACTCGAATATGCCACGATGGAGAACAGGAAGCGCTTGAGATCTCCTTGCAGGAATTGCCCAACCCAGGGTCAAGCAATCCGGGTGGAGGAAAGTGGCTCCATTGATTGACAATGAGAATGCTTACCCTTGAACAGCGCCAGTGCGGCTAGGTCTGGGGTAAGACCATCGTCTGCCTCTTCAATCTTGAGTGTAATTTTGGGTTTGAACTTGTTTTCCTCTTCGTATCCTGGTGTATACATTGTTGGTGGGAAGAAGATGTGGATGTCAATGCTATATAACAACATTTCCGAGTGAAGAGTATCAGCAAGACCTTTTCAATACGTTAACGTTAGCAGGGCTATCCTCAACCTGGGACCTACCCCTCAGTGCGTGCTTCGCAGGCGAGTACGAAGAATATCCCACAAAAGACATGAGTCCGAGGGTTGAAGAAACGAAAGTGATTTTCCCCTTTCTGTTCTGTTTCACCATCATCTTTGAGACTGCCTTCGCCTCTTATCAGGACTTATAGGCTATCACAACAGATTCTACTCACCCAAGCTGTCCAAGCCTGTATCCAATATCCGTTGGTCATTCCATTTGCCAAGTCCTCTTCTGTCATCTCTACAAAAAAACCTGGCCGTGCAGCCCCCGCACAAGTAAATGTCGCGTCCGGTGCTTCACCATCATATGGTTCACAGACAGCTTCAAGCGCCTCTGTCGCTGCCTTGGCAGTGTCGAGTGCAAATGAATAAGCATTCAACTTCTGGTTTGGCGATCGTCTTTCTGTCTGAAACAAAATTCAGCTCGGCACGATCAAAACATAGAACTAACCCTGCTACATACCTCAATCTCTTTTAGTGCCTTATCCAATTTGATTTGATCTCGTGCAACAACAGACACATTTGCACCATGTCGTGTAAGGAGCTTCGCAAGGGATAAGCCAAGACCTTGGCTACCTCCTGTTACATAGCAATGCTACATCACGACAAGTCAGCAAACTAGTAAGGATGTACTATGTACCAGCGGAAACTAAAGACTTGCCAGGCCATCCGGATTCCATTTTTTTGAAAAAATCATGTCAAGGTCAATTATAATTGGCAAAAGTGAAGGGAGGGTAGGACCACGAGAGACAACGCGCTACTAAGATTTCTGATGGCATCGGACTTCAGGGTTTCATGGTTATGAAACGCGTTAGCTCAACAATAGCCTATCAAGATGGACATCCTGGACTCTATTTCTCCTGTATTCGCTCAATTTCTATGGTTGGATGTGAATAGCTCCAGTAGTAGTACCCCATTTATAATCTATCGCCGGATTCTCTATAGCTCCTTAGATTTAAATCAAAGCCGCCGTTTCCTCCATCCTGCTTCTCAGAGATTCAACAACTTGCAAATGGGCTTTCCTCTTCTGTTCGACAGTACCAGTAAAGGCTGAGTCCCACCACCTCTCATTCCCAGGCATGTCGCGCCAACCTTGAACTAAAAATTCTGCCAGTTTATTCATGCCCCCACCACGAGAAGCTGACGCAATAGCCTGGACTTTCGTCCAGTGGGGAGGGGGATTCGCCTTCGAATACTGAGTGAGGCTCGACCCGAGGTCAGACGGGGGAGCAGACAATCCGTTCAAGGCACAAACTAACGCCGGTGGAACGGTCATACGGCCGATCTTGAAGCAAGCTTCTGAAACAGCAACGGCATGAACAATGGTCCCTTCTGGTTCCTCTGTAGATGTAAGCCTCGCTGCAGCAATTTTGGAAGCAATGGAGATATCTTGCGAAGAAGTAGCAGAAGGAACGGATGGTGCTTCTACTCGATTAGGAAGGAAAGTATGGTGACTTTTCTGATCTGGACTATTACTTTGTGGAGTTTTCGACTTGGACGGTTCCAACCTTTTTCCTTGAGACTTACTGACGAACTTATGGACAAAAAATATCTATTGTTGAGATGTAAGTCTTTGATTTCACAAATACTAATGGTGTGAACTTGCCCATTTCCGGTTCCAACAAGCAATCGATGACCTCACTTCATATTGTGCCATCCTGGGTATTTGTCGCAGATAGAGGAAATGCGTTCCTGTGTCCTAGTGAGTGTCATTATACAATCAAAGAACACGACACCTACCTCCGAGAGCTAACCAGCCCCCACACCCGAAAAACATCAAAAACAGGTCAGATATCAGATAGGAACGAGCGCTGTCTAGAGTCTGCAATACCGTCAGAGACAATATGAGACAGAATCGGGGACAGATACACCTTAGCGTAGCTGGAGTTGCTCAGATATCCTCTGAAGTCACTATCATCGATGGCTATATAAGAAAAACATAGGTCTGCCTTGACATGTTTCCGGAGCCTGAACCGATTGCTTACTCGACCTTGTCTTATGAACCGACACTCTGTCAAACGGGCCTTCGCCAATGGGTAGTTTGCTGTCCAACCAGTCGTCGATTTGCTTTCCTCGAGTCCTCCTCGAGCTCAACGCAGTACGGCATAACAATAGAAAATACTCTATTCGGAGTCGGAAAACAGGTCGGAGAACACGTACTATTCATCTACTTCAAAATTCAAGTCATACACAGCTAAGAGTCAAGACTTACTATGCCACATTAAAGGCCACGATTTCGCATTGATGACGAACAGCAAGATAACAAGCCGCTTGACTAGTAGTCGTATGTGTGAGGAACACCGATTTATTGTGTTCCAAGCGGATATGTAGGCGGACGAGGCCATGAAATCCAAATGAGAAAGTATAGCTCTACTTCAGCCAATTAATATGGTGTCAAATTTTCATGAACAACAGACTATCCCATTTAGAGGACTCTGCTTTGTCATGACAGTTGATTTGTGAAATATTGCCCCCCACTTCCATGTAAGACACACCATTGTGGGTGGCATCCCGCAGGAATCTAGGAAATTCTGAGGATATATCACACGTGTGAAATCTTAGTCTGAGGAGATGAATTTGACTTCCTACAGGACACTATTTACATGTTGCACATTGCACGACAGTTCTTACAGTTTCCTATTGTGCTCTTCAAGCATACAGTGCTCAGCATCAATGTCAAAAGCCTCACTGCCTTTATTTACTACAACGAGAGTTGCTTCGAGATCCATCACATAACCTTTTGTGGCTCATAAGAAAAATTAGCATGTTCAATCGTTATATTGAGACAACATCTGTAAAAATGTGACCTTGATGGAGATAACTATACATGGTACTCTTTAAAGTACTTATATGGTATTTTTTAATTTAGTACACGGTGTTCGGTCGTATGGTAATAGCATGATATTACTTGATATGGTATAGCCCTCTGATCTATTTTTTTAAGAGGGTTATTATTACTTTTTTTTAAAAATCGCCAATCTATTACATGGTGCTCGACTGCAGTCCGTGGTAGGATTATCATCACTGTCAGGGGTTAATATCACATAAAAGTATATATTGATGGTCATTAATCATCTGCTACCCTGCAGGATAGCCATATGGTGTGCAAAGCAATACGATTATACAGAGTTTGGACTTCCTTCTGTGTTTGAGGAGCGAGGGCTGAGTAAGTCATGAGAACGTAGTTCAAAGAGGGAAAATTGAGTGACAACAGATTACAGATTCAACCATCGTTTGAAACTGATCTTGCTTGACAAATATAGCACACCTTATCTAAGCCCCTACTTCGTTTTCATCCATCTCAGCGATGACCACCACTATCGATCCGAAGTCCATCGGAAAGCCAAAACGGCCTAGGAGGCACGTCCGCACTCTCACAGGTATGTCCCTATCTGCAACACACGTTTTAGCTAAGCCTAGCCAGGCTACCTCCCGGACACCGACGCGTCTGGTAAAGAAGTATGGCCCAAGGGAGACGAGAAAATCTGGAAGGCCGGTTTGCGTGATGTCGATAAGGGTGCGTCATCCGCCTATACGTCTCCGTGTGATTGTTTATGTTATCTAGACGTCTCCAGCATCACCAAGGGTATCATTAACCACGTCCAGACCTCCCTTGCACGTCAGGCCTATAATCTTGGTATGCTCATGTGCGATGACTTCAGAAATTATCGAGATTGACAAATATAACAGATAAACTTGGTGCATATCAAGCTTCAGCATTGTCCGTCAGGGACAACCTGTTGGTGGGATACACGTTCATCAATAGATCCAAAGTATTCAAAATGGGCTGTTGTAGGTCAATTGGAATGAGACTCAGCTTAATTATACTCGTAAAGCTCCTAAGCGAGCATACTACTTGTCCTTGGAGTTCTTGATGGGCCGAACACTCGACAACGCCGTTCGTACTACGTAGATCTTGATGATCACACTGATCTTACTCTGATCTGGTGATCTAGCTACTCAACCTTGATCTCAAAGACAAGTACAGGACTGGTGTTGAACAGATCGGCTTCAATATGGAGGATCTCCTTGAGCAAGAACGTGATGCTGCTCTTGGAAATGGCGGTCTCGGTCGCTTGGCTGCTTGCTATCTTGATTCTGGGACTTCTCAGGTGCTTCTTTCCGCGATCAACTTGCTCTTTAATGACTCAATGAACGTCTATTTCTCCAGGAGCTCCCACTTTGGGGTTATGGCCTAAGATACAAATATGGTATATTTCAGCAGCTTATCTCACCTGAGGGTGACCAGCTCGAGGTTTGTCAGCTCTTACTCTAAATCCTATTCGGACCTTGAGTGCGTCTGCTTAGGCCCCTGATCCATGGCTAGATAACCAGAATCCCTGGGAGGTATAGGAATTGATCTACCTATGACCTTTTCTGACTACGATGACAGCTTCCTCGCCTGGATGTCACATATGAAATAAGGTTCTACGGCAATGCAGAGCGTCACAATGATGGAAGTGGACGTGGGACCTGGACTGGAGGTCAAGAAGTTCTGGCAGTTGCATATGATGTTATGATCCCCGGTTATAAGACGAAGACTACAAACAATTTGAGGCTCTGGGAAAGTAAGCCCAAGCGTGGATTTGATCTAAACTCTTTCAATGGTATGTCTTCTTCTCACCAATGGAACTCACTCAGATTTCATGATACTGTCAGCCGGGAATTACGAGGGGGCTATTGAAGCCTCGAACAGCGCAGCAGCTATCACTTCAGTTTTGTATCCAAACGACCACACGTGAGTATCTCCACCCACCCAAGCACTCCTGTCTGTACTTACCAACTTTCGAAGGTCTTGTAGGTATTTCTCTTTCGCTTCGTACTGAGGTTAATAAGGATCAAGTCGGCAAGGAGTTGAGATTGAAGCAACAATAGTAAGATAAATATCAATAAGGAAAATCATTTCTCAGTATCTTCAGTTTCTGGACTGCGGCCAGTTTACAAGATATTCTCCGACGCTTCAAGAACATTGGAAAACCAATCGCTGAATTTCCTGACTGTAAGGCTTTCAACTGGGTGAAATGAGCCACGCTTCTGACGATCCTTTAGATGTTGCAATCCAACTTAATGACGTATGGGATTGGCTCAGCTCACCTTGAATTAAGCCCACTAAATTGTGTATAGACCCATCCAACTCTTGCAATCCCGGAGCTGATGCGTATCCTTGTCGACGAAGAGGATGTCTCGTGGGATCAAGCATGGCAGATCGCCACCAATACTTTCTTCTACACAAACCATACTGTTTTGCCAGTGTGTATTATGCCCAATCGACTTTGACTCTGCCTCAGATTGAATGTCTATAGGAAGCCCTAGAAAAGTGGCCTGTCCCCTTTGTTGAGCATGTACTGCCTCGGTAAGTTGATGTCTAATGTAGTGTCTCGTGTTTGATGTTGATGCCCAAACCATTGTAATAGGCATATGCAGATTATCTACGATATTGTGCGTAACGCCTGTTCACCGTTAGTTGACTATTAACGGGTCGCTTGTCAGAACTTGTATTTCTTGCAAGGTATGATCTAATATTTTGGATTTGAATCCTCTGCAACGTTCCATAAGCTGTTGAGAAAAAATTCCCTGGTGATCGTGATCGACTAGCAAGAATGTCCTTGATTGAAGGTGTGCTACCCTTTCTTCTGACCAATGTACAGTCACCTACCTTTTTATAGAAGGATACCCGAAACAAATCAGGATGGCTCACTTGGCCTGCATTGGTATGTGAACGTTTTGCCACAGATTGGGTCTGACGTCGGTATAGGTAGTCGCAAGGTCAACGGAGTTGCGGAGGTAGGCTGACTATCCTTCTGTATCTGTATCATGGATGTTGCTCAATCTGTGTAGCTTCACTCCGAGCTCGTCAGAACGACGATTCTCAAGGATTTCGTCGAATTCGAAGGTCTTAGCAAGTATGTTGCTACACTACATTTATCGTGATTACTTTATCCCTTTCTTATGCATGGTAACCAGGTTTGGAAACGTCACCAATGGAGGTGTGTTTCTCAACATTTTCGACCACAACTCAATTTGAGCCTCCCAAATAGTCACCCCCCGTCGATGGCTCGATCAGTGCAATCCCGAATTGAGTGATCTTATTACCAGGAAATTGAAGCTAGACAAGAGCGTTTGGCTCAAGAATCTGACTAAATTGGAGGACCTATTACCTTTAGCAGAAGACAAGAAATTCCGTAAGGAATGGGCTACTGTCAAGCAACGAAACAAAGAACGCCTTGCTAGACATGTCCAGTTCACTCTCGGATTTACTATCCGAACAGATGCTATGTTTGATGTACAAATTAAGGTCAGATTTTTAGAGGACTCAAGGATAGAGAAATTTGTCTTATTGATGTGACATGATTAGCGTATGCATGAGTACAAGGTACTTTTTGTTTCATTAGAGGAGGAGACTTAGAAACTCACACATAGCAGCGTCAGACATTGAATATTCTTGGTGTCATACACGCAAGTGGCCATATCAAGTCTCTTTCTGTTTTCTGACTCTATTTAGCGATACCTTACCTTGAAAGGCATGTCTCCTGCTGAAAGGAAGAAGAGTAACCGTAAAGTTGTCTTCTTTGCCGGGAAAGCTGCTCCTGCATGTGAGATTATGTTTGATATAGGATGCTTACTGATTTGATATTGAGCACGTATTAGATTACATCGCCAAGCTTGTGGGTCTTCTGTAACTTGTTGTTTGCTGAGACTTACTCCCATATTAGACGATTCGTCTCATCGTGAACGTTGCACGTGTCATTAATGCCGACCCGGATACCAAGGACTTTCTGCAACTCTACTTCCTTCCAGATTATTCCGTTTCTCTTGCTGAAGTCTTGATACCTGCCTCTGATATCAGCCAACATATTTCGACTGCTGGAACTGAAGCTTCTGGTACTTCGAATATGAAGTTCTGCCTTAACGGTGGCCTTCTTCTCGGTACTGTTGGTGGGTAGTCTTCATCAGCCCCGCCGTTGTTATGCCCTTAAAGCCATTTTTAGATGGTGCTAACATCGAAATTGCTGAGGAAGTTGGAGAGAGCAACGTCTGTGAGTATTGTACTTTTGTTCATTCATCCATATCCATTGGTACAATACTATTGACACGCTTCTCTAGTCTTCTTCGGTCACTTGACTCCGTGAGTCGCCTCATATTCGATGATACCAGGCTCATAACTTTGCCTTTAGAGCCGTAGAGGACCTACGCTACCAACACACCTACCGCCCTGTCTCTGTTGAGACGAAATGTCCTGCGCTAGCAAACGTCTTGAACCAGATCTCTGCTGGATTATTTGGTGATGCAGCTCCTTATGAGCCGTGAGTGGCGATGGTCTGAGTTTACCAAGTGAGATGACTGACAATTCTATCAGCCTCCTCAATACGATTCGCCAGGGCGATCACTACTTGATAACTGATGACTTTGACTCTTATATCGCTGCTTTGGCCATGGTTGACGAAGCCTATCTCGATAGAGATGAGTGGATTAAGAAATCAATCAGAACTACCGCCAAGGTGAGTAGATCTATATGATTCCAGTTCATCGTCATTGACGTTGTCTCAGATGGGCAAGTTCAGTTCTGACCGTGCGATTCTCGAATATGCTGAGAGTTACTGGAACTTGGAACCGACATCCGTCGTTTAGGTCTGGTCATTGAGTTTATAAAATTGATTCAATGCAATGCGAAACTCTCTTCCTTGATCCATGCGCCTCGCTCAAGGATAGATATAATAAAATGAGCCATAAAGAGTCAATCTCTCCTCTTGGTTATGTTATAACAAAAAAATTGATGTCTGTTATCCAAAAACGATTGTTGAGAGCATATATGAGAAATGAAGCGAGATAAAATCTAGGCTCAATACAGAGATTAATGAAAAGAAAAAGAGAAGCAAAAACCAAGCAAGGGGTATACCACTGCCGGATGACAATCTCGTGGATAGGAGAGTGAACAGATAAGCAATCCAAACCGAAACAGGAACAAGGTAGTAGTGGTGAGAAAAAAAAAGTCCAGATGGCGTGAGGGTGGGGGTTCGGCCAGTATGAATGACAGGTTGGTCTTCTTTTTTCAATCCTGGCGAGAATCGGATCGATAGCTTCTTGTGTCCCACCCACCCACACTCACACCTTTCGGAAGATCAGGACCTGGAACTCAAAGTCAGTAAGCGGACAACATGAATGTTTCAATCACAAACATTGAATGCCTCACTCGGATCCGGGTTCGGTACCATACTTGGCTAAGTGGAAGAATGACTTTTTAGGTCAATCATCAAAGCGCGGAACAGAAGTGACATACCATCCACATGTCTGGAGAGTACTGCTGCTGCTTCTTCACTACCGACAGAAACGGTCTTCATTTCAGAATCTCCTTCAGTCTGTTCGATAGTATCAATACTTGATCCTTGGACAGCAGCCGTCTTTTCGACAGGCTCCTCGGCATCACGAGCGGAAATGTCTGCTAGACCCGGGACACCTGGAGTTTTCGGGAATGAGTGCATGCTTTTTTAGCTCTAGACACTTATACAACATGCCTTCTTTACTGATAGCTTCAGGTTCAGAAACAGTCGTAGCTATCTCTTCAATCTCAGATGCCCGAACTGCAGATGCACTCGTAGATGGCACATCAGTTGTTTCTTCGTACGTTAATTCTTGGACAGCAGCGGGAGCATGTGGTTCGGCAGTAGCCAGTGCTTCTTCAGGCACAGAGAGGGTTTCAACCAGAGCCTCGGACTTTTCTTCCTGCATGGCTTGCTCCGAGACTCGCGCATCTTGATTGAGATCATTGCCGATAACTGTTTTCGTGGACCCCCCTTCAGGCAAAAGCTGGTCGTGAACCTCGGCAGCATCTGCCACCGTGACAGCGGCGTCGGCATCCGCAACGGCTACATCGCTATTCAAATCTTCCTTTTTAGTCTCTCCCTTCCCCTTCTCAGAAGCTTCCTTATCATTCCCAGCACCCTCTTTCGACGAAATCCCTGCCAACTCAGATCCATCAACAGACTGTTTCAATTCAGGCTTGTTGACAGCTAAAAATAAAGAACTTGGCTTGGTCTTTTTCCCATTGACAGAATCTTCCAATACTTCACCCACGTCGCTCACGTGATGTGCAGACGATGTCTTCTTCCTGTTATTACTGCTGCCTTTGGTGTTCATAAATGTAATCGGTGACCCGTATGAGCTATGCCGCCCCGATGATGAACTGAACAACCCAAAAAATCGACTTCTCTCGGAACTGATAGACAATCTACCTAAGGACGAAGCAACAGACTTGTCCAGGCTCATGGCTCTTGCCATCTCAACCGGCTGAGAATGGGCAACTTCGATAGTGGGTGCTTGAGGCGTGGGCTTGAGAACAAATACCTGCTCAACAATGACGTATTGAACATGCTTCTGCTCGATGGTGAGCTCAGACAGAGAGGGCCTCAACTTGCAGATAATGAACTTCCGCCAGATAGATGCAACAGGGTCCAGAAGCGCGTCCACCCAAAACTCGATAAACGCTTCGTCAATCTCAACCACTGACAAAGGATATGATCTCGACGCAAACTTGACAGGAGATTCAGATTGAGAGGGATGGGAGGGGCGACGTTGACTCGCAATGTCGGGAGATTTATGGGTTTCACTTGGACTGCGAGAGGGTGAAGAGATCATCGAATGTCTGCTTGCCTTGCGCAGTGGTGGGTTGGTCTTCTCGACGTCCTGACCAAACAGCGTCGAGGCTAATGGTAAGGGAGCAGAGACATTAGAGAAACCCGCAGACGAGAACTGTGCCCAGTCAGTTGGTAAAACCGACTTTGCAGCAGTTGGGAGTGACGAGCGAGGTTCGCGATGGCCATTGGTCACCGTAGTGCCATTGAGGACTCGATCGTTACTAACGACCTCGGAAGAACCAGGAGATGATACATATCGACGCGAACCTGGAATTTGCTGAGCTTTGGGGATGTTCAAAGTTGACGAAGCGACTCTCTTGAGAGGGTGATCACCATGAATGAGGGCGAGGTAACGGATAGTCTCGTCCGCAAAAACTTGACTAAGCCCTGGTAGACCTCCTGGAGATACTAGGTTCTCATCGTTACTCATGTTTCTGATCTTTTCCCAAAGAGTCGACAACTCGCTTTTTCCAACCACAACGTCAGCAGCGAGGGCATCTTTGAGGAGTCGGAGAGGATGACAGCGGACTTGGTCTCGTGAAGAGGAAATTTCAGTTTCGACCCGAACGAATAGGGCGTCAAAATTTCTAGAGGACACACGCGGTGGAAGGAAGACGTCATTTACGGGTGCTGCACCCCTGACATAGGGATACTGTACAACAAGCTCAGTTAGACGCGTTGGCATCCTGAGCCTCAAAGATTCGTCCCTAAAAGTTGACGACCATGAGAATTGATTTGGAAGCTAGACAGAACAGGCCTTACCTGATTCTGGCAAGGAAAAGGTGCTCAAGAATCCGTCCATTGTCTTGCCATCGAGCATAAAATTTTGGCCAATCATCATCATCTCCTCCAACGCGCGGGGCCGCTAACAACCAGAAACCAAACGCTCTCGTGAGCTTGCTCGCAGAAGTGCCATTCTTCTCGGCATGGGCGGCCAGAGAAGAGAAGAGATCCAATATAACATTCAGAAGCTCAAGATGTTCTGGAGGGATTAGCGGGGCGAGGTCTGTTGAATAGGATCCAGCAAGATACTCTGAACTGCGCTCAGCCTCGGAGAAAGTCTTGTACCAAAACTCATCCTTCCCAAACTTTTCTCCATTTAACTCAAGATGTCGTAACCCCCAACGAAGGACGGCAGCGACATCATGCGGTGATCGGGTATAGTTGATTTCTGATTCAAATAATGACGAGGACGATGAAAGGCTGGGTGGAAGAATAGTAATTGCATTATTAGGATTTAAAGAGTGTATGAACAGCGAGACGAGTCTGCGCTGAACGTCGGGCGAAGAGGAATGCCAGTGAGGATGCATGAGTCCGAGCGTCTCGAGACCTGGTAAACGATCGCTTCCATGGTTAGAGTTAACACGTAAGATGAAGGCCAGGAACAGACCTCGGGCAATGATAGCTTGCGAACATATCCGGACCAAGATCAGGGTCTCCGACGGTGTGAGAAGTTTGCTACCAATGGCGTCGTCTGTGAGGATTTGTACATCAGGACCAGCCTCGAACACGACACCTAGAGCAGAAGTCTGCGCGTCGTCCTTTGGCGCTGGAAGAGTGAGAGACAATTGAGGGAGATTCTCTCCCCTCTTGGGAAATGACTGCGACCGCTGTGATTTGACTTTGGAGAGACCAGACGCAACGACTTTCTCCTTGCCATTCCCCCCGAGCGCGTTCTCCGGGAACTCGTCGATGCGCGTGTTGACTGGGGACACCGCCTCGAATTTTCCGTCGAGGAGAGAGCCGTCTGATGCACGCCCCCGGGACGGAGAAGAGGCTCTCTTGGCCTTCTTTCGACCAAAGACCTTGGAAAAAAACGAGGGCATTGGCGTAGGTGTTTTTTTTTTCTGCGGTGAAATGACATATCAAAAATGTGCCTGTCGATCATGTCATGAACTGATTTATCACCTACCGAGGTTGTCAAAAACGGCTGCCAGAACGGCAGGCTAGGCTAGGCGAGGATGTGTGGCCAGATGTACGACCCTGCCACGTGCTACCGAATTTCTCACAATGCAAATATAATGACCACAAGTCTACTTTGCGATGACAACAGTATTTCATAGTCTATGAATTAGAGACTGATCAAAAAAAGTTCAGGTCTGTAGGGAGATGATGTCCAAAGCAATCGCACTTTCCCTACCATTTCGATGCTACTTGATTTACTGCAACCACAGCTCTTGTGCCCTCCAGCACCGGTATAACGGATCCTTATGACTAGTTGAGCTATCTGCATTTATGTTGCCTGCTTGGCTGTAGGCACCAAGCAGCAGATCCGCTCTATTAAAGTCCTCAGTGGTCGCTGATGACTCACCTTCCATCCAGCTTGGATCGATGACTATATATAACAACAATCATCAAGCTCTCCCGGCACTTGCTTAACATCCGCCATTCGGTAGTAATGGATTCAATTCTGATGCTTGATTCGACGGAAAGGAAAGGGAGCACGCGTGAGAGATCCATTACAATCACTACTACTACTACTACTACGTTATGATGCCGCTAAAAAAAATCTGGGCTTCAAGTGGCGGACCCTGTGGGGGACCTTGTGATCAACCTCATTTGTGAGCATCTATCTATCTATGTACATGATATTTCTATTCATATCTTCATTTCACTGCTGTATGGTGCCCTTGTAACTGTACATTCCTCTTCCCTTTCCACTGGATCTTGACTTTTTGGAATCGGAAATTTTCAAGTGTTGTCTTACACTCAAGTTTTTCGTTTTTTCACTCACTTCAGTCATGTATATTGATTGCTCATAACTTCATCAAAAGTTCTTTCCCAGCTTGTCTTTTCAGTTCAGCCGGTAAATCAATTCGTACACTTGAGACTTGTAGCGGAATGACATGTACAGTTACGAAGCACACAAGGTGGTACCCGAACTTACACAGTAATTAAGAGATAGGTACCGGCAAAATACACATCAACTACCTCTGAATTTATCAGACAGGGGAAGAAAAAAAAGAGCGTCAGTAATCACGAAAAAAACTATCACAGCATATCAGAAGAAAGACAAAGAAAGTTTGAGATTAACAAGTTGGTTTGGCTTATGAAGTTTAGAAATTCAGAGATAAAATCATATATCTGGAAGCCGGTGTCCTTCAACACGACCACCAAAACCTTCCTTCCTCGATGACTCAAGCCGTTAGCCACCGCCTACGGGTGAAGAACCCGGAAAAGCACCGTCATCCGACGACCCCTGCTCTGTTTTGCCTGATGAAACACTAATGTTACCACCGCTACCACCCTGGTCATCGCCGGAGGAGCCTTGACCAATTGGTGTACCGGATGGAAGAAGTGCACTGGATAGAGTGGGTGTACTTGACACCGAAGATGACGAGGACAAAGGGGAGGATGTTTGTTGATCACTGCTGGGTTTATTCCTCGAGGTCGTGACGGCGACAGGAACGACGATGGCAATGACCACAATCACGACAACGACTACAATTATGGCGATTCCTTTGACAGTTCTCCACCATGGTTTGCGGGACTCAGCAACGTTTTTTCCGGGTGACAGAGCCGTTTTGGAGGATTCGAGATCTTGGTAGAGGGCACCAGAGTTGGATCGGAGAGGTATCGCACGTGCTGTGGATGTCCGCTCGTCGGTAGACTCATGAAGCAGGTCTACATTGTACCCATCCTGTTTGAAAATCGGATTGAATACGACCGCCTACCGAGCATAGTATCGGATGGACGGACATACCTGTATATCTGCCTTGGATACCTCAGGTGCTTGCGAGAGCAGTTTCTCATCATATATGTTGGGAGAATCCATGTTCTTGAGGATACACCTGCTTTCAGGCCCACTCAGTGGGAAAGAGATGAAGGGAACGAACAAGTGATGGGCCTAGTTTGGGTCAATGCCAGGGTCATCAAAGCTTACACATTCTTTCCTAGATCGAATAATCCACTCGCAATAATATCATAAAACGGAACATTATAAACAACTAAAGTAACCAGATTAAATGACAACTTGTCTACTCTGTCATAGTCATATCACCAGCCAGTTCATGTGAACCACCCCTTTGGTTGGTGAACATCATCTTCCTGAACTTTTCCATCTCTCTTCTTTTGCAAGTTCTCCAGAATGGCTCTGACTCCCTCAACATCACCAACGGCCGCTTTCCCATTGTCCCAGTCAACGACAATGGGCCATTTCACTGCCTGAGGCCTATCTTGGGCAAGTTGCACGATTCCACTGAGAGTGGTTGGACGGTCGTTGAATGGCGGTGCAGAAGGGTGAGCCGAAATGAGGACATGACTAGGGGACACCGCTTTGGACGGAAAATAAGAGAGGATAGTTTCAAGTTGATCAGCCGTTGGAGGTGATTCCACCACTTCGAGATTGAACTGTAATGGCGCTAAAGTTGGATTTTCACTCGGATAAGGAGCAGATAAAGAATTTCGAAGAAGTGAAAGAGCTTTGGTGGATGGTTGAGAGGACGGGTTGTGACTGATGAATCGCAGCTTCAGATTCTCGATGACCGATACCAGATCACAGCTTACAAGATGGAGATGTTGGGCTGTTTACGGATCAGACTAAAAGGCATTGAGATAATGAGGTCTTACCAAACGACGCTTGAAGGAGTTGAACATGATGGGATGAGACAAAGTTATTTATCAAAGAGGCACAGAACAAATACTTTGTTCTTGCCATGGCTCTTCCAAGATACACTGTGCCAGTTGATGGTACAATCCCGATCCAAGCCCTTCTCTACACAAATGAACAGCTGCTGGCAGCGCAAGAAGGTGTGGGTATCTATGACGGGTACGCCTACCCTGGATACACTATACACAACCGGATAACAGACACCACAGTCTCCAGAAATCTGCACCTCACCAATCAGGCACCGTCTCTATCACGTCCCATCGACTGTTCTACGTGGACAAAAAGGCCCCCGAAAATGATTCATTTGCACTTGATCTCGCATATGTCACCCAGACGGATTATTATGCTGGTTTGTTCACTTCCTCACCCAAGATCACTTTGCACCTTGCACGCAAAGGCTTCAACATGGCTGCCTTGGATGGACCCCTCGCTATCCAAGGCGGTCACAACCCCATGGGCCCATCCATTTGGGAATGCGACGTTTGCGGAAACAAAAATAGAAACATATCAGATCGCAGTCCCTCCAGCACACAGATTTGTGTGCTTTGCGGCGTCGTCCGTTCTCCTGCAACACCGTCAACTTCATCACAACACTTTTCTATTTCTCTTCCTTCCAGTTCTGTCGTCTCATCATCTTCCTTAATCCATCCCCAACCAACTACGTCTGTTGCCTGTCCTGCCTGCACATTCCTGAACCACCCATCGCTCGCAGAATGCGAAATTTGCGAGACAAAACTTTCTGTTACTTCTACAGATGTTTCCAAGCTCGCTCCGAAATCGGCACCAGCCACACGACCGGGTTCACCTGGTATTGATGATGAGGATGGACACCCGGTAGGAGGAAAGATGATTAAAGTCAGCTTTAGGAAGGGAGGTGACAAGGCCTTTTATACGACTCTGAAACGAAGTCTGAAGAGCAAGGCCTGGGAGGTATCCTGCTTCACATATTTTTTCCCCAGAGAAAGTCTGAGCTTTTGACAGACTCGAACAACACCCTCATACAAGCCTGATGCACTCACTAATTCCGACACCGATAGTAATACCATTTCTCGAAGCGGAATCAGTATGTTACACTTTGACATACTACATACCCTGTTATACTCATTCGTGGTAGCCGGTATTCTTCAATCGGTGGAATCGTCTGCTCAAGGTCAGGATATAGATCTCAAGAGTGCGCTTCAGGACCTCGAAGCACTCATGATCAAAGCCCGCGACATGGTCCAACTCGCAGCTGGACTCAACGAAAAGCTGAATTCCGTCACGGTCGACTCCAATCGCTCTTCAAGGAATTCAACTCCAGTACCACCATCGTCTCCGTCTCCGACCCTCCAAACAGGTGGCGGTTCACAGATGACTCTACACGAGCTTCCAGAAGAAGCTATCTTCATTCGTTCATCCCTCGCGCAACTCGGACTGCAGGTATCCAATGTTCCGGTTACGAGTGACATGATAACCGATGAGAAAAAATGGGTCAATGAACTGGCCAGAGAACTAGCAGAGGTACTCAGGGGTATGATGCGCGATCGTGGTATCGTCGCTCTGGATGAGGTTTGGGGAGGATGGAATCGTGCTCGCGGGGTCGGTACGTCTCCAGGATTTTTTGCTATCCTTCTCGGACGTTCTCATTCAAAGAATTTTTTTTTTATAAAGCTCTTCTTCCACCATCGACTTTTCTCCAGGTGATCCCTCTTCTCCCGCAATACACATCACCACAAATTCAAATGCGCAAATTCAAATCAGGCCTTTCTGTGCTTCACACACCATCTTTTGCCCAGCCGGCGTTCAGTACCAGACTGAAAACACATCTCACACTACAAGGTCCAAAAACAACGATGGAAATAGCCCTGATGGAAGGTATAACAGTGGCGCTAGCGAGGGAAATGATGGATGATGCTGAAACCAACGGGGACGTTGTAAGAGACGATGCAGAGTGTGTCATTCAGGATGTTGATCCAAATGGTAGAGGATTTGCAAGTACTGGATTCGGCGGCGTCGGAGAGGCTGGGGTGAAATGGTGGCCAAATGTCTTTATTGATTATGTATGGGATGGGCAGAAATTTGATACTGAGTAATGCAAGCAAGGACAGAGTACCACAGGGTACCCTTCGATGCATCGTTTAGTTCTCAAATATAAATATACTCATGTACCGGGGGAAACAATTTCGGAAACTAGCATGGGGTATGACAGGTATATTTACTAACATAAGATTTAAGGTACTGATCTGGGAACAGACGCAGAAGAACATGGCTTCATCTTCACAGGCAGCCTAGCGTCTTTCCATGCCTTGTAACCTCCGATAATGTCCGTCGCATTCAACAAGCCCAGCCGTTGTAACGATCGTGCAGCCAAACTAAAGATCAACCTTCAATTTCAGCAGCAAGCAGCCTAAAATTGAACACGCTTACCTCGATGCATACCCCTCCTGGCAAAACACAATAATCCGCAAATCATACCGATCTGCTATAGGCAACCTTGACTCACACCTCGGATCAAATCTCCATTCCAGCACATTCCTCTCCACGATCAATGCTCCTAGTATCTCACCAAACTCCTCTCTCTGAGCTTGGGGCCGTATATCCACCAACAGTGTTGGAACTTGCATGACAGGATTCCCCAATTCCGTCAACGCCTGTCTGGGTGTGATCCTCGTCAATTGAGCTCGAGCCTCCTCGAGTGCTATATTGATAGATTTCGAATTGGGTGGAGGGACGGTAGGATCGAGTGGTGTGCGGGAAGCGGTGAGAAGGATTGAATGTATGATGTCTGAATCAAATGAAGAAAAATGGAGTTCTCTTATTCGGGCCATCCACTCGAGCTCTTTCGTTGCTAGACCTAAGCTTATGTCCCCTGCTTTCTCGATATCGATATCTGGAGTGGAAAAGGTATAGGAGGACGATGTTATGCGGCCGATGAATTTTGAACAGGTCAAATGTACAGCACGCGAAGCTAGTTTGCATGACGAAGAAGTTATGTACAATAGACCAGTAGCGGGAGCCGCGGTGGCGCTACCGTTCTCTGGCTCGGAGCAGGAAGCGAAAGGGGACGGGGACGTAGGGGAGAAAGATGCAGCCGTGATTATGAACAGATAAGGTGTAGAAGAAAGAATGGATGAGGTATTAAGGGATGATGAGATCAGGTGAATGAAGGAGATATCATCCGGACCCGACCAAGCTGATGAAGCGTCTGCCACTGCCACACGCACGCCTACATGATGTCCAATGACAAAACTGTAGTGGCTTCAAGTTGGTCAACTCACCATCAACTACATTGGACTTGGATACAGCACGGTATGCAATTTCAGTAGCGACTTGATTACGCACAGAATCCAAGGTCCTTGTTGGAGGCGGGTTAACCAAAAGCAAAGCTCGAGCTGGTTGAGAATCTCCACTTGTATGAGTCCCATCCGCTGATTGTCCTTGTGAACTTGTATATGACATCACGCTCATTTCATGCAAGTTACCCGTGACAAGATTCCCGGGCTGCTGTCGTCGCGCAAATGGGGACACAAAATGACCTCGAGGGACTGCAACGTTCTCCCGTTTTCTCCTGCATGGCCCTATAGACGTGAGCGTTGTCATATGATCTGAACTGGAGCCTAGACCGGTGACGCGACCAGTTACTTCTGGAGAATCGTAGCGTGAAATGGAACGCCTTGGAGATCCGGGGACACTAGACAGCGCGACTTTCACACCCTCTCTATCCTCAACGTTTTCAGCAGCCTGATGGACCTGTGGTTGCTTTGTTATAAGATCTTGAAGAGGGTGCTTGAGAATCTCTGTCTGGTTATCCGAAGCAGTCCTCGAGGTGGATGGAAGAAACATGGAACGAGATGGAATGTAGTCATGCTGAATCGGTGGTCCTGGGTTGACAGGTAGGGAAGCGTAGGATAGCATGCTTGTACTTTGATCGTCGTGCTGTTGGCCTGATGTTTGCATTGCAAGGAGTTGAGGTTGCTCGAGCAACTGATCAGAGTAGGTCAATGACATAGGCTGGGAAGAGTTTCTTTGAGACCTGGACCTATGTGACGACGATAATGACAGACGAATTCCTGGCTTTCTTGAGTGTTGGGATGTGTCTCTTGTGGACTGCGACTGGGAATAACTGGAATGGTCTTGAGATAGCGTTGCTTCACTTTTCTTAGACGTCATCTTGTCTGCAGTCTCAGCAAGGAGTATGGAATCATGGGTTCTGTTGTGCGTAAACATGTTCACTGTTTCATCCGTTCGACTTTCGAATTGTGAGTCTTGCAACATGAGAGTCCGTGTGGAAGCGATAGAGCATGGAGAAGGCGGAACTTCCTCATCGTCATATTTGTGTTTTCTAGTCAAAGATGAAACAAGAGTATTGTCTCTCTGTGTCGCGATGTGAGTTGACATAACTTCTGAGGATGTTCTAGTTGTCGAAAGCGGGGGAATTATCGGGCTGATTTGAGGAAGCTGGGGTTGTTTCATACGTTGCGAGGGCTTAGCAGCTGGCGTGAGCATACTGGAGGAATTCCGTGTGTGATGATTATCTCTTGTGCTGGAGCGTGCCGGTGTTGTTGGGGAAAGACGCAGAGAGGCGTGGCGAAGTCTGCGAGATAGCATTGATCTGTTAGAGTCAGATCGAACTGGGCCTGCTACATTTCCTTCATTCGATGTAGGTGAGAGCGAAGGGAATTGCGGCTTCGACTGCGGCTGAGTGTGAAGTTCGGAAAATGATATCGGAGAAGGTGGAAATGAAGATGAATTTCTCGGCACCGATTCTATGAATCTGGTCATGAATGAATCGTTACGCTGTGTCAGTTGTTAGTCAGCGGGGCTGCAATGTAAGTGGGTAGAGGGGAAATACCTGGACTGGCTGTGCTGCCATCGCTTGTGGCGACAAAGCACAACATTGCTGCGTGTGAACTTATAAAAATATGCACAACTTCGCTTGAACATGATTGTCCTCAACAAAGATTCAGACTGTTCGGTTAAGGCCAATGAATATCATCACATTAGACCTTTTCTTGGACAAAAAGGTTCTATGTTACACAAAGTGCTTCCCAATGAATGCCATCAATGCATGAACGGTATACTGGATGTCGAAGATTCTATACCAACCGATACACAAGATACGCCTCTGTCGGTCGGTATTGCTATCTTCAGAGATGCGCTTGTCTCCAGAAGAAATTACTTTACGCACAAAGAGGACCCCAAGTCTATCGATAGGTCTAGCACAACGGCCAGGTATTATTTCTCGGCATGTAAGACAGCCTCCATTCATTACGGATGAAGTCTCTTCGTCATTCATAAGAGCGAAGCGCCTCATTGCTCTCGTGATTAAGTAAATATTATACACAACATATAATTTGACTGATTTAATATCACTATCACTAATTTGACCATCTTGGTCGTTTCTCAGATGCTCATAATTTGATGAAATGTTTACTCATCCAGTCTTTGAGAAGCAGATACGGAGAATTTATCGGTCCACGTACACCGTCTCACCAACCCTTTCCGTCCCAAACCAGGGTCCTGCCTTTCAGCCAATAACTTTGTTTTCTTCTAGCAGTGTCTAGCCCAATATCTAATTTCGTCTGAAGTACCGCCACCGAAAAGTCCGGAGGTTAATAAACTACACGGAGATCAATATCTTCACGGACTGCGATCGAGCACCGTGTAACAAATTGTTGATCCAAAAAAAGAGATCAATATCTTCTGGACAATCAGAATGTTCGACGTCTTGTATGCCGAGAGGAAAATGTATCGGGCAGACAGTCACATGGAGATTTCTTCTCACACTGTCACGCTTTCATCCTCTGAACGGCCTCTTCGATGCTGCTGCCTCTACAGTTTGCTTTGTATACCGCTCGAGTAGGTTGTACACCTACATCTCTTGTTCCCCCGATTTTAATAAACGCGTGATAGAGAAAGCTGCGAATATGAAAGACCAAGCAGTATCCCAGCAAAGCAAATATTTCACATGAGCATGAAGACTAGTAGTGACAGTAGTGCAAAGCTTCAATTTCCGCCAAACTAACTAGTGGCCAACGTAAGCTTGAATCACCTAATTGAATTGCGAAACTGTCGATTGCTATGCTGATCCTTATGACGGAGTCTGTTTATGATATGAAACACATTGCATTCAGAGAGATTTTTTTCCCAGGAGCTGGACTCAGAGGTAATCCAAGTTGGGTGGTACTATGCTCGACCATGTGCCTGCAACAAGTAAAATGTCATAGTTTACTGAGACTGACCCTGTCTTGAAAGGTTTTGATAAGAATGGAAAATCTTGGTAAGGATTTTATGAGAGATATATTCAGTACTGAACAAGTACCAAGCAAGAGGTATTAAAACGGCTGTAAATATGTCTTGGCTCTGCAGATGGTCAAGTTTAGTTGGATTTTTGTCTTGGCATACAGTCTCACATCCTCGTTCTGCTGCATAAGCGATCGATTGATACAGTATTTTCGTTGATGGGCAATGGATAAGGAAACGTTTTGGGATGCTTATATAACATGATCTAGTATTTAGTCTCGAACCCCAGGACCCATCACCAGGCTCAACCAACGTCCTTCTCCCCAATTGTGGAAGGATACTTTGATACATGATTCATAGACCCAAATGTCTTCCTAAAAAAGATTTGACATTAGTCGGCGTCGATTTAAATCGACCTGTCAGTACCGTGAGATCGGTGAGTAGTGCACTATGGAGCCCACTATGGAGCTTTTCTAGGAAATGCCAATTCTGGAAGCCTTACATAATTCTCCTCCTGATGTGGGAGCATTCCTCCTAAGCACATACATTTAAGTTTTCTGAAAGCCCTTGAACAGAATGGCACTCACTCGTCATACATACTATTGCACCCGTGTACAGTCTTGCACCCGTGTACAGTCAATCGCCTCAATAATAAATCAGGAACCATGAAGCCCACCATCTATCTCGATGGATTGTGACCAAAAATAAAAATCGCCTAGTCTCGATATATCTTGCTATATAACACCCATTCGAAGCAGCCTCTAGAAATGTAATTTTTTCCTTCTTCTTGATTGAAAACCTCACCTCGTCACTCTTTTAAATTTACGTTCGCTCTAACACAAGTTCACTCCTCAGCAGTCCAATGGCATCCATTCAGCCAGTCAGGACAGTAATGACCAAGGCCCAACGATGGGATAAGTCAGCTCAGCAGGAGACCTTGTCGCTCCAGGTGACGTTGAAATAGTTCTTGTCTTCTGCCATCCCTTATCTCATTCCATTTCTAGAATTCCTCTATTACTGGATTGCCCAACTCTCTACCCCTCGATCAACATCTTCACACTTCTGCACCAGTGGCCTGTGTGAGGACGCCACCACCTGAATACAATGACCCACCGATTTCCCTTCGACCGTTACATTTTGACAACAGCTCAAAAGTCTCCATATTGGCGTGCGAGCCGTACCCATTCCAAGGCATTGACACTAAGGACGACCAACCTGTATGCCACATGAGTAAACCGAGAATGCCGTTCTGGCGTACGAAAAAGGGGATTGCACTCATTGTACTCCTCAGCAATGTTATCGTAATCGGAATTGTATTAGGGATTGTCTTTGGTATTCGGATCGATCATCGCCGCCACCAGTCATCCATCCCGGACGATAACAATCCGTTAGGGCAAAATTCGCAGGGTTCTCCATCAGGTGATGATCAGGACAATTCTATGTCTCCATTCCCTTCAATAACCTCGACTTCTTCGACTTCTTTGATCTCTCCCACCACTTCTGCTCACATCTTACTGTTCAAACCTATTATGTCGAGCTCACGCAGGATACCCCCTATTGAATCAGATGGGACTGGACAAGGTTCTGGTGCCACAGATACCAATGTGCTACGGAACGCATATCCAACTAGTATGGGTTGAAGTAGGACAAAACTTCACTCATTCGCTTCGTCTATATTGTTATTGGTCAGAACACTCATGTTTGGCGTCTGTCATTCGTTCATTCCTGTTAATTTTTGTAGAGCCTATGTGATCTCGAATACCGTTTTCCGGAATGTAGGCTACATAAGAATGTTTGACTATGTAAATTTCTACTGTGGATGCAAAAAGCAATCGATTTCCAAATTCTCATGATGTGTTCTGCTTTCCTTCCGGCATCAGTTTTTGATTTGGGGAAGTGTTAATTCCGCCTCCGCATGATTCATTTTTGGTAAAGCAAGTCCTGGGGTCCTTGTGCCACACAGTGCTTACACATACTATGCAGCAAAGTGTTTGATCATGGATATGCCAGTTTGTGGTACCCATAAGTTGTCGAATAATCACTCGTATGACTACGTGCAGGGATTGTTTCTGGTTTGCCAGAAGGACATTAGCCATTTTGCTTTCTTGGTTGTATAGGAAAGTCTTGGCAGGCACGACCCTGACACTACAACAGCAATATTGTAGTGCTCATCATTGCTATTCTTTGACACGAAAAAATTGAAACTCATTGCTGAGGGGAGTTTTAAGGGATGACATTATGTCCCAGCAGCTAGATAGTTTGTAGGCCCACATTGACATCACATGATTAGATGTCAAAATTGCTTCTCAGAGAAAACTTTGTTTTTCAACGTCTTCCTCCATGTCCCCTCCTCAGCCAGTTGTACCTCGACCCAAATTGCCCTCTGACTCCAAGGATGAGTCTTACGGGTTCTGGATTACGGTAGTAAAGAAATTGTGCAGAGCAGAGTGTGCTACTGAAGATGCCCATCTTGAACAAGAAGAGTTGGAACGAGAAGCCAGGGAAGCAGCCCAAGCAGCTGAGGAAACTCAACTTCGTAAGGAGAAAGAGAGGAAGGCCCGAGAACAGAAAGAACACAAACGCTTAGATTAATTAAGGAAGTTTGAAGAAGCCGGCCCAACTCCTATATGTTGCCATTCCTCCTAACAGGATCAAGAAAATGTTGCCATGCTGCCCTGTGGTCCAAGAAAATGCAGATAAACGCGTCTGTACCCACGGAAATCATTGAGACGACAGACAAATCATTAGGATGGGTCAAAAACCCCTGCGCACGACGCATCATGCGAACGCCAGGAGCAAGAGTGAGTTTATTTTAAAAACCCAAGAAATCAAAAATTTGCACTAACCCCTACCATTGTGCCGCTTGTCAGTCGGCCAAACAAGGATGCAGACTTCCCGAGATGAGGATTATGTGGACATCATAGGCACCAAGAAGGGATGGTCAAGAAAACAGGGTGCTGGAGATATGAAAGCGGTAGTTAGTTCGGGTTGGTGAAAGTCTGGAGGGTGCGCGTTGTGAAGCAACGGAGCAGGCAAGTCGGATGGAAGGGTTGTTGAAGCGGTTACGTGTGGCAGCGGAAAAAACATTTGGGTGAATCAGCTGTCGTGGCAGAATCAAGTGGTCGAAAAATCTACACTGATCATACTCATCCTATTTGAATTGAATTTTCTCGGGAATCAATGTTCCAGCTGATATTGTGTTGTCTAAGGCAAACATAAAAAGTAGAGTATCCACGTCGGACAAAATGCCAGACGCTGAGAATCAGTAGGTCATAGCCTCCGCCTGTTCGAGCAATGGAGTGTTATGGACTGCGAATATAGGGGAATGACTGCGGACTTCAAACCCTTTCGAGGGGCATCGGACTTGGAAAATTTACATCATTGATACTCCACGTCATACTTTTAGTAGTTTCCACTCATGTATCTCCTGTAATACCAGTGCTAGAGAGGGAATGAAACGAAGATGTGGGGAAGGCTCTGTATGACGTCATCATATTGTCTGGCTTCCCGCCAGAGAAACCTGTAACATTCGTCCTAGTCATTCTCGGCATTTGGGGCGTAGCTAACGTCGAACGAATCAAGTCATACAGTATCGTGTTACTCTGAGCCTGCTGCCAGCATCCCTAGTTTGGGAATAGTCCCTGCCTGAACTTCTTTTCTGAGGAGTCACTCGGTCTTTGAATTCCGGCTTCTCGGACTTTTGATACCATTTGCTTCGATTTCGTATAATATCCTAACGAAGGCATCTCAACGCCTGGGCATACTGCTTCTCGAGGTGGAACAATGTTAAATGCAGTCCCTCGAACTGAGGTCATTTAGCTGCTGCTTATGCAATAACTAAGATCGACTCGGCTTCATGGTAATTTTGAAGTTATCGGAAGAGAGCCACCTAGAGGGACAGAATACTATCCACATACTAACCACTCGAAGATCCACACAAATTGCACTGTTTGGTCTTACTAAAATACGATTCGAGTAATAGGCTTGTGCAATTGGAATCTTATATTTCATGCAGTTGTGACTGCGCAGCCCTATTTTGGGACATCCGGTCATTTAGTCAGGTCAAATAATCCTTTTAATGCCCCTTTGACCAACACACATTTATAAGGAGCGATAATCCTCTCTTTAGTGTTTCTAGATTGGGTCCATATCTTGAAGTAAATTAAAAAGCGAGCGACTCGGTAAAGTTGGTCTTAGGTCTACTAGGATGGAGCGCCCACCCAAATGACGGAGGATTCGCCCCCAGTTTGACTCATTAAGAAGAGGACTGTGAAGTTCAGTGGAATTCAGCCCTGGCACCGTGAACGTGATAACTGACAGATTCTACTTTGAGATGTTGCAATAGGCAGACTGTTGACTCTCACGCTGCCAAAGCGACGCTCTGCCGCAGTTATTCGTGGCGCTTAGCGCTGATATAAAGAGATCGTCTTCTCTGCCAACTTTTCACTCATCAATGTCTACCCCCCCAGGGTATTCAAGTTTAAGCCCCTCCTCTGTAGAATCGTCGTTGTCTACTACACCACAAGCCTCCTCTCCCCTGTCGAATAGAGTGCCACTCTCATCTCTACCGGAACTAGACGACCTGGATGATTTTCCGGACCCTCCTTCAGGACGATCGTACACCACATCAGTATCTTCCTCCAGAAAGCCGCTTTCTCTTACTTCGTTGAGTTCTGATCGAGTAGTGAATATCACATCAAGCTCAACATCTACGGCCATCGCCCTATCCAACAATCAGCACGAAAGCAACCCCTTGACCTTAGATCTCTCCCAGAGAACACGGTTGGGATCACAGTCTTGGCACATCAGCGATGTGTGGCGAAAAAAAGTTAACGAAACAGACACGTCCACACGTCAATTTGATTCTCCTTCAGCCTCTTGGTGGGGTGAAAACACAAATGCAAAGTCTTGGGATGATCCACCACAGAAAGTCATTGGTTTATCACCAGAAGTAACAGAAGCGTGGAATCATACGAAGGAGGTAAGTTGACCATCTCTTGTGCATCTCCGTGCAATGGGTCATGACATGATGATCATTTTGTGATATCAATCTTACCCGAGCGAGGAAACAACGTTAACCCGTCCTTTTCCCTAGCGTGTTTCTACCGCAATAAAATCTGTTCTCGATGTATCTTTGGATGTCGTCCATGAGCTACTCGTCGTCGGATCAGATTTCCTTGAGCTGGCTCCCATTCCGGGTCTCTCACCTGCAGCAAAGTCGTTAATTGAAATCTGGGATGCAGTGCAGAAAGTCGATGTAAGTCTTTTCCTGGAATGCCCGACGGTATAGATCATCAGATATGTTTAGCTAAATACTTTGACTTGTTTACGACTGACTGGACGGTGCGCCGAAACTCTCATTTCAGTTCGTCAGGAAGTCCATGATGCAGGAAGCTCTGTCACCGTCGAGCTACAGGGACCTCTTAACAAGCTGCAGGAGTCAGTATTTCCCACTATTCAGTTATCCTGGATCTTACGATATATCATCAGAGCTTTTGAAAATGTCAAACAACTCTTTATCAAAGAATCACATCGACCCTTCATTAAACGTTACCTTAAACGAGACGATATCATGCGTAACATTAGTGCCTGCGATGCGGACATACGATCGGCATTGGACATGTTCAATGTATGTTTTTCCCCTCTGGTCTATCATCATTTATATATCCCTGTCATCATCTGCAGCTCTCTGTTTCAATTCGCATCCTCAAGCAAACTCAGGAGTCGGAAAGAAATCGACATATTGAGACTGAGGCTCTCCTCGCTGCCATGTCCTCTCAAAGGAGACAAGAACCGAACTCCAGTAATGCCCTCATGTTAACTGGTATAACAGAAGACATCGTCTCGTCGCCACCCCAAAGCCCTCAGTTTGGTTCAATGAAGGTAGGAATAAATCTATCCTCCTGACTTAGTTCTGACTCTTTTTCAGCCTCCTGCAGTTCCAGGGAATTCGATCTCACAGATGTCAGAGGAACAGCTTCGTGCCGGAATAGCATCCTTGCACCTAGCTCAGAATGCCTCCGATCAAGCCCGAGACACAGAGAATCTACGTCAACTCATGCGCCTTGCTCTCCATACCACGAGAGACGCCGACATTCTCGACATACTCCAGATAAAACGTCAGGATATGCCAGAGGCCATTAAGTCGCTTCAGCGTGCACTTGAGCGGGTCACTGAACGTGACCGGGAGCGACAGAGCTCTACTGTTCTCACTCCAAAGCCCCCTCCCGTGTCTAGAAGATCTTCCATGAAGGATGGGAAAGCCATTTCCAGTCAACAGCGCTCGGGAACTTTAGATAGTAGTAGTTCTGCTGCAAGCTTCGCTGCAGCGGGCAAGGAGGATACTTTGGATCGAGAATTTTTAGAGAGTGGGATCGAGGCACTCGTGAGGATGAGCCGAGGTGTGGATACGAACCTACCAAGTTGGACGATCACCAAGTAAGTTCGTTCCTGTGTCATGATTCCGCTTCTAATAATTTTCCAATCTCCAGATATGAAGTTGATCGTGACCAAAAAATAGGCGTCGGTTTCTTCTCTGATGTATACAAGGGTTCCTGGCGAAACCGCACAGTCGCGATCAAAGTTCTCGCAGACACCACTCCACGTGGACTATTCAAGCGAGAGGTAGCTATATGGAAAAATCTCAAACACCCTAACGTACTGGAGCTTTACGGTGCCAGCAGTACTGCTGGTGATCCACCCTGGTTCTTCGTTAGCCCTTACGAGAAGAATGGGAGCCTGAACGAGTTCTTGAAAAAGGTTCGAAGTCAGACGAGGTTGTCCGGTTCTTCCCATGGATCAAGAAAAAGCCCTCGTTTCGGTAATAGTTTACTTGGTAACAGTTTACCCGGCTCTTCGAAAACGGAAAGGCAAACAACCTTCCCCATTTGGTCAGGTGTAAATTCTGTTCAACAAATACAATCGAGGATCCCTCCAATCCAAAACGCGAATGAGCATCGACGAAGTCAAGATTTACACAGGTTCATTCATGAGATTGCAAAAGGGATGGATTATTTACATAGCCAAAACGTACATCATGGTGATCTCAAGGTCATTCTATCATTTGTGCTCTCACTATTGGCGCCCTAACTTCTGACATAGACTGCAAACGTTCTCGTAGATGACAAACTTCATTGTGTGATATCTGATTTCGGCCAAAGCGAAATGAAATCGGAAGCCTTCAGTATCAGTGGTGTGGCGCCTCCTCGTTGGTATTCATCTTCCTCATATATTTCTTTTTGTTGAAACTCCTTGCGCAGATGGTACCCTCCGTTGGCAAGCTCCTGAATTGATGCGTGGACCATCACACCTTACTAAGGAAATGGATATATATTCATTTGCTATCACCTGTATTGAGATTTTGAATTGGGGTGCTCTACCGTGGCCGTATGTAAATGACTTTACTATCCGTCATCTGGTCCTGGGTATGGGTTCATAAATCACAAACACGTATGTTTTGTACTCACAATCTTCATCCTATAGACAATGATGAACGACCTTCATGGCCCAATAGCTCCAAGTACGTGACACCTCAGCTGCAAGACCTTGTGCGGGCCTGTTGGGACCAAGATCCCACAAAGCGGCCCTCTTTTGCTGATATTGTGCCACTTACGCAAATCATCCACGAGACTACCCCGTTGTCGATAGAAGATTTCACCCCTTCCTATATATCTGAATTACCTGAACTAGTGCCTGAGGACCCAGTCATTTCACCCGACATTAGACCAGTTCTCCTTCCTATTGAAGAACTCCCCTGTGTGTAGCCTGCCTATATTGCTTTCGTTTCTTCCCCTAACATCCCATGATAGCTTCTAAGCAGTCTGATGAGTCTGGTCTTGTTGAGTCTGACCAACGGCCGCACAAGGAAACATCAGTCCCTACTCCCGAAATCAAGTTCCCTGAACCAGTCTTCTTCTCCCGCGCGGGTAGTGGGCAGTCCTCTGAGATTGTCTCGCCTTCCTCAGAGAATTCTGAGGGAAACAGCCAGAACACCTCGGCTCCCATTCAAGAGACCCACGCCTCTCCTCCACCAGCGAGTGATATCATTGCCCAAATACGAAACGAGAGAAGGTACCGAATGATTCTCACCCATGACTACCATCCTTCACGTCAGTCCGCATGTCATCTCTTTCATAGAGCCAAACTAATCGATTCGCAGTTGTTTTACCTTTGTGGGAGCCATCCCGTGTTGATGTGGGGGCTGTTGGATATCTCTCCAAACCCCGAGGCGAATTTATCACTTTGTTCAATGCTCTTCATCCCAATATGTCTTCTCTAAGTACCGTTCGGGCTCTACCTAAGATCGATGGATATGGGCGTGTGAATAGTGGTAGTCAACGGGTCTCGAAGCGGAACCAGTTAATCGACACCATCATGGGCTTCCTCACACTAAAGAGACAAGGCACTGGCATTTTCCCGTATGTTGCATCGTGTTCACTAGCTAGAGATGTTTACCGAAACTAATTGGTATTAATTAGTCAACAAGTTAGCCGTCGTTATTCGTTTCCACTCAAAACTGGCCACAGAGCAGCTTTCCTCTGTGCAGAAGCAACTGAATATCGCTACTTGATCTCCGAGGAAGGTGGACAGCTAGATGCACCTAAGCGATGGTTCAAGGCCAACGTGGATGTCATTATGAAGATCTTCGGTGGTCAACACCAGATCCAGCGTGAAGAACTCTTTCTGGGTAGGTGGCACACCGACATTTTCGTGATCCTTGGATTCTGAACCATATGGACTAGTTGTTGGTACCCTTCGAGCCCCTAACTATGCTCTTTTTGTCAGTCATAATCATCCAGAAGGTCATGTGAGTACTACTTATCATCCGTCGCGTCTCCTTTTCTTAATTATACCAGGCGCATTTCAACGTATTCAGTTCTCCGAAAAAAGGTAGACCTTGGGGTATTTTTACCACTGACTCAGAATATGAGAGTGCCGGTCCCGATATCGATATACCAGATCAATCGTTATGGCAATCAGCCAGTAAGGTCTCTCCTGTACGTGGAGGCCCCTGGGACACGGTTCTTGTATCTCGTTTGAGGTTTAAACCAGATGGTGTAGAGCCTACAACCCTTTGACGGTTTTGTTATTACTTTTGAACTTCTCATGGAGATTCGCCTTAATATATACACAACTAATTCGAACTTTCATGAATCAAAGTTCGACCATACACTAATCAGAAGGCGGTTCTAGTATGAAGAAGTATTTACTGAATGTTGATCGATTCGGAAGCAGGTGAACCTCATTGATTATTTGCTCCTTGGAGTTTGACATGCATGGTCTCGCGATCGGACATCTAAATGATGTGGCCTAAAATTCTCCTCACTGGAGGGATAAAAGCTCACCAAAGGGATTCGCTCGTACACTAAAAAACCCTTCACAAATTTGTTTCAATATGCATATTTCTTCCTCCCTCTTTGGTCTTGTCGCTCTTACGACCTTGGCTCTGGCTACATCCCATGCCAATTTTCGTGACGTTATCAGTGATTTGAACGCACTTCGTGACAAAGCAGTGAGTCTCGGTAATCACGTCCATAACGTTGATCTACTTGTGAGGCACAATGTGTTTGACATGATTAGTCACTCATAAAACTTAGAACATGGTGCAAGACAAGAAAGACATTATTGAAGGTCTCGACCGCATTGCTACGGATGCAAGAGTGAGTAAAGGGATGAAAAAAGGAGGATGGAAGTTAATTTCTGGTTGACTCTGACTCAGGCCGCAAAAAGCTTTACACCGTCCGAGGCCGTCGCGGTATTGGACTCTGCCCAATCTCTGGACAAAGAAATTATTCAACTCTCCAATGAAGTCATTATCGACAAGAACAACATCCCGACTCTTCTCCACTCTACCATTGCGGCTGATTTGCAGACTTTTGGCGTTCATGCTAAAGGGGCGGTAGAAGCACTCATCAGTGATTTCCCAGTGAGAATATAATCATACTCAATGACTATTGGACGATCCTAATGATATAAAAAGGCGGACAAGAAACATGAAGCTGTCAGCATATATGAAGACATGCAGACAGCACTCAACAACGCTATCCAAGCATATTCCTCCTAGAAAATAGTGGTGATAGTTGTATCATAGATTTTGTAACTTGTTTAACAACAATCACGAAACGAGCAAACGGAGCTTCATGCACTTCAACGATCGGCCTATTTTTAGTAAAACTATCAGAATCCTTTGGAATTAAATCGTGGCTTCATTCCACGAAAATGATGAAGGATGACATGGTCACTCTCACAGCTCCCTTACACCAGGAGGGGGATCCTATATTGCGGTAGGTCATGGCTCAATGGTCAAATTCTGGAACCGGAACCCATTTGAGCGCACGCTTATCGGATATCTCGGAATCTATTCTTGTTCCGCCACTATTTTTATGTACGTGTCTTTGTTAGAATTCGTCTCTACACGCATGTCATCAACAATGGGCCTCGAGACAGTTATTCTACTAGCATTTAGAAGACAGATATAAGATATGAAAGTGCACAGTGTTTTTCAGTCTCTTGATCTGTGGCAATACACGAAGGGGAGATGGCCCTCTAAAAGCCAGATCACGTTTTCGTGCTATTGCCTAGCAACATGGATTAAGGGGCGACCGTGTCAATGTATCCTCAAAGTAGTTGCTGATTGGTTCGTTGATTGTCAACATTGCAATCAGGGTGAGGAGAGATATATTTAAACTGGGTTATATATTTTTTCGAGTCACTACAAATTTGAACATTACTGAAGCGGTTGCATGTAGGCCACGGTGTTGCATAGTTGTGTGTATTCATGAGTGAATTTAATATACGCCTTCAACAAATCTCTGGTGGCCAAGAAATTTTGCGTGGAATAATTGAGTATATCAAATACCATGTGAAAGAATTTGGTCAGAGTATGGGTGAGAAATAAAGTGTTCATCTCAGGCCAAATTTTCAGTTGATTGCTGAATAAGCGTTATCGTCGGAACTCAGGTCGAGGGCGATTCCGGGCCGTTCGATGTCAGAATTTAATTGTTCCCTCCGCTTAAATAGTCTCAATGCTTGTTTTTTTATCCTTGATGAGGTCACTTTAGGTGTTGGGGAGTCCCGTTAACTCTCCGGATTCGTGTGAGTCTTGATGTCATCCAGAAGGCTCCATATAAACCAAGTCTACAAAATCTCCATGTATCTCCTGTGTCCGAAATGTCGTCTGGGCCAACCGTTCCATCTTTGTATAATCCGTCCTGTGTTACACACCCTTCTCTTCGTAGGTATCATACCTTCTATGATTTCCATGGCTCATAAGGGCAAAGATATTAGAAATGTTTATGATGCCCATGTCGTTCTTGAAGCAGTGAGGCGAAACATCTTGCCACTGATTAAAAGACGTTTGTTAGCAAGTGAGCGGGAGCAGCTCCGAAGCGGTCATGTTTATGTCTGGCAAGAAGCGCAAGATGATGGTGGTCTCTTGCGATGGACCGATGGTCGTAGATGGTCATCTTCCACAAACTGTTTATTTTTCTGTCATGCTGACTATTAAACAAAGGTCTCAAAGTAGGATGCGTGGCGACCACTTATTTTATGAAGAAAAAATTGAGATCACGCAAGAGGAAAGGGATGCCAAAGCTGCGCGACGGCAAGTCAACCTATTCAAGCAAAGATTTGGGGAGTGGTGTTGATAATCTTCGTTTGTAGAGCTTATCGGTCATTAGACCCAAATGTAGACATCCCTTTGTCCATCAAGCGAAAAGACAGGCCATCTAAGCCCAATGGGCTAACGAAACAAACATTTTCCGTGCTCGTCCACCTGCCAGGAACCAGCGAGACCAGGAAATGGCATGTTGTCGCATACTTTTCGGTAAGTGGATATCCGGGGAGTTGGGTATATTTCCACAACTCCAATAGGAATCTGATTACTCGCGGCTGCCGGTCATCGAGTACTACGATTATCTCCGGAACATCCGTGTGCCGGATGCCATTTTTATAAGTAACAAGACTTTGTGTGGAAAACCTGACCGGCCTTCATATGGTTCTGATGACAGCGAGATTTATGATGACGCTCCATTGGCTCATGCATATCGTCCTCAGAACTATTGTCCAGAAGTGCAAACATCCACTCCACCTTCACAAAATCACCATCTGGGACTGAGGCTGTCACTGCCGCCTCTCAATTCATCACCACAGGCATCACCACAGGAACCGAAGAAGCATATTTTACCCGATCCACAAGATATTACCCAACAACAGAATAGGTCATGGGCACCGTTGTCTTCTGAAGATCGTAGAGCCCTAGATAGATTTCGTGTGGTGTTGTAAATGGTCAGTAGTAGTTTCCATTTTACAACAACACTATTATGTCCCCGAGTCTTAATCCTGTTGTTATATGATACCTTTTCCCATTGAATGTAAAGGTAAAGAAGCATTTAGAGTAGAAGCATCGGGACGTATAGATTGACTGTTCCATATGTGGGATTACTGGAGAAAACCTCATAATTATACCGATAATTTTCCAAAGAAAAATACTGCAGTTGATGTCGTTTTATATCAGAATGTGACAATGGTATGTGACTATTTTTGCTGAGGGCTACCAACGACGTTGATGAGAGAAATTCTCTATTTTCAGCTGGGAAATTACTCCAATTATATTGGAACGCATTTCTGGAATATTCAAGAGGCATATCCTTCCCAACAATCAGGAGATGAAGGTCCAATTGATGATCAGATCTCACTCACTGAACGACAGAATCCTGATGTGAGACTCTTCAGTTGCCTCTTTATCTATGCCTTTTTTGGTTGTTGAGATTGTTCAAGGGTGTCGTATTCTACCCGAGGGTCCTGATGTTTGATTTGAAAGGTTGGATACATTATACGTGTCGGTCAACTTCATTTGAGCTTGTTCCGGTTAGAGAGTTTTGGTACTTTGGCTCGATCCAATGCGGCAACGGGTATGATAGATGATGTAGCTTCCAACCATGGTCTGTGGTATGTTCCAACAGAACTTCTCTTGCAATTCCTGATATGCTTGCTCGAGGGATCAACCAGTGGAAGAGATAAGACAGAACGAAGTGGCCAAAAGCCCGTATCACATTCAGAAAGATCAAGTTGATCTCCAACTCACAAGTCTCGAAGAGGTCAGGTACTGGTCTGATTTCAGTCACGTTCACTATCTACCACGCAGTGTTCATCGAGTCAATCAGCCAATAAATGGTGGGGCAGATAATTGGAAGCAGAGCCAAGAACAATTCCGGCAGTACAACAAAGCAAGTCTGTTCATCCATTGATGAATGCCATCGTCATCATTGAATCCTTCAGGACAGCGATTTGATGGACTCATCTGTTCGGGCATTTCTTGAAGAGAGCGATAGCATCCAGGTTCGTGTTCAGGTCTGATTCCTGATAATCGGTCCTAATGGGATGGTAGGGTATTCACCTCATGACCGATGTTTCAGCCTTCGGTGGATTCTCCAATGCACTCAGGGTTCATCTAGAAGATGAATTTTTGAAGACATCTGCAATCGTCTTCCCTATACTAGATAGAGCACCTTTAGATGCTAATCATGTGCGCTTCCACATCGTTCATCATAGAGACTCAGAAGGCTGACAATATATCAGGTATATCGTATACGCCGCCTCTTCAATGAAGCTCTTTATCTGCGGAGCTTACGAGAGCACACGAACCTATCCATACCCATCAATATGCCTCATGCTTGGTCAAGGATGGCTTGGGCCGGATCTCCGATGCCAAAGGTGTGGATGGCTTTTTGATCTTTTAATGAAGGATTGGGACATACATCTCCTAGTCGCCTTATTTTTCATCGAGCATCATTGCAGCTCACATGGAAACTGTGACATCTGCCCTTCGGTTCGTCTCATGTTTTCTTCGTGAAGTATCACCTAGAAATTGACTATGTAGAGCTCGTACACCCCAGCATAATATAAGTATAAATGGTTATGGATCCCACATTGGAATAGGCGCAGACCTCCCTGCATTTGCCGAGATCGGTGGAATACTCCCGGTCAATGTTGATACAAATTTCTGCCACGATATAGCGAATTTCACGATCCCTTCGGGACAAATTGAGGTAAACCATGATTTCAGTATCGTATGCTTTGATGCTTCAACGCGCATACCATGCAGAGACGTCTCTACTCTTCACACGATGTCATTCGTGGGTTTGATTCCCTGGAGCGTCAAAATTACGAGAACTGGAGAAATAACTCGATCGATAACCCAATTGGAGAAACGTAAGATATGCATTGAAAGCTGGCATAGGTTCTCAAAACCCAGGTCCTAGAATCTCTTTCACTGGCTATCCTCTGATAGAGCCCATGCGCACAGCCATGACTCCAGGTAGTGTGTCCTTCGTCTTTTTTAACACTCACGGTAGCCTCATCAATAGCCCAAGCAACTCAAGGTGGTGTGCATGTGCTCTCAAGGTTATCCACGAGCGCTGGCTTGGCTCATATGTTCAAGGAATATGCTTCCTCTGTAGATGCTTCTTGGAGGCGTCGGTCCACCGGCATTATGTCTATGGGTATCGATACTGACGATATTGCCGAACTTATCAGTGATCTCTGGACCATCTATGACTCTTATCCTGTTGAGACTCAAGGATATGAATCTGAGGGTGCCATTGGAGGTGACGAAGAATAGCTTACACTTTCTCAGGTGAAGTTGATCTCACAAGGCTATTAAATCCACCATCGGGGCTGTTCACCGATTGATGTTCTACTCTGGCTAATTATATTGCTATTTGTAGAGATAATTTTTATTTTATCTTTTTCAATATCAATGGGGGAGTACAGAGCCCGTTTTTCCCTACCAAACCTAATAAATGTCCACGCAACGGGACACAGCTCGAGACGCGACAATATATACTGCGTGAGTGCCCCTATTCACCAGCTACCCTTTGGTTGGATGTCCTCATTGAGGTTGTCAAGTTCCTCATCTTGAATCCACATGCGTTCTGCTTCCACCATGATTAGGTTTTTTTTAAAAAAAAAATCAAACCTGTACCATTTGTCATGTAGATACACAACTCCGTAACAGGCAAAGGTGTGCGATAACAGTCCCTGCGGAATATGACTAAAAATACTCTTCGATCGACACATTTCAACCTTGCGGTTTCCATGAGTCTTCCAGCTGTCAGTTACCTGAATAGTTGGTGTAATACCACCCCCCAGGGAGATGATACGAAGGAGCTGTGGAAAAAAAATGAATGCCACCATATTTATATTTCCAAGTAATGCTTTCCATCTCCTGATTCACCCTCCCCCGCATTTCATAACCCCGTCTACCCACTATAGTCGGGTTGCCCATCGTAAACTTGTCTCTCTAGATTGTTCGTCCACCCAAGATGACTTCATATATGGTAAAAGGGCGGAATCAGGGGCGAGCCTGCCCTCGTGTTTCGGTTTTTGGAACCCTACCATATTGGTGATCTAGCAAGTTGGTTGAGAGGGGGCGAGCTGGAACCCAGTTGGTCAATGTAGAACTAATATTTATGCGCGTTGTTTGAGTGGTATAAGCAGAGAATTTCAGCCTCGTATGGTGTGTTGTGGGGACAATGTGCTGGGGTAGTCACACCGCACCCAATATGACTGTCCCGAAGAACAGTCGGGATATAAAGGGGAAGGTGGATAACAACGATATTAATGTAAGATTTTTGGTATCATATGACCCCCAGAGGGGGATGGTGGTTAAAGGACAAGATTGCACTATGGTTAGGTAATTATTATTGTATCAACATCATATGAAGTCATTGATGGTTTTACCACAGCATAAGGCACCGCAATGAGCAAGTGCTCACTTGCTCGAGACTCTTCATGCCACCTGGCTGCCAAAACATGAGGAATGATTGTGGCATTGTGAAAGTTGTTGATTTTCAGCCATTCATGGATGGATCAAACAAACAAACCGTTGCGGATACTCTCATAGAGTCGCTCAAAACTATAGGTTTCGTATGCCTTGTCAATCATGGTCTCTGTCGACAGAAGATTGATAAAATGTTTGAGATGGTGTGTCAATGATCTCTGGCTCTGGGTTTTCTGATGGTCGAGTTCAAAAGTCGAAGAGATTCTTTGCTTTGCCGCATGCACAGAAGATGCTTGCACCTCATCCACCCGACGGCATGCATCACAGAGGTATATTCCACCACTCCATTAAATGCCACCTGTTGACAACTCATTCAGGTTACTCAGCTATCGGTGCGGAGAAAGTAGTTCAACATCTTTACGACCAAGAAGAGATTTTGAAAGCACGAAAAAAACGTGCGGATGTTAAGGAATCCTTCGAAGTTGGAAGAGAAGACGATGAGCTCATGCCAAACATCTGGTTTCCAGAGGACATTTTACCAGGATTTAGGGAAACATGCTTGACATTTTTCTGGGTATGATTTTTTTTACTAATCGTGGCCATCCAACTGTCAGTCTTGCTGTGCTGATGTACCTCACGACATGTACAGGATTGTTTTGAAATAGAGAAGCATATTCTTCGTGCTCTTGCCATCGGGCTCGGCCTCTCGGAAGAGTACTTCACGAATGTCCATACCAAGCCGGATAACCAGTTGCGCCTGCTGCATTATCCCAGGCACGTAGAAGAGGCCAAAAATGCCCTGTTTTCAGCTTATTGATTATCAGTGTTTCTACCCGTGCTCTTGTCAATGAGGAAATCTCTCGGATCGATGCACATTCAGATTTTGGCTCAATCACTGTAAGTCAAGCCTCTTTCGCATTGAGGTTGATATATTAATTTGCCATAAGCTTCTCTTGCAAGATGACATTGGTGGGTTGGAGGTTCAAAATCCCGAATCCCGTGAATTTTTCGTAAGTTTCTTGACGTATAATCTTCGTGTCTATGAATGCCCTCTTTTTCTTTTAGCCAGTCTATCCTGTTCCTGGTTCCCTGCTTCTTAACGCTGGAGATTTTCTCATGCGTTGTGTGTGTCCCATTCTGATGTTTCCTGCAAAGTATAACTCACTCTCAATGTAGGGTCAAACGATGTGATCAGGAGTACTGTCCATCGCGTTCGGGCGCCATCGTCCATTAGAACTAAGACTGTTCCAGATCGATATTCCATTCCATATGTGAGTTTTCTCGGAAATAGTATCACTAGCCAGCTGATTGTTTAACGCATTAGTTCTGCTCTGTAGTGAGTGTGGAAATCGTCATTCTGAGGGTTTGAGTGGGGAGCGTTATCGTTCTCAATGATTACTTGACAGGATCTCGAGACTGTCGTCGACGCCATACCTCATTCTTGGAGTGAAGAGGTTCCAAAAAAATACGAAGCCATTTCGGTCTGTGTGGCATGATTGATCGTTGACTTTCAGATTTCCTGACATGGGAACTAGGCAAAAGAATATATTATGAAAAGATTAGCCACGAATTATTGACGTATTGCTGGATTTGGTAAATTGTTGTCTTATTTATCATCCTTCTCATCGATATGTCGTATGAATATTGAGCTGTGAGTTCTATGGTTGGTCTGAGTTTGGAAAAAATCATTTACTTATGCATATACTTGTATACAAAGATGTAAACAATGGAGCCATATCACGTTACGAAATATCGGGTTGGGCTCGAGATTTTCATCGACGAAGTCAACGGCCGCAACTATACCAAGGACCATCGCCACCTTCGAGGTTAATGAAGTACAGTTCAAGTCTCAATTCAAGGGCAACGTTGTGGATTTGGATGCGCTCGTCTCATCTTTCTTATAACTATCTCGTCTAATTAAAAGCATAACCTTCAGGACAGAAGTTTATGACCTACTAACTGAACAATATGTTCTACTCCGACTATAACAACAATAGATGGTCGGCTCAGGCTTCGGGATCATGTCCCGGCCAGCCTCCCTGGCTGCTCCAGACTGCTATGACAGTAATAGTGAGCCTTGTCTTATGTCACGAAGGACGGTAACACCACTGACCTTATTGTGGGACGCTATGTCGGATTGGAGGCTTACATTTGTGATGAGTCTGGCATTGAGTTGCAGTCTGGCGTATTCTCTGCCAAGGGTGACTCAGGCACGGCCATCTTCACTGGCGATGGTCGTTCAGTTGGTATTCTCCACTCTGGGACGCCAAAAGGAGACAGTGTCCATGTCACTTTTGCCATGCCTGGCGAGTCCTCGAACATATCAAAAGCTCACTACCTTCATGCCGACTTGTGGCACGAGACCTTCTAAACGCCTTCCCATCCTCTACAATGTAAAATAAACCACATCTCCTTTACATCAAGTTGAGAGACCCGAGATCCTCAAATCATTCCACACTAGTTTATCGCTAGTTAATCATCTCTAATTGAAACCTATAATAAATAAATAAATAAAATTCATTACACAAACCAAATTCCTACGTAAAAAAAAAAATTAGTTTCAAAAAATCCATTTCATACTAACTTGATCCATACACAATCAGAAATACATAGATGGTAAAGAAAAAAGAGCGAACGAAGAACTAGATTTCGCAAAAAACAAACATCTTCACAATGAGGCTTTTTTTTTTTACTGTTGTTGCTGCGATGAATCATAAGCACCTACCATGTTCATCACATCCCTATGATGATGATGATGATGATGATGATGATGAGGATTCCAATGTTGTTGTTGTTGTTGAGGTAACTCTATGGTATACGGTAGAGGCGATTCCGTCAATGGCTGTTGCTGTTGGTGGTGGTGATGATGGGAGTGGTGGGAGTGTTGATGATAAGTCGTCATAGGATGCTGCTGCGAAATTCCAAACATCTCCTGTTCATCATTGAAACTCGTCCTCGACTCCGATCCTCCCCCTCCTCCTCCTCCTTGAATCCCATCTTGCTGCTGCTGCTGCTGGTGTTGGTGTTGGTGTTGGTGTTGGTGTGACGGATGAGTTGGTTGTTGTACAGATTCACCACCAGCTGAATGAACGTTTCCCAACGAAACATTATATACCGCTGGACTCGAATGCGTCGACGACCCTCCTCTCGAACCACTATTCACATAAGGATGATGTTGATGTTGATGATGATAGACTCGCTGTCCTCCAGCCATATTCATCGAACTGATCATAGGCACAGGTGAAGGCCTCTCACTCCCACCACCACTTTCACCCCGACTCCTATTCCCATTCACCCCACTCTCATTCAACGACGACACACTACTCAGAGGCCTCCTAATCCCAGACTCTTCAACACCTCTCCCGAACAAACTTGGCGTCATACTCCTAGGTCGCCTCGTAGATGATCCAGCACCAGCACCAGTCGCATTCCCAGTCTCAGCAACAACTCCAGAAGTATACATCCCAGGACGTTCATACAAAGGCAACGACATGCTCGTCCCAAACTCATCTCCCGATCCCGTCCCATTCCCAAACGCGGACAGCGAAGAGGTAGACGATGAACTCGAATGGTTATGACGAGCTATCATACCAACAGGAGATCCTGGCATCGATGAACGACTCGTATGCCGTGCGTGCTGTTGCTGAGAAGGCGATGGAAACGCGGGACTCTGTTGAGCCCATAATACCGAATCCGGTGCGAAATTCTGGGTAACGGCTGCATATTGTAGAGTATGAGCATGAGGCTGCATCATTTCTTCCTCGCTCCCTCTTGGAATCTCGTCCTCCATCTGTATATCACCCAAACCTCCCGACATGCCCGAGGCGCCTCCCACATTCGACGCACCCACGCCAATAAACATGGGATCGGCTGTCGCTGTGGCCGCAGTATTACCAGCGTTGACATCCATGACATGTTGCTGTCGTTGGTCAAAGAATCCAATTCCATCATCGGCAAATCCTTCACTCTCCGCACCACTCAAATCCGAATCTTCACTTCCCTCCCTCCACATGCCCACCGTGGCAGGATTCAAACCTGACAACGCACCGAGAGTATTCATCTCAGGACCCGTACTCATTGTATTTATAGGATCATCTAGACCTTCCATCTCCTGAGCACCGTCACCCTTCAACAATCCTACAATTGTTCCATCACTCCTGTCATGAATTTTGATATGTTGATTCAGATTATCACGTCTGGAGAAATGTTTGTGGCAAACAGGACATATGAATGGCTTCTCAAGCGTATGCGTCCTGAGATGCCTTTTCAAATGCTCCGTCCTCTTGAACAACTTGTTACAGGATATCAAAGGACACGTGTGGGCACGGTGTTTGTGGTCGATATCGTAATGTAGACCGGGGGAAGAATGAGAGGAAACAGCAGGGAATGTATCGTAACCAATTGAGGAATCCTCTACGGAGAATGGATTAGATTGTTGCAAAGTCTGTTGTTGAGCGGTAAATCCATGTGAGATGATGGGATTGACATCGGGGAGCGATTTCCTGGTGTAACGATCAATAGGCATGAGATCACCTGTGGCCTGTTGATGGAACAAAGGAGTGGTATCGGTAGGAATTTCGTCATAATGGAAGGGTGCATCGGTGGGAGGTAGGTGGGGGAGAGAATGCTGTCGGTGGATATGGGAGTAAGGAGATGGATACGGTTGGGAACGTTCGCGGGAAAGAGAGGCACCGGGGTGGTGGTAGCCAGAAGCAATATTCCTTGATCTCCCTCTGTCGACCAAATCGTCGGGGCGGATGTGAGGGGAAGAGACAGAGGAGGATCGACTGACACTTCTGCTCAGAGAACTTTGAGCATGACCCTTTTTGCGCCTCTGTTTGTAGGTAGGGGAACCTTCAAAGATGCCAAAGAGATTGGAAAAGAAGGAGGTAACATTACTGTTGCTGCTGTTGCTGCTATTATTGTTGCCGTATGATTTGTAGTGGGATCGTTGAAGATGGTCTGGATCGCTCATTTCGCTGTCCTCTGCATCGATGTGAAGATTGTCGATCCCGGTTGCGCCGACGAGGGAATCGGTATCGCTTTCGCTGAGGTCGGCATCTTGGTCAGACTCTAACTCGGTGGCGGTGCTTTTCTTGGCATACTGGTCATAGAGAGTGCGCTTTGGATCGTATGTGAAGGAGAGGGCGGGTTCACCGACGACGTGGGTGGTAGGGGGATGGCCCATTTTCTCGCGCTTGAGATCGCGATCGAGGGCATCAAGGAAAAGACGGTCGTGTGGGACAGAGTACCAATAGAAAACCTTTTGTTTCTTCTGAGTGCGAATGCACTGGTACTTGAAGAGGAGATCAAGGAACGGCGACTGTGTACGGTTGAGAAGGAAAAAAAATAGAGACCAAAGAGGGGCATACCTTGGGCTCCTCGAGCGAGGCATCATAGCCAGGCTTGAGGTTGCGGAGGTCACTGAAGACGCCCTCCTCGAACTTTTTCATATTCTGGACAGGACGGCCAAATGCCTGGGGGCAGATGAGGAAGGTGTGGGAAAAGAGAGATGAAGAGACTGACCTCGAAGCGAAAGACAAGGGCACGGACGATGTCTGTGCCAGTGATGTGATAAAGACCATTCCAAAAGATGCAGGTGACAAACTCCTGCGAGGGCAGCAGGAAACGGTTGAGGGACAGGTGCGCGGCATGGGTGTGTCCGTCCGGTGGCGTAGTCCACCCGGAGCTGCTCCCGACCGCGAACGAGAGGGACGGAGGACGTCCGCCGGACCACTGGGAGGGCGCCGTGGCAAGGAAGAACTTGAAGCTGTCGAGGTGGGCAAGCCTCTCCTCCTCCTCGCTTGAGAACGGCCTGGAGAGTGCTACGGCCGGCGGGCGGGCATCAACGGGAGTCGCGCCGGGATCGGGCTTGGCAGGAGCAGGAGCAGGGGCGGAGGCAGGGGCAGAAAGGCCGTCGAGGAAGAGGCGGTGGTTGTGGGCATTTCCGGGACGTGCAGTCTGTTCGTTGGGATCGAGCTCAGACGCAACAGTGGAGGTCGACACAGACAGCGCAATCGGGTGCAGCGGAAGAGTGGGCCGGAGGATCGGGCGGCTCGGATAGCCGGAGACAGGATACGTGAGTGCGTGATGGGCGTTGTGGCGAGGGTCAGCCATGAAGACAAGGCAAAGAGCCAACTCGGCATCCTTTTGTTTGGTTCCCCGCACTGCCACTCAAATCACGTGTCCCGGAGCTGCTGATCCGCTGTTATATGATCCATGACGTTTTCCTTCAACCTGCCACCAGATGCCCCAACTCAAAATAGAACCAACGTCTTTCGGCGAGTATGGTCCCGGTCTTGACTTTCCAGGCGCATATCCATACTCCCCGAGCACCCTCGAACCAGGTCCGTCGTTCAAAGAATGCCTCGACGCAGCAGCACACTACTTCCCAAGCCAGCAAGACCTACAACGCATCACCCACAACGCATCCTCTACTGTTCGGGGCTACATACCCCCATACCCAGGTTCGTTTGAACTCACCATCTTCTGCCACGCGCCGACCCTCCACCGACAGCAACCCAAGAAGCCATCGCCGTGTCTCCAATTGAGGAATCAGAAACAACACCAACAGCGGCTGGATCATTTGTTCTCATCCATCGTGGTACCAGCGCGACTCCAACGAGCACATCTACTCGAGGAAACCACGATGACTCCATCCAGCCTGATATAAAAGGTAATCTCTAAGAGAATTTCTTTAATAGATTCACTCTTCACTGATCGAGAGCGTGCGATTCAGATAACGCTCTCGAACCACAATCCCCGACCTCTGGCATCCTCACTCGTGAATCACCACCACAAGTTCATCCAACGCCTGCAAAGGAAATCGCAGTTTCAGAGACTCAAAGTCAGTCTCAAAAGTCTCGGTTTCAATCCAGAGCTCTCAGCTGTCATAGTCACATTCACACAGCCAGATACCCATCCATCCGAGAGTACACAACCACCGAACCGGCCCACTAATGCTGACCATGACGTAAATAAATTTATAAGCCCACCTGTCTATCCAACTCAAAAATAACTCATAGAGGAACAAAGTAGATACAAAGTCTCATCACAGTCACTCATTGGAAGACAAAGAACCACAGTCACAGGAAGGGCCACCAATAGGACTCGGAATCCGAGTGGGGGATGTGAAAAACACATCTGCCACGGAAACCAATATGCAAAAAGTTTTTTCCAGCACCGCGACAGCAGGTCATGAGGAAGGAGAAGAAGAAGAAGAGGAGCAAGGAATGCATGCGACAGCAAGTCATGACGAGGGAGAAAAAGAAGAGGGAATGCACGTGAAGAAGTCCATGACAGAATCTACCTCTCCTGAACCATCCACATCCCAAATCGAGCAAAACCCCGTCCAGATTGAACCATCACCTCCTCACAACTCGCATACCACAACGCCCAAGGTCCTTCTGCCACACACAGCGCATCATGATCAACGAGGTCGTAAAAAGGGCAATTTCTTGATCAAGATTAAAGACTGGTCGAGAAGAGATAGGAAGACAAAACCACGAGCAAGCGATTGACAGGGGGGGAAAAATTGTAGGCGTGAAGAAATATCAGAGGGACGCGCGGATGTTCTTGTTCGAGGAATAATGCCTCTCCAAAAATTCGATAACGTCTCGAGCTGTATGTAATAAACATTCAATTCAGTATTTTGGAAATTGCAAACTCTAACCCACCAAACTCTTGAACACGTTCTTGGGGGACCTGAAGAATGAATGTCAAGCTGACGGGATCAATGAAAAAAAAAACAGTTACCAGATGCCCTGCCCCGTTTATCCTTGTATTGGAGGAATTCTTGGGTCTCATCCAAGCTCTTTCTTGCTGTGCTCCGGGAGGACCAAATTCAATAGCACCTTGGCGCGCCGGAAATATATAGTGCAACTTGATTCGTTCATCTAAATTACCTAAACACGTGAAAGCCTCCGCAGGTGCGTCTCCTCCGGCATTAACAAGCGCTTCCTGAAAGGGTGTCAATTTAGTCTTGACGACACGTTTCGCATGACCTGTGGAAGTGACGGTGGTCGTTTCATATAACCCGTACTCGACAAACACCCTTAACATTTCAGAATCCCAACCGGCATAAATTGAGGATGAAGCCAACTCAGTATAGGCCTCTTCCCTTTTTTCGATGGAAAAAAAAAAAGTAAATTAACAAAAACGTCTACACACGCATCTGCGCAGAGAGAGATTTTTCCCTATGCAAGAAAGACGTACTTTGGTTCCCATGTATCTTTACGTGTGAGGATGTTCTGTATAGCCCTTGAGTTCCACTTGTGAACATGCGAGCCCTCTGTTAATCCAGGTCGTATTAAAACGGGGTCTACAAGAATCATAGCAGAAGCAAGATTAGGATAATGGTATGCCCCAAGGACTCTGAATGATCAAGGAGAGACAAGACGTCCAGTCAGCCAGTGAACTCGGTTTGAGAGGTATACCAAAAACTAACAGGCATGCCCCACTGAAGGAATGTCCGACAAGGACCACTTGACGGTTCCGAAACCCATGTGAAATACGCTGTTTTGTCTCTTCTTGAGTAATGCGCGCCAGGTGGAGAGGAAGTGCTTTTTCATTCAGAGGTATCGAGGGTAAAAAATGGAGCAGGAAATTAACGATATCACGACTGTTATCGAACCAATCAACTAAAGAGGGGAGGGAGGAGGAGGGAAGTTAGGTTCCAAATGCTATTTTAAAAAAAGAGGTATTCACAGAATCCTGTAAGAGCCTTGGCGTTGACAAGACCTGAATCACCATGTTGGACCGACTCCCAAGTCCAAACCTCAGAGATCATCATGGCAGCGGAGGACGAGAAGATACGAGCAAGAACAGGTTCCCAAGTCTACACACAATCCAAACTCAATATCCAAACAGAAGAAGAACGACAACAACCACACAACTAACCTCCTTGGGTAAACCACCAGCCGGAGCAAAAAACAGCGTGAGCCCATTTGAAGTCGGCGTACCACTCGTTATCGTCGTCGCCAGAGCAGTGTTGACATAACGATTCAAAACATTCCAAAGTCGATTCTCATGCTTCTCAGCCTTGATATCCTGATCTCGTGCGGTTTTCTGAAGCTCTCGGTTCAATTTCACAACATCTTCGTCTTTCAACAGGACAGTAGATAAATCAGGAACAGAAACACGAGGTCCTTGACGAAGGTGTACTGCAGGTACGATATGTGTTGATAGTGTAAAGAACTTAGAGAACGATTGTGTTCGAGGAGGACAAGGTAAGGGAGGAGGAGGAGGAGAAGTGTCGACTAAATCAGGCGGTGGATAGATTGGCAGGATCGGGAAGGGTTTTTTCCATTGGCATGGCTCAACAACGACGGGAGGGTGACTCAAAGTCATTTGTAGCCTGTGTGTGTGTGTGTGGAGATCGATAACCTTTCTTCCCGTGTCGTTACTTAATAATCATGGTAGAAGCGATCTGAGAAATCGATTCACACACACTACACAACGTATTATTTTTTCATATTGAGAAGGAGTTTGAAAAATATACAATGTCTCACAGGTTCTGTGTAGTATGGACATGACCGAGGTGAAGACATGGCAACTTGATCCAGAACAGTACCCTCATGGGAGGTCTGTCCAAAATTGGCCTTGCGCGGCTCTTCCCTGGAAAAGACTATTGCTATCGCCATGCAGTCAGTTCAGCTTAATCGGGAGATCTGGGCGTATCGTCTGGCACCAAGTTGGCTCCCATATACAAAGCTGTGTCTTTTTTTTTTTTTTCATAAACTCTTCCACCTACACGACTCCCCTCGATTCGAGCCTGACTATCTAAACCACCAAGTCGCTTCTGGCACATACACCGCCATATCTTGACCCCACCTTTGAATGTCATCTTCCACAAAAGTCTTCTACCACAGACTGTATACATACATCCCATTCTAAATCAATGTTTTTTTTTAAAAAAAGAATAAAGATCTTTTAAGATGTTTGAGTAGATACATTTAAATATAACAACCAATATAATATCAGTAAAATATAACTGTCTATGTGACGAATATTGAAGCAACACATACTATCCCTTTTTTTTATAAAAAGGTACCAAGTTTTTAAACAAAAAGTTATCATCCATACTTATATATATAAAGAACAACTAGGACGACGTTTGTCCAAATTCACCAACCACGTTCCCACCTTGAGGAGCAGATTCTTGTGAATACAAAGAACCACCTGTCCGTGTCGTCGTCGTCGTAGTAATAGTAGGAGCAGCAGCCGACAATTGAGAATAAAAACTCGAAAAGGTGGATTGATTATCGTATAATGGACCAGGAACCGTCAACATCGAGCTCTTTGCTGCTCCAAGCGGCGATAAACCATCCGATGCCATTTGTAATGTACGTTGGTGGGGTAATGGTGGTAGTGGTGGCGGTGGTGAAGGAAGAGGAGGAAGATGAGGAAGAGGAGTTGATGATAAAACCGGCGGCGTCGATCCAAAAGTGACATATCCAAGCTCAGCAGTCGCATCCGCTGTTTCAGTTGAATATATCGATTCTGATACATTCGATGTGGCAGTGCCCACAGTATCACCTCTATTATGAAGTTGATATGGTGTGTTACCCACTACAGTTGTGGGTGTATTAAAGGAAGGTATATTGTTCGGGGCTTCTGTCCCGACTCTGGAACGATGGTTGCCCGAGGGAACGATAGATCCACCGTTCGACGATGATGGTGCTTTCAAGATCGATTTGAGCGGTGTAGACTTGAATTTTGATCCCTGTTGAGTACGACGAGCTTGGACTTGGGGAGTGATACCAGATGTGGCGGATAGAGGGATATAGGATGATGATGATGGCAGTGGCAGTGGTGATGATAAAGAGCCTATCGTGTGAATTAATGCCAGCGTCAATCATCGTGTGAGTGGTACCTACCATAAGATGCTCGACTCCGATCTGCCATAATCATCGAATCTGAAGGTCTGGGAGCATGATCACTCTCCAAAACACCAAACACGCTCTTTCCAACATCTCCTGTAAGAGTCACCTCCTCACTGATCTTCCTGACATGACCAAGAAAGGGATCGGCGAATTCACTGGCTTCACCTGGTGGTGGCCAAACGTCCTCTTCTCTGAATATGGAACCTGATTCTGAAGCTCGGATACGATAAAGTGATGGCATTGAGGATGTGCCGATGGAAGGATCTTGTGCAGGATGGGATAGAGAGACTGGGGAAGTTGATCGTGGAGACGAGGGTGGTAAATCCATGGATCGGGTGCTCCTAAATATCCAGTTTCCAGGACTAGCCATTGGATGGCCACCAGTTTTGCTGGAGACTACTCTTCCCCCTCCATAGATCCCAAGGCCGAGACCTGGGCGTCCTCTGATAAAGTGATCATCAAGTTCCTCATCGTCCAGCAAGCCTTTTCTCTCTCTCCTACCACTACCGCGTCTACGAGAGGGAATATCATCCCATATTGTTTGTAACCTTCTGCGTTGATAGAAGAAGATGAGGGCAAGAAGAACGAGAAGAAGGGCAATGACAGCGACGGTAGCACCTGCGATGATGGCTACGCGGGTCGAGTTGGACTGACTGGGTGTTTCAGTTGATAGTGAAGTAGGTGGAGAGGATGATGTCTAGAGTGATATAAGCTGGTGAGTTAGATCGAAGGGGATGACGCACGGTGACGACAAATCCGTTGGATTGAGTGACAAGCAGGGTGGTATATGAGGCAATGGAAAGACTGAGTGGAAGATCCTGGGAAAAAATGACGATTGAAGTAGATCTTTGAGAGGCTGTTGACGTGGGTATGTGGATTGTAGGAGAGGGTGTTTTGGTTGGAGGAGTAGCATGGATGGGGTTAGAGATAGATGTTGAAGAGGTAGAAGTATGTGTTAAAGGAGTCTGCGTTGAAGCAGCAGAAGTAGATGTTGCAAGAGTAGAAGTTAGTGTTTCCAGAGTAGAAGGTGTTACCACAGCAGAGGAACTTGTTGGCAGAGAGGAACTTGTTGGCAGAGAGGTATATGTTGGCAAGGAGGTATGTGTTTCCAGAGTAGAGATAGATGTCGCCAGAGTAGAGACCGATGCTGTCCGAGTCGAGAGAGATGTTGCCAGAGCAGAGGACATGGGAGGAGTCGACATGTGACGCAGAGTTCAAGACATGTATTTGTCCATATTTGGCTTCCTGTGGTGCGCAGAAATAAATAAATAATATTCCAGTTCATGGCGCGGCCTCTCCGCACAAAACGCAATTTCAAGGCGCTGCAGCTGCCGACAGCGCCGACTCCCAGCCAGCTCTCTGCCACCCCCCACCGTCTGCAGTCCCTGCCAGACCCATCCCACAGGAGTGCCATAAGAGCCACCATCACCCAGACCATCGCTGGCTTTCACAGCAAGAACCTCGACCTCGACGATGACAAGCTCAACCACCTCCGCGAAATTGGCCACGGTAACGGCGGCTCAGTCTCTCTCGTCCGCCACCGCGACACCGGCATCGTCATGGCAAAAAAGGTTTCTTTCTCTCCCGCCTTACCCTCTCCCAATCTCACTCCGCACCAGGTCGTTTTAATCGACGCAAAGCCCAGTGTCCGCAAACAAATCGTCCGCGAGCTCCAGATCATGCACGAATGTAACTCACGCTTCATAATCGAGTGTTACGGCTCCTACCTCGCCGATCCCAACATCTGCATCTGCATGCAATTCATGGATCGCGGCTCCTTTGAATCCATCTACAAAAAAATTGGTTCTATCCAGATCGAGGTCGTTGCCAGAGTCGCCATGAGTGTTTTGGAAGGTCTTACCTATCTCTACGATGTCCATCGAATTATCCATCGCGGTCTGTCTCTCTCTCTCGTAACCCACCTCCCACACCTCATCTTCCCTTAGACATCAAACCCTCCAACATCCTCTGCAATACTCAAGGCGAAATAAAACTCTGCGACTTTGGCGTCTCTGGGGAACTCATCAACTCGATAGCCAACACCTTTGTCGGTACTTCCATCTACATGAGCGTAAGCCCCCTTTCCTCCCTCTCCCTCCCAACGCCTTCAAAAAAAAAACCATGATCAGCCTGAACGAATTCAAGGTGCAGAATACTCGGTCAAATCCGATATATGGTCCCTTGGCATCACGCTTGTCGAACTCGCCACAGGTCGTTTTCCTTTTTCAGATACAGACGAGTCTGACTTTGTTACTACATCGCCGCCTATGGCAACTCAATTACCTGATTTGGATGAAGACAATGTCGTCATGATCACCGCTGCTACCGCAAATATGCAATTGATGAATTCATCGTCATCGACGCCTACTCCCACTGTCACAGCGACTCAACACCCACCTGCCCCATCTCATCATCCCCATCATCATCATCACAACCACCATCATCATACGAGAAGAAAGAGCAGTGGCGTCAGTCTACACGGTGGAGGAAAGACCATGTCCATTATAGAATTGATGCATCATATCGTCAGAGAACCAGCTCCTCGGTTGCCTGAAGGCAGATTTACAAAACAGGCCGAGCAGTTTGTCGATGCCTGTTTGGAGAAGGAAGTCGACATGAGAGGCACCCTGGGTGTTTTGTTGGTCAGTTTTTGGTTTCTTTTTCTTCTCTCTCTTGGTGCATTCATGACGTTTGATTTTTTTAGAAGTATAGCTGGGTACAGGAAGCGAGGCTTTCGACGTTTGATATAGCAGCTTGGGCTTGTAGTCTTGATTAAAAAAATAATATTGATCTGTCACCAGTCGAGGGTCTAATATGAGGAGGGGGTTTCCATCGACTGACAAAAATATGGAAACTTTCATTGTGCCTCTACAGGTACCTATGAGAAGTCAATTCTCATTTCTAATATTATCAATGCTTGGTGCTGAGGGACAAATAACTACTGAGTTGTTCAGACAGGATGATATTGATCTCAAATCATAATCATTTTATATTTCTTTGACCTGCTGTCTATAGTAAAGTAAGCAACTCAGACGTCACCCGCAAATGATGTATGTAAGTGACTACAACTACCGAGTACCTGCACAGGTACAGGAGAGACTAAGCGACTGATGAAATAGACATAGAAGAATGATGCGACGAATTATCAGTACTGTTGTCGTACTCCCTTTCATCCAGAGGGGGCAGCCATAATAATACCAATTCCCGATCATGACCATCCTGGATCAGTCCTCCTGCTTGACCAGGCCACTTGAAGTCTGGATTTCGATTTGCAGGGTAACAAACCTGATTTGCCACCCCCGCCCAATCAAAATCAATTACCCTGAGGTCTGGTGAGTCGCATGTATCTTTCCGAATCATGATGTTGGTAGCTCGAAGATCTCCATGGACATATTTCTTCAACTCAAGCACAGTAATGATGTTCTGAATGGCCTTCTGTAGTTTAATATAACTTCCTAGGCTTACACGATCTGACCCGAGGAATTGATTCAAGCATTGCCAGACGGATGGGTCAAGGTACTCCATGATATATGCAGTTGGTGCACCATCCACCTTTGCAGAACCATACAACTTGGGAGCCAGCCCATGAGCTGCAAGGTGCTCCTGGACGTCTTGCGAATATGAATTAGGGACGAGCTTGACAAAGACTTTGATATTGTGATAGGAAGACGAGTCGAGAGTGGCAAGAAAGAGTAGCTGATCCGCATTGCCCATCCTGGACTCGAAAGTGAGTGTACCGATTTCATTATGCGGTTGGATCAATGTACATGTCCTATATATCCGAGGAGTAGAAGGTTCGAAGCTGATTCCAAGTGGTTCGGACACTAGCCTGTAATCGACAAACTACTATGAGCAGCTAATTGCATCTCACGAGGCACTTACCGTCTCAAAGACGATATCCCCGTAACTAATGCCCTCAACAGCGTTGCTACCTCTGCATAGCGGGTGGTGGTGGAATCACGAAGCATGAACACTGGTTTGGAAAGTGGCTCGACAATGGGTTTGCAGCCGTCGTAGAATCCACCACATATGAATAACATGGGCCCTAAGCAACAACAAAACAATGAACGCAAAGACCAGTAGATGGAAATGCATACCTAGAACACAGATCAAGAAACATGGTGCTCCATGACTGAGAAAGTTGATGGCTGCCGTCTCAGTGCTCTCGATGAGCGCTTTCACGAGGAAGTCGTAGTCTTGAGCGATTTGCATGTACACGTCGGCCTTTCCATGTCCAACTTCCCATTGATCCTGACGAAGGACTATCTTGACACCCTGTTCTACGAGACACTTGACTTCGCTATAGTCAGTGATGTATCCAGGTCCATGAATAGGTACTTGCTCCCACTTCTCGAAAAGATCAGCCACGCAAGCATCAAAAAGTACTCCGCGGTGGTGTGCACTTCCGAAAGAGTCTCCCATGTAGCGACAAAGTCCTATGGCAGAAAGGTGTATGGCTACCACCTCGGTCGACATCGATTCAGCTGTCATCGTGGAATTGGAAAAGAGGACAGAGTTTTCACGTTGGAATGTGCGGAAGACATCGTGTAGCATACAAAGTGGCAGACCTCTAGCTGATCCTGGACGAAGGCAGAGAATCAGAGAGTCCTGTTGATCATAAGCCCAGCCGAAGGGTTGTGCAAAGGGCGGTGGCGGCTTAGGTAGTAGCTGGTTCATTAACTCTGCAAATGATGCAAATCCTTCATTGAACCCATCCATCCCTGGATGAATTGGTATTCGGAATAATAGTCTGCCAGATTTTTTTTTTAAAAAAAGAAACATACCATCCTTCCCTGGCGCGTTTTGAAGCCGTAACTGGAGTTTGTATATCTTGTAGTCATCCCACTCGGTATATGTTGATACGGTATATAGCACATCAAGCCACTCCATAAAGACACGAATGTTTTCTTCGCGGATCTCTGTTGGAAAGTCCTGGATCTTGCGCAAGAACATTGGTTTGGAAGAAAGGATATTATTTGCTTTGTCCATTGCCTTTTCCAAGATCTTTGACTGAGGGCTTTCTTGGATCCTGCGCAAGAGGATTTGACTCAAAGAAAGGTCATTCCTTGCTTCGTTCTTGCGATACCCTGACATGGCTTCTAAACTGGACATACTAGATACTAGATAGAAATTGGCAGTGCTTAGTCACTATCCCAACAGTCCAGTCACGCGGCGGTCGTTGGAATGCATTGTAATCAATCTCCTGCTAGAATTTAATCAGTTACAAGTCCATTGACACGTGAGATTGATATTGCGCTTGTAACACTGACGTGTGTAGAAGTATATGTCTCAGGAGTCACCTATCAAGGTAGACAACTGAGGACATAAAAGTAGGCTAATGGATTAATATAAGGGAACGTAGTCTGCATTCTATAGAAAGAAAAGGAAAAAACTACGCTAGTGTGTTGATCTGAGACGATGGAATGATGACAAGTGATATGATGTCATATCACCCGAAATGCTACAATTCTGTTCAACAACGTGGAGTGGAGCAGACATAAATCGACGCAAGTCGCATTTGCTAGTGATTTTTATTTCGTCAAGACATGCTCGAATCTCATATTTATTGCTCATATACCAAAATACCTTTATTAATACCATCGACATCTGTCACACTCATCAGCGGATCAGATTGATGCGCTCCAGTTTCACGTAATGAGTCATTTCTGTTTCCCATTTTAGTCATCTATCTTACTTGGTGACTCACTTGGTGACCCCTGAATTACTTGTTGTCCTCTAGTGACTTGGGCTATATTAAGAGAGCATGGTATCTAGGGAGTGAAATTTTACAGTAGGGAAGCAAAACGAGCATCGAATAACCAAGTAGGGAGAGAGGGTAGGGTGCTAATGTGTAGCTCAAGACGGAGCAGAGTGTACATAGAGCAGAAATGTTTGGTGGCACCATGTACTACACTGCCCTCCCTCCCCTTTTCGCGTCCTCACGCCCATCCTAACAGCTTTCGATAACCACATGTCCATGCTCACTACTATATGTATATGTCGGTTTTAACTCTAATCACCCGACAAATTGATCATAGGTTCTTGAAGTGCGGTTTCCAATTTTTTGGGTGTAAGATACGTCTCAGAGTTGGAGCGTGGTTGGACGTCTTCATGTGACTCCAAGGTGGAGTTGGTATTGCTGTCATATGCTAGTCCACGTTCATCTGGCCATACGTGTTTTGATGACATTTCTTCTGATAAATATGTATCTCATGTACAGGACAGTTTGACAAACTGTCATGGCAAGCCGACGTTATTTTCATCTCATCTAAGAACTCCACCGTGAGAGGCTCCACACATGCATGAAGATCGTGGACAGCTTCGAGAAGAGTGCAGTCGTATTTGTCTGAACACCTCTCAGATAATCGATCGTGACAGGTGGAGAGGAAACGGTGACCAAGAGACGCATGACCATGATCTGTGAGAGGATTGCAAGCACCGACAAATTGGATACATTAAAGCTTGACCAAAACCATATCACGTAGCTTACCAGTATCCACAAGACTCAGAAAAATCGATTAGTTTGTGTCTGAAGACCTCTGGCAGTTCGTAACATCACGATGTTGCCGGACAAGCTAGAGAACTAGATGAAATATGAGCAGTAAACTAGAAATTTAGAAGACCACCCACTCCATTGCCAACGAACACTTCAGCTTTCTCAGCAATACTCATATCAACAGCAACAGAAACACCCCTCTGCTGCTTATCTAGTGTTAGGTCTCGTCTGGAAATAACATCGTCCCAGCCATCTTTGGCAAGCTTGTCCTTAAGGTCGGCAAGCCAGAGTCTCCTTGCATTTGAGAGGATAAAGACTCGTCGAAGTTGGTGCGTAATAGGCGAGCCTTGTTCATGAACAGTGGTACTTGTTTGATTCGAGATGAAAGCGTCATATTCGTTTCGGATTGCATGTAGGCGTTCGACAATTTCGTCTTGAGTTGGAAGGCAGCGCTTGCGATAATATTCTGTGGTTTCACACTAGATTGGCCTAAATAACGGCAAGAGGAGAGAAGGGATTTCGAGACTCACCGGTGAAGAATCTATGGGCGTAATCCAAGGGTCGGGTAACTCTTTGAAAGAGTTGAATCCATGGAAGGATGAACCCCAGCGGACTAGTCTTGGGCAATGGCGAATGAAATCGCCACGCCGAATGTGCACAGCAACGAGGGACGGATATGTTCCGACTGCATGACTTGGTAAGACTTCATTGACCCCTGCATGTGGATTGGCCTGAGTTCCTTGCAGATGTTCACGAGGGTCGGAAAGAGCGACAAAGTTACGTTCAATGGCGGCTGAAACAAGAGGAGACCACCTGAATTGAGTCAGAATGGGAGCTTGGGATAGAGAGGGCCAGACATCCAGTAGTTCTGGGCCTCCGAAGAAGCTGACAAGGGACGATTAAGCGAGCGATTTAAACGTCAAATTCGGGACGCACCTGAAATTGAAAATGGGCTTCTGATGCGTATCAACCTCTAGGCAGGACACATTTTCTTTCTTTGTAATCTCGTCTTTCCACCATCGAATACGACTAGTGCCCCAGACTTGGCTTGGGACATCTGCAGAGAAAATTCTACGACGTTTCTCGGGGGGACATATAGTGTTCCAGAACTTGGCATGCACCGCCCGTGGCAACGAATCTGTTGGTGCAAAGAAAGGTGCACCAGCAATTGGGCCAGAGACGAAGGCATTCAGCGGGATACGTGCCGCCCGGAACTCGAGATCATAGACGGTGTAGGGAAAGGGACCATGCGACCATATGTAATCATCGAAGACAAATGACCTATTTGTAATGTATGCAAGATATGACTGCATTACACTGCTTATTTGTGAGGCATCCATGAACGAAAGGTTTCACGACCTACTACTCTTGGAAAATGTTGTTCCAGCCATGTCCCCATATGTGACCAGGAAATGCCAGGTACTTGGTACTGCGAGATTCTGCAAGACCGTGCTGTGGAAATCGCTGCTCGAATTCACGGATATCACCGTATAGGGATGGAAATTCGTGGAAAAGTACCACGAAGGCGAGAATGAGAGGAATAGCAAGAAGAAAACTGCAACGGATGGAGGAGCGACGATGAGAGAACAGGGAATATCCAGGTGCATCTGTAGCGATGGGTCCGTAGGCATTTGTAGGGAGGACGTTGGGGAGAGACGGCATGTATATGAATCTGTATTTGCCCTCCTGGTGCAGTGTTGGATGGGTGGACTGCTGCGGCCTTTGTCATCATCTCGTGCGCTTACAATAGGCTACCTTGGGGTCAGCACTTGAACAAGCAAGACATAGAAGACTTACATTATCTATCTAGATTTCTGAATAGTTGAGTTCTGTATCACACTAGAATGTAGACAGGGGTCAGTGCCACAATCTACAGATGCGAATGGTGAACTTTGTACTCGTGCATGTGAATCAAGGATTTCCATTGTGCCGTGAATCAGGTGCCACGGTTCGGAATATTGTCCTCAACAACCGCCACGCGCTTAATCGGCTCTTCCTCGAAAGCAACCATGTCCTCCTCCAGTCTGTCTTCCACCAGCAGTAGCGACATGCTGACCCCGCCCTCGACAGCGGACGAAGATGTCCCTGTTACACCTGCCACTTCAACCATGGGCTCCCCAACAACTGACCCTCCGTCATGGAAACCTATCTACGACCTAAATTCACCTCCAGACGTAGCCAGACCCTACGAACCAGAAGAAGCTCTTGAAGATCTACCAGGTGTACACTACGCGCTAGAGGTCTTCCTGTCCTCGCACATGCTTGAGTCGGAGGAATATTGCAACGAGGCAGATGAAATAAAGTGTGCCAATCTATCCATTTGAACATTTCTACAAGATTTGATTCACCATCAAAACAGGGAGCGACTCTATTTTGCGACAGGATATGGACTCATACAATGCATCAAGGGACTGATGTCATACGAAGATGGGGTGAGTATCTCCTCATTTTGCGGTTGCTATCCTGAGAACTATTATGTACTAGGACATTCTTGCAGGAATTCATCACACCAAACACGGAAATCATGTTGCTAGTCAACACCGCAAAAAGCAGGCCTTCCTCGGTTCTCACCTCGCTGGTTACGTGGTCTCCCATCTCAGTTCAGGTGTCAATCATGTTAGAGGGATGACTCCAGTGGAGCGACATGCAGAGCTTGTCTATGCTGAGAGTCTTTTCGAGAAGGTAAGCAAGATCCCATTCTCCACACTTCCATCTCTCATCCCACGATAGGCATTGCTGGGGATTATCTATTCTGGTGATTGGCTGGCATTCATCAAAGAAGCGTGAGTTCTTCCAAGCCCCGTGTACGATGTCACACAGACTAAATGGTTCTGGAGACTCAATATGCGGACGATGATTGGTGTCTACCGACAATTGGGTCAATTCCTCGATGTTGTCGATGCCGAAGCAGTGGCACGAGGTGAAGGTCCTATCGACACGTCGATCGATCCTCATTTTCGGTCTGGCGTCTACCTTGGTGTCGGGCTGTCTCACATCATTTTGAGCCTCATGCCAGGGAAGCTCATGACTCTCGTGGAACTATTCGGGTATCATGGAGATCGTAAATTTGGTTTAGAGCTTTTGATGAAGGCTGGAGGATGGACATATGAGCAGGATCAGCCATTGATTAGCGCGAGTACGTGATCGCCTTCTTTGGCTTGATGTCTTATCTCAATATTGTCCTTTTTCATAGGGGAAGAGGGTGTGCGACGTTCTATCTGTGACTTGGCGTTGTTAATATTCCACCTCGTTTTATCAAGTTTCACTTTCGATGGCATCGACATCTCGATCGCGGACAAGATACTGAAATGGAACTTGAAACGATATCCAAATGGTGTGATAATACTGCAATCACGATCGTCTGTCACTAATTCTCTACAGGTGTTTTCTTCTTGTTTGGTGCTGGCCGTCTTGCTCTTTGCCGGTCACAACCTGATAAAGCTGTTTATTATTATACCCAAGCAATGGAATCGCAAAAGCAGTACCGCAACCTTCACCATATTTCCTTCTGGGAAATCGCTATCGCTAACTTCGCGCTCTGGGATATACCCTTGAGTTTGAAATGCTGGACAAATTTGGTTGCTGAAGCAACTGTATGTGCAATACTTGTCACGATGACCCTTTGATTAAAAGCTTGTATTAGTGGTCAAAAGCCATTTATACCTACGGAATGGCTGTTTGTTTGCTCGAAGTTGGCGATGAAGTACAGAAACAGGAAGCAGCAAAACTAATGGAAAAGGTACCAGGCTTACGGCAGAAAATTGCTGGGAAGTCTATTCCTCTTGAAGTATGCCAAATTTTCCACTCCCTGGACGATGACTCAAAAACCTTTCATAGAAATTTGTGGCCCGTAAAGCTCGTAAATTTTTGCAGCAAGGCAATCATCTGGCACTTTCTACTCTTGAGCTTGCATATATATTCCTTGGCATCGCACATGCACCTCGAGAAGTTGTCACCACTAAAATGCTACCCAAAGTAGAAGAAGTGCTTAACAAGCTTGAATCCTTTAAATCAAAACCAAAGAAGTATGAGGGTGGTCATGGTTACTGGGATGACTATTGCCTTGCTCAATTCCTAAAAGGAATTTGCCTGCGTTATGTAGCGCATCCGGTCCGTTAGTTTCTCTCTGCATGGGACTGATCTCGATCTAAGCATTTTGTAGGATGCAGACGCGATTGTTGATCCGCTAGAGCAAGCTGTCATACCTCAGGATCAAGCAGTGCGACAGGCGCAAGATGCCTTCCAGCTCGTCTTCCAGTATGGCTCTAAAATTGAGCTAGATCATTATATCGTATACCATACTCGTAAGATGTTGCATGGCTTTTTCTTCATTTCTACTTGATGAGTTAAATGGTGCCAGATTACGAACTCGGACGATTGCTCGCTTGTGAAGGGGACTATGATAGTGCACGGAATCAGTTTGAACTAGTGATTTCTGGGAAATACCTGGAAGTTGGATCATCGGGCAAAAAGGTGTGGAGTTGTATGTTCTTTGATTCTCCCAGACTGAACGCATGTACAAAAAGGGCAAATATAGCATGGAGGTATGTTTCGAGAAACCAACTCGCTGCTTTTGGATTGACTTCTCGATTCCCTTACTGACAGAACGCTCTTCACATGAGATGCCATGCTGCTTTGGACGCTTTGCATCAGAAGCGCTTATGAACGACATTTCTTCTGAATCTTATTAGTCGTCTGTGTGATCAATCTTGTACATTTATATATATATGCAGTAGTGTTCCTGTTTCACTGACATCGCCTTTCTTTGAGATTGTGATTGACGGGGGAAGTCTGAGAATATCAGTTAGATTATCTGATTATCTGACTGGAATTCAAGTGATTGGGTACCCAATTTTGCAAACATCACTTTCGGAACCAATGAAGGTGATCTCCTTGGGTATAACTCTATCCACTACCTTGGAGGTGAGAGTTTCATGATAAAGATCTCTAAAAAGTGGAGTGGATGAGAGCGTGCCTTTCTTCCAGAAGTGAGAGAATCTACGAATGCAGTGTAAGATTGATAGAATCTCTGGAGTACCCCGTAGACTAATGATATCACACACACACGAGTCTAATATAGCGCAATGATGGTTCTCCAGCCATGTGCTCAAGATTTGTTTGTGATATTTATCTACTACGGCGCCCTTTACGCAGATCATATTCAGCATCAGCACCGGAAAGATTTGAGGAGAATTGCTTTTGAAATCTCCGAGAGGGTCTATACTTTGACGAGGTCAGGAATGGCCATGCATTATTCTCGATTCCGTAGTATAGTTTGGATTTGTCTGTTTATCAAGGAAAAGGATCTGAGCGTGGCATCTGAGTCATCATCAATCCTGAGATTGCCTACCGCCAGTACTACGTGTCCCCGAGAAAAGATTTATCTTGACATTATACCCTTTTCCTCATCGTTTATCCTTTTCTGATTCACCGAAGATAACCCGAATACATTTTGACTCCCTATCATTATTATACCTCTCTGATCGAATATCCCATTTTTCGTAACAAGGAGCGAAAAAAAATGGCACTCGTCTTGAGAAATCAATCCAGTTGTCATATTCTTATGTGATTCTTTATCAGGTTACGGCTTGTAGCATCTTTGCGTAATTCTCTCGGCAGTGTCCCTGTAGACAAGGTGATATAGTGGTGATATAGTAACAATATCATACTTTTTTTGTTTATCAATTCTCTTTGATTTTTCAAGTGAGAAGGTGTGTATCAACAAAAAAGGCGTTGGGCAGATAAGTTGCTCATGAATCTTGGCCTACAGTCGTCATCTGTTGAAGCGCCACCACTGATCATGGAGCTCGCTAAAGTCGCGCTTGGAATGTCTATCCTTAAGCCAGCTTGTTATCCCCTTTTGTACCCCGCTCATTGATTTCCCTTTATGTCCGCCTGCCACGAGTCCCTTCCAAGTTTGCCTTCCGAGGCATCTACAAAAATTCCAGCGCGCTGAACCTTCCTGTTTTTGTAAGTAGTAGGCATAGGACAAATTATAGTATATGCATCACTTTCCCCGATACTCGATATGAGTATCCTTGATATTATGTTTCCAAGGCGCTACAAAAAGCTCTCTGAAGATCTGATACTTGAGAAGAATAGGTGAGAACCAATCTGGCGTATGTGTATGCCAGACTTTTACCTGGAAGTGTTGGTCGGAAATTCCTAAAACTTTGGCTACAGAAAGTACAGCAGCACCTTAGTAGGTATTTTCAGGTCGGGGATGATGCCGAATGCATTGGACCTGGAAAAAACTCTTTTTATGGAACAATGCTGAACTCTACAAGTGGAATCACTTGTATAAAGTTACTGTCTAACCCATTTGGAACAAGGAGTAAAATGCCGATATCACCTTTTTGTTTAGTTGAGCCCTCCAGGAGTTTATGAAGCAAGGAGTTTATGGAGCAGTGTGTTCTAGAAAAGAAGTTATACAATGATTGATATACGGTTGTTTTCTATTGAGAATGTGACGGCTTCTTGTTAAGCATCTGAGTCGCATTTGAGTCACCGGTGGTCATAACAAGATGAATCGCGATCAGACCTCCATTGATCTCATTCGGACCAAGTGCTGGAACTGGGGGTCTTATTTTCATATCTATGATAGCTTCCAGCAATGTATACTAATATCTGCTCTACCAAAAGGGAATTTCCCATTCCAAATCAGAACGTCATTTTTACTGTCTACCACAGCGAGTTTGAGTCTTTCGGCAGTATCTCTGACCCTGGCGATGTCTTCGATGGAACCGCTCAATATTTCTTCCTTGGTACTCTGGTCATTTATGAGATAAAGGTGAGAGGCAGGAGGTAAAGCAGAGCACACCTGAATGGCTTGACTAATGTCATTATCAACGACAGCAAGGATTTTGGCTGTGTCACTTTGCTCTCTCCACCGAATACCGATTGTGGCACGTACAATTTCGGTGAGTAGTGGGAGACTCGACGACCCGAACCCGACGCCATAGAGTTTTCTCGTACGAGATAAAAGATCATAAAGGGATTGAGTGGGCAGATAGAAAGAGTCAACTTGTTTGAATAATGTTGCTGATAGGAGTTCTGCTGCGTTGTCTGTCCTGCAAAGACGATCTCGTGCACAGGTTTTGTAACTTTGTGTGAGATAGCTAGGGTAGGTTGCTAGTAGGTTCCGTGTGATTGCACGCAGGCTGGAAAGGGGGCACTATGATGCTGAATTTAAAAATAAGCAGAATTTCAGACTCACTCGTCCACACTAGCATTCGCAATGAAGGTATCGAGCATGAGATTTCTAGCATGAAGACAATGAGTTCATTTGGCCATGGTCATTGGTTTTGCCCTTACATGTGTCCGAGAGCAGGGCCTGAAAGCAAAGGGGTTTCAAGTGCGGGCATGATGAAACACAATATGAACGTATGAGGGAGCTGAACACGGCGAGGGAAGTATGGCAAACCTCCCCCGTATTTATAACAGAGTTGTAACACCTCGAAGAATCAGCCATCGAGATCTTAGCTCGGCATCTTCAATGGTGAACCGAACCGGGTAATCCGGTCGCATTCGAATTTGCCGACAAAAATATATATAAAGGTAATCATGCATTAACGCCGGCAACTTTATGTCTTCTATCCCTCCTCCCAGCGAATTCTGTAGGATAGGTTCTGTACATGCACCTCGTATCTGGACGGGTCTTTGGCAGCTCTCATCGTCTGCATGGGGCTCAGCCGACGTTGAAGACATCAAACAAAGCCTGAGGAAACTTGTCGACAGCGGCTATTATTTCTTTGGTGCCTGTCTGCCTTATTTGGATGCTCAAGCATTTATTAATCTAATTCATAGATATGGTGAGCACAAGCCAGAGTAAACAACCGGATCTGAATACCTCATTTTCGATGACTCTACTCAAATTGCAAGGGCATGTAACACATCGACTTACCTCCCAGCACGTTGGGCTAATGGATCTGTGATAGCTGATCACTACGGTTCCGCTGAGAACATCATTGTATGTCGTTGGAGTTTGAAAAATCAACGCCCAAATCACATCATGCAATAGGGTCAATTCCGCCATGGCCTTTCAGATCCAAGTCAAATGTTTATTGCCACTAAATGGTGTGTCTTCCACAAGTGTACTCCGACCAGGGAGATAGTGCTGGAAGCTGTCAGAGGTCGGTTGAGAGAGCTACAGACCTCTCAGATTGATTTGCTTCAGGTAAGTCAACTCCAGATGTACTCAACTATCTCTAGCTGAATGTGTCCAATAGTTCCACTGGCAGGATTACAACGACAAGGGTTATCTCGATGCTTTACAGCATCTACAATCTTTCCAGGCGGATGGGTACATCAAGCAGATTGGTCTTTGTAATTTCGACACCAAGAGAGCAGACGAGATCTGTACTGTTCTTGGCCCTGGTGCTATCGTTTCTAATCAGGTTCAGGTCAGAAATTCAAGGTCCGACAACGCAAACAAGGCTGATTGATTGCGACAGTTCTCAATTATTGACACACGTCCACTCCATGGAATGGGCGACGTGTGCACGAAGCATGGACTGAAACTTCTTACTTATGGCACGTTGGTCAGTCTGCCATCATATCTTGTGCTTCCGGATCATGCAACTGATTACAGTGCGGAAATTTTTTAACTGACAAATGGCTCGGAAAACCCCTACCCGATCCATATGGGGAAGGAAATGCATTGACACCATCCCAGCGCAAGGCAAATAGTCTCCGTTTGAACTCTTAGCTATTCTTAACTTGGTCCGGCCAGTATCTCGATGTCATCTTAATATCATGGGGCACATGGGAGCTCCTTCAGTCGCTGTTGAGAGTATTACGTGCCATTGGCGACAGACACGGAGGGAAGAGCATAGCCAATGTTGCAACACGCTGGGTTCTTGATCATCCTTTCGTTGGTGCTGTGCTGATCGGTATGTCCAACATGGAATGGTGGGAGAAGAACAACACTGAATTCTTATGTGATTAGGCACGCGGCTCGGAGTTTCTGAGCATTTTGCTGATAATGCAGAGGTTTTTAAGTTCCAGTTGACTTTACAGGACCGCGCAGACATCGAAGACGTTTTGAGCCTCTCTAATGGTTACAATATGGTTGCCTCGATTGGCGATTGTGGTGCAGAATACCGGTCGTAAATTCATCTTCTCGGACGAGCGTCATTGTCCCATCTCCGAACAGCTCGAGTCACACACACACAGTTATTGGTACTCTCTTCTAAGTCCATTCTGCCTCGTTTGTAGATGATTAATTACAACTAGTATGATCGAAAGCCTCGAGAAATTTGATATAATACATGATCGAGTTGTTCCCTACAGTTTACTTGTGTGATTTCCTGAATAGAATGTTGATGACAATCGCTGGATGGGCTGTAGTTTCCTTTTCAAATCTCGTAGAACAGATGTCTTTGGATGCCAATCTCGAAATGCGTCTCGTAGATCCGCAATCTCCCCGGCAAAAAGACGCAAGACGTGTTCATTCGCTATCACGTCACGCAGCGCCCAAGGAATCTATGTGTATAGCTCCAAATCAGACACATGTGTCGATTTCAATTCGAAACTTACTTCATAATCATTTTGTTCATGAGTAGCATCAAATGATTCAAGCACAGCTCTTGAATGATCCGAAAGCCCGTCGTTGGTCAGAAACAGATACTTGACTGCTAACCTATCAAAAATGATTCGGAGATCCTTAATTCAAAAGCAATCCACAGAGATAGGGAATGACATACGTATAGGTAGTCAGTTCCTCATAGGCGGTTGAATGTCCGACTCCAGTCAATGAACCAGCTGTGGCCTCCGACAGATGTTCCAATAAACCACTATCACTGATCCCCGAGTTCAGAATGCGAATTAAGAGAACCAATAGATTGGATAAAAAATCCGAAGAACTGGAACAAACATAGGACGATGATATTGAACAGAGTAGCCAAAACTTACTGATATACATCACCGTCAATGTAGAGGGCTCGTAGTATCAACGGATGTGAGATGGCAGTGAACAAACCAGAATATATTGGTACCACTTGATCATTCATCGAAGCGACATACACCATTTTAACCTAAATGATCCATTGGAGTTGAGTTTTAATCTCAATTCGGTTTTCTAAAATAAGCGTACACCATTATCCAAGACACAACGGAGAGCAGTGATATAAGACTTGGACGCTGCGCTCTCGGTGTTCTGCAAATGAGTTAGTCACTGAAATATATTCCAGACAATGTCGGATACCTGGAACTCAAATAACTCGCGGGTGGCATTTGACTCGAAGTACTAGGATGGTCATTCTCGAGATCATGTGTGGGAAATAAATTAGAACGAACGTGAAGGTACGGTTGTACGAAGCTACTATTGCGCAGATACCGCAATGGCCCGAGATGTATTCCACATAGCGATAGACAGCATATTTTCTGAGGATGAGAAGTGGATGCAACTTGAACGCCAGCTTCTCCTGTAAATGATGACCGAAGATCAAATCCTGATGTAGTTTTTGCAGTGCGGATGTGTCGATCATGAATGAGGCGGTTCAGCAGGTGGGTCGATACTACGGAACCTTGTGAATGTGTAACAACAAAGATTGCATCAGCTGCCCGTAAGTCATCCATCCATTCTTGATTTGTTGTCAAACTGTGATATAGTCTTTTCCGATGAGGTTGACACGTGGCACTGCTGAGTCCTGATGTTCAGTGATGAATCAGGGTCACTTACCTGTCAACACGACGGTCAATCGTTCCTTCGCCTTCCAATGGAATTCTGGTGATCTTGTCTAAAGATACAGCACATTCCTTCTGAAAATTCTCCAACGCCTTTACCATCATATTTACAAATTTGAAGCTTGTACCCGTGGGCTGAAAATTTTGAGGACAGGCCGAGCATATCGGATACAGAATTATCACTTACCTCTCCCAAAACCGTACGGACAACAGCACCTTGATGCCAACTAAGTCCATGCCACAGAAGACTCAAGACCACTCACCGGGAAACCAGCCATGTATTCCAATTACGACCACACGTCTACAACCCCTCAACACATCATTAATTTTCTCTTCAGCATGATTACTAATAGCTTCATGGTTGTCCTGTATAGGTGCTTTATCTCTTCCCATCGCTGCCATAAACCGCCAGGGAATACGCCTAGATAATGTCGATTGATTGGAGATTGAAGTCTTCGAAGGCGATAACAGCGGAGCTCGAACCCCGGATGAGTCCTTACCATCATGACTAGCACTAGGTTCAAGAATGTCCCAAGCATGAGGTAACTCCTTTCCGAAGTGCTGGAACCTCTCCAGCCGCTCTTTCATCACTCGGGGAGGGACTTGTTCTTGAATGTTTTGATCATAATCAGTAGTTTCGTTGTGATTATCGACCGGACTTTCCGAAGATGTCGAAAATAACACATCGCTAACAAATCCCATCGCTCGTCCCAACAGCCTTCCACTGGCAACACCATGGCTTCGTCTACTGAGATTACTTGGGGGATTCGGAGGAAGTATGTTACGGGGCGGAGCATGGAAAGTGTCTTCCCAAGTCGGCAACACGATATTAGTAGGAGGAAGTGACTTTTCCTTGTCCTTGTTTGCCGATGACGTAGGAGAGACGCTGGATTTGTTGGATGTCGCGGCTTGCGCTGTCAGCGCTGTTGATGGAGGGATTATCGAGGGTTTGGAACCAGGATCAGTCGTATTTCCCATGGGAGTGTAAGGCCTATCAATTGTGGGGATGCTAACGGGTGTTGTCGAACCGGACTCAACCTCATGACATGAGCGCAGCTTTATCTCCTTTGCGTCAACATTATTTTTGTTCGTAATGCAGTCAGCTACGATCGGTTGCTGCTTTACATTTTCAGAAGTAGTCACTTGATTTCGAATCTGAGGTGATTGTGATGATGACAATGGATATTTCTTATCACCTGGACTGGATTTCATTGGATTAGATCCATCAACAGCTTGAGTACCTGCACGCCTGGTTTTGAACTGTTCTGCATTCTCGTTCTGATCCTGACTGTTTCCAGAAATTTCGTCGGCGCTGTGTTTATCTTTATCCACTTCATCAAAATCTACCTCCATCACCTCCACCCCATGTCCATCACGCTTTACATCTTTATCTGATACGGTCGATTCATCATAACCCAGTGTTTTCAAGACTAATCTCCTTGAACTGAACAACGCCTTCCAGCCCGAGATATATGCTTTATCGGTGATGCTCTGTACAATTGGATTCGAATCCTTCGATGACCCTGCATCATTACTTGTCATATGTTGGCCTTCTACGTCCCCTGATTTAAAATCATCCTGTTTTCCCTGCTCCCATGCAACAGTGGTCTGGTCAACCTGACTTCGATCAAACGTTTCCTCTTGTTGATTGGTTTGGACTTTATGTTCTCGAATATTCTCTACACCTACAGGATCACTTTCCCCATTTATTGTAAACTCCAAGTTGTCCACCGAACCCATTCCAAGTTCATCCTGATCTTGGTGCTGATGATCGTCATAATTTTTATCCTCGTTGTCCCCAGCGACACTAAAACGTGCTGCATACCACAACAAGGGACTCAACCATTTAGTCCCACTTGTTGCAGCAAGTTTGGATGGGCCCTGAACCGTGCTCTTACTCGAACTAATACTCGAGTTAGGCTGTGGGACCTCGTCTTCCTTTGACGAGTCCTCCAGTGCTTTTTTCTTGGGCTCCTGCGTCGGTGATATCATGTTTTTGGCCTCGATAGTGTCATGAACATCATTGTTATGGCCAGTGCTTGAGGATTTTGTGGACTCTGCCCTGGTAATGCTCGTATGACTATGCTCTGCGTGAATGTTACTCAGAGATGTCAAATTGGTATTGGCATTGGCTGTTGTAGGTGAAATATCACGATTTACGTCATGACAGAAAAGGCGGGTGCTTTCGATGGTCTCAACGTCAGCAGCTACAGATCTAGTGCCGAACGTAGATGTGGGTGGAGAAAGTAAATTCTGGTTCATCATCGCTCTTCCTGATATGTTTTTCAATTTACCTGAGTCAGATTGGCCGAGTCCTGACAAGTTTAATGGGGGAAGAGTTGACCCATGAGCACCCTTCTTCTCAGCAGTAGTCAACGCAAGATCGTTGGAATTAGAAGATGTGGTAGACCATGCACTTAGGTATGACCATAATTTTGTTGCTGTGCTTGGACTTGAGGATTGGATGGTGGAGTTGACGGGAGTTAGCTCTTCTGTGTGATCTGTCGATGATCCCGTCGAAATTATGAGATCCGCTCCGAGTCCATCAGGAGCGGGCGACGCCTCAGCTTCTGCTAATATGAAAGGTGAATTAGACATAGCATTCTGTAACGAATCTTGCGCGGCAACTTCAGAGATTGTCTGCGACTCTACTGTGAGCAGCTGGGGCAATGTTGATGAGTCTGATACGAGGGTGGAAAGTGAGAGTTTCGATAATGTGGAGTGGGCAAAGAAGTTGGACCCACCGGCTAATCTATTCAATGGCTTTTTATGAATATCCTGACTGGCAGTAGATTGGTCATTCATTTGTATTCCTGCATTTTCCTGTTTGACCGAGCGTCTAAAAAAGGTAAAACGATTCGATGACGTGTGGAGTGTGTTAATGTTGCTGCCTTCATCGTGTAAGGTAGTGACTGCTGAAGAGGACACTGATGGTAGCGTCTGTGTCAGGTCGACTACAGGTACGTATCCGTCTACGGAGGATGCAATTGATTCCTGAATCAGTTGAGGTGGTAGATCATTATAGTCTGCCTTAAGTGTTAAGGGTGAAGACTGGGATGAGGGGAAGGTAAGTGGTTGCGTGATATCGTTGGCAGGCTTGGCAGATGAAGTCGACATATCAATACTACTTTGAGTGTGGGCTATGGAATGAGGTGGCAGTATCAGGGTAGAGTGATTATTATGGGAATGAGTGCAATCATGAACGAGATTTAATGATTCATTACTACGCGGAAGCTTGATAACTGTGTCCGACTGTGGGCCGGAAGCGAAGCTCATATTTTGCGGGATCTTATTGCCTGCTATTCGTCTGATTTTTTGGAGCCAGGATTTCCTAGTTGGTGAAGGTATAGCGGGAGTAAAGGAAGGAAGATATGTACTACTCAAGTCGACTGGATTGTTCGAAGTAATCTCCGTAGGACTTTCTGTTGACTGTGCCATGTCGACAGTAGTACTGCCTGAGTTAAGTCACATCTCACTTTGGGCCATGATCTCATGGAAATGAAACAACATACTCGAAGGTTCCTCCTCATATTGCAGTGCTATCGGTACGGAACCCTGTCCCTGGTATGATCGCTGCTGCAAGCCCAAGTTTGATAGAGATTGCCTGCATAGGAATCTCTGTGAAAGTACAGAAGTTTCATCACTGGATTGAGCGGAGGATGTATCAAGTTGAGTTGACGCGATAAGTTGAGATGCGGATGCAAGAGGAGCTCCTTGTTCTGGCTCTGCGAAAACAAGCGTTACAGAGGCTGGAGCTAGGTTCTTATGTTTTTCACGCCACGAGGGTTGAGGGAGAGGATTTGCAGAGTGGGAGGAACGATGACTAGATGACATCTATAATGTGTAGCCTTGCCAACAGATACTAATCTGGTCCTCCCTGCCCTGACATCACATCACGTGCAGTAGGCTGCGATAAACATCACGTGCCTAGGACAGAACTAATCATACTCCTACGGAAACTACCATGTCCATTAGCATGCCATCTCATGCTAGTTTATAACCAAAACTCAAAAGGAATGAAAATTCTCCAAGGAGAGATGAGCAAGATCCGCCCAAGAGGCTATCAATCAAGTCCACCCCGTGGAAGAAGTCATCACTTACCAGATGGACTTCAAAGTGAACCAGCAAAGCAAATAGTCACCCATGTGTTTGTGTGCACCCTGAAATAGAATTTCCGTTCTCACCGAAACTTTAGGATAAATATGCTCTGTTTGCTTCTTGAACTAACTCGACACGGGCCGTCTCGGTATGTTGCGTCATGAAAGAATCGGTATCGAGTTGGCTCAGTCGTCGGACCTGCACAACGTTTTGAGCAATGGTTACCCATGAGATAATTATGTACTCGTGAAGACCGGATTATGCAGACGATTATGGATTGACAGTGCTCTGCATTGATAATAAATCACAGAACCTATATAGGTCGCCACAACGTAGTAAAGTGAGCTCTACCCGAAATCAATATGTTCAGAGCCACCGATTGCTCCAGCATCGTGGTAGCAGGGATGAATTCCTGCTTGTCTGAAAGCACAGGGTTCCATGCATATCTTCCCTAATGACCTGATCACTATGAATATCCATTCGGCTCCAGAATAAATCAGGAAACACCGTCGACAAGATTAGTCTCATCTCTATCGACACTGCTATCAGTTGCGCAACAGCAAAACTAAATCCCTCAACTTGTCCCTTCTGCCTCTACATTCATATCGAGGATTCAAGAAACTTCAAATATAGATGGCTTAGCCAGCATGCCCGCTCATATCAATTTTGAAGGTGAGTTTGCAATTTTGAATTTCGGAGTGTTTTTTCATGAACTGAAAATAATATTGTCATTGTGTTCATAATTTCATGTGAGGCCCTGGCTGATAGGGATCAATATTGACTAAGGATACTATATATGAGTCCTTCTAGAACGGTGAACGTATGACAAAGAATTGATATTGGTGTTCGATCAAACGGACCGACCATATCGACGTTGAACTGGCGGAGTCTGTCTCCTAACATGCAATGGCTTATAGCTGGATCAATGAGTTTGTGAGGGAATCACAGGCATAATGGATACGCATCCGCCATCAAGCCATTCGCAACCATGTGGACTAGAATACTTCGATCCCGAATTAGACAACAATTGTAATTGTAATTGGCGTTTACTCCGCCACCATGAAGCATACCCTTTGGAAGGAAAACTTCCATTTGAATGTACAGCTACTAATAAAGGGCTTGGTTCACTAAATTCAAGTAGAGAGAGCGAAGTAGTTTGCTTGTCACCACGTGCTCATAAAATTTCAGAATCCCTACCAGAGCAGCGATGCAATGGACGTACTCTAGGTCTCACCTAAAGGTAGGCTTTGCAAATAAACTAGATAAAATTCTAATTAAATTACAGTGTAGTCTAGAGGATTTATACACCCTATCTCATGTAGACGGAGTATTGAATGTAGACGGCTCCACCAGAATGTAGCATCGTCATGTAGTATCTAAATATATCTAGTTAAATACTTTGATTAGGAACAAACTTTCTGTGTGCTACCGGGGACTGCTCGATCGTACCGCGTTTTTTTAAAAAAGAACAAGCGCATGATGACTATCTTTCATAACCTCGAGATGAATGATAAAAAACATCGAGCCAAGTTGGATGCAGCCGAGCGAAAGGTAGACGGGTAATCGTTGATGAGACAAGTAAACATTCGATTTTGGTCATCGGGTCCAGCGACTCGTTGAATTCCTCGGATTCTCCGTGCAGTATGACGCGTTACTTGATAGGCGCAGACGTGCACAACAGATAATAAGCGTTCTGCAAAGAAACCTCGATTCAATCTTGATTTCACAATTCAAGCACCCGAACCCATGACAGATCTTGTATCACGCCATTCATTCGTATTTATGGACAAACAAGGATGAAAAACAATGAGGCAAATAGAAGACGTGGTCGGTATGGTAAAGAGGCGCAGTTGTATTCTCCCAGAACCGATGTTTCAGTTCCACTAGTGCTCCGGAAATCATTCATGCTACTTTCACCATAAGTCCCGCATGTAATTGAGGTTTGAGTCATCAATACGAGGAGGTGGTTTGCGACGAAGGAGAACGTATGCGCATGGATGCTGAAGACTGTGAAAACTGCCGTGACGTACATCTTCTTGTAATCCTTCTCAGCTCATTCTCATCCCTTACCAGTGGTATGCTGGCGTTGGTCCACTGCCACATCGAAATCGGGGTCCACTATGGCGATCGCCTTCCGTCACACCGGTGAAACAATGCAATCATCATGGTGCTATCCATTCTCCGGAGAAATACGTATTGTGTTCTCCCTGTGTTAAAAATCAAGCAGAGAGCAGAGGTCCATCTTCATAAGAAACAAGTATCATGGCATAGTCAGAGTTGGGCTCAGGCACAGACACCACCAGGCTTTTGAAGTATAAGTTTTCCAAGTACTCGGGAAGCGAAGGAGATCAATGAGAAGGCAGAAGAAATGCATCAGTGGAAGTTCCGAGAGGTAGAGAAGGAAGCTGGACAGGAAAGGGAGACAGGGATCCGTTTTCGGACTAGGAGTGAGTATTCTGGTCACATCTCTCAACTGAGTCCAGATGTCCCGTATCACACTGCCACCGTGGAAGCCCGGTATCAGTTCATGATGTCTATCCTTATCATGCCGGCATATTTCCCACAAAATATCTCTGGTCACCTATTATATTGAACAGTAGATATCAATCACTCTTACAACAGTTTCCGATGGTGTATTTCCGATGGTGTACAAGCAGATGTCAGATACTGAGTCACGGAACAATTTCGTGGTATTGTTATACGCCAGGTGGAAAAACTCGGGTGGGATATGCGTGGGATATGCTCGATCATCAAGATTGCCACTGATCAAATGTTTCAAGAATTCCAGGGCATCACTTGTCTGTGTAGTTCTCAACTTTGTTGTTCTTAAACATCAATAGTTCTTTGTTCTTCGGGTGATTTTTCATGATCAGCTCCGCTTCCTAGTCTTTTTGGAAGGACGTATATCTGCGTCAATTTTCCCTTGAAGCCACGGCCATCATAGAATATCCGTAACATCTCACTTGTACCAGCCTCATCATTCTGTCACTAGAATTCTGACTCATTATCCCAAACTGAGTTGGACTGAGTTGAGCTGGCTCATGAAGCTCTTTTGTGTCATAAAATTTAGATGATTCATCAGTATTCATCATAGAGGAATGTTTGAAAAAAAATGACAGAAATAACTCTATCCACCCAGGAATCAATAATACAGATGGCCTGCCATTGTGCCCGTGTAATAAATTGTTGATTTTAGAAAAAGAATCAATAATACAGTATCTGATTAATTATTTCTAGCTACTAAGACATTATAAAATATCTTGAAAAATTCTGGAAGAGCAGAAGAAGCCATAAACTCTTTAATGACGAATTATTTGATGCCTCCAATATCCACTTTTGCAAGTACTTAGTCAATATTTAGTCAATTATACAAATTTATTAGATATGTACGTGATACATGTATGTCAGATATAAAAGCGAAGCAATGCACTCAAGGGACAACATTGATCAATGTTCATCAATGTTTTGATGGTTAGTAAGATGGGCCTACAGGACTCAGGAGGATACGAAATCAAGGTATTGAAACAAAAGCCCACTCAAGGAATGGCATGCTAAGAACTCAGGAAATATGGAAAAATGTGATATGAAGCCAAAGTAGGAAGTCGAATATTCTACAAAATTCGTAGATGCAGCAAGTTGGCGAAACGAATTAGAAGAATGAAAATAAGTTTCGTGGAACAGAGCAGAAATCAAACAGGGCGCTCAATCTTCGTTGATTATCATACCTGACATGTTCTTTCCCAGGTCCAGACTCTCCATCTCATCCAACATCATCTCATGCTCTGGTTTCAGGAACAAACTTCCCGGACTCTCTGTAACCATCGAAAAAGTCTCCATTGTAGGTGATACGCTCATATTCGATGTGACTGGTTGAACTGTGGCCATTGGAAATCTGCTGTCGCATGGGATAGACATCGAGGGTGACCCAGGAGGCCTAACAGGCTCCGACATAACAGCACTTTGATTACCCTCAACCCCAAGTCCAGATGATGGACCCATTTCGTCATGGAGTAGCATAGTCATATTTGATGGTGGAATAGGAAATATCGAAGAGCTCGTACTTGGTCGGCGACGAAGCGCAGAAGTCGCATTGATGTTGATATTTGAAGGAGCTAGTGTCGACTCAAATCCTCGATCTTCAGGACCAAGGACAACACTATCATTATTATGGATAACGCACTCCCTCGCGGGCATCACGAGCTCGTCCTCGTCATTGTGATTTTTCTTCTGCTCCTCAGAATACACATTCGAACCCAACTCTCTCGAATCCATACCTATAGGGAACAAGATGTTATCAAGCTTTGATCGCTGATTACGTCGTATCATCGTAATATCTGCTACTCCTCCTTCGTGATCTGAGCCTTGTTCCATTAAGTTGTTTGTGCTCATCCGAATCGCTGATCGGCTAACCATCGCAACATCGTGCTGTTTGATCGGGGGCATAGGAAGTCCTCGCCAACTCGTGTTGACCACACCAGGTCCAGCGCTATTGTTCAATCCGGTTGATGTACTTCTGGTATCCCATATTCGCTCTCGCTCTCTCTCACGTTCTCGCTCTCTTACAATAGCCATAATCTCCCTTTCCAATTCTCTCACAACTGTTCTTAACAGCTCATTGTCCCTGTCCACCCCTCTCAATCTCTCTCTCAATTCTGTACTTTCTTCCCTCAACATTCTACATGTCCTTTGCGAATCAGATAGTGCACTGAGTAGTGCTCCAGTTTCTGTCAAATGTTTTTCCCTGAGTTCTCGAAGCTCCTCTCTATCTCGTTCGTGGTCCTTGTTGGCGTTAGTTGAGGCGCTCGCTGCGCCTGTTGATGTGCTTCTCGGTGTATCACCACAATGACTACCAGTTCCGCCACCAGCTTTCCCAGTCATCATCGTTGTACCACCACTTGCACTCCCACTGCCACTGACGCTCGTTGAAGTTGTATACGTTGGACTATCCATTGACCCACCAACAAAACTCTCCCTCCTCACATGTGCGAAATTATATTCCGACGTGCTCCTCAACGGAGCGTACCTTCCCGATGTCCCAATACCTGACATGCTCCCACTTCTCTCCTGTGCGTGTTCACCAGTCGTACGATCATTTGCGCTCTTTTCAGTCCCTGGACTGATCTCTCTATCATAAAACGACGACCTTGTAGTGTAGTTGCTATCCCGAGAAAGGAAATTCTCGGTCCGACCAGCACTTCTCATTGACAATGAACTCCAAGGTCTAGATCCTCCACCTAAGTCACCATGCCTGGCTCTGGCAAGTCGTTCTCTTGCGCTCATGGCCGCTGCTGAGCTCAAATTGATCACACTCCCACCTAGTAATCCTCCTGCGCCTAAATATCCAAAAGTGTTAGTGGTGTAAGGGCATCCTTGTACGCTCATGCTTCGCCTCCTGACTCGCGTAACATCGTTTGGATGTTCTTTTTCACGGTCGCGTTCGTGAACCCTAGATCGCACAAGTGGCCTCGACTCCATCTTCCTCTCGACAACCTTCTGGTAAGTAGAGTCAGGTGAGTCTCTCCTCATGTGCGACAACGGATATACGGGTGAATCCAGAGGCTTGTTCATTTCCGATAATGGCCGAACCGAGCTCAAATCATCCATCGACAGCCTCGTACCAGTCCTCCCATCAGTGCCGAAGTATTCACTATCTCTATTATCGAACTGCACTGTGCTTCTAAGGGGAGAGGGACGTCGTTCTGGTATTTCCATGCCCAGTCCACCTCCTGCGGAGTTCGTAGAGATGGCAATCCCGTTATTCCCTGTACTTGCACTACTCGCACCACCCAATAACAACCTCAAAGGCACAGGAACACGTCTGCTTCTCAAACTTCCACCGCGAACCACTTTTTCGCCTCCATCTTCCCTGCCATTGGCATTGGCACCTCGACTTGTGTCACTTGCACTGATGCTCCCTTCTGGACCAAAGCCATTTGAGATGGAGGTCAAAGACGAGTCAGGGATGATAGGACTGGGTAGGAGTGGCTGAGGAGGTAACATCGGACTTGGATTAGGTATAAATACCCCAGTATCATTTCTGATTGCTGTGGGTGTGGTCAAATTAGGAACATTGGGCGTGGTGGGTGTTGTTGAATGGTATAAATCGTGTAGACGTGAGTGATGTTGGTGATGTTGATGATGGTGTGAGGGAAGTGGTGCATGCACAGGCAAGGGTGAAGGCGTCTGGACACGTTCTGTGGTGGCTTTGGCTAGATGGAAAGTAGGTAAATTCACTCAAACTGTCAGGACGAGAAAATATCTACTAACCATCAGTGACAGATAATCCTAGTTTTATACCCTCACTCTCTTCATCGGCTACTCGCCGTGAGCACACATCCACAGTCAACCTTCGGGTGCCATCCTCACCCTCAGCTCTGTTGTTTCTGGTAACGGGCCATGTCAAATGTTCTTGTTCAACACCAGTAATAGGAATATTGGGCAAATTGATATCTGAAATCGAGTCTGACTTCAAATTCGTATCGGATACTGTCTGCAAGCCAATTTCTTGATTGTCCCGGGATACGTTTTTGTTAGTATATCTATAACATCAAAGGAGGATAACATACCATTCGGTTTAATAGCTGTTACTTGCGGTCTAATACGAGCAACCTGACTAGCTGCACTGGTCCTGACAGCAACATCACTAGCATTTTTGTTCGCACTGACCAAAAGTTTGGGGATTTGCTGTTGCTTTTGATGTTGACCTCCAGTAGGATTACTAACAGCAACCCTATCGGAACCGAACGACCTCCTCAAGTTTGTACTGCTGGGTTTCGTGATCGTAGATACAGATGTTGTCGATAAAACAGATGAAGGAGAGTTCACCTGCGCCTGCATAGGTGAAAATACAGCAGTCCTCGGAGTTGAACATTGGGGAATTTTACTGCTGTTTCCACCATCAATACTCGCACCAACACCAGATCCGGGTAGATCAATTTTACGTGGTAAACTTGAGTTCTTCGCATGTGACAATGGAGTAGAAAGTGGCTGAGAACCAGAGAGGTGAGGAGGGGTTGAAGGTTTGAGACGAGGTAAGAAAGATGGGGATGTTATGCGTCGTTTGCTCGTTGTTACCGTTGTCTCTGCTACCGCCGGGATTGGTTCGAGAGCTGAAGTGGAGTTAGACATGGGTGTGGGAACGTGAGAGACAGATTGGAGGGAGGATTTTGTTGCTTTGGGACAAAGTGAAGAGAGACCAACGAGAGGGGTAGCTATTTTTTTTGAGGCCGTAGCTAGGATACTAGCTGGTGACGAAACAGATCTGATAGCTCCTGCTTCTACGGATGACTGCAGCATTGAAGGGTGGGCGTAAGCAGGCGAAGATAGTTTCATGGTCCTCCCCAGGGTCGACATCGATGGTTTCTCTTGGCGCTGGTGGTTCTGTACTTGTCCATGAACTCCATCCCTCAGATCAGGGTCTAGAGTCGACGGATTCAGCGGCATCTTATCTTGCCTGCCTAATGTTTGCAGTAAAAGATTAGGATTAACAACAGACAAAGTTGAACTATTGATTTGCGAAGTTTCGTCATCGTTAATCTCATGATGGTTGTACGCGTTCTCACGTTCTCGGGTTGGTGGTGATAGGGGAGAAGGAGGATCCAAGGGTGTTCCTAATGCACCATGGTTGTCGTGTACGTCCACATCTTTGTCTGTGTCTGCGTCGATTATATGTCCTTCTCGTTCCAAATTTGTGAAGAGACGACACTCATCACCATCCGCAAAAGAAGATGTTTCCGACTGAGATGGTGTCCTTACGCCATCTTCGTCATGCATCTGAATGAAGCTTACATCGGCGTCAATTACAAATGCTCTATCACTGGAGGTACCCCACGAAGTACTTGCCAGTGCAGCTTGAACCTGTGATGCGAGTTGAGATGTTGACAACTGTTCCAACAAGTTGTCGTCATCCGTATCTTCACGATCATTTGAAGGGCCAAGCATGTTTCTTGAAAATGCTTTTGTGGGTGCGGATGTGGTAACAAAGGCGGTGGGTGTAGTTCCAGTACCGATAGAATTAGAACAAGGTGAGAATTGTTGGACAGGTGAACTAGGTTGTAAAGGTGACGATGTCATTAACGGTGCCACATTGTTATTAGATGAAGCTGCATGTTGGAGCACCGGTCGACGAATAGTATATTCTGCCTCGTGTGTCGCTAAGCAAAGGGATTCGGATGAGGCAGATGGTATATGTTTCGATATTGAAATACCAGAATTATCAGCTTCAACTATAGTCGAAAGTTCTGCAGGAGCAATAGCAGCTGGTCGGTTCATCAAACTCATACCCATGTTTTGAGGATGATGATAACGTATAGGAGGTTGTTCAGGAGAAGAGGTAGGTGAAGGTGTCCGAAGTGATATTACTAATGCGAGGATCAGGCATTCAGTCAAATCGAGTTCAAAGGAAGACGTACGAGTTATGTCGGCCTCAATCGCATCTCTCAGACTGAGGCCAGGTAGAACAGGCGTCGGAAGCGGTTTTGCAAGACTGATCTCGCCCTCGAGCCTCGAAAGAGATGCCGACCTCCTAAGTGGTGGGCTCTGATCTCCACTGCTGTGTGTTCGTAACGAATCTGCGCCTGAAGAACATTTGGGCTCGATAGAAATGACGGAGGACATCATGAGAGCCTCGTTGGACAACGAAAACTTCCTGTTCCTATCCTTCTCCCTTTCCTCCTTCTCCCGAGAAACATTTATAGATCGTCGACCAGACCCGAAGCCAACGCTAAACGAGCGACTGGACGTGTCCTGGGCATTGTTGCTATTGGATGACTTCGTACCACTGCCAAAGGGAAGTAAGTTGCGTAAAGAACGGAAAGATTTTCCAGATCCTGTAGTGTGGTTTGAACCCGCTGGAGAGGTGGGGGAGGTAGCAACAGCTGCTATGATAGACGTTGGGCTGAAAGTAGTCCTAGGCAGACCCGACGTCGATGTAGACACAGAGGCTTGTGTCGCACTGGCACCAGATCGACGGACTGAAAACGAAGGAAAAGTACGTTTTGGGAGAGCAGAGGGAGAAATTTTAGGAAGAGGAGATTGACCCGTTGCCATTCACCTGGATCAGAGCTCAAGGAGGACAGTTTGTCCTAACCCTAGCTGCAGCCCTGACTCAAAACAAAACCCAAAGGGTGGGAATATCATTCTGTGTTCTATTCTTGCAACAAAGGTTTAGCCATTGATGCAATCAGTCACCTTTTTGTTTAAAAAATCATCAATTTATCACATGGGGGGCAGCCACAAAGAGGTTACTTAAATATGGAAGAGAAAGAAAAAGAAAAGAAGAGAAAAAAAAGGAGAGAGAAGATAATATACTAGCTGTAAGAGTTCAGTCTTTGATCAAGTGATCTTAGGCTTAACTCCACTCTAAGTTAGAGTTGACAAAAAGAATTTGTTAGAGTCTCTGTGTCAAGTCTTATAGCAAGCTGACAGCAGTAATTGGAGAATTCAAGATAGATTTATGGGAGCTTAGTTGAGAACTAGACTAGGGATTAAATACAATAGTTGACTACTTATAGCATTAGGAATAGAATGGCTTGAACTATAAAGAACCCTGGTGTAATAATCTTAGCTTAGGTTGAGTAACCCTAACCTCAATTGCACTCTAAGTCAGAGTTGACAAAGAGAACTCATTAAAGTTCCTGTTATTTGTTATATACTATATATACTACTTTATACAAGTCCAATTATTTGTCCTTGTTTACTGATCTGACAATATTACATGATTAAAAGAAAAGAAAAAAAAGAAAAATAAATATTAACTTAGAGGGAAAAGGCAGCTCATAATACCACCCCTATAGTGAACCTTAGTCATGATAACTTAGGGAGTATTGGAAGCAAATGGAAGAGAATTGGAGACAGTGGAAAAGGAATCCATTCTCAAGGTATAACAGGAATCTATTCCTAAAGAAAATTGAGGAAGAGGAAAATAAGTATAAGAGAGAAATGATAGAAAAGTAGAACAAAGAAGAAGATGAGGAAGATCAACAGAGAATTAAAGAGGATAGGAAATACTTGGAAGAATTAGAAAACAAAGATAGAGATATAGGTGACCTAAAGGACCCATACAGTGAACTATAAAGAAAGTCCTTAAGATAAGGATCCTTAAGAGGGAGGTGGTGTTATGAGCTCCCTTTTCCCTCTAAGTTAATATTTATTTTTCTTTTTTCTTTTTCTTTTCTTTTAATTATGTAATATTGTTGGATCAGTAAATAAAAACAAATAATTGGACTTGTATAAGTAGCACCCACAAAATAACAGGAACTCTAATGAGTTCTCTTTGTCAACTCTAACTTAGAGTGGAGTTAGGCCTAAGGTTGCTCACCAAGAACTGAACTCTTACACAATTCCTCTAAAGCAATATTTATTTTATTTTATTTTATTTTAATTATCAGATGTGTGGGAACTTATTACCAACTTGGGAACAGTAACTCAATAGGGAAATGCGAGAGAAAGATAATATGTACAAATAGATAAAATGTATAAGTAGTATAGAGCAAGTAACAGGAACTCTAATGAGTTCTCTTTGTCAAACTCTGACTTAGAGTGCAAGTGAGGTTAAGGTTACTCAACCAAGACTTCAATCCTTACAATGTATGGGAGAACATGTGGGCAGAAGCTATCTAACATGGGGAATTACTTAGGACTTGACAGATGGTAGTACATAGATACCATAAACACTCTTAGAATAGATTAGCCACAGCTACATCTACACATATAAATAGCTAGTCAATTCATAGAGGAACTTTGTCAAGTTCTCCTTGTCTTAATCTCTATAACCCTAGAGGGGGATCAGGGATTGTCCCACTGGTCCTGACACACACTGAGAGAGCAATAAGAGTAAGTTGGACAGGGATCAAAGTGATTGGTGTCCTAGATGTGAAAAATGAGTTCTAGTGTAAGGAACAGTTACCCAGGGAATTCAGGTAGGTGGCTCCCAACTAATAAAGTAATATTCTTAGTGTCTTCTCTTCAGTAGACAACTATGTATTTAATACCTAATAAAGTAATGTTCTAAGATATATGATGAGTATAAGAGATTAGTGATGAAACGGATAATACTGACCTCAGTATCTCCTCTTTAGTAGACAACTGAGGTTCATGGTTAGATGGCTATGCTATTTAACCAGTCAGGAAAGTAACTAACTTTACCGCTGTCCAGTTTCCTTAGCCTACTTCTTATTGCTTAGCTCCCAATCTGTTTGATCCAAGCCTAATACCCAAAATCCTCTTTTAAGCTCTAGTGAGTGTATTGGTTCCATCTAACACCAACTCTAAGTCAGAGTAGACAAAGAGAACTCGTTAGAGTCCCCACTGGATTTGAGTACACTACTTATACTTATTCAACTTGGTCTGTGCACTACTTTCCCATGGTGATCATGTGACCTCCCATGTGACTTCTCTGATTATGTAAGTCCATTCTAAAAATAGAAAGTGAAAATAGAAAAAAAAAGAAAAAGAAAAAGAGTCCTTGTGTCATAATTTATAACATTTTGACTTAGAGTAGAGTTAAGCCTAAGGTTGCTCACCAAAGACTAAATTCTTATACTGCTGTTATATACAAATAGTTGGTAGAGAAGAGTATAGTGACCTAATAGCAACATTTACTTAATACTATTGGATAGAACTGCAATATCAGGAGCACTGATTCCTGAGATGACATATCATCATTCTAAGGTCTCAGATCAGTTTCAACTACTCGTCTTTACTCTCTTTATTTCCTTTTTCATCATTACAATACAGACTATTTTTCTCATATTAAGCTCAGCTAATGCACTATCATCCTCTCAGTTATCTACCTTGAAAGGTAACTCCTGAGGTGAGAGCTATCTATATATTACTCTATCATACCTTAATCATATCCTGTAGATTTTTAGTTCTACAGGCAATATATATCAGTTGTTTACCTTGAAAGGTAACTCCTGAGATTTCTACTTCTACAAATATCATTTGTAAGAGTTTAGTCTTTAGTAAGTGACCTTAGACTTAACTCCACTCTAAGTCAGAGTTGACAAAGAGATATTACTTATACAAGTCTGATTATTTGTTCTTATTTACTGACTCAATGATATTATATAATTAAAAGAAAAGAAAAGGAAAAATAAAATAAATATTGACTTAGAGGAAAATGGTGATTCATGATACCATTAAGAATTAGTAGAGGAATTGAGTAGGCCCAAAATAAAAACCTTGTCCATGGATTATGGCTGAATGAAGTTTGTGACACATTCTAAATATATATATATATATATTTTAAGTCATTGATTTATTACACAGGGCGCATAGGCAGACTGTGGCAATTCCTTTTACCACCACCATCCCCTGGAGCAAAATAACCCTAGGGGTCATACTCTACCTAACACCTCTCACCAATATTGTCATAAAGTCACCCATCCATCTTTGTTTCTCATGGCCCTTGAGGGCAGCATATTTGTGCATTTATTTATGTACTAGGAACATGACGATAGCATGTTTCCTTTGTACCCACTTTTTACTGAGGCTAAAAGAGGGCACCATCTAGAGGTTGAACTAATGGCTGGAGGAAATCCACCCTCAAAAAGAATCCTACAAACACTCTATTACTGAACGACACCCATATGGAAGAGCTTCCTATAGTTCACCACAAATACACATGTTCCTCTACAAAATCTGGGTATCACCTTTGGGAAGCATATTAGGGCATGGTAGGTACAAAGACAAACCACTTTGAGCTCTCTCTCAGGGTAGGATAACCCTGGGGAAGTCACTGGTACCCTTGAAAAGGGGTTTGACCAGAGCACTCGTCATAGTGTCTATCACCTGATCCCAATGGGATTGTTCTATGATGATCAAGTTCTATGATAGGGGCTAAAGGCTAGGGTAGAGCAGTGGATATCACAAATGGAAGAGGTGGGGAGGTCTTTAGATGGATAAATGTTTTTGGAAGGCAAATACTTGGAGGTAAAGAGTCTGTCATTTAGTGTAGTTTTCTTGCTCTTCACTACCTAGGCTACTAACTACATAGTTGGTACTTAGAAGGCATGCTTACAATACATACCGCAGGGTCTGCCACCATGCTCCCGATTGCCTCCTGCTTATTTGTATTTAGAGTAGTTGGCTTTATAATTGATGATTTAAAAAAAAAAAAAAAAAAAAGTAGGTAGGCTGTGGCCATTCTAAATATATATACAGCTATTTACTTATGTACCTAGAACATCTTATCTAAATACCATAAATTTGTCCACCTTACTATAGGCTTTATAATCAAAAAAAAAGTGAGGTAACATGATACTGACAGGTCACTTGACATCCCAATTGATGGGTGACTTGACATCAGAATGTCTGCCGTGTCATCACTTGGCTGGTGAGCTGACAGGTGTTTGTCTGCTGTGTCAGGTGGTGGAATTAGGAATTCCAAAGGTAGGTCATGTTCCCCTCCTTCCACCATTCAACTTCGCCCACACCATACTCCTCCCTCCCGTAGATATGCCCCAGACATTGGGCTCTTTGTAGCCCTCCGCTTCTTAGTACTAGTTTGCTTGTTGCGGAATAGAAATGCTGAATCCAAAAAAAAAAAGGTAGGTCATGTGATCAAGTTGATAACTTGACTCTTGCCAGACTATCATCCCGAAAATGAAACGTCCTTCTGGGAGCCACCCGTGCGTTGTCTTCTCTGCACCCTGCAGCTGGTTTTTTCATCTCTTTGTAGGTTTGTACAACCGCCACACACTCCTACCCGTTCAAGAGGGACTCATC
>Ga0153967_100020_pt1 | contig 119226 bp, 137 predicted proteins | sample TSFL051MetaG_FD_104688 | JGI IMG/M metagenome (GOLD analysis project Ga0153967, IMG submission 104688) | Attine ant fungus gardens microbial communities from Florida, USA - TSFL051 MetaG | ecosystem: Host-associated > Fungi > Mycelium > Unclassified | place: USA: Florida, Paynes | collected...
TAAGGCTTCATAGTCTGAGGATTAGACCTCAGACTTAACAACATCTTTTGTTGCTTATTCTACCTTGCTTGAGAATCCAAAACTCTTCAATCACAAACTCAGTAAGTGACCTTTTGTGATAATGTCGTCCATTGAGCTTTCTGAGGTGAAGGTTGATAGGGATGAGGCCCGCTATAGCTTCAACTCCCTCTGAAGGAGATGTGCAGAAGGCCCCTGTGATCCATAGGGCAGCTCTTCATTGTATTTTCTTTAGTTCTATAATGTTTTTGACCGTTGGGGCTCCCTTAAAGAACCATAGTTGAAAGCCATATAATGCAATTGGAATGATGCATGTCCTGTACAGAAGGCGTTTTTGCGTCGGTAAGAGTCCTCTCGATGAGTTGCCAAGCATCTTCATGGCATGGAGGGTTGAAAGACACTTCGTCGCATAGTGGTGGATGTAATGATGAAAATTGAGTTTTCTATCAAAGAAGAATCCTAGGTATCTCCAGGTAGGCTTGGGTTGGAGTAAGGGGCCTCCGACAGAAGTGAGATCGATAGAAGGGTTGGGTGGATTACGGGCTCTAGTGAAGTGGAACACTTCAGATTTGCTGTGTTCCATAACGAGACCTGAATCTGAGAGAATTTTAGATATTATATTGTAGCTACTGAGGAGAAAGGCGGAAGAAAGCTCATAACTCTTCTCCTGAGAAATAAAAAGACTGTCATCAATGAAAGATAGAATGTCCGTTTGGATTTTTTCTTTTAGATTTTCTTTTCTTTTTTTGAACATTTTAATAATTGGTGCAAGATATATGGCAGATAATATAGGAGAGAGAGCTGATCCTTGTCCTACCCCCACACTTGTAGCAAACTTCTGCAATGTGAAGTTGTTCCATGTGTACATTGTGGATCTGTTAGAATGATAACTTCTAAAGAATTTTAGAACATTAGCGTTTAGGCCAGCTTTAGCAAGACATAATGAAAGGAATTCGTGGTTGAGCGATGGGAAGAATTGTGCTATGTCGAAAGCTATAACACTTGTGTGGCATCCCTTGGTCCAACCTGTTCATATAAAATGTGTAAGGTACATTCCCACGTCAATAGTTGACCTTTGTCTAATGCTTCCTAGCTGGTTGGGGTCGAGAAATCCATTGTCTGATAGATGAAATTGTAGTCTATGACTGATAACTTTCTCTATGAGTTTGCCCAAGGTGTTGAGGAGTACGATCAGTCTAAAGGCTTTGGTTGTGTTGTATGATGCTTTGTTAGGTTTTGGGATGATGATTGACTTCGACTCTTTGAAGTGTTCCAGCCAAAAACCTACTGAAATGCATGTGTTAGCTAAATTTACAATCTTATCAAGGCATGTTTTGTCTGAGATTAGAGATTTAAGGTGTCTCCATGTTACATGGTCAGGACCGGGAGACGATGTATTCAAGCACTTGTCTATAGCATCAATGAATTCTTGTTTTGTAAAGGAAGGCCAATCTATAATGTCGCATTGGTTTGTTCCATCCAGGAATCTTGTGTTGATGGGTCTGTTTTCAGCCAAATTGTACGAGATGTGGAGAGCATCCCATAATGTCGTAAGGTTGTTACAGGGTTGTCCTTCATGATATATTGTTTTGATAGCTGGTAGACTTTTCTTTCTGACCCAATTCATGAGGTCCCATGGTCTCTTGTTAGACATTGCGATTTCTTGGATTTTTTGATCAAAGAACGTTCTTTTGGCATTCCAAATGGCTGATTTGAAGTTTTTCCAACTATTGACATCTCCTGTCTCACAATACTTGTTAATGCATACAGTGCACTGTTCATTCCACCATTCCTTGGAATGTTTCATGATTCTTTTGGTTGTGGAATGCGTGGACCACGCATCTTTGAAGACTGTCACAAATGTATTTGCGCACCTTTGTATATCTGTCTGGTTTTTTAGTTCAGATATGTCGATGTTTCTTATGCCTTTTATGATGTCCCTAATGAATGCTTCTTCTTCTTCACTGTCTTTCTTTATAGCTTCGAATGAGATGTCGACATTTTCTTTATTAATGCCTACTTCTATGAAGAGGGGAACGTGATCCAAAGGTAGACAAATATCCGGGTTGAGAACATGTTTGTTGAAGCCCACATTGTTCAGGTTCATGAACACAAGGTCTAGGACAGAATTAGTATTGCGGTGATTATCCGCAAATCTAGTAGGTCCTGGGTTGATGGGCGTGGCAAGTTTGAGATCTAGACTGTCAGCAATGGTCCTGATTTCATCCGTATGAATGGAGTGGTATTGGATGTTTGGATCCCAGTCACTATCTCTGATGTTGAAGTCACCTGTCATCCGTACAGTGGTTCCGATGTTCCTCATATTGTTTCGCAAAACTCAGAGAGCTGTTTGATTACTATCCGAATACACGTTGATGATAAAATTATTGTCTTGTCCGTTGTGAAAGTCAATAATATTGATGTCTCAATGATTTATAAGGTCCTTTCTCAAGGAGAACCTCATTTTTGAAATGTGCCTGTTGATGTATGTTGCAACCCTAGGGTAATTTTCAGTACTGCCATCGTTTTGTATGAACAGTGACCATTCTGGGTAGTTTGGGGTGCCGTAATATGAGTCACCTTCAGGATTAATGTGGCTGGGAGCGCGTCTTAAGAGGGCCCAAGAGGGCTCTTGAATAAGAATGATGTCCACATTGTTTTTTTGGATTTCTAGAATTATATCAATGAGTGTTTTGTTTTTCCTTACATTCTGAGAGAAAATTTTTAAATTGTGCTTAATCATAAATTGATTTTTCCACCTGCGGCCAGACAAATTGAGTTAGCCCTGATTTCTCTGGCTTCTTGTGTTTTTTTTGAATGCCATTCTTGGTTGAATCGGTATTTCCAGAATGTGCATTTAGTGTCGTCTGCCATATGATCGCCTTTGCAGTTGACACATTTGAATGTGTGGGGGCATGGTTTGCCTTATTTGGTTTCTAATTGAGGGGGGTTAAGTTTGAAGTTAGCTTTGCAGCACCAGACAAAGTCCCTGTGGTTTTCAATTTTATGTGGTCCTCTGCATTTTTGGCATTTCGAGCAATGGGCCTTACATGAGAAAGTGGAGTGACCCCATTTCCAGCAGTTGTGACACTGAGGGACTCCAGGGTTCATGCTGGTACCTCTGAAAGTGGCTATATATCTGCCGAAATTGAAAGAATGATTAATGAGTTTTTTTGCCTTAGAACTGTTTTGTGAGTCCCAGATATCGATCCATATGATGGCCATGTCTGATTTTGGAGAGGCTTTGATGACACATGGCTTAGCTGCCAGAGTCGTATCCTCGAACAAATCGCTGTCTTTCAGATAGTTGATAATATTGTCACTGGAGATAGTTATACCACTCGGCTGAATGTATGGAATATCTGTGATCTTGAGGTACAATTTTGACTATGGGAGTCGTGGTGTGGCAACTTCATTTGACCCAATGCCTTCGATGGATTTGACGTATTTTTCCATGATCGATAAATCACTTGATGCGGGAACATTGTTAGTGGTAATAACAATGCTTTCGGTCATAGGTCTGATGAACTCAGCTCTTAAGGAAGATTTGACGTTCTTTAAAAGACCGTTGATAGAGTTGATGTGCATTCCTACATTATTTATGATTGATTTGACGTGTTGGTCCAGAAGAGAGACGATGACTTGCTTCCTAGATGGGCCTTTAGTGGTAAATGATCTTTTATTTTTACCTTTTGGTTGTGTAACATTGAGGGCTGCATTGTGCATCTCCACTATTTTCTTGTTTGGTAGAGCTGGGAAGACGTCTTTGAGTTTAAGTATGTTAGCTGCTTGTGACGACGCTTGGGCATACGACATTGGGGGGAACGATTTCCTCTTGCTTTTCTTTTGATCCAATTTTTTTCTGATTTCTTCGACTTGCTTGGGCGGTAATCGTTGGGGAATTTGTGGAGGGGTTCTTTTCATCAAGTTTTTTATTTTCTCCCTGTTAGCTAAAGGTTGGTGTCCGAATTGTTCTTTGATTTTATTTCCGATATGTTTGTTGTCCAAAGTGTTGAGATTGTTTCATCCTGCTTTATGTATGGCTAAAATGAAGTCAAAAGCAGCATCCCCAAACGAATTGAGTTGGGGGATCGTGTTGCCGTCCTAGTTAGATATGTTTCTTTGCCTTATGAATTGAACAATTTGGATAAGAGAGCAGGAGATATTGCGCACGTTATTTTGTAAAACTTCATTGGTGCCGAAAAGTGATACTGGTCCGAAATGGCCGTCCCACAAGTTGGAGTCTGCAGGAGAGTTGGCTTCATAGGGAATGGCTGCAGATGTGACAGGGGCCGTAGTTGGAATGGACACCTCCTTGTTTTGGGGGGGTATTTGCAACGTATTTAAGCTAGGAGCTGAGGAGTATAGGCCCTCCATCTCTTGGTTCAATGTTTCAATGTCCATCCTATTGTTTTCTATGTTGATTCTTTCAGCATAGTCTATTTCCAAGGGAGGCGATGAGTCCATGGGTGAAAATGAGGGGCTTCAAGGGTTTATTGTGTTACTTCGAATGGATAGATGCCCTCACTGTATGTTGACAGCGGTGTCGGGTGGCCTTTCTAGGTTGGGTACATTCATGTAAGGGTTTGTGGGGGTATTCTCAAAACTTGGATTCGCTACACTAAACTTGGGCGCTACCATATTGTGATGGTGGTGTGAGTTAAAGAAGCGATTCGGTATTAAAACGTCTTCGTCTTTGTACTCAAGACATGACTTTATGAAGGTTAAATTAGAAATAAACTGTGTTTCATCTCTTATTGCTCTATGTTGTCTTATGGTGTTAGATACAAATCAAGTAGTTGAAACAAGATTTGTTGCATGCAACAAGCTTTCGCTCCCCCTTTTTTGACTCCAAAATTCCTTCCTTGATAATTACGTGCATAACAATAGTCTATGCACCTAATCCATTTTGTCACAGTCATTTTAGATCGATAAAGGCAGTGACTGATACCTGTCAAGGTGCCAATGCTGTGGAGCCCAGGAAACTTCTAGCTTACTAAGCAATGGTTAGAGAAATATACCAAATGAAATGAAAACATCTTCCCCACTAAGTTTTAGTCAACCCTCATAATTTTGTGGGATTTGTGTAGCCTATCTTCTGTCGCCTTGATGTATCGAGTAGTGCTCATCACTGGATGCACAACTGGTGGCATTGGCTATGCCTTGTAAGCGACACTTTTACCCTGTTACTCATGAGCACTAACCTGATTGCAGAGCCCGGGAATTTGCTCGCCAAGGCTGTACTGTTTATGCAACGTCCCGTCGAGTCGAGACTATTGCTGACTTTGAAGATTCTGGGATCCACAAACTCGCTTTGGACGTGACTAGTGATGAAAACATTAAGAATGTCGTTCAGAAGGTTATCGACAAAGAAGGAAAACTTGACATTGTTGTAAACAACGCTGGCATCATCTGTCCAGGTAGTTATTCGAATACATAAATCCGGTGGGGAATTTAATTCATGGACACAGGTCCTCTCATTGATAATTCAATGGATATTATTAGAAAGACTTTTGAGACGAATACTTTTGCGATTCTCCGCGTTGCGAAAGTCGTCATACCAGAGATGGCTAAACGGAATCAAGGTGTCATTGTCAACATCGGTTCCATAGTCGGTCAAATGTACGTTTTTCTTCTTGAGCGAATATTAGTATCTAGGTTTACTTGTCATTGCTCTAGTGCAACGCCTTGGAACGGTATATATTGTGCATCGAAAGCAGCAGTCGATTCCATTAGTCAGGTCCTCTCAATGGAATGCAGGCCTTTTGGCATTCAAGTTTTTCACGTCGCTCCAGGATCTGTCAAATCAAACCTCGCCGAGACAGGAGCTCGCCATTTTTCTCTTGCGCCGAAATCTTTGTACAGATCGTTCCTGGAAAATATTATGGATAGGATTTATACCAGCCAAGGCCCACATTCCATGCCGGCAGAAGCCTTTGCAAAAAGAGTTGTGTCGAAAGCCCTACAAAAGAACCCTCCGCTGTACTTATGCCTGGGCGGACAATCTCTCATTTTGACTATTTTGACTTGGGTTCCCAGAGCCGTAGTGATGGAGTTGATGTGGAGACGGTTCTCGAAAAAAACTGTGAAAGTAGATAAATAGTAAGGGGTCATCGATAGGTTTGGGGATTCATGAAATTCCGCCACACTGCTATCCCCTGATACATGCACAGAAGAACAGTCATATGAAAGGCTCAGTCGCGTGAACCAATCCCCATGCTTCCCATTTTTGGTAATAGGAAATCAGTGCACAGGGTCAACTGTACACTGTTCAGTGCTCCAGGATTCTAATTACCTTGTATCGTCTACCCTTCAATGTACGCCTGCATCCAGTCCTTTCAGAAATTAATAAACACGGTTCTCCCAAAACCATGACAACGGAACTTCTGTCGAAATACGGCCGAATTTGAGCGGAAATTTCAATTATATATCTCCAAAATGGTGGACCGTCCCGGTATCATTGATGCACACGTGCCTGAGTTCCGAATTGTCCGACGACCGTGACGCGTTCACCGTAGACCTCGCTCACCGCTTTCCACGACCAGTTTCATGTCGCGGTATCCTGATTATCTATCACCAAATGTCACCCCAACCAAAGGTTTTTCGAAGTACCCAAAGTCGCGTACAAGACGCGAACCATCCGGTGTATTCTCGTTATTCCAGCCTACCCAGATTCAACAATTCAAAGAAGCTTTCCAATTAATTGATCATGATAAAGATGGATGGGTAAATGAAGGAGACCTGAAAGAGATCTTCTCGAGCCTAGGTAGGAAAATAACTCCTTAACGGTGAATAAAACTGGAACTTCTTAAGGCATTTCACTGTCCAAGAAGATGACGGACGAGCTTTTGAACTCAAGACCGGGTGGACAGTCACGCGGAGATGTCTTGAGCGCCGGATCGGATCCAAGCGATCGTGGGGTGAACTTCACGATGTTTCTGACCATGATGAGCGAGCGCTTATTTGAATTTGACATGGAAGCGGATCTCTTAGAGGCTTTTGAGTCATTTGATGAGAATGATTCAGGACTGGTGAAAGTGGATGAAATGCGGAAATGGTTGAGTGAAGTTGGGGAAAAAATGGATGATTATGAGGTACATGGTCCGGTTCCCTGGCTTCGTCATGTCCTTATCCTGTCACGACCAGATCGATAGGTTCCTAAAAGGCCCCTTCACAGATAAACAAGGCAATTTCAATTATCGAGAATGGGTCAAAGTCTTGCGAGTGAACGAAGAGAACGAAGAGGGTCAACAACTCTGATGACCTTGTTATTCCCCCTTTCGTGGATGAAAGCCAATCCTCCCCATTTTATGAATCTATGCCCCTCCATACTGATTATACAATGCTTTCTCTCTTTGGCATGTCTGGGCTCATATCCGCCGTTCCAAATCCAACGATATGACTCAGAAGTCTTTCCTTCTGCTTCGATGAAGGTGGATGAGCTTCCGAATATCCGGGGCGCGTGGTGGACAATGGTAACCACATAACGAACTGGCCGACCCCTGTCTGCTACCGCTTCAATTTCCCTGAATTTGGCAACCCAGGTCCAGGTTCAACAACAGTATCTTCATTCTTTTGATCTGCAAGTATCCAAGTCATTGCAAACCTGTCGGTTACGTCATGTGGCTATATGTTTTGGTGAGCTCATGCATGCGTGGAATCCTGCTCAACCTGGGAATTATCCTTCATCCAAATGATAACAGACATTGAATGTTCTTCAAGCTAAGCTGCATGACTAATGATAATAATCCTTTAATTATATCAGTTGTCTAAAAGACCTGCAAGCCCGGGACCATATTGGTAAAGTAACATGCCAGAGCTAGAAACAGTCCCTTTTCGTGCTGAGTAATGAATAATGGTGTCTGTGCATGGGTGTTAACTCGGTCTATTTGATTGACAGATCTAATATTGATTTCTAGGTCATCAAGTTCAGTTTCTCAGCCATTTTATAGCTGAGTTGGGGCGGAAGATAAGAGGTCTCGCTTCCTATCCCTGATTTACACAAGACGAACCGAAAAATTGACCACATGGATTTTTGTGGCAGTTTCATCTTTAGAGCGCATTCCACATGGTGATGAGTCAGATAGCTTGAAAGCGATTGACTTTTCGGAGAGGACCGAACCGTGAGATGAGGATAGATATTCACCGGGAGTCAGGTTCTAGCTGTGTCTGGGAAGTTTCTAACCACACTTGGATCCATCCACAGGGAACTAAGTGTCCATACTTCTTGGAAGTCCGAACGCGAACTAACCCAGGTAGATACCTTAAATAACAGTTTGTTTTATATGTCGCCAAGCAACAGACAGGAATATCAGAAACTAGCCGCTACTCAGTATCATTATGTCCTCTGCCCTCGGCGATGATCCAACTTGTTGATCAAAGTGTGTCTCGAATACAAATTATTGGAAACGCTTGGATCACATAATTATTCGTCACTGACTGATTGATAATTTACGTTGATTTGCATTGTTAACCCCACAAGTGTATTCATTTCTTCAGCAGCGAATCGTGGCCAACTCATGATTATCTACGCTGTGTCGCAGCACAGAGGATTAGAACTGCGGAAGACACGGACCGCTACCGAGCACCGTGTAATAAATTACATATTTTCTTTTTTAAAAAAATGCACTGCAGAAGATTGAGCAATCTCGGAACGTCTTGATGGCCTGACAAGTATTTGTATTGTATGTCGTTGCTTAAAATTTTGGCCGGAATTGAAAAGTGTCATATCTCAGAACAACCAATTAGGCACAAGGCTCTTAAGCGTAAATTCGATATTTCGGCAAATGTGCATAAGGTATTGGGTTGGCGACATCAACATACACACATCCGCCTTTGGTATGTACCGAACCTAGAGTGAGTCGCAACAGAACAAGGGAGAGCATGCTGTCCAGCCCTGAACAAAGGTCGCATCGATCGAGATACAAAAAACGAACAGGATCAGTTGAGCATTAAAACCACGAATTTCACTTCACTCGTGAAAGATGCCGTCACGGCGGACTTGCCACTATCCCAAACATCCACTAGAAAACTCCGCCTACACTCTCCTCCTATGGCCACATACCTTCTGTAGACACACCATCTAATGTTGTGTCCTGCTTAGGCCCTCCGCGTCTTAGTACTAGCTTGCTTGTTGCGGAATATCAATGCTGAATCCAAAAAAATGCTGTCACGGGTCTTCTGTGCGTGATAACATCATCCTTGAAATGATCATGTTGTCTATGGCATAACAATGCCAAACCAAAGAGAATTTCGGACAATTTTAGCTTATGCCAAGCAAGGACGTGCCAAGAGCTAAGCTCAATCAGCGAGGCAATTATCAAGATATGCTGTTGAATAAAATACGCACCTATATTCGTACCGAAGTGATGTTGAGAGAAATACCTGTTGATATGAATAAAAGTTTGAACAACAACAATTAATCAACCTGTGGGAATTCACTACTACATTGTATAATTTTCGCTTGGTGCCATCGGAGATTTTGTACAGATTAAATCATTGACTTGATCTCGTTGTTCATGGATAAAGTTAAATTTGCTAGTATTTAAAAAGCGTGTCATCATCGTTCTGAGTAATGCAGTGCCAATGTAGTGCCACGGCAAAACTGTGGTACTTGCCAAGACTTGCTTTATAAATCCAAGTTTCTGACGATCAAAAATGACCGATTCTGGCTAAAGGATGCAATGAACCTTATTTCCTGTCAGAAATGCAGCAATAAGATATTATGCGTCTACATGGTTTATTGTATGTAATTGTTCACAGATGAGACAGTTATACCACCGTTCAGGTGTGACAGAAAATTGAGACTTCATCATCCATTGGCGGAGATAATCTGGATGAGTGAATTCGACGTACACGTGTGATCGGCTTGTCGTTGTGTCCTGTTGCACATGCACTCAGCCTGATGGCATCAAATTTCTCGTGCCTAATTTGAACAGTCACGCATCACAGGGACTTTTGATCTCGAGGATAAGAATCCGAACGGAGCCAAACGGAGAGTCATTTTGGGAATTCAACTTAATTTGATTATTGCCTACTCAAGCATTTCACTTGGGGGTATCCAATGCAAGCGCGCAGATGTCTGATCGTACTGGCAGAATGTTGATTCGGCTCCACTTGTGAATTGTCTGACCAAGTTGGAAATTAGGGGTTCATGTGGATCACGGATATGGGCACTGCCGAGTCCCTTACGTACGTGGCGCTTGGCAGAAGACGTGTGAGACTGTGTTACGTAATGATTCACAGCATTCCTTGGCACCAAGGTCTTGGCGAGGATCGCTGGCTTGGCATTATCTACCGCCATAAAACATCATGCCTCAAGTCCCTATCTCCCTCTTTTCTCTCCCTCACCACATCATGTCTTCCTCTTCTGGAAATCCTTTCCATACTCCCTCTCCCTCTCCTGCCCGTGACCACGATGATTCCAAGCTTTCTGACTATTCTACTAGTGATTGGGACGAGAATGGTATGTCTTTCACTATCATCTTTTGTACCTTTTTGTCCCTCATCATACCAGCCTCTGTCCACTCCTCTGTTGTCTTCACCTGTTTTTGGCTTGATTGCAGCCAGAAATTTCACGATCCAGAGAACCTCTATAACCATCTCTGTAATGATCACATCGGTCGCAAGAGTACAAACAATCTGTGCCTCACATGCAAGTGGAAGGATTGTGGTACTACTTGTGCAAAGCGCGACCACATCACTAGTCACCTTCGAGGCAGGTCTCCCTTTATTCTTGCATCTCCCTCATTTACCTATGTCTCCAGTGCATACCCCTCTCAAGCCTCACGCTTGTGAAGTCTGTCTTGCATCATCTAAATTTTCATTGTCATTTTGCTTATTTCCCTTACTAGATCTGTAAAAAAGCGTTCAAACGACCTCAGGACCTTAAGAAGCATGAGAAAATTCACACAGAGGAGCACCATCTCCAACATAAGCATTCGAAAGCCATCACAGTCCTGGACCCAATCTATGTCCAGCGGGTTCGTGGAGACTCGGCTCCTCGGATCTCGGACAAGGAGACTATTAACACTTCCAAACCACCAGCCGCGGATATCTTTTACAAGTCCAGTTCCTCTCGTGGAAAGCCTCAGTCTGAAACGCCAGAAGGTATCTATTCTTTTATTGTAGAAGTGATCATTTCTCTGAGGGGAAGATCTTTCTCAAGTTCATTATGGGGTATTACCCACACCCTCTCCAGAGCTGGTCCATCCTTCTGCCCACCCATACCATTCTTCGCATGACATATTCATGTCCAATCAGTCTGTCTCATCGTGGGAGGTCTTAGAGTCCTCTGGATCAGTTGGCTCAAAACGATCGCATGATTACAGCTCTGGCGTTGACGCTTTTGTCACTGACATGAAAAAGCGACGTGTCGACCCCTCTTATGATTCTCGTGAGTGGCATCTGATGCTTCGTTTTATTTGGTTCATTGCTCTTAGGTATGGCCGAGCGTCTCGACGATATTGCATATGGTCAAACAGGTAGTTCTAACACGTTCAATCCCCGCTCAGTTTCCCTTGACATCCGGACCCCCGAAGAGCTTGCTGCGGTCAATCAATTCTTGGTTACTCTCGGGCGTGATGTTTCCGCCCCGCGTCAATCTCTTCATAGCTCAAATCCGCATTCTAGCCTTTCTTCGAATTACTTTGATGCAGCTAATCTCGCTCAATTGGGTCTGTCAGATATGCCTGGCTTACCAGGGGTTAATGACTTCTCGGGCGATCAGTCTTATGCAGTAGGCCATCAGTACCCCAATGGCTCATACTCATCCAGATCGGTCCCTGTTCCATTATCTAACATATATGCTACGATGGAAACCTCATTGAAGTACAACGGCCATTACAACCCGGGTCGCTCTGCGCAGCAGTATCAAGGCTCCTACGGTACACACTATCAATATTCTACGCCTTCAATGGATGGTGGTTCACCTCATTCGACGATATCAACACCCGTGACAACTAATCCGCAAGTACTTTTGCCAATGTCTGACTTTGACTTCCAACGCATGAGGAGTATTCCTCATGTGGCGCATCTTGCTCCGCCTGAATATTCTTCCAAGCCGATGCGGTCGATGGTCGCACTTAAGAGCCTTCCTTTAGCCGATCGTCCTGCACTGGTTGAACACCCTTCACTTGCCCAGTCATCGCAAAGAAGCATTGAGTTGCCAAGCTTGAGTGACCGTAAACCGGTGTTGATCTCGAAGCCTGAATCATTGTATCCAATGCTTACACCTGGTGATAAACGTGTCACTTTGCCACCCCTCAGCGCAATATACCGATCACCCTCCTCCCGACTTCGATCCTATCATTCTGCTCCCCATTCCCACAAATCATCCTCCGTTGAATCCTCATTTGGATCTGGACACGCCATCTTGCCCAGTTTCAGTAGTATCGACTTGCTTGCGCCGCGGGAACGTCAATGTGAGGATCAACTGGTGAATGATGTTAAGATGATGGACCTTGAAAAGAGAGATTTAATCTCCAGGGAACAGAGGAAAAGACATGCGAATCTCATTCTGGAACTCCTCGTTAAAATAAATGGTGACTTCAAGAACAAATATGGTCAGCCGATATCACTGCCACAGGATGTGGAGATGATCACTGCCTAGTGGTTCAATGCAAGAGGTATTGTTAGAGGTATTGTTAACCCACTTGGAGATAAAGAGAAATTGACGTATCTGTTTTTTTCATTATATCGTATTTTGCTATTTGTGTATTATTAACTCTTACTGATCTCATTGGCTGTATGTTCTTGGCTTCACCTGATAACCTGTATATTTGATAAACATACCCTCACAATGATCTATTGTTCTAGCTCACCTACATATAACGATCTAATGATCATCGCTTGAACTCATTTGGTTTCTACCGCGCTACATTGAATCAAATGGGGCGTAATAATTAGAGTGTTCGGGACGGGAAGTGGAAGGTAAAATAGGTACTTGGATGCGACTTGGATGCGATTGCTATCACAATTTTCTTTGATTTTCTTCACATCCTCTGAATGTGTTTTGTGTTCTTGATCTTGGCTGGACCTTCAGTCTGGCCCTATTACAATTCAATGCACAATGAGTAACAATCATCTTTAGAATGTGGGGTATCTGTTACAGAAAGCTCCAGTTGCCGTAATTTCATGTGTGAATGGTTATTGATTAATCATACATTACTACAGAAAATGAGATACATGAGGTCGTGGGTTTAAGTTGTCTATTAGCAGGAAGTATACGTTCGCCAACGGAAAAAGCGGCCTCGAGAATGAACGCTCTCGCCTTGATACCAGTTAAATTGGAAGTTGTTCATCCACGTTTCAGTGTCAGCTTGATCTTCGGACCAGCCGTAGCAGATGAAGGCGTTCCAGGTAGTGAAGTAACGTTATCATCATCCATTGCTTGCATAGGAGGACTTGTTGCCAAAGGCGACGGAACAGCAGCCGGAAATCCGAAAGAGAGGCTACTCCCACCAACTGGAGGTCCGCGATTGAAACCCAAATTTACTAATCCTGGAGCTGTGGGTGGGGGAGGGCTTGTGGCCGAAGTCGATGGCGTTAAAGGGGGTGGAATCGTGCCACTGTTGAATTCAGCCCAACGAGGGCACTTGCGATTTGTTTCTGCGATGATACATGCTTAGTTTCCTTATTACGCAAAATCATCAAAATAGTAGGGAATTTTGATACAGCGGTTTTCCGGAGATGTAGGGCAAAAACGCCGGGAAATTAATGTATAGCTGCGGAAAGAAGTACTTACTCATGTGACCCATTTGGCCACAGTGGCCGCAGCGCCTCTGAAAAGAGAAGAGTTAATATTGTCAAAGGGCATAAAAATTCTCGTACCGTTGTGTCGGGCTTCATAGGCCGATCGAGCTGCATTGGGGTCCCGCCCTCTTTAACGATTTTCGCATTCTTTCTGTGTAAACGTCGCTCTTGATTCTTCTTCATCCTGGCTATCTGCTCTTCTAGCCTACGAAATATGATGACTGTCATGCAGAAGATAGAACAAAAATTCACACCTCTTCTTGGCTCGTTTATCCCTATCAGCGTCACCTGTCGGTGCAAGACTATCAGCCAGTGTCTGTTCCTCTTCGATGGCTTGACGGCTGCGCATGTAGGCGTGAATAACGGCAGCGTCTCGGACAATTTCGGTGTTCCATTGTCCGTCGATCTAGATTATTAATTCTGAGTTGAAGTGTGATGGTACTGAGCTTAGGACCCACAAATCTCTTAATACGTAAAATTTTGCGACCATTATCTAGCCCAAAACTTCCTTCCCGGTCGTGGTCGAAGGGAGCTCCTTGGCCAAACGCGGGAGACATTTGCGTTGCGCCAACCACAGCTGTATCGGAAATTCAGATTTGCTTCAATTCGTAACAAAAAACGATACCCGCCTTCTTTGTGTCTTTGTTCATCTGCGACTGTTAACTTAGGTTCATCTTTTCGACTCAGAGAGTCAAATTGAGCCTTCCAGATACGTTCTATTTCTGACTTGTAGATTTGCTGTTGTTCGGCAACATTGTATCGATGAGCTGACTTCGGCCTGTTCTCTGCTTCAGCTGTTTTAGGAATGTCAATCTCTGTATATGCCAGCGTGATTGATGGGGCTAACCTAGCTTTTGTTCATAGTCCTCGCCTGCCTTAACGAAAATATCTTTCATTGAGATACGAACAAAACTAAATGCTTCGCCTCGGCCCGTAGGATCACCTTCACCATGGAGTCGCAGCATGGCTTTAGCTTGAGTTGCAAATAGAAAATTCTTTGTTGTAATCCAGGGGGCTAGTTGTTGTTCAATTGAAAGTTTGGACTCGTCACCATCAGCGACGTCTGTAGTCATGCTGTAACCTGCATCCTGTAGGTGTCGCTGGCCGACTTGCATGCTTTCAGTAAGAACAACTTGCTCCGGACCAACCATTTTGAGCATCTCCGCATCAACAGGGATGGTTATTGTCGGCTTCAAACGCCAGAACCCTTGGTGTGGTCCTCGCCGATGATACTCCATAAACTCCTATAAATTAAGTTTAAGAGCATGTGATGATGATCGATAGACCCACCAACCTTGAGGCGTTGCCGCATCTGCAACTCGTTCTGGTCGGGGAAGTACTTCATTAATCGAGATATTTTAAGCCTTTCACCAGGGCTCTTTTTCAGCAACTTGAACGCGATGACTTGTAGTCGATTCTTGATGGTATTTGTGATTTTTCGTGAGTGAGGACCAGGGACTTCAGTAACTGGGTAGGTTTGGCCAATCACGAAGATATTTTTTATCTCGCGGATATAATATTTAGAGTCCCCTTTCACAGTGTTTCTGATTATACAGTATATCAGTAAAATATGGCCCTCCAAAGTGATGCTATATCATACCTCACTACGAGGAAATCTGTATAATAAGCTTTTTGGCGGAAAAGTGGTGCTCGAACCAGATTGTTGTATAAAGCTGGAATGGTCTGCCCAGGATAGACATATCCAAACTTCATGAATGGTGATTCATCTTGTGGTTCAAGGACGAAGGGAACACCAAGGTCAGCCTATCATGTGTAAGGATAAGAGTGGCGCATCATGGGAAGTTCTGATGGTCCTTACCTTAGGTATATGTTCGTCCTTTTCATTCTTCTTACGATAGTAATTAACGAGGGCACTTCCCATGCCGAAATTCGATATTATCGGAGGGTGTTCTTCCTGAAGGAAATTTATCAAACAACTCAAACTATGTGCGCTGCGTTCGAACTTACTGAATACTCCCACAGAACGAAATTGCTCGTATCACGCAAGCTTAGATCACCGGTCCGATGTAAGCTTTCCCCAACATTGCCGCCTTTACCAAGTTTTCTACCGGATTTATCCTTCTTCTTTTTTGCAGTACGGACTTTACTGAAGTGAATCTCAATGTTGGCAGGGAACTGCAGTGCAGGGCGGTGGAAGGAGCGGGCTTCCTGTTTCGACAGGCGTGTCTTGAACTGCTCCAAAATGAGAAATATGCCGAACCAAAAAGAGCATGAACATACAAAGGGAAGCTGAAGTTTCTGGGCGGGAAACGCGTGCTCCACAACGAGTTGTCCGAATGTCTGTCGAACACGATGACGTCCTCCATCCTTTGCCACTTCGTAAAAATGGTCATTTGATAAGTTGAACTTATCCTTGATAAGAGCAGCATCCGTCCGCAGTCTCTTGCGAGGCCTCACGGTTTCGGCTGAGGGTGAGTTAGAGAGGATCCATACCTAGGGAAGATATGTACCAGATCGTTCTTCCGGGATGATATCGTCCTCGTGATTGAACTCCAATTGTGTAAAATTTCTGAATGGCACGTTCGGACCCCAGATAATGCTTTTGGTCCATGTCCCAGACTCCAAGGATTTGTTGACCGGCATCGTTAAGCTCGTTTCAGGAATCACACGCTCCAAGTCCATGTCGACATCGTCGTGTTCGTACATAATCTGATCTTCCCAATTGGCTAACAGTACCAAATCAAATGTGCGATCATGAAGAGGCAAGTGAACGGGAGCATCGGATTTCTCGCGTTCCTGTGAGTATTGATGGGCGAGTAATCGAGGCAAGGTTAAAACAAAATTCACCTCAATAGCCCTCTGAAGATCCACATCAATGCTTCCGGCAGTAACAACCTCCTCGACACGCTTGTTTTCCACTTGTCGCTTTGTATCGCCAACAATAGCATCCAAAAAACCTTTGGGCGGTTCTTTCTTACGAGGATAGCTTGTTTCAACTGGTGGTCCCTTGTCAGAGGATCTCAGGAAAGGAAAAGACAGATTCCTCGCGCGCACCGAGGTAATGACGTTTTCCCAGTCGTGATTTCCTTGCCGTATTTCCCTTGAGAATCTCTGTGAAGTCGAGGATTTTGCCTTTGTCAAATGAAGGGAAAAGTTCATAGACATTCTTCGGTCGTTCGACTAATCGTTTTATGATGCGAGTACGCTTCTGCTTGGGCTGAAGCCCTGGCGAGATGACTTCACTTTTCACAGCTGTACCATTCCGTTCGTCTTCGTCTAACAGCTCTCTGTCAATTTCTGCCTCCCAATCTTCACCCTGGTCTGCACCGATAGCACCCTCATCATCTTCCCATTTTTCATTGTAAATCTGAGCCGAACTAAGAGTAGGAATCCCAGATATTCCGAGTTGATTTGAGAGGCTTGTTCCTGTTGGAAGTTGAAGGCCGTCAAGAATATGATTGAGTGAGAAACCCGTCAGAGCAGAAATCGCATCGTTCTCATCTTTAGAAGACATGAAATAAAAGCATGCGTTACAACAATGCTGAGCAGTGAACGGCGCCTTAGTAAGCAAGCCGTAAATAGGCACAATGTTCCATGTCGGAGCAGGTTAATATGGACCGGGACCTAAACAGAAAGATGGAGGTATTTTTTGCATCAAGAACCATGTTATCTGTCTCATGAAAGTCGCTCAAGGATTTCCGGAAGAAGGCTAGCCAGACCGCCGAGGAAATTATCTTCCATTCATTTCCCACCAAGGTGACTGGATTTGCCTGAATCAGCACTTATGATATGCTCAACAAACTTTCAAAGGTTATGTCAGTAGAACTACACTATATCCGAAATATTGACTTGAACTTTCGATAACAGCGAACTCACTGAGTTCATCGAAACGACTCAGGATCCAGAATCTCCTTTCCATGATTCAAATGCCACCCACAGTACAGACACCACAATATACCCTCCCGCTGAACAGCCACAGTCAAATAAAAAGCGAAAAATCGAGGATACCATTGTTGATGCTATAGTTGCCGACATCCAATTTGCCCCTAATTATGTGCCAGCGAACAAGCACCTTGTGGAAAGGATATACAGTGTCATTAAGAAAGAAGCCGAGGAGCTTGCGGCTCTTGTTGTGCGTGAAATCCATGATCACAGTAAGACACTTTTCGTTCTCAAAAAGCTCTTTGCAGGATAAAGTCAAACTATGGGTGACGCTCACAATGCCAAAGTAAGTCTATTATGAGATTCTGTAGACATGGACACTGACTTTCTTCTTCCCTGTATAGGATTGAAGAGTATGATATCCACTGATTATTTTGACCGACTACTGAACGCCTCGATAGTGGGGACAACTTTGGTACGAGTCACCTCGGAACGTTCGCAGTCCCATTGACTATTACTCTAGGTGTCCAGATTCAAGAAGGTGTATTCAAATGCAATCCTCATACCGTTAAGAAACTCAGCAAATTTCTAGAGGTTCTAAGCGAGCTGTGCCGCTCTCAAGGGAGTGCATACAACATACGCGATTCAACAAGACAAAGTCACATCGCAAGGGCTAAATTATGCTCAAAGCTCATCAAATATCCTAACGTCGAAGATTATAAGGTCATACGAATTACTTTAACAATACGTCTGCTCGCAGCTCACCATACTTTCAGCTGGCACTCGTGGAACATGATGAGAAGCAATTTTACATGGCTCGCCAGCATCTCTGTGACATCCGCAATCTCTATGCTATTATCACAGACTTGATGCACAAGAATATATCCAAGGTAAGTTTTCCGAACAAAAATCACTAGATCGCCAGTAATCACAAAGGCCCGATGCAAGATACGCGCTCCCAAAGCCAACAACAGTATTGGGCTATATTAGGAAACTCAATGTTCAGACAGAGATTGTTTTAAATATATTGAATCCATCGAATGCCGTGCTAATGACCGTCCCTGGTATCTGAGGATGCCAATGCACTTCTTTAATATCTTTCTGTCCTTGATGGACGAAAAGGAGCTGAGGGGGCACTTCTTTTCCTCCTCCAAATGTGTCGTCCATCCCCAGATCCTCGGAGTCCTGTTCCACAGCCAAGTCCCAAAGTGTCACTTGCTCATCAGCGCCAGACGCAACGAAGATTGAATCTTCTGTTGGATGCCATTCGATCGAGGTGATGGGCTGCTTGTGCCAAGTAAAGTGAGCGACCGGTGCTGGATCTGAGCGACCGGAACTAGAGAGCAAAGTCAATTCTGAACATCATGCTCAAAAAGCCACATACCCGTTTTTCTTGACGTTTCTAAGATCCCAAGTTTTGATCCCCCCTTCGTCGCCGCCACTCACAAGGAGATAATTTGTCATGCGATTCCAGCTGATAACATTCACGTCGCTATTATGTGCATTCATAATGCCAGCAACGCTCTTACGACCTTTTGAACGTACATCCCAGACTTGGATGCTCTGATCCATAGAACAAGAAGCAAAAACAGTTGGTTCTGAAGGGCTCCACTGAATATCCTCCACGCTCGATGTGTGTGATTGGAACGGCTGAGAAAGGGCATTGAACCCGGAAGGCGAGGAGGTTGTAAGATAAATCTTGGCGTGGACATCTCCAGTCAGCAGTCGCAATGAATTTGAGCCTGAGGATGCCCAATCCATTGCGAATCCCTCAGCCCGACCATGTGAATTGACAGTAAATACAGATGTTGAGACCTGTGCTCTGTTATACACGTAGCCGGGAACTTCTAACGCTTCGATCAATGGGCGGACGTTCCAAATGTGTACTTTGCCAGTTTCCGCCCAGGTAGCGACATGATAAGGTTGGGTAACTGGAGGGAGAGGACTTCCGGCTGGCAGTGGTTGAGCTCTTGTCCGATTGACGCCACCGAAATGTGGTATCGACTTGTGCTCTAAGACGGCATCTTCATCGAGAGAGGAGTCGTCGTCGTCGTCGTCGTCGTCCCCGTCTGAATCGGCTGTGTATCTACCTGAGTTCACAACAGCCTCAATAAGCTTAAGTGGCATACCATTGTCCTTTTGTGTTTTATGTAGCGAGCTCATTTTATAGATGATAAGTTCATTGTTCTTTGCTGCGTCTGCCTGAGTGCCACCAACAATATAGGCCGTTGCAGGATACCGCTGCCTTTCATCGCCAAGATTATCTCGAAGGATGTCAAATGACAAACAAGGCCAGTTCACGTTCATCGTATGTCGCATTATATAGACCGAATCATCTGGCTCAAGTATTTCATCTTTTCCCAAGAGATGATTACCAGGAATGAAAGCTTCAGACGCAGGCTGGGGATTTTCAGACTCCTCGATCGCGGGAAGTACATCATCTACTTCCATCCCTGACAATCAGTTTCAAAATTCAACATTCGCACTCCTATAAATTCCCTGTAAGCGCACCATCTTCATCTTGAGCCTCAGCATCTATTACCTCCTCGTCGCTCTCAATCTCGTCTTCCCAAGCATCCTCGAACTCTCCCATCTCATCCGTGATCCCATTTTCTCGCTTCTGACCACTTCCCGAAGCCTTACTAAAAGGTTCCCCTGTTTTTGCAGAAGATTCAAGTTCAGTTGCTGAGCGCTTTGACATGGATAATTGGTATACGAAAAATTCGCATCCAAATTGCGATGCAAAAGGCTATGCACACTTAGAAAATTTTTACCATCAGAGTTGGATATATCAAGTAAGTAAGTCTTGGCAAGGCCTGGGAACTCTAACTTTGGAACGTGAGATGCCATAAAACCACAAAAGTCCTGTAATTGGAGAATCGAGGCAGGCCCATTCGTAACCACCATTACTGGACGTAAATGCGATGCCAGTTTTCTGAACTCAATTGAGCTTGTAGAGAATTTTTCAAGAAATGGGAAACTGACGTGGTGCATGGAAGCCTCATATTAAGACAGAAGGTTCCTAGTGATCAATTTTACACGTGATGCATGCCGGCCGTCCAGGTTTCGTCAGTGCTTCGTTTGTCATCAACTCAACACTGTGACCAATTCACTCGTACTCGTAATGTCTACTCCCATTCAAATCCCTTCTGAGTGAGTGAAATGCCTTATCCGCTGACTTACTCTTATGTTGTTTGAAAAGGTTTCGCTATGTCGGAGCTGCTATCATGAGTACAGTACTTGTACTCATGGGCCAAGGCTTTGTAGTAGGAAGATATCGCAAACGTGCCGGAATCCGTTACCCTCAATGTACATTAACTTTCTCTCTCCACAGAACAATGGATTAACCAAGAACAGTGTATGCTGAACAGGCGCAGGTTGAGAAAAGCAGGGATGCACTTGTTTTCAACTGTGCTCAACGTATGTGGCTTATGCTTGTTTCTATCTTTGTTTTACAAGTATCATGCAGGTGCCCACCAGAATAGTCTTGAAAATATTCCTATAGTCTGGGCAGCGTCAGTGTCCTCACCACTCTACTTCTTCATATCCTTCTTACATCTCATACTGCACTAGAACCATAATTGTTGGCACACAAATGCCTATTCTTGCTGCATCTGTCTGCGGTCTGTGGTCTTTAGCTCGGATTTCCTATACTTTTGGTTATCTCACCGGCGATCCCGCGAAGGTCAGTGAAATCGTGAAACCATGTTTAGTTATCAGGATTCTCAACTTAGCCTGAAGCGTTCTGGTATCCTCTATGGTGTTGCAAGTCTGGGTCTTATCGGTATGTGCTTCAGTTCGTGGTTCCGAACCTATAACTAACAGTATGAACTACACCAGGGCTCGTTGGAACTGCGACGGTTAATGCTGCTCTCTGCGTCTGGGAAGGTGTTTCAACTAAGCTTGGCTTCTGATTCATCTACTTTGCTAGCATGTTTCGACAATCAGTTTATAAACCAACTATTCTTAATTTTGTAGAGCCCACAGGCAGGTGACAGTGTCACGGTCAGTGTCGATGCTGTAGTTCTTTCAAAAGCACCAGAGAAAATTTTCTTAGTCTCGAAACTCCTTAAAATATGTCTGGTTGACCCTACTAACTTCGTGACCAGTTTTGACATAAGTGATCATACCTTTGTCATCTCTCTTCAGTGTACGCTATGACATCGGTTGGTTGTGAGTGACCATGCTACTAGTTACCATTGTGTCATGATAAGTCTTCCTCCTACTAGGACAGACCATCTGAGTAAGAAGCTATAGAAAAGGGGTGGTATCTCATATCCTGCATGCCTCTCAGATGCTCGCCTCCTTGTTACGTTCAACGTACGTCGAGCCATCCAGTGAACAACAAGGACCTGTTGCAGGTCCATCGTAGTTTCTCGTAGTTTCTGTCTGTGTAAGATAGATGAATGAGTGCCCTTGGATTGAGGGGGTAGATTGAAGCCTTTAAGCTCGGCCAGTCTGAGCTGGAGTGCGCATAAAGAAAGAACCAAAAGTGGTCGTGGTTGCCATGCTGCATAGAGGATACGAGCTGACGTTCTTATTGTGCAATGCGTGAGGAGGTAGACATCTCCACTTGGTTTGGGCTCACCTATCAGCACTGGAAGTTGCTCTTGGAGAATAACAACCTTGGGATAATGCGCAGGTTAGGATGCACAATAGGTAGATCTGAATGGAGGATAAGCTATGCCAATTGATTAGTACATGATCGCCTAGCGGATGTCTTCAGAAGAGGGCACCCAAACAGTGTCACCCAGGGAGAGTAAAGGCCCGCGCCAAGAAAATTACAGTGATTCCAACGTTCCTGTTGATCTAAACTATTCGACGAGCTATTGGATTTGAGGGATTGAGACTAAAGATAATTATCAGATAGGTGATGAGATAATCATGGTACTCCCACCCCTGAATTCTGGAGGTGTTGTTCTGAGCGCATGCGCAATTTGCCTGCCGCGACTGGGGACGGCACAGTGCCAGTATGCAGCACCAAGCAGGCGGCGTGTGAAACTAAAATGAAGAAATGTCATACAACTGATCCATGCTACGAGTTCTTTCCCTTTTGTCCAACAGCTTCCCCAGGTTTGCTTCTTCCCAACAATGCCCAAAGTGCCACTTCGCCCTTCTCTCCCAACCTCTTCTTCTGAGTTCGCCTTGCCCTCTTCTTCTAGTCCTCTTGCAACTTCTTCCGCTCTGACTCTTGACGACCCTTCCTTCCTCCTCTCTAAATTCCGGCGACCGAGCAGTCTGTCTCAAAAGGGTGTCCTACTGGGTGAAGGCCGCCTACACAGTCCCCTGGCTTCATCTTACACTCTGTATACCCATTCACGGCGCCGTAGCCGCAATACTTCATTGTCTTTGACAGATGACTCCTACGAGAGCGACAAAGAGCGTATGAATACAGATTCCCCCACCTCGGGAACAAACAGTCCGTATCTTAAGGCGAGTGGCAGCGAAGAGGATCTGAACCCGACGACTACCAAGCATATCCCTTCAAGTATCAAGATTTTTCCTCTAACACCGCCTCGACGCAAGTCGTCTGCTAGTATGGACGTGCAAGAGAGTTTTGGTCTCATGACCAGTTCTGGGAAACGTATCTCGCTTCCTGTAGGTGCTCATGAGCTCCAGCGCCACCCTGGAACCAGGCTTAGAGCAGCTGTATTGCAGTTAAAAGCACCTAGGATACTTAGCCTTCTAGCAGAAACTCGCCCTGAAGAGGCTGATGTCAGATCGGAGGCCGCCTTTCAGCGCCTGGTTACGTCTTGTTCGGAACTCCCTCTGCAGCCTCGGACGCCTCGATCAGCGGCTGATCGTGGGCGATATCCTGAAGAGGCTGGACATGAAGAAAGCGAGGGAGAGGATACTCTAAGTGATGATGAAGAGGCCGATGGCGCGGATGAGCTTTTCGCTTTCTTGGCATCGAGTGGTGCTGAGCCTGTCAGCATCCAGAAGTCTTCGACTCCAGGTGGAAGTGTTAGCGGCGATGGAATGAGCACAACTGAGGCCTCATTTGATGCAATGGAAGTAGACATGGTAAATGCCACCCTTTCCTGTTTTGAACGATTATCTAAAATCTGACCCTATTAGCCTTTTGGGTCGCCCTCTGTGTCTTCTGCAGTGCCGACGTCAATCAATCAGTGGCGTTACACGCCTCCCCCTACCGCCAGTGCAGTGCGATCGAACAAACGAAAATGTGATACATCAGGATTCTAGCTAGAAACACGAACTGACCGATTTTTATAGATGAAGATCGCTTTGATCCATATCCAATGAGTAACAAACGACGTGCTGTATCTCCCGCAGTGCTCGAGACAAGTTGTCGAACTCCTATAGGCCGAGGGAGCACAGCACGGCTTCCAATCGCTGCTGCACCCATAAGTATTCCAGGATCACAAATAAGTTCTACATGTTCATCTCCAACAATCTCAGGGAGTTACCCGAGGCTCTCAAGTTCCATCAGTGCCATGTCATCTAGTCCTACCATGCGCTCAAGCATGGCACTGGCAAGCCCGATACTGCGACCCATGCTGCGAAGAAGAGAGACCGGGGAAGAAAAGGAGGTTGAAGGTGCTGGAGAGGCAGTGAATGGTTTGACTTTGAGTTAATCTTATGGACTTAAGTTTCAATACTGTTCACTTGACAATATCGATGTGGCGAATTCGTTATTCTGAATCTGTCACGTGTGCAATTTTTCGGATATCTGAGGCTTTCCATGTCCAGATTGGTTCATCGTTTGTTACCCGTTGTCTAAAACATCCAAACATCCGGCTGCCTCACCCTTTCCTCACTTGTGATAGCACAGCCTGATCGAACGAACGCTGTCCAAGCCTCACACGATTCTTTTGTGGGATCACACCGCAGCTCCTAGAATTCACTTTTGTGTCGTCGCCTTCACATATACGTTCTTGAGACAGTGCTCTAGGCTTCTTCGTTCTACCAATCCAGCTGGATCAAAAGCAGCATTTAGATACGCGCTCAATCTTGACTCCATCTAGTGTTTCTGTAAGGAAAGGAAAGTGAATTGTTACGCGAGCAACTTCGTATAAAGGGGCAGAACACCACACATTCAGGATGATTGACACAAAGAAACCAGCACCCACATCCTTTTCTAACTCTCCCTCCCTCTCTTCTACGACTCACCAACAATCAAAACTGACGAAAAAGCAGAAGAAAGCTTCTGCTTTCCGCGATAAATCTTCCAGGAGAAAAACGAAGAACATAGGCCCCAAGCATGAACAGGAAGTTGAAATGGAAGATCTTCATGTCTTTAACATGGAAGAGCCGTCTCGTGCTCGCTATGCAAGCGGCTCGGTGCAAATGGGAAATGAGGAAGGACAAGCCACAGAAGGCACCGAAAGAAGTAAATCAACACGTGCGAGCGAGAAGGGGCCGGCTGATAGTACCCGTTTGGTGCAGCAAGAGATCTGCAGCCAGTCACAGGAACAAAAGTCGCATCCGAAGCGTCAGCGGATCGCAGTTGGGGCTGAACAACGTGATGGAGAATATGACGAGCAAGATGAAAGGCGTATCAAAAAGCGCAAACGAGCCAACATGGATGCAGCAGATGAGAGGATGGACGGGAAACTCGAAGGCGGAAATGCTCAAGAAAAAGGTCGTAACAAAAAACAGAAGATCGAGAAAGCTGAACGTGGAATGGATTGTGCAGAAGGGGAAGGGGAAGGGGAAGAAATGAGCGAGGACGAGGGAGGGGAAGAGGGGAAGCAGAGGAGGGAGAAGCAGAGGTTTATCTTGTTCATTGGTTGGTCGTTGTCAATTCAGATATTGTGTTACTCAAGAGCCTCGTAGGAAATTTGAAATATACCACCTCGGTGGACACAATCAAGACTCATTTCTCTGCATGTGGTGCGTCATTTTCTTTGACAATCCCTTATTCTGAATCTATTCCATAGATCCACCGCCCGAAGTGCGACTTCTTACTCCGAAAGCGTCCTCAAATGGGAAAAGCACAACCAAATCAAAAGGCTGCGCCTTTCTCGAATTCTCAAACAAGACTTCACTCCAACAAGCCCTTAAACAACATCATTCTATGCTAGAAGGTCGTATGATCAATGTTGAATTGACTGCAGGTGGAGGAGGAAAAGGCGAAAACCGTTTGGAAAAACTCAAGAAAAGAAATCAGGAACTTCTGGGACAACGAGCGAGTTTTCATCTCTCCTATAGAATCGTGCTTTTAACGTTTCAATTTACAGACCAAGAAGGCGGATCGGAAAAACAAGAAAGATGGATCGCTTCCTTCAAGACCAGACAAACCCCAGCGGTACTCTGCAACATCTGGCATTGAACAGACTGTTCCTGAAAAGAAACGGACATGGACAATTGGCGACACCGCTGAGGATGAAGTACATAGGGGTGGCCAAAGACATAAGAAAGTTCGAGATTCTCGCAAGTCGAAGTCAAGAGATTGGGGCACTGGTGTCAATGCTATACCCGTTGGCTGAGACCTCGTCTCCCAGACTTTCTCTGTCACTGCTTATTATCTGTGTTTCTATGCCGCATTAATCTATTTCCTGCTCGCGCTCGAGATATAGAATGGTTCAGTTCCAGACTTTCTATTCGACTCTGAGCATCCGGCAATTAACCCATGTCCCAATATAAGAGAAAGGACTCCCGATAATTATAAAAATGAATGAATGAAAAGGTCCCAGTGTGTCACGATACCAAGATAAATATTAGGAACTATAAGAACGTCAGTAATTAGGTGATAAAGAACGAGGGAACGACATACAAAGACAATTAAGACTCCAAACATCTTTAACATCAGCCACCGGTTACTCATCATGCTCGCCAGGTATTTCGAAAGTTCCCCGTGCGCAGAAGTAATGTTGCTCTCGATATCTATAACGTTGTCATCGATACGTTGTACCATTTCTCGTTGCTCGGCAACCATATTTGCGAGTTGAGTGAAGATCTGGCCAAGCTCAGCGATGGTGGTTTCGATGGTCTCAATGGCATTTGACCGCTGTTGGATATATGAGTCCTAGAAGGTCCAGAAATGAGCAAATTAATAAATGCCGAACAATGCAGACGACGTACTTGCTGTTCAACCAGTTGCATCTGCAACAATGCCCCACCTGCGTGACCGTTCGCCTGGTCACCCGCCTCTGTCGAACGAAGGTCCATAGCAAGCTCATCATTGTTGGGTGTTGCTCGCCCTTTTCCCTTAAGATCAAAACGATTAGCGGTTCCGTCACCCATTGGGTCACCACGAGAGGAACTGTATAGTACTGAATCTAGATGTCGGTCAGAATTCGTAAACGACAGGTACAGGAAAGACGTACTTGAGGGTGCCTGTGTGGCAGCCGATGCAGCGCTATACATGAATTGTTCCGTTCGTGTCTTCGATTCTTTCATGTTCTGGACTCTTGTGTCAAAAAGAGGCGGAATAGGGATGGTGTACTGTTCCTTACCTGTGTTCGTACTTCCAGTACATCCTTGAATGTTATACTCGTATTGGCCAACTTGCTCTGAAGGAGCATGACGACATTATTTGTATGCTCTTCTACCAGTTTGCCCTCCGGCGAGTGACCAATGTTTCGTTGCTTCACATAGGTCTGTAGATCTGCAATCCGTCTATTTATGTCGGCAATATCTTGTTTTATGATATATGTCAGTTCCTGTAATGAAAGGATATCCATACGCAGACTTTTGGATGGGAAGTAGTTGTGCGTACACTAATTTCCACTGGTCGATCGTCGAACAGAGTTTTCCTCTTTGCAACTAGGGGTGAGGTGTGATTACCTCTCACTAAAAATCATAGAACATCTGCAGGCATACGTTGTGCAAGCTTGTTGAGTTTCAAACCAGTATCACGGATGTTCTTTCCAATTGTAGACGCCATACGAAAGAACTCGCTCTTGGATGGTCTATCCTTCTTTAAGAGACGCTGTTTCAATTCTACACCGCGCACAGAGTATCGATTGCAAATCGAGTCTACGCATGCCCTGAACTCGTTTGTGCGATCCTGGATGGGCATTGTGAGAGCTTCCTAGTCAAAATAGAGAACAAGGAGTGAGGGTACTTTACGGACGTGGCGCACGTGATTGAAAATATCCTTCTGGCTCTATGGTTTTTTTGTAAAGGGGCCTTGCACTATCCTGAGCGATCAAGTCTCTGGTGCTCTACTTAAAGGGCTCACGAAATTTGCTGAAAAACTTTTATGCACTTTAGTTCACCCCTGTTGCACGCCTTTACCTCGAGATCTGTTTGTTCGTTGCTTTATCTAAGTCTGTCTCTTGCCCGACCGCTCTTCCCTCCTCATCTCCATCGACACCCTCTTTCTAGACCTCTGATCACTTCTGCCATGTATCATGCAAAAACTCAGCCTACAGGTGCATCCAAGGTCCTCATTTTCGGGGCAGGAAACTTTGGATCATGCTTAGCTTCCCATCTCGGAGACTCACAACATGACGTCTATATGTGGGCACGCGAGGAAAAGATAGTAACATATTTCAACAAATACAGACGCAATCCAGTCTACCTCAAGGACCATGAGTTTCCCAAAACCATCACTGCAGTTGGCCCTGAACTACCCACAAAGGAATTTATCAAAGAAATGGATGTCGTGCTATTTGCGATCCCAACACAATTCTTGCGGTAAGCGCCTTCTTTTATTTTTACTTTCGGCTGCCTAGCTGAGGTTCATGGGGGCAGAGAAAGTTTATGCATCCTTCAGCCCAGATTTGATATCGAGAACATGCCCCTCATGATATTCGTGAACAAGGGTATAGAAATTGGATCCCACGCACTTACTCTCGAGATCATCACGGATACCTGTGGACCGGAAATTGCACAGGCGGCGACTTTCATTGTGAGTTTCGCGCTCTGTCCACGTGGTGAAGAAGTACAGTCATAATATCCATTCGAGTCCGGACCTTCTTTTGCCAAAGAAAGTGAGATTTACGGTCATTAGGTGGCGGCTTCTCCTTTTGACTTGTTTCCTCAATTAGTTGTCGACAGACAACCCACATCGGTTTCAGTTGCTTCATTCACCGAAGCGGAAGCAGACAAAACTGCGACGTTGTTTCACCAACCTCACTTTAGATGGTAACTAGTTTTACACCTTTCATTCTATTTGTGTTAGGTTTCATCATTTCATCTAGCTACACTAATGGGGACCCTATTGGCATTGAACTGTCTGGCGCCCTGAAAAACGTGTATGCAATAGCGGCAGGCATGTCGGATGGGCTGGGCTTCCAGAATAATACGCGTGCAAGTTGGTATCATTCTATCTCTTCTGCTACCCAGCGCTGATACCAAGATAACTGCGATATGCAGTGATCATCACTAGGGGCCTCGCCGAGCTGACATGCATTGGAACAGCGTATGGCGCGTCCCCGCTAACCTTCCTGGGCTTGGCCGGCGTTGGAGATTTGTTTCTAACATGTAGCTCGCCGAACAGTCGTAACTACACTGTTGGCTATAGACTAGGACGAGGAGATTCCCTGGATGATATTGTGAAGACCTTGGGAAGTGTGGCTGAGGGTGTGCCCACAGCGAAAGGTGCTAAAATGATCATAGATGAGTTGGGTATCAATGCACCAATTGCAAGTTCAGTAAGCAGAGTACAGCTTTCACAAATTATGATTTGCTCATGGGGCTCCGATGAGGCAGGTCTATGACGTGTTGTATAACAGTGAGTAGAGGGGCACACTCCAAGCACGAGGTGACGGCAAACTAAAAGGGGGAACAGACAAGGATACTCGCTTGGCAGTTCGTGAGCTCATGAAGCTTCCACCTTCCAAGGAGCTTGAACTTCCGCCGATGGCAGGTAAGCCTGCACGCCGCCTTCTGCGAAAATTGGGCCTGGAGGTCGATTCGCCGGTTCTTAAGGCGAGGGACGACAAGGATTTGACTGCCAGAACCGAAATTTAGAGGGCCTGTATATATGTAAAAACCATCTCTTTTGATTCCAGTATAACCTGTCAATTTAAATACTTTGAATACATGGTATGAGCGGGATAACGGTGACCCGGCCGGCATACGGCGTGACATAAGATCGATCTGAAGCGTGCGGCGGAATTTTTTATTTTTTATTTGCCAACTTTTCTGAGGGCTGGTCAAATCTTGTTGGCTTGCTTTCATCTTTTGTCGTCTTTTTCATACTAGCCCCCACCACCATCCAACTATGGCCCATGTTTTGTTCAAGGCCTGTTCTGAGGGTGACCTCTCTGTTCTCAATGAAGTATTGCCCAATATAAATCCTCTTGAACTTGAGGCCCAAGGTTCGTCATCTGTCCCTCTGACTACGTCGTGTACCCCATTGATTGTGTGCCCTTATGTTCATCTTCAATGCTATAGACGACTCTGGTCTTACCCCGCTCATCGCAGCCGTGAAAAATAGTCATGTGGACGTCATCCACGCTCTCCTCGTCAAAGGCATGTCTCTTCCTTTTCCTCGCTCATGATGTCCTCTGATAGTTGAAACCAAAGGTGCTGATCCTTCCCATGGGTCTCCAGAGGAGTATACCGCGGACACGGCCATTTTGGATCTTCTGGCTCAGGCGAAGAATAAATCGTTGCCGAATGACGTTCAAACTCCTCAGCCAGCTTATCCTCTCGACGGCAACGATGATCCTCAAAAGACATACTACCCTCTGCCTCCTCCAGAAAATTATCCATATTACACGTCAATCAATCTTTCCTCTGTTCCTGATGGAGGCGCGTTTTATCCACCTCCACCGCCGCAGGCAATGGGTGAAAGCCACTCGCCTGGAGGCCTGAGCAATCTTCCACCGCCAGAAATCGCCCGTTTTATTCCTTGTCGGTACTTTCCAGCCTGTCGCTATGGCCCCTCGTGTATCTTCGCCCATCCACCTCAAGGCTATTACCCCAGTGGTGCCCATCCGCCCTATCCACCATTCGACCCCATGACTGTGCCTCCCTATCCGCCAAATTTCTATCCTCCACCAAATTTTCAGCATAATGGACCACATTCGATGGTGCCTCTCTCACCGCCACCTCATATGGCCCATTCCCGATCGACTTCGGAGGTCGTATCACCCACTCAAGGACCCTTCAGGCCTAATGGAGTCCCTCCTTACAGAACTATGCCGCACCTTCCTTCAGTTCCAGTCCCTCTTTCAATCCCACCCCTCCCCCCTGTCCACCAGCTCCCAGGACCTCGATCACCGAACTTTTCGCCCTCACCTGCAACTCCCTATAATATGCTACAGGAGAGCCCTGGTATTTATCCTCCTCAACCACCTCTGCAACCACATTTGCCGAATGGAAATGTAAGCTTCGCTCCGGAGGTTGACAGTGCTCCGAAACCTACACAACCCAGTCCGGAAGGTTTCAACAATAGCGTTGCCCCGTCACATCATGAGGGTCCCGTACACACTCGTCGTAGCAGTCGTCGACCCTCGGTCGGTAAACCCAAGCCTGCCTGCCTGTTCTTCCCTACTGGACGCTGCAAAAATGGGTGCGTAATCCATAAATTTCTTTTCGCCAGTATGGCCTCTGAAACCATGCTGATTTCATTTCTCTCTGAATTCCAGTGATGACTGTCGATTCCCACACGTGATGCCTGATGATACGTACTTTGGTGGGAGAGCAGGATCGGCGAGGCAGTCACGCAATCATGCCCATCCTAATGGTAATGGCAATGGTAATGGTAATATTGGTTTGGAAGAAAAGATGAACAACATGAAAATTCGAGATGTGAGAGGGATTTGTTTCACACAGTGGTGTTTTTCTTCTCATATTAATTAACATCCAGGAGTCGCATGCACAGCGACAATCTCATCAGCCCAACGGCGCCCACGAGACTGGATCTGTCAATAACGGTAGTGGAACTGGCAGTCGTTCACGATTTTCTTCCAATAGCAAACATCATCACAACTCTAACAATGGGAAAACGCAAAAGCCGCCGGTGTCTGCTATTAAGCAACGTGTCCCGAATGCGGATGACTTTCCTGTGCTAGCTGGAACTGTCACGCCGCCGTCCAAGAGTTGTGTGACTACCAATGGACCGACGGCTGCGCAGGTGCTGCAGGCGCCTCCTCCTGTTAAAAAGGAGAGCACGGTAGTTGTTGTTGTCAATGGCAGTGAGCCGGGTAATGCTCGTTTGACTACACCTGAGCATCCAAGGTCGCCTGCCACGTCGACAAAGGTGTGTATTTCAAAGTCGAGACTAACGCAAAGGCTGATGCCCAATTTATCTCCTAGGACGTTGCTAAAGTCGAAGTTGCTGTTAAAAGTGGATCCTCTGAGCTGGTGACCAATTATCCTGCTTCGTTTGCAGCTGTAGCCATGGCTGCTACTGCTAGATCGTCGTCGTCGTCGTCGTTGTCGTCAACTGACATTTCTAAAGAGGTGTCTGTTTCTGTTTAGAGAGGAGGGTGTGTGATGGTTCGCTCATCATCATCTCTCCTCTCTCTATCCGGTTTTTTTTTATATATCGGCTCTGCACACATCTTGTCGTCCTCCTCGCTCTCCCGCTTGTTTTTTTTTTTGCTCCATCTTCTTTTTCTTCTTTCTTTTTACTTGATCGAAAAAAAAAGGTCCCTTGTCCCCTCCCATCCATGATTTTTCATTTCTTGTGTTTGGACATGGACATTGTTTCTCTTTCTCTCTCTCTCTCTCTCTTCCCACTTGCCTACCCACCCGGTCATGTGGTGTTTCGTGATTACATTTTTTTCTTCCAGGAACATGCCACGGTTTTTGGTTTTGGTTTTCTGAGATGCATGTCTTGTTGGTGACTCCTCTTCTTTCTTCTCCTTCTCTTGGGTTACTCTTGGCCTTTTTCCCCCTTTTTTTGTGTACGAGTGCTTGTTTCTTGTTTTTTTACTCTATAATTTGAGCTCTATCCCCGTTTTTTTTTCTTAGCGCCGTGTTTTATTGTTCACTTTTTTTTTTTTTTCCTCCAGACTCCCTTGTTATGTTTGTTTTTCAGAAAAAAATGTGCAGTTTGTTTTGTTTTGTTTTGTCTTGAGAGAGTCGATATAACGTACATACATACCTACCTACATAACCGTTTTTTTTTTTCTTTCTTTCTCTCTATCTTATATATTACGCATACAGATACAGATACAAATTTCATATCTACGTACCTATCAACTGTCCTCTTATCACCACCCACCCTCTCTTTTTCTACGCTCCAGAATGTAACACGCTCTCTCTCCTAGCATAACAAACATTTTTGTTTTCTCTCATTCCTTTATGCAGAGTACCTGTCCTTCTCTTTTGATTATATCTAGTTGGCACTGTCTCTCTCTCTGTCTTTATCTATCTATCTGTTCCTAGTCAAAGACGCAAATGACCGGTGTTCACGTTTTTTGTGCAAGTTTATCAACTGAAAGAGACCTACGCCCACATTTCCAAATTCCTCATCTCAACTCCTTTCCCTTTGACAACTTTTCCAATCTCATACACCTCTCCTCCTCCTCCTCCTCCTCCCTCTCTCAACATCTCAACCACCTTCTCCTTCTCTTCCTCATCCACAATCACCACCATCCCAATCCCATTATTAAACGTCCTCGCCATCTCTAAACCAGCCACACCCCCTTGCGTCTTCAACCATCTAAACACATCAGGCCAAGGCCACGTCGAAACGTCAATCACACATCCAAGATCGCCAGGAAGCACGCGAGGGACGTTTTCAATAAACCCACCACCCGTGATATGAGACAGGCCTTTGATCAATCCACGTTGACAGACAGGTAAAACTTGAGCGACGTAGATCCGCGTTGGCTCAACGAGGGCACGTCCGAGCGTTTGGGTAGTAGACCATGGACACGGGGAGGAATACGTGTAGGGAGACCGGGCGACAATTTCGCGGACGAGAGAGAATCCATTGGCGTGCACGCCAGAGGAAGAGAGACCAAGCAAAACGTCACCTTGGCGAATAGGGTTTTGGGGGTTGGGCAGGACAAGGGAACGTTCAACGGCACCGAGCGCGAAACCTGCAAGGTCATAGTCGCCTACAAAACAGCATAGGGTCAAGCTGGTCCTCGCAATTGAGAGAGAGAGGAACAAACCTGGTTGATACATCCCTGGCATTTCTGCCGTCTCGCCGCCGATGAGAGCACATCCAGATTGGCGACATCCTTGAGCTATGCCTTTGACCACCTGGGCAGCGACCTCGACCTCGAGTCTGCTACAAGCGTAATAATCGAGAAAGAACAGAGGTTCTGCACCTTGAACGAGCAGGTCGTTGACGGACATGGCCACCAAATCGATACCTGGAAAAGGTTAGACAGGTCAGGAGGGAAATGAATTTGCTGACCAACTAGATCGTGTGTGCCAACCTCGGCAGCGACTTTGAGCTTTGTGCCGACGCCGTCTGTGCCACTGACCAGGAGTGGATCCTTGTAGCCTGCGGCTTTTATATCAAAGAGACCACCAAAGCCGCCGATCTCGCCATCAGCACCTGGACGACGGGTAGAACGGGTAAAAGGTTTGATAGCTTGGACGAGGGCATCACCTGCGTCGATAGAGACGCCTGCTTGAGCATAAGTGAGGGATGGAGAGGCCGAGAGTGCACTGGAAAATTGAGGATGAGAGGGAGATGAGAGGGAGAAGGACGCACCGATGGGCAATATCTGGGCGGAAAGTTTTACCCTCGAAATGGACCGAGTGGACGCCCTGGTAGGCGTAGAGGAGAGCTTGCTGGAGGGTGGGGGCGTAAGCAGCGACGACGATGACACGACCGCCGTTGGTCAAGAGCTGACCATCGACTAATTTTGAGCCAGCGTGGAACAGGGTGACTAGGGAAGGATGAGGTGAGATTTACGGGGGTGTGAGGGAGTGTACGGACAGGGTGAAGGAGAGGAAGGGGGGGAAAAGGAGATTTGTTTGCCGGTTGGGTAAGGGCCGGGGTACCCTTGGGAGGCGAGGACGACGGAGACGGCGTAACCTGGTTTGAAGCTGATGGGGACGGAATCGAGATGGTGGTGAGCGCAGGCCTGGATAAAATGAGAAAAAAAGGGCAAGGAGAGAGGTGATGGCGACTTGCATGGAGGATGGCGGCGAAATCCGTGTCGTCGTCCAAAAGGAGGAGGAGGGCCTCTGTTTCGGGGTCGCCGAAGCGGACGTTGTACTCGAGGACCTTGGGGCCTGCGGGGGTGAGGATGAGGCCTGTGAAGAGGAGGCCGATGAAGGGGTGACCTGGGGAGGGCGTCAGTGGGGGGGAAGACGGAAAGAAGAAAGGGCAGACCGTCGCGACGCATGCCGTCGATGGTGGGACGCAGGATGTCGCTGTGGATGCGTGCCAAGATGTCGGGGGTTGCGACGGGAGCAGGAGCATAGGCGCCCATGCCGCCGGTGTTGGGGCCTGTGTCGCCCTGGCCGATGCGCTTGTGGTCCTGGGCAGGGGGCAGGGGAACGATGGAGTAGCCGTCCGAGAAGGCGAGGAGGGAGAGTTCTGGGCCGTGGAGGAACTCCTCGATGACGACCTCGCTGCCTGGAATGGGTGAGGAAGAGCGGTGGAGGGACGGTGGGGACTGACCTGCGTCGCCAAAGGCATTGTTGAGCATGATGTCGCGGAGGCCGGCGAGGGCGTCGTCGGTGGACTGGGGGAGGAGGACGCCTTTTCCTGCGGCGAGACCACTGGCCTTGAGGACGACCTGGTGGGGGGAGGCGCGGATGTAGGCTGCGGCGTCGTCGAAAGAGTCTGCGGTGAATGTGGCGTAGGCGGCGGTGGGGATGCCGTGGCGGGCCATAAAGTGCTTTGCAAAGGCTTTTGAGCCCTCCATGCGGGCGGCGAGGAGGGAGGGGCCGAAGACGGGGATGCCGACGTCGAGGAAATGGGCGTGGATGCCGTCGACGAGGGGCTGCTCGGGGCCGGGGACGACGAGGTCGACGGCATTGGCGCGGGCAAAGCGGGCGAGGGCGGGGTGGTCGGCGTCGGGGACATTGGCGGTCTTGGGGGTGGACGCGGTGCCAGGGTTTCCGGGGGCGACGAAGATACGGGCGACACTGGGGGAGGCAGCAAGACGCCAGGCGAGGGCGTGTTCTCTGCCACCCGCGCCAAGGAGGAGAATGGTCAGCATGAGCGTGGGAAAGTGAGGATGGGCTATGACCTCCACAATCCAGCTGGCCCGCCCTTGTACAGAAACATCCATCTCCTCCCTCCCACAAGAGCTCGCAGCGGCTCCCAGTCTGCTCCCGACACCGTCGACCTCCTCGACCTCACAGATCCCTGGGGCACCAGCTGGCACCACACCTCCCCCTACGACTGCGGCATCCGTCCCCGCAGAGCCAGCACCCCCGCCGTCCCCTCTCTCCCACAGCCATCCCGCTCAACCCCCGCCCTCCCCGACATCCACCTCCCCCGCAAGCTCAGCAAGCGTCACCGCCCACAACCCACAAAACACGTCTCCGTCCTCGGCAGACTCGTCCGCACCCTCAGCCATGTCCGCCGCTCCCTCACGCCACACCGTCCAGATCCCCCCCCTCCACCACCCCCCGCCAACGACAACGACGCCGCCTCCTTTGTCTCCGTCGACGCCCCCTTTTCCATCGGAAAGCTCACCATCGCCAACCCAGACGACCCAGAACCACCCTCCCCTGCCCCTCCCACCCTGCCCGCAAAGGACGACCGCCTGTCCTCCATCCCGTTTCCCGACCGTCCCAATTCATACCTCTCCTATGCAGACACTCCCATGTCCGCCATCTCTGTCCTGGCAAACCCACCCACTCCCTATGCCCAGTTTGACATCCGATCTACGGTAGACGTTGACGATCACGCAACAACAGAGTGGGAAGAGAGGGACAGAAAGGATCGTGAAGAAAGGGATAGAAAGGATCGCGAGGAGAGGGACAGAAAGGAACGGGAAGAGAGGGATAGAAAGGATCGTGAGGAGAGGGATAGAAAGGATCGTGAGGAGAGGGATAGAAAGGAGCGAGAAGAGAGAGATAGAAGAGAACGGGAAGAGAGGGATAGAAAAGATCGCGAGGAGAGGGACAGAAGAGAACGGGAAGAAAGGGACAGAAGGGAGCGAGAAGAAAGAGACAGAAAAGATCGCGAAGAGAGGGAGAGAAGGGAAAGGGAAGAAAGGGACAGAAGGGAGCGAGAAGAAAGAGACAGAAAAGATCGCGAAGAGAGGGAGAGAAGGGAAAAGGAGAGAAAAATACGTGAGGAAAAGGACAAAAGGGAGCGGGAAGAGAGAGACAAAAGGGAAAAAGAGAGAAAGGATCGTGAGGAGAGGGACAGAAAAGAAAAGGAAAGAAAAGTGCGTGAGGAGAGAGACAGAAAGGAGAGAAAAGTACGCGAGGAGAGGGACAGAAAGGAACAAGAGAGGAGGGATCACGAGGAGAGGGAGAGAAAAGAAAAGGAGAGAAGGGAGAAGGAGAGAAGGGCTCACGAGGAGAGAGAGAGGAAGGATCGCGAAGAGAAGGAGGAGAGAGAGAGGAAGGATTGCGAAGAGAAAGAGAGGAAGGACCGTGAGGAGAAGGAGGAGAGAGAGAGAAAGCGTCGCGAGGAGAAAGAGAGAAATGATCGCGAGCAGGCAAGAGAAGAGAAAGAAAGGAAAAAACGAGAAGCAAAAAGGAAAGAGGACAGGAAGACCAGAGATGAGGAACGAGACCAAAGGAAATCAGAAGAGAGAAAGAGTAGAGATGAAAAGGACAGAAAGGAGCGGACGAGCAAGGACGAGCACAAGCACAGGGCCCAAGGCAAAGATCGACACAAAAGTAACGAACGCCACAGAGACGACAGGCCCAGAGAAAAATCCACTCGTCGACGAGACAAGGAACGCAAAGACCGACCCAATCTTAATAAACCCACTCCTCCGCCACCTCTGCCATCGTCCTCCAATTCTTCATTCAGCACAGAACCTCAGCGTCAATCATCCACCTCCACACGACCTGCATCCCAACTAGCCTCTGCCGCAGACCTCAATGCCCTGAGGGCAAAAGAGGTTTGGGAGATGGAGAGGCTGTGGAAAGCACGAAGTGTGTACGGAACTCATGGTGCTGCATCACCTGCTGCAGGCACTATCAACGGGTCATCAAGCACCGTCGGCGTTGAGACTCGTGCCCAGGCACCAATGGGCATAAACCTAGGTCCTGGCACATATAATGGCATTCATGGATCCAGCCATACGGCATTCGCGGTCCACAAAAATCCACATGCCGATCCTTTTCTCTATCAACATCAACATCGTTTAGGAGGAGGAGGGACATACCTTCCCCCCATCGCAGCTGCTGGGATGAATGAAATTTGTCCCAGTCCAGCAACGATTCCAAGTCTGCACGAGTCACTCGTGTCGTACGAAATTCCTAATAATGCTTCTTCAGCGTTGGTGATTAATGGACCGTATCAATATGGTGTTTATCATGGCCTTTATGGTGGTTCGAGTCCGGGTTTGATGGCATCTACGGGTGGCGTTTCTGGTTCGAGTAGTGGGACCATAGTGGAAGATAATGATCCTCCTCCTCCTCGAGACCTGTTGACATTCGCAACAAATCCTTTACCGATACCACCTAGAGAATCGACTTACGAACCTGCTCAATTGACATCGGACTATTGGATAAAGCGTTCCTCTGAACTGACATCCTCCGTTTGACATTCTTTTCTCTTTAATTTTCATGTTTGAAATACCCCCTTCACATATACACACACACACTCACATATTTGACAGTCTAACTCACAGCGCATTTTTTTTCTTCTCATCCTTGAATACAATGGACTTTGATTGTGTTTTTATTTTCATTTTTTTCCTTCTTCTTGGTTGAAGCATGGAATGTATCAGCAGATCTAGTGTTTCTTTTTTTTTGACCTATCTCTCATTTTTTTGTTTATCAACCCAGTAATTGTATAGGCAATCAATCGTAAAAAAAGATCAATGTGTTGTGTTTGGATATTGAGTGTGTGCGATCAGAGGTGGTAGAATACCGTTTCCTCGTAGTTGATTAGATATACTCCAGGGTTTGAAGTCCATTGTTCACGTTCCCCTTGTATTTGATCATTTGAAAGTATTACGATAACACCCACTTCCCAATAGAGTTTGATTAGATCACAGGCCGTGGACTTGGAGAGACCCAACATCCAGGCTTTCTACGCCTCGATAGAACACTAGACCACACTAGGATTCTATTTTCTCAAGGTAAATAAATAATGACACTCACTGTTAAATAGCTTCGAGGATATCTGCAACCATCCCGGAAAATATCTGAGCCGTCCCTGTCTCTCGATACTTGTCCAACAATAACACAAACCCTCCCTCCTGCTCCTGCTCCTGCTCCTGCCCTCTTCCTCCAGAATCGAGCACATCAACCAATCCAGAATCCACAGGCAAACTACCCAAAAACCTCAATCCCTCTCTACGCGCCATCTCTCGACCCCCTCCTACCGAAAAAGCATTGATCACTTCACCACAACATGGACAAACGTACCCGCTCATGTTCTCTATCAATCCAAGAACGGGAAGCTGCACTGCCTGGGTGAACGACCAACATTTCATGGCGTCCATCAACGCAACCCCTGACGACATCGTCACTATCACTCCACTCAATTTATCCCTCACCCCAGCCATATGCTCCATAAGCGATAAATGCTCATCCGAAGTTCCTATTCTCCCCATCCCGTATAATAAGTTTGGTTTTTTGATTTTAAAAGAAGGGAAGAATACTTTTTTTTTCAATGCTTACCAGGTGGTGTATCGATCACGAGATAGTCCAACTCTCCCCACCGCACGTCACTCAAAAACTGCCGAATCATGGCATTTTTTTTCGGACCCCTCCAGACCACCGAGTCCCCTTTGCTTTTGAGCAAAAGTCCGACACTCATCACGGCTAATCGCTGTTGTCCGGCTCCACTAGCAGCAGCATCCGCATAAACAGGTACCCATCCATCTGTGCTCTGGTGCACCGCATAGCGAGGGCCATCAACACCCAACATCCGAGGAATCGATGGGCCCGTCAAATCGACATCCAGAATGCCGACCTTGATCGTCGGTGAAGACGTATATAAATTCAGAGCCAATTGCGTCGCTACCGAAGACTTGCCGACACCGCCCTTGCCAGCCAAAACGAGTATGATTTTCTTAACAGATTGCAATCGCCGTGTCACTGGACTGTCTTTGGCTGCTGTGGACATGGAAATTCGACCTGTAAACAAGGTCTATAGGCGTCGGAATGGGTCACAAGAGTAGGAGAGAAAAAAACATGGATCATGATGTCAAACGTCGATGAGTCATCACAGATTTGATTAATTAACTCGTGAGCAAATCTATCTTTACTCCTACACCTTGAATAGCTCCGGTTTGTAATTCTAAACCAAACAAATCAAGCAATCATCAAGGAAAAAAAAAGTCATTTACCAATTTGCAGAGCCTGGCTATCAGTCCGGCCAGTTGAATAAACGTTCCCACACCTTCTAATATCCGCATGTGCGTAAAGCCAATCTCCTGTTGATACAACACAGATCATGTTCGCTGGTCTACGACCATCAAACTCAATCTCACCTTGATATACTCGAGTTTTGTGTACTCGGGTAGTCTATACAAAGTCAGCTTTTTCACCTTTGGAACATATGAACTCACTCATCAAAACTCTTCACAACCCTGAATAACGTCACAACAATGTCCACAGCCGAGTACCCCTGATCCCAGAGTTCTTTGAGCTTTTCCAACGCGCCGTCTACGTCTCCTTTCAAACACAACCTGATGGCTGCTTGAATGATGATGGGATGTGGTTGATCGCAGACTTTGAAAACATTGTCCCCCGATACAAAACCGAATCCAGAGTATGTCGATTGGAGGTTGTTGATGGCTTGACGCATGTCTCCTTCAGACGTGAATATAAGTGCCGTGAGGCCGTCATCGTTATATCCTACCTGTTGTCAGAATCCATCAGTATTATATTCACGCACTCAGATTGCATTTTTTTTGAGACGGAGACTACTTACATCTTCGGCCTGGCAAATTTCGAGGAGTCGTTTGAGGACTTCTTGATCTCGCAATTTGGCATAACGTAATATGGCACACCGAGACTGGATAGGTTCGATGATTTTGTTGCTCATATTACACGCGAGGCAAAACCTTGTTGTATTTGAGAATATCTCCATCGTTCGTCTCAAAGCTTGCTGTGCACCTGGTGTCATGCTGAATAGAAGAAAACGAGCGTCACGACACTGGAATCTGAAATCAGCAACACTTACCTGTCAGCTTCGTCCAAGATGACAATCTTATGTCGTCCAGGGGGTAAGGTAACTTTCTTTTGTGCGAATTGTTTGATTTTCGTTCTTACAACCTCGATTCCCCTCAGATGTCAAGTTAGCACACCAACAAATGTCAGGTCATGACTGATGGAAAACCTATACCTTTCATCCGAAGCATTCAGCTCTAATACACCCTCCTTGTACGCATTTCCTAATAGCTGGTGCGCCAAGCAATGGATGCTTGTTGTTTTGCCAATTCCTGGCAGTCCCTTTTCCAAAGAAAGAGGATGTTGCCTGAGCTCTCTCAACGAATTTTATCGGAGAGTTAACAAGGACGTACAGATATAATCAAGTGCGGACAATTTCCATTCCTTGCAATGACTTTGAGACGCTCTATCGTATCTGAATTTCCAACCACATCGTCTAGCACTCGAGGCCTATATTTCTCTACCCTATTGAGAAACCAACATTTTAGTGCTACAATTCAGAGAGAGCAGATAGATAAGCTGACCATGGTAGTTCATAAGGGTCGGCTATTACAGTATCGTTCGTTGACTTTCCTTTTACGTTGTTCGTTGATGACGATGCCATGATGATAAGAAATGAAGGCGCGACGCGTCTCGTCACAGCATCATCATAATGTGACGAATCGTGACTACATCGGTAGAGCTTAAATCATCACCATTGTCTGAACAAGTTTTAGAAAGCGGATGAACCACAAACTTAAGTTTGTTATGCTTCGATCTCGTCGCTCTACTGAACCTGCAGACAGGATGCTTGGAACGGTGGAGAAGGATCGGTTTCAGAATGACCCTGTATATGCCACCTCCTGCCGAATGAGCGGATATTTTGAAAGGAGTAGAATTACGCCAGAAATATCTTCTTACTAGACATGCTTGATGACATTCCGGACAGTCGGGTTGCCATCTTCAAAATTTACAGACTAACCATATGGCGAGAACAATATCAAAACCGAACAAAAGATTCGAACGATACATCAAATTTACGTTTGAGTGTAACGGCAAAAAGCTAGTACTACACAGCAAATGCAACTTTTCTCCTTCAAAATGGTTGAAGCAAAGCAAAGCAAAGAAATCCTATGACGGTAAGAGCGTGGAGTTTGAAGGTACTGTACACACGAAAGAAGCAAAGAAATATACCCCAGGTTATGATCATGGTTGAGTATAGGACGACGGGTCAAGTGGGAACTGTGGGACCGGATAATCTTCCCATACTTTCTCTCCATCCAAGAATCTCCGCAGCCTCGCCACCTGTGAACTCAAATACATAATGATAATCTGCATCTTGACGTCAAGCTTGAGTCTGAGAAGCTCCTCACAAGTTTGGAGTGCTCGAGAACGAGTCGTGACGAACATGTTTCCTTGAAAGCCCAGATCTTTGAGATTATCTATCAGCTCACTGAACTCAGAGCACCACCCGAGGACACCTAACTATGTTGTAATCTGTTTATGAGATAGACTTGGAATAAAGCAGCAGGGCTTACTTGTCCATACTGTCGGTAGCGCGCGTACAGCTCGTTGGGCGCTACACTTAGAGCATACTCAAATGATTCGTTCTGTTCTATGACTGCAGGATCGGGAGCATAAGGTTGTTCAGGTTGAGACGGCTGGACATGCTGCAATGACCCCAAATGCCGGTTAGCCTTATTTCCAATCAGACGAAGTCTAAGGACGCACAGGTTGGGATCGTTGTGGAGGAGGCTCAGAGAACCACTGCACGCCGCCATAGTCAAATTCACCACCATGGTCGACAACGTCTGTACGTTTGCCGGAGTATTCCATAACGGGAGGATCATGTTCCATGGAATGATCGATTGGTGAGTGGCTCATAGGTGGGTGATTCATGGAAGGATGATTGAAATTCATAGCACTAATGGGTATTGATATCTTTGTAGGCTGATAGGTCTGTGATACAGGGACGATAGTGTACTGGCTGCTTGTCTGGGAAGGATAGTGCGATAGTTTGTGTTGCGGCGGGAGGGATGCGTAAGATAGTGGAGTCTAGTGGACAGTGAGTTAAAATAATCGAAAGCTTTATGGATGGGTACTAGCTTACTGTGGCAGAAGAGCTTGTATCAGAAAGCGTGAAATTGCTTCGCCTGACGTGGGTTGGCTTTTTGCTTGTAAGATCCCCGAGAATTGATTCCCGTGGGAGGAGGAAAGGTGCTCGGGTGTGCTGTTTTGCTCGGCCTTTAGGTGGCGTTGGAGGTCGGTAATGATGGATAGTGAGAGGGCGAGAAACAGCAGGACTTTGTTGAGTTGGAAGAGGAGGAGGAAGCGAAGCTAGTTGTAGCGGCGACCTTGGAGTACTAATAGCAACAGGGCCAATATGTGAGATCGGAGGATGATGGGGTTCTGGAGAGAGGAAAGTCGAATGGATTGCGAACGAGTTGCTCACTCCAAGACTTGCAGCAAATTCCGTGTAGGAACGATGTCGAGCACGAGGATATCGCGGTACGTTGCGACTCAGCCAAGACGGGGAAGGGGGCACGTAGGAAGATCGCGGAGAGCCGTTGATATATCCGTACCTGGGCTTAGGGCTAGGCGACACCGTCAATCGATTTGGATCAACAAATTCGTATGCGCAGGTAGCAAGCTTATTTTGGGCTGTCGCTGGTATATGTTTTTTCGTTCTGGAAAACCTGCTCGTAAGCCTCCTGAAGAAGCTTGTGAACTTACTTCCCGGCGGGGCGGTGGGTGCCGGCTGTGATATAGATGTTGGCTCCTTTCTCCCCGACAAGCACCGTGGTCTACTGGAGGGAGAGAAAGTGAAAGGAGCTTGCTGGGCGTCTGTGACAGCGGTAAGTACCAGAAGCTCTGCTCATTATGGATCGATGGCCCCGCACCGTAACGTGGTCCTCCACTGCTCTGATCACTGTGATGTCCAACTACCAGCGGTATATGAGGTGGTGGTCTGGGGAAACGCACGGTGAGATCCGAAATATCACTGCTGCGTTCGCGGAGGGCGGGTTGTCCTCGCCATGATGAGGATCTAGGTCGTTTGCAGTGGCGACGTCGATAATTGGAGGAGGGATCAGCATCATCCGGGGTGTCTGAGCCCTCCGATCTCCCAGGGCGCCTCGGAGTCGAGCTGCGCAGCGAGCCGCGAAGGCTTTGCACAAACGTCAATCCTGAACGCGACGTGGTGATTCAGTCAAGCCCTTCCAAATGGACCTGGGAGGGAAATGGCTTGAAGATGTGTTACTTTTTATCATTCAAAGTGCTGGAATAAGCATGCGTGAAGCGGTCTGGCTCCTGCAGCGACGTCCAAATCAGAAGGCCTCATGGCGATCCAATTGCGGGGGGCACTCTCATGCTCAACAAGCAACTTCCTTTAGAATCAATAGAACAACTTTTGCTTGTTCTTAGATTAAAATCTAGTCTCACTCGCCGAAGTCCACCGGTACGCGCGACATGCCCCTCAAGTTATTTTCAGAATCCAATATATTGCCACGGCAGTATCTCTCTATCGAAGATCAAACAGATGGTAAGCACATGTCGTAGTTCATACAAGAAGTGGTTGGACAATTCGAGCAACGACTATCCAGCACCCTGAGGTCAGGTGCAATGTGGGGACGAGCTATGAGTTCATAGACGGATCACAAAGCGTGCAAACACACCCCACACCCCATCTTATTCGTCATTGCCTATCAAATTGCCGACAGAGACTTCAGGAACATCAGGCGTGCCGGAAGTAATTTTGTGGCGCCTCTTGACCTTCTCGAAGAGGGCCCGCAAGACTCGTCCAATGGGGGCACTACTGAGCAACGCCCAGAACAAAAGAAGGACAGAATTTCCATACTGCGCGTAAACAGTGCGGCGTTGCTCATTGAAAGGGTGCTGTACGCCAATAGTGCGCACCCAAGATCCTGCACCTACTTGGAATACCTCACTCATCCCTCGACCCACAACACCACTAACACCGCCCTCGCCTCCATCACACCAAAGTAAAGAGCTATCTATCTCGTGAGCTCGTTGTGAGGCTTGCTTCCACATAGTGTACCCGACAGTGACATCCCAAGTACGCCCAGGAGCAAGGATCAAACCCGGTCTCACCTCAAGACTGTTAAATAGAGAGGGGTCCGAAAAGTCGAGGCAGATGGAAGTTGTAACAATCACATCCCGTTTGTGACCCTCTAATGGATATTTATTGTAGTGGATTTCAGCTTTGAATGTGGCCGGAGGCATGAGTGAATGAGTAAAAGAGAAGGATTCCGCAACTATAACCAGTTTCAACAAACACCGAAGAAAAATAAATGTTTAAGCTTACTTGGCACTAGATGGCGTTTCTGATAGACTAGATGAGGAGTATCACTTTTGTTCGACACAATGGCAATGCCATTGCGTTTGATGCCGTGACGATTCTCTGTGCCAACCAAAGTCTCATCGAAAGAGACACCAACAAAAGCATGATGGATTTGTTCACGGATTTTATCTAGATGATGGTTCCTATCAGCCTCCGATTCAAAATGAACGGCACTTTCTGGCCAAAGAATGAAGTTAGCGGTGCTATCCAGTCTCTTCGTCTCACTTAGATAGTGGCTGAAACTAAAATTTGGAACATGGTACTCGTCAACAGTTGGCAAAGCACATCCCACAGTGAGGGGTGTAGCTATGCTTACATCTCCGAGTGGAACAGGAAGAGAATTGATGGAGAAAGAGGGTACAATCAGAAGAACAAGGAATGCAGCCAAGAGCATGATCGCATCCCTTGTCGAAAAATTGCCGCACGCGACGTTATGGTCTCCACTGGATGCTATAGTCATATTGTGATGGTCATTTCCCCCAGATCCGGTTGTAATGGGGATCAAAGGATTGAAGTCTTCCTCGTCTCGGAATTCTGATCCCATATACAGGGACATCAAGATCTCCGAAATGACCACTGCCCAGGCTGCCACCACCCAATTGAGGAACTGTGGTCCGAGTATAGGCAGTATCCAGTTATATGCACTCGTTCCTTCTACAGGGTTCCATGTTGACAACATGCCAAGGGGACTAAGGTATGCGATAGCGGCCCAGACTGTGGTCCACCATGTCGGAAACAACAATAGCCTGATTTTTTTATGCTTGGGGCTCATCCAACTGCTGACCCGAGTTTCAATGAACAGAGCCCCGATGCACAAGGCTGAAGTGATCCCCGAAAGGATTAATAAGGATAAGATTGAAAGCACGGGCTGTGATAAAGCATGGATCGATGGTGTAATTCTGAGAATCGAGCTACCAATGGTAAGTACGACCCACAAGATAATGGTGTGTCGACTCTTGTGAGGAGCTTGTGTCGGAAAAATTTTGCGAGAATATGTCAATAGAATAGAAAGTGTAAAAATGATGGGGACCAGTCCAGGAGTTGGCCCTAGAGAGAACACAGAGAGTATTCCTGAGACACCGACCGCGATGGCGTGCGGGTAGTCATCGAGAAACTTTCGTTCAAGAAAGCGCATAACAGTGGGCGTTGGCGTAGGACCAAACCTTCGGACACTGTAATATATTTTAGTCACGTGACGCGCGTCGCCTGGCCTGATCGAGAGAGAGAATTCCTGTATACCGCCTGGTCGTGGTGATCGGTGATCGTGTTGAGAGACCACGGAAGCATTTGAGGCCATTGCAAAAATAAACAATTTAACTCAGTGTAACATACCATTGATCACTTATACGATGACAGAGCTTCTATTTATCACATCAAAAATCGCAAGAAAAGATTGATGCAAATAACATTATCGACAAATCTCGAAAACGTGAACTTTCTTCAAACGTCAATGTGGCCGAGCCTGCCCTGAAGCAGCAAAAATTGAATCTACATCAATGTGAGAAACATCATGATAACCTTAAAAACAATCTCATACCTGTTTCTTTACCTATAGATCAGTCGGCGGCTCCTCAACTAGTTTTGTGAACACGCATTGGAGCGATGTACCTGTCCCCCGCGGGTAACCCCATATCCATACCCTTGACCAGGGGTATGAGTTTCTACGGCTAAGGGTAAGGGTGATGGCCTGGGGACCCGAGGGTTACCTCTGCAGTTCACTAAACATCAAGTGGCACGGCAATATCATCATTGTAGTCACCCGAATAATTGTAAGCCTGCTCTTCAATAGTCGTGTCATCGTTGGCACCATCCAAAGTCTCTGTTAGTCCTTGATAGACTCGTGCAAAAACGTTTATTTCCCATATGGCGCAGTGGGTTGAAAAAGTTGTGATCACAGAAAATGAACACTTTTTGGTGTGTTACAGCTCACGGGTATCTCCAAGCACCTAACGAATACTTTGTAGAGTGCATAATGCGTCACATTCTGTCAACACTTGGTCGAAATGGTACGTGGAAGTTTGACCGCCCTTAGAGGGTCAAAGCCTGCCTATTCAGGAATATTTGTAGCAATTCATTCACATCTTATCTTGATCACCTCTCACGTCAGGGGCCAGGTATTTAAGGCGTCGGATGAGGTCCGTCTTCCCAATCTTACTTCCTTACCTCTACAACATGGTGAGCTACTTCTTTTCCCTTCAAAATTTATTACTCACGTACTAATAGCCTGAGTGCTCGACCAAAATCTCTATCCGTCAGGGCTGCATCTGCAGTGCCAACGACCCCCTCAAGAACCAGAACGGTTGTGGTTCCAACTGCACTTGCGGAGATTCGTAGGTAACAAACACTGATGTTCCAAACTTGAACTACATTTTGTTATACAGCTGCAAGTGCAAAACCGGCGAGTGCAAGTGCTAAGCGCCATCCAGCTTCATTACTCCTTGTGTGTAGATAACATCATACCTGGTGTAGACATACAGTGAAGGTGTGAAATACATAAGCTTTGTCAATCATCAAAAACGTTCAACATGGAACATAACAAATACACGGGAACAGGATATGATGAGCACCAATAATCACGGTGCGCCTTGTATGAAAGGATGCTCAGGATGGTTCAATAACCCATCGACTATCCCATCCGAGGGGTCGATATGTGTCAGATCAGTATCATCAAGATTCAACCCATCCGGCCCAAGTCTACTAATGTCCAATTCAACACCCGTATTGACAACCCCCTTTGCCCCATCCAGACTATGCAATCTGGCATCAACTACGGGCTTGAGTGAGGCACCCAAAGCATCTATATCCATTTCTGTATTTCCATTTATACTCTCGTCAGGATCTGCAAGTGTCATTGAAAGTTGAGGTTTAGGTGAAATGAGTGATTCATCTAGTACAGGCATGCTTTCAGATGGCTGAGCAACTGTCATTGTTGTACTTTGGTTCTCGTCGAGTTCCATTTCTTCATCACCTTCAGCTACCTCTGGTTCATCTGGCAGAGGAGCAAGGGGATCATCAACACCTCCCTCATCACCACTGAAATGCTTGTTGTGTCAACATCAATAAGTTACCTCTTTCCAAGCAAAATGAGAGAGATGTCATGCCTGTATTTCATCGGTCTTGACCCATTTCCAGGTTTTGAAAGGGGAACCAGATACAGCCTTTGGAGTAACCAAGATACGTTTCCAACATGGAACAGGCTGCATGAGTTGCCTTCGTGCAGTTTCAGTTGAGGCCGTGTTTATGCCAACCCTGCGCCGTGTGGCCATCATATGATAATAGGATTATAAAGAAATACAATGTTTCGAACCTTGTATCACGTGATCCATGGCAGGGGGTAAGGAAAGATCAGCATGCCCCTACATGCTTTTCTGGAGTAGTTGACATATGGTCTCAATTCAACTCCCATTAAATTCAAGCACCTAAGATAAGGTCCAAAACTTCTCTGTGGTCCTGTGGCCACAATACAAGGTTAGCATAGAAATAGGCTTGACTGAAACCATGCAAAGATAGTTTATGTGGTCTTCCCCATATTGGAAACACATTTTGGTCACTCCAAAGACTATATCTCCTGGTTCCTCTCTCAAAACCTGAAAATGGGTCAAGTCCAGTGAAATATAGGCATGACACCTCTCTCATTTTGTTTGGAAATATTATCTGATTTGTTCAGCCCAGACAAGTGCATCCATCTCTATCAATGGACGAGTTGATTGCATCTTTTAAGGGACTTGAATGAGAAAACAGAGAAATCTGTTACACTTACTCACAGGTTGCAGGTCCAGTGGTGACAGTGTTCCAACCTTTGGTTCGTTCTAAATTGAGTTATGTTTCTGAGTTAAACTGTAAGAATGTGATTCCCACCAGTACGAGAAGTGTTGGATTAGCTACAGAAGAGCGTATCTCTCGGAGCTTTTCTTCAAGAGCGTCACATTTTCTGGAGCTCTGATCAGCACCGTGGTTGTTGAGTCCAGTTCTCTTGCGTCACTTACTCGTGCAAGGTTTTGGTTTCTTCTCTACGAAGTTCGAGCTGGTGTCGCATCATCGACTCCAGGTTTCCTCTTGCCTACATGCATGGTTAACATCTTTTTCCTAAGTGACACAGGCAAATAACCTGAACCGGGCGAAGATCATTCGCAGCTGCCATGAGATTCATCGCTAGATTAGATATCCAGTCGATATGCCTTTGCCACTCCGGAGATTCTCCCGGATTCAGGGGAGGCGGCAAAAGCAATGATGACATCAAAGTAGAATACGTGACGAGAAGTGAGCGTAATATAGATCGCAAGGCAGGCCGACGGTCTAGAACAACATGTATCAATGCAACGAATGCTCAAAGATCAAACCCATACCAATGGCTGGGTCAGAAGGATATAACTGGTTGCCACCAGCATCACCGAGGGAAAGAATGTTGTCTTTGACCTGAAGGGAACCCTCAATGGATAGAAATGACAACAAAGCACAAGCGCACAAACCACCGGTCGCCAAAGACATCATAGAATGCCTCAGGCTCATCAAGGATCCAATCGACACATGGTTTTTCTAGCTGAACGAGCTGCCAGTCAGGAACCTCCATCTGATCAGAAAGGACTTCGCGCTGATTTGCAATGGGCGCATCATCACCTGCACGTTCGCGCAGGAGGGTGAGAAGCTTGAGATTGCGTGTCGTGTATCTAGTATAGTGAGAAGGGGGCGATGGGAACGGATTCCGAAGTTCAGTTTCGTCGTCTTCCATGAAGGAGAAGAGAATATCCGAATGCGGAACTGTCGATGAGTGACGTAATAAGTCTATGGTCCTTCCGCCATAATCCCACTGATAAATGGCCATGCTCCTCTCTATCCGCAAACTATCATTCCATATCTTTTTCCATGGAATTTCACGTTGACGAACCAGTGCCATACATCCCAGATCATCTCTCTGTACCTCAATTCATATTTGATAGCTCCCTTGTATCCAGGCCGCAGAGGCTTCCTGAAACTCCTTATTTCATCGAAGAAGCAACGGGGCGACCTGTTTTTGAGGCAGAGGTGAACTATACTTCGAGAGTACGGATGACCGCTTATTGTGGGCCTATAGGTGAAACGTCGTAGTTATGCACTTGCAAAAGCACTTCAAATGAGATGGGACCTAGGTGAACTTCTTCACCCCATCATAGTGTAAATAGTCTCTGAAACACTGTCAAAGGAAAAGACGATGTCGGTGAGTTGCAGGTCATCGGTTTTCTCCTCTAGTTCTCAGCTTCAAGTGAAGTTTGTATTCTTAGTCCAAACGATGTCGGTAAGTCTACTTTGTAGTTTCGTCAAGATAATGATTGACGCTATACATTCCAGAATATGGTGTTGCTGTCTGGGCGGTCCACCTCTTTGGGGGCATTGTTACGTACGTTCGTAGTCATCAGTGCCCAAACGTGGCGAACTTAACCCTCTGCTAGTCCAGGAAATCCCAACTATACTATCGACGAGCTTGCCCATCTAATCACCCTCACCAAGTGCACACTAGTTGTCGCTCATCCATCTTGTCAGGAAACCATTCTAGCAGCTGCCCATGTAACTAGACTCCCACACTCTCGGATTGTATTCTTGAGGGAAGCGCCCTCTAAACATTTTTGGACCATTGATTCTTTGATTGTCTTCGGAGAAAGTTCACCGGATAGATTTCAAGAAAGGCAGTTTTTGGGTGGTGAAGCACGGAAAGCACTTGCATTTTTATCGCTGTCTAGCGGCACAACAGGTATGAATCCCAGTTGTCTACTCAACCCGGGTTAATTTCTCCCAACAGGCAAACCAAAAGTAGGCCTATCCGTTGGTCGGCAAACTACAATCACTTATTAGAACGCAAAGGCTGTGGCAATAACACATTTTGCTCTGATTGCCAATGTATTATTGAAGGTGGCACATTTCAAAATCAATGATCCTGCTTGGTCGGACAAACTCATGTGCCCCGGTGATGTCAGCCTGGGGGGTAGGTTATATTATTCATTGATCGTCTGAGCTTTACTGATAGATTTAGTTCTCCCATTCTTTCGTGAGTTTGTCATCTTTTTCGTCGTTATACCAGTATTCACTCTTTCTCAGACATCTTTGGTCTTGTTTTCAATGTGAGCTTTTTATTGATCTTGGTTGGACGTTTGTATGAGATCTTTCAAGCTCCACTTCCAAGTATTCTGTGGGGTATGTAGTCACCGTCGTTGAATGGTTAAGTTCTGATTCAAACCGAGCACATTAGATGTCCATTGTCGTTGTCCCTAAATTCAACTTCACCCAATTTTTACAAAGCATTGTGAAGTACCGCATCACAAGTCTTAAGTATTTCTGAGACCGTTTCAGTCGCAACGTAACCGACTAACCTTTGCTGGAGTTTGGTTCCCTCACAGATTCTTCTCCTCTGTAAGCAACGAGTGACCGAGAAGTATGATTTAAGTCACGTCAAATTTTGTATATCGGGAGCCGCTCCACTTAATGGAGAACTCTGTGCATCCTTGAGGCGAATACTTCCGAATGCTACTATCGGTCAAGGCTATGGTAAGCACTGCGCCTCTTGCATCATTATATCTGATACTCAGTCTCTGAAGGTCTCACGGAATGCGTCGGGTCAGTCTGCGTAATCCCCCCAGAATCCAAGGATGCTATCGTTGGGAGTGCTGGGAGGTTAATGCCAGGACTTAAGGCGCGGGTATTTAGGTCTGACGGTTCCCTCGCCGGAGAAGGAGAACGAGGACAGCTCTTCGTGACTGGACCTTCTATGGCATCCTATTACCTTGACAACCCAATAGCGTACGTTCATCTGACTTTTCCTGGTTGCGACTGACAGCTACCCAGGACGAAGGAGACATTTGTTGATTCCTGGGTCTGTACTGGAGACGACGTGATCATCCGGAACAATGAACTATTTGTTGTCGATCGTGTCAAGGTACATAAACTTCTACTGGGCATTTGTCAAAAAGCGAGGTCAGCATGTTTTTCAGGAAATTTTCAAAGTGAAGGGTTTTCAAGTCACTCCTGCTGAACTTGAGGGACATCTTCTGTTGCATCCTGATGTAGCCGATTCTTGTGTTGTCAGTATTCCCGATGATTACAGCGGCGAATTACCACTGGCCTATGTTGTCCTCCGGCCAGATGTGGCCACTCGGATCGAAGGCGATCCAAAAGCCACACGACAATTAAAACAGGTCATTTTCAAAGTGAGTAAAGCTGGACACATTTGCTGCCGACCCTGACATCTGCATGTAGCATGTAGCCGATTCAAAGTCTCAGTACAAGTGGTTGACTGGTGGTATTGAATTTATTGATTCCATACCAAAGAACCCATCAGGCAAGATCGTATGTGGTAGAGTGCATGAGTTGTAATATTTTTGCTGATTATTTGTACTCCTAGCTTCGGCGGGTTTTAAGGGAAAAAGCTCGGTCTGTGTCAAGACCAGCCAGCCCAATGGCAAGGCTGTAGACATCAAACATAATTTGACCATGCGGATATTGAAATACGATCGAGGGGAGTGTAACAAATTCTCTTCGTGTATACCACGTGGTCCCCATTACATATAGTCTGTGTACGCGTAGTTAGTTTCTTAGCTTGGTCATACATATATTTCAGCAACTTGAACACCGGGGCTGAGATCGTAACAGGGAGGGTACAAACGAATAGCGAATACGAACCAATTATTTACCTACGTAGAACAATAAGAATGTGAAACAAAGGAATAACATGCATCGCGCAGGCTCGCATGAGATCCAAGTTCCAACACCAGACACTAGACACACACCTCCCTACTTCTGTAATGTGTAGAGCTACCCATTGAGCTATATTTGCACATGTTTGACACTTATGATTTTGTGGTACCGGTACAGAGCCCCCAGCCATTGCATTCATCTCCTACTTCTATCACCAACTTTCTATCACAGAGGATGGTGCGACGGTTTGCAAATCAAGTTCATCAACAAGTGTCGCGCCTCATGCGTGCGAACTTGATTCAAAACGAGCCTGTTTGGTTTCGAGCTGTCCTTCAGTACCCTCCTGTTCCCCTTCCAGCAAAAGCTCCTCCTTCTCGGACAGAATACGATAACCGGATTCCCAAGCCCTCTTATGAACCAGGGCAGAGGACAAATCTGAAAAGAACAAGGAACAAACCACTGCCCATACAGTATATCGAAGATGACCTACGAAGACAGTTCTTTCGTGACCATCCTTTTGAAGCATTTCGCCCGAGAACATTAGTCGAAGGAGTGGCAATTGAACCACTACATTCTGTCTCAGGAAAAGCATGGACAAGGTTACGCCAGAGAGGGAGGAATCCCACACCCGAGGAGTGCGTCCCTTTTTCATGTCTCGTGCTGTGATCTAATTTCTTTCAGTGCAATCCGATTTGCGATGAGCTTACACGAATGTCACGGCCTTTCTCTGTCAGACGCATACTGTCGTGCAGTTGCCCAATTTCGTGCACTTCGTTCCGAACACCACATCGCTACGGCGTATGCTGTATATGAAGCAGAAGCTTTTGGCTCGAATTTCGGACCCTCAGAAATTGAGAAAGCGTTTGAGCGAGAGAAGGAGGTGTTAGAAACGTGGAAGCAAGAGGAACAAGTGGATGACAGTGCTCGAATGGCGACGAAGAGGTGGAGGGCAATCATCGCGAGAGATCCTGGAGAAGGGAACTGGACCAAGGGCGAGGAGTATGTACGGTTGTGGAAGGCGAACATCAAACCAGAGTGTGCACCACAACTAACTGAACCTATGACTGAGGCTTTGGCAAATACTGTTTCGCCCAGTTCCACCTTGGCATCTTCAAAAATGCATGTTACCTCATCTACACGTACTGATTAATTAATGGATCTTCCTCGATCACGATTTTTCTTATAGGAGATGCGCGAATCAGGTGTACATGTGAGGTCAAAAATGTACAAAATTTTAAGAGCTTGCTGTCGCCTTCACTCTTGCTTGGGCCGCTTGGGCTGCATTCATACCCATCCATGTCTTCTCAACCAAGCCCAACAACTTCTGCATGTCTGAACTCCAGTCATTCATTACTTCTTCGGCGCTTCGTTTGCTTCGGAAGTTCACGATACCGGCAGGCCGGTCAATACGAGCCCATATAGTTCGGGATACGACAAGACGAGACAGAATTTCTTCCGTCTGTTTCAGAGAAAGATCTAGCAATGATTTCAATCGTTCAAGTTTAATGCGGGTGTAGTATTCAGCAATGACACGGATATTCTAAGCATAATGAATAATGAGTGACTGTTTTTTCAGCATCAGTTTCGAGCACTGACATGTTCAATCACACGATCATGCAAATCTTCCCATTGCTGTTCTACTTTGAAAACATGGGTCTTGCGCAGGAAGTCACCATAGATGCTCTGTATACCAGGCCATCTCATCAGCTCTTTTGTAACGAAGCACTTAACAAGATTACTTTAGACAGTTCAATGAAAAGCTGATCTGAAGGAATTGTAGAACGAACATACTAATGCAGCTCCAACCGGACGAGAGCAGGATCAATGTAGAGGTGGTGAAGCATGTCAGATTGTTCATTATTATATGGTGCAAGGACAATGTAATAAACGATGTGTTCCAATGCCTTGAAGATCATTTAGCCATGGATAGAGTAGAAGAAATCATGCTTACAGTCTTTCCCTTGCCATTAACATCTTCCTTGATAGACGGTGTCTCCCATACTTTATAATAGTATTTTGCAACATCGAGGTACGCACTATGATGTAGAGCGTGCTGTATCATGAGATCATAGTACTTTAGTTTAAGGTCCTAATTCTAGCGTTAAGATCGAGAATTTGGTAGATCAGTGTATATGCGTACTTCATTTTCTTTTTCTGTCAAGAATTGCTCATTGACTTTCCGGCCACCAGCACGAGCCTTAACCCATTCAGCCTCACCACCACCAAGGGTATCTTTCCCGTCTTTACCCTTGCCCTCCTCGGCATCTTTGGTTCTTGCAACGGCGATAAGGAAACGCATCTGTTCTAGGATGAACTCCGTTTTTTCTCGACGTTCCATGGATGAATAAGTTTCAACTTGTAGGTCATTCAAAAGATCAGATGCAGTTTGTAGCGATTCTCTAACTTGTTGTGGCACCGTAGCCCCTTTGGAGACGCTCTCATGGTGGTGCGAAAGGAGGAGGGTCACACGGGCTCGGGGAGTTTCAAGGAAAATCTGAAGGCAGATTTTATAGTAAGTGATCCACTCAAGAAAGTGATAAAGATTGACCTTGCCCTCGGTCACACTCCTGAGAGTCTCTACAAGCTCCAACCACTTCTCTAGACCATCTCTAGATTTGATCTCGGGTAGCCATTCAATTGTTTGCTCGACAAATGCCTGGATCACAGCTTTTAGTTGACCGTGTTTCTTGCTCAGTAGATGAATATTCGAGTTTAAGCGCGGATAATCTCGAGCGTCGTATGCATGTTGTCCAATCGCCTTTGCCAAGCGGGTCGTGGAGGCGGAGTCGGCCGCCTGAGTTGAGACTTAGCAAAAAGTATATCTTGGAACGAGTCAGGTCACGAACATTCCTAGTTTGTTTCTCTAGGGCAAATAGTTTATCAAGAGCCTCCTGGAGCTTCCCCCTCTAGTGCAATAAAGAGAATAAATTAGCTAAATACATGCTGAGCCATACAATCGCACCTTAACAAGATTATCTGCTTCTGGAAGTAGCTCATTCACTTCTGAGGTGAAGTCCTGTTCTTGCTTCTTGTCGCTCATATGTGTAGGGCTCTCTGAATATTGATCCCAATGACGCGTCGTGGTGTTGTTGATATATATTTGGCTGAAGTATTGTCACTAATTGCACGTCCCCGAGAGTAAAAGGATGGATTGCATGGACAGGAGGGCATGAAGCATAAAAGACATATGACGGCATACAAGGCATAACTAGGTGAGCAGTAATATACATTTGCGAAATATTTTTTGAAATATTTAGTGCAAGACGTGGACAGTTTCCATTGAGATATCGTTCTCCATCGAAAAATCAGCCTCAGCTTGGGCTTTTTTGCGTCTGAAATTTCCGAGAAGTGCGATGACGCGCGAAGGGAAGGAGATGGGGTGGAAAATGAAGATGCGATAAACACCCGAGAAAATTGCGTAGACGGGCTGAACAAAAGACTTGTTCTGCCACCCCACATTTCGTCGTTCTGGCTTTAATCCCTCTGAAATCTCCACTGGTTGTAATACGGTCGGGTCAGTGGCTACCGAAACGGAGATGGCGGTTGGATGAGCATCAATGGAAACATCAGTGTATGTGACCGTTTCTCCGATCCCAACGTCCTCCACTTCTGGAGTTGCATCGATACAGATTGAATGCTTCTCGACGGTTGCATTGACGCAACGGCTGACACATGAAGGTGTAGCCTGGATAACTGCATTCATGGTCTGAGGTCGTACCTGGATACCCATGCTCAGCTTCTCAACAGTGGCCTCAATGGACTTGTCAACCATTATTCGCTCAACTAGAGGAGGGAGCTCGATCACAAAAGAGCGATCAATGTGTCGCATAGACTGCAAATGTGGTAGCATCTCAGAGACTTGCTGCCAGTTTCTGTCGTGAGTCTCGTCATATTGTGGCCTGTTCTTATCCTGAAACCACCTGATAGATTCCAAGTTGGGCGCAAGGTGGCTGAGAAGAATCGAGACCTGTAAGGGGTCCTTGATCCATGAATTGCTTAAATGGATTTGTCGAAGCGAGGGTGACGACAACGCACGATTCTGAAGGACGGAAATGTGACCTGGCTGAGCATCAACATTGACATGAAGAGTCTGCAAGTTCCTGCAGCCTTGCGTCAACCATCCAATAGACTCGAGGCTGATCTGAGGCTCGCTTCCCTGAAAGCGAGCCAAGGGACAGAGTCGTAATACCTCTAGGTTCGGACACGCATACCCGATGCATTCGAGATCGGCAGGTATAAAGATACAAGATTCGGGGAGGTCGATCTCAAGGCAGAGGAGGAGTGGGAGATAGGTGAGATCTTGGAGAGGAAGTGGCATGTTCGAATCGCCCTTGGGGATAGACTTGGAAGTTGCAGTGATATGAAGCGATCGGAGAGATTGACCGAACTTTTCACATACTAGATGGCAGAAATTATTCCAATCTACTCTTTCTGGGGGGTCCTCTATGATTAGATGAAGGTACTGGAGTTTGGAAGAGAGCTGGTCGAGGAAAACATTGATATTAGCAACCCCTCCAGTGAGTTGAAGTTTCTTCAATTGTTTGTAAGGCTCAGCCTGATAACCGCCAGATTCATCGTCATCCGTCATGCGAATGATCGAACTCTTGAATTTGGAATAATTGAACTCCTTATTGGAGAAGACACCACTGTCATGGCTGTTGATGGAGCTGGGAGTGTCATATCCCGATTCCCTGGCCTTCTCGAAAAAGCCTTCGACCGCGATGGATGACCTGCCGGTCAAGTTGAGCTGTAAAGTTCTGAGCTTCGGGAGTTTCGCAGTCCATTGGCCCACATCAGGGCTCAGAGCCCTTGGTGCTACTAATTCAACTTTTTCAAGCCCCTTCTGGTTGCGCAGGAGGTCAGTGAAGTTGTCAGGAAGGGATGTGGGGGATGTAAAGGAGAAGCCTGTAAGCTTTGTACGAGTAGAAAGGTCTGCGAGGAAATTCTCGATTTGTCGGAGTTGTGAATCAACCTGCAACTTGACAACTTTCAAGGTGGGGTTGAGGAACATGGATGCACGCTCCAGTCCAGATGCCGTCTGAACTTTCCATGTCAACTCTTCAAGATTCGGGAGAATATACACACACGGTCGATCTTCAAGTAGAGGGAATACCGCAGCCAAATTATTGGTGGCCTCGTTGTATGTGATACGCCGAACTTTGTCACAGTACCTGATAACGTCAACCCAATCTTCACCCTCTGGTGCTTTGATCTAATGGTGCATCATCAAATTACTGCACGCCGGATAAGCGAGGGTTTGACTTACTAGACCGAAGCCCGGCTTGCGGGCTTTCTTCATAATATCATTTGGAAAAAGCCCTATAATAGGGACGAGGGAATCCAGCTCTCGCCAAAGAACGTCTAGTGCTGGATTACAAAACACTTTACAAGTCCTTGCAAATCTTGAAAGCGAACGCTTCCCATTCGAAGACTCCATGATTGTTTCCAGAAGCTTTCTCATTGCCTCTCTGTCGCGGAAGAGCTGGAGGATGGGTGTCTTCACGATGGGCCTGGAAGGAGCCTTTACATTAGTTTGGTGGTGATGTCCACGACTCCTGCTGTTGCGACTGGCTTTCTTTGCCATTGAAAAAAATAATCGAACAATGAAGAAAAAGAAAACAAAAAGCCTTTAGAGTCGAATGCAGTAGCAAGAAAAAAAATCGGAGTAGTAGTAGCAGGTATGGAACTGGTCCACTGTGTGAGGAAAACGGAACTATATCGACCGAGGCTTATAGAGCTGCAATAATGAAGTGTGTGGTGTACACGCTGTTGTCGCCCATTTCCGAATAGTTTCAGGTTTATACACATGTCTGCTAAGAATAATGGATACTTGCTGTAAGGATGAGCTTGGAAGATCAATTGGACCGAGCATGCACTTGGAGCGAGGCTGGTAGAGCTGAAATGAATGGGCATGGGCTAGGCAAGCCATAGCTAGCTCAAAAGCTACAATCAAACTGTTTGTTGTGTGTTCAGCTGTGTAAGTCGGAAAATCATACATTGATCACCGTTGTGCTTGGACGTTGTGAAGAAAGCAACATGATAAACATAGAACCTCCATGATACATTTTTCGATTATCCCAATTCCTCTAGGTGATAATGGGTCTCTGATAACTCACCAACCTCCCAAGGGACAGGATCCCCTTCCCATTCATCTGATTCATCGACCCCTCCTTCGTCTCCGGCGAATTCATCCCTTTCGTCTTCTCCTACACCCCAGATTTCACCCCCTTTCTTCGGGTCATAGTGGAGCACTCTTCTACCGGACAGTAGACACTTCACAATTTTTTCCTCTTCATATTCAGTCTGCTTCGATTTTAGAGATTCCAACACTAAATTACGGTGCAATCTGCTGGGCAGTCCCAACTCCTCATCATCGACACTGACATTTGCATCTGTACTTTCATCTTCATCCACAATGGCATAGATATCACCATTGTCACCCTGCTTCACAGGCGACGCTGAACCCTGACTGCGAGGCTGAACGTAGGTTAATATCGGATCTTTGATCTCGAGACCATTCTCTTCTTCCGCTAACACAGTACGTATACCACGTGAATGGTGAACAATTTTTACAGTATGACGCATGCTGAAGTCGTCGGAACCTCCGCTATCGTTTTCCGTATCTTCCACCGTGTCATGATCTTGAAGTCTGGGTTTCTTATGATTCTTACTCTTGGAAGGTTGGATAGTACGTGCGCCACTGGATTTGGACTTCCCTGGCAGACGCGAGGTGTTTGGGTTGGGTGATGGTGGAAGCAATCGTGTAGTGGAGGTAGGCAATTTTACAAAGGGCGGCGATTTCTTGGCATCATCGGTAACCATGCCATTCCTATGATCGATACTCGAAAGCATGGATTCGTCGGATGCCCGAGTTAGCTCAAGCGACCGCTTTCTGACGTTGTTGTTAGTAAGGGGTAATGTTGACTGGATTAGTTTAGATCTTGACTTCGTCAATGCCGAGACGTGTGATTTCACAGAGGGACCGGATTTGAAAGAAGGCTTCTTGATAGATCTCGAATCGTCATTGAATATATCCACATCCATTTCAGGAAGCTTGGTCCTTGGTAGCTTAGCATCTACACGTGCTTTTACAGCAAGAGCACTGCTGCCGAAAAGCTCAGATGTAGAAGTTGATTTAATGGTCTCCTGAAAGAGGGTAGTGAATGCCTTGCCATTCGCTGCAGGCTTCATGGGACTGTCGTCAACGAACGATGAATCGCCACCATCAGGATCGTTGTCCTCCTTTCCGTCACTTTCATTGCTATCAGTGTCATACACAAGGGCTTTTAATTGTAATTTCGGAAGCGGTGGGATAGCTGATGATAACACACGACTGCGTTTCTCCTTGTTGGGTGAGGGAGACACCGGCTCTCCCCTGAGACGTTTCCGCGCACGAGAAATAGCAGAAGGTAATTTGTGTGATAAGCAAGAAGAGATCGATGCTTGACCGAGACCAGGAGGTGGCTGCGTTTCTAAAGTCCTTTTGGATTTTTGAGGGCTTGCAAATGTATGTGATGTGAACTTAGAGGAGGTGGATGGGATTGATTCCCTCTGCTTTCCTTTATCCTTCTTTTGTGGAGAGAATGGGTTATAACTCGCAAGGGGTGCAGTTGTCTCAACAAAACGGGAAGCAGAAAGCAGGAGCTTGGAGGTCTGATTAGAAGTCAGATCAGAGGTCGAAGACGTCTGCCTCGGAGGTGTGATAGGTAGACCTTTGGGTTGTAAAGTTGTATTAGAAGGAATGGTGGCAGATTTAGAAAGTTTCTTGTAAAGTTTATATTTCTGAGCTGGAATTATGAAATTGGTACAACACGAGATAAATGAGTTTGGAGCGACGCACCAACGGTGGGCTGCTTTTTGATATCATCAATTGTCGGATTCCTGCCGTTCGCATCTCTAAAGCTTCTTTCCCATGTTTTGATTTCGGCGCGGACACTCGCTAGTTCGGAGGACATACTTCTCAATGGATGGAATTCAACTGGCCTAGGTTGCGGCACATGACAAAGATGATGAATCACGTGTCAGGTGTCGCGGTGACAAGCACAAGTTGAACTTGTCAAACAAACAAGACAACGACACGCTTTTACGACTAAGAAATGACTGCAAACGGCCCAAGACCAAGTCTCATTAATCTTTTTGATCCTCTGGTTAATTCTACTGTTAACTTTGATACTCCCTCGACTCCGCTACGTCGCGATGTTGTTGCCGACAAAGAAAATGCTAACAGCAACAGCCCTTTCAACAATAACGACATGTCCATTTTTGTGGCCAAAATCTCGAATCCTTCTCCACACCTGCAACCAAGGCCATTGCGACGTCGATTAGTCGACATTGGAGATATGACCCTCGAGGATGCATCTTGTCCAGAGGCCCTTTTGGACGAGTCGATAGAGGACGAACTCAATGCATGCTTTGAGCAGACCACAGAAGATGACGAGAATGCAACACTGACATTTAGGGATATGGTCAAGGCCGCAACACCTCTCAAGAAGCACAACACCGCCCAAGAATCAGAGGCACACATCCCTTCCCACACGACCAGGACACCGTTGGCCAACCTGATTCTCGCACAAGCTACATCCACACCAATTTTAGAGTCGAACGATAAATCACAGGAGGAACATTCGATAAAGTTTATCACAGAAGGCAATGCTCCGGAGCGCGTTTGCTTCAGTGCACTTGAGCCACAGGAGACCGCGAAGCCTGTGTTGACGGTGAGGCCTTCAAATGCTCCAGAGGATATTCCTCTACCATCTTCTCCCGCTATAAGCATTCCAGAATTCTTTCCCACTGTTGACATGGTGACTGAACAAGTTGATTCTGTGAGTGCTGAGGAGCCTCTAAACTGCGCAAACACCGGCAGGACCATCCACGCCATGCCACATGGTTCGAACAATATCGCTAACAATGCATGGAAGAATGACAACGGAATTCAAATCGCCAGCACTGAAGAGCATATCCGTTCCGAAACCGATGCCTACTTGGAACCTAACTCGTCTGAATCTTCTAACACTTCTTCCACGGACACATCTATCCCCTCGAATTCCTCTCCTCCATCTTCACCCATGTCTCCATCCTTTAAGCCTGAATCCAAATTAGAAGCCGCCAAGGCGGTTTCCCCCATGTCTCTGGTTACATTACGGCCTAGGCCTCCAACAGCAACCGATGGTCGTATTTCTGTTGACCTCGACACATCACTCCGTATACACATGCATTCTGGGGAGATGTTTGATCTATTGAGCGACAAAGTGTCATTTCTGACTGTTCAGAGTGGGTTAGATTCATTTCTGACTACAACGGAAGATGATCCAAGCTTTGATCTGGAAGCGGAGAAGATCAATATGGAAAAGGTATTATTGAAGAGGGATTCTGGCTCTCAGGAAGAGAAACTGGGAGCAGTTTCCCCGACCAAAACTTGTGTGTATTTATCCGGAAAACGGTTCGCAACTGACGAATAACGACAGGTGTCACTGAGCCACCTAATCAGGCCTCTCAAGCTGATGGTACCTCTAGTTATTTCCCAGGTCCTGAATGTGTCCAAATGCCCAATATCCCATCTACACCACCTCATTCCGCAAGTGATGGTGGTCGGATAGCTGGTATGCATTTAATATCCAACGATTCACTCTGTTGATTCTCTTGCCCAAGGTACCACCCATCGAAACACCCAAAAACGTTTGAGTATTCCAGTTGCGATCTCTTCCCCTCGTTTAGGTGATGTTTCGCCGACGAACAAGGGTAGGTGGCCCAATCATCAATGCTTCGCTGAATAGACAACTCACTGTTCTTACAGCCAGGTCGATGTCGATATCCGTTTCACCTGTACAAAATGCGCCAATGGGCGCCTCTAAATGCTCGCCTGTTGCCTCTTCGGGTTCTGTGGTACCCCCTACAGTACTTCCAGGTCAGAAAAAATCTACCCATTTTGTTACACCAAAGAACAAAGATGGAACTACGCCAGAAATGCCAGCAATTGTCCCTGCTCCCAAGATCATTAAAAGAACAAGACTCAATGGACATGAGAGGAACGACTCCACTAGAACAGAATACAAGAGGAGCCTGGATCTGGCTGCCGGTTCCAAAGAGCTGGGACCAGTTATCTCGGGGCCATTCAGAGCCAAGAAACCAGCTCAGATCCCGGGGACACCAGAAAGGGCCGTAGTTAATCCATTACCTCCTGCTCCCCGGCAGGCGGCAAGACCAAGGTCTATTGCTCCCCCTCGCCCATCTCTACCAAATGGATCGGGTCCTCGGCGCGTGCCTGCCTCTGAAGGGACACATTTCAAGCCTGCTACTGCCCTGAAATCTACAACAATGCCTCCTGCTTCCGGAGGCCCGAGGAGGGTCCTGGCGCCCTCTGGTCCAAACTTGACAACCTCACAGCCTCGCCCATCCGTCGGGACTGCTAGCATGAAAGCACCTGTGCTGACTGGCACAGTAACCTCCGCTGCAGCTTCGTCCCTACCCAAACCTGCTTCCCGCCCTTCTTTAACTTCGCGTTTACCCGCACCAAGGACTTTGAAGGCAGGAAGTTTGCGACGACCGACCTGAATACATATCGGCATTTACTGAGATAATTTGACTCATTTTCGTATTATCTCGTGGATCCTAATCCTTTAGTACGCACGCATATTAGAAATCTCATGGCGATAAAATTGTCTTAAGTACATAATAAATGTCATACTTACGAACCTTACCTTCGGCGCCGTCGGCGACTATTCGAGAGACGTTTGAGGCTCCTCACGGGACGTGGGTAGCATTCAGTAACTAGCACATAAAATTGTATAATTACAATCGTCAGAGTCAAGGGTGCTCTGTGTTGACAAGGATATCCTCTTCTCAAAGGGACGGCTGTTGGCACATTCGACCCTTGCTTAAATTTTCAGTTGATTTGCTTTCTTCCGTTCTTATGCACTCTGACTAGCATGCCTCAGCAGAAAATATCTTGGACTTACACGACACAGTACCATCTTGAGGGTGAGAAGGGGTTATTTTTCCCCATCAGTAGTCGATCAAGCGTGACGGCTACTGCTACTGACTATCCGTGGACGATTGACAGTGATGACACGACCCAACCGACAACATTGCTTCGGCGCCGTACCAGTCGGGCCCCTCGGTACATGGATGACTCTTCACGCACAAAGCATGACAAGACACCTGATATATTGTCGAACCGAAAGTGCTATGGCGACCTAGCATTCTCTCCAGATCCCCTCGCAAACCCACTCTTCATCTCCAGCCTCACCCCCACCTGGTGCTCATCCCCAGGCCCTGGTCATCCTACTCTCCAGAAGCAGCGGCAGGTTGTAGGCGGAGAAGAAATTTATCCACCACAGCCGCCGAATACACCAGAGCCCAAAGCGGCAGCAGCTGATAATAGAAGCCAGTCACACCGGCCTGCGACAACTGACAACAACGATACGCCTCCTTCCGCAGATTCAACTCTCCTTGTGCCTGCTGTTCAGCTCCCTCACGTGCAGAGGATGCCACATCGTGCCTCCCCACCACCCTCTCTACCGCAATGCCTGCAGCAAACTCCTTCGCCCAAACCAGATCCTAAGAAACGACAGGGCTTTTTTTCCCGTCTATTAGGATCTCTCTCTGGCACAGAATCTTCTCAAAGTGGTGTAAGTTCGCTGCGGATACCTTCCAAGCCCCAGTGTTCTGACTTTCTATCGCACACTCAGCGTCCTCGGACTATACCTGCTCTGCAGCCCGTCCCTGCCCCTCGTCATCACCCGCAATCGTTGCATCGTCCGGAAAGACCGCTTATGCCTCAGCACACCAGTATCGCTAGAACTCATGCCGAGATGAGCAACCCCCCGATTGTACCTGCTGCCATTGCCGCTGCTGCTGCCGAGCGTGCGGCTGAGGATCGACGGCTTCGGCAGGACCTAGACAGGATTGACGAGCTTGATGAGACTAATCCCTTTGGACAGGCCATCCACCATGGCGGCCCTTACGAGGCAGTTTCAAGGATTGTGCAAAAGGATACGACTTCAGGTTTTGATAAGCGACCTCTCCGGAACGAGGTGTGTCAATTCACCTGTCGCTGGATCACTTACCAAGCTGTCCCTTAGGCCATCGGCACACAAAATCTTATTATGTCCGGTGATGTATGCACCTTCTACAACGTTTTGGTGCCATATGTCCAACTGTAAAACGCAGGTCTATAGATTCGTTCAATTAATGGCATTACAAACTTCCCTCAACTTGAGGCCAGGCCAGATCCTCCTCCATGGTTTTGTCCAACCGACTCAGTTAGATCTCCAGCCTTCTTTACACTCAGACTATCCTCAGCCTGATTCCGATTGGCATCACGGCCCTCAACAGCAACCTGTCATGAATCACTCTCAATATATTCAATCTGGTCTGCCAACATCTGAATCAAGACGTTTGGTAGAACGTCCAGTCTACCCACAAAAGGTTCCGTCGGTTCTGCATTCAGAAGCTTCTCTCCGCAGTCTGCCCACGATGGCGAGTGCCCCATCTTCGACAGACATACCCCTAGCGCGACCGAAGACACCATCTCTCTCTGTTGACAACCCTCACATGGACGACACTGGCTTCGCGATTGGCATGGCTATGATGAGTTTCGGTCAGAACAACTTGGACACGACTGCTGACTCCGCGACCTTTGTTGGGATAGGGGGCGAGCCAAACTCTCCTGTCCCAATCAAGATTGGGCTTCATGAACCAGCAGATCCCAATGAAGACAATCCTCCGCCTTATGCATCAGATTTTCCCACAACCTCAACATCGCAGATAGTGGGGTCCCTTCTGCTTGAACATCGGTCACAGGAACTCCCACCAGTTGACTGGAGCCACATGGAAGATAGTCTCTCAGTCATGCCTCAATTTCAGGCATTTCCAGATCAAGTACATTCCTCACAGTTCGTTCCTGACCCTGACCCTGCTCCCCCCGCTTCTTTATCACGGCACACTTACTGGCATCCGCAGCCTTCTCAAGTTATCCATCCTCGGCCATGTATGCGATCTAATCGAAGAAACGTTCAGCCATCGCCACAAAATATCGTTGCCAGTAACCCTGGTCTCAATCGATCTTCGACATACACCCCGGGCTTCTCAGGATCATCAACCAATCATCATATCCCAATTCCTGCCTCTCTGAAGCCTATCAGTGGAACTCTGCTTCCCTCAAGCTTACGTGACAAAGAGTCCGATAACAGAAGTGTCCAACAGTCTGTCATAACAAATTCTAATGTTTCAAGTCGATCACTGGCAGGAAATCCACGGAAAAACCATTATCTTCCGAAACACCTCGTTATGCCTGCGCCTCTTCAGCCGATGATACAAAACCAGGCAACCATGCAACAGGTTCGCTTTGATCCGCAGGTGAACGTCATATCTCCTCTTGCTCAAGCTCCTTCACCATTTCATGCTAAAGCTTCAACCTCCAATCTCCAGCTACATCAAGCCCAAGAAGCACAATCTAATGGCAAGCTTCGTAAACGGTCGAGCTTGTTTGGTAGGATAAAGGAGCCTCCACAACCTCCCGTCACCACAGTGTCTTTTTCAGCGAATATCGTGCCGACTGATAGACATGCTCGCGGTGTTGAGAAAGTGCATAAAAAAGTTCTCAATAAGAAGAAATAATTTTATATGGCTGTCGCATTCTGATCCGCTTTTACATATTGTGTTTGCAGTGGGTTGACAATGATCTCAATGTATTTTTTGCCCTGGTTGCTCTTTTTTATTTCCAGATGCCTCTGCCGGACATTAACTTTGCCTTTCTTTTTCGCTACAACCTTTTTACAAATCACATCGATTATCGATCATCCATGCTCTTCTTTTTTTTCCCTCTCTCTCTTTCTGATTTTTTCGGATAGTTGACCAAATTCACACCCTGCCAGAGATTGTATTTCACTGTTCGACGTCGATATTGCGCTATGAATTGTAGTTATCATATAAAGCTGTTGTATCTTAGTAAGGTCAGATTGCAGACGTCATAAATGAGATTAATTCTTTGTGTCCAATGAACTGGCACTGTCACTGATTAGCTTGTGTTCAAAACATCCTGATTTTTGAACATCCGACACTGGAGTACACTTTAAGGTCGTTGTTTTCTTGACCTATAATTACACCGAGAACAGAATAGAAAGTGGATTTGGATCTTCCGAATGATGACAGATGGAAGGTCTGTCAGGTCTGAAAATATTCGAGACCTCTAATAGTGGGGGGTTCGCTTGATACTGAATATCCCTTGCCGGTCGGTATTTGCCCTGGTCTCTGTCTTCTCAAGATTTGATAAGATTCAGAAGTCAAATGGAGGTCAATGACTAAGTCTTGAAAATCAATTGTTTCATGTCATGTCTCCTAACGGTCTAGTGATAGTAGATGTCAGAAGGACTACCCCTGCCCCTGTAGAGCCGAATGACTTTACCGGCTATTAATTTGTCAGATATAATCCAATCCTTGAGTCATCTTCCGGAAAGAAATCTCCTGCTGCTACAATATGTTCTCCCATGAAAGAAGACGTTATTCAATCAACTAAAAAGTTCAAACGGTCTTCCTTCTAATGTGAGAACCCGGTCAAAAGACGTTGATATCTCTTTATAACTCGTGTCGTTGGGACAATAGTCTATTTTTAAAATCAGGTCCTGGATAGCAACTTGGTTCACGCGGGTGATTTGATGCATGTATTCCCCCGCGTCACCTTTTGTTCTTCAAAGCGAGTGTCATGAATCCCTTCTAGCTCGGATGCGGGAACATTGATGTCAGAAGCACACCTGATGTTGGCCAGACTTGTCGAAGTAACTATATTCTGTTGAAATACGAACGGGGTAGGATACAAACGGATCACATGCATCGCGCAGGCTCGCATGAGATCCAAATTCCAACATATTCTTCGTCTCGTCATCATTCCATTTCTGTTCTATGCTCCCCTTACACTCCTTGCTTACATGCCTACTTCCGTCATCTATTACCATCACTTAGCAACATGCACGACTACTCCAAGTTTCCTCATTACTCAGTAAATATGGACACATTGCTTACTGTATTTAAACTACTTGGGTGTAAACCTGAGACCCAGCCTTTATGTCTGGATCTCAGTCTGGCAATTATTCAGTATATGAGGACGTGCCTGTGCATTCCTGCTGATAAGACTGTGAATTGACAAAAAGTTCTAGTGTGGTTTTCTCAGGTAACCCTTCGGAATTTGTAACTAAAAAGGAACCAGAGAGCCATTCACAGGGATTTTCTTGAGAAGAGTGATATATGAGAAACTTGACAAGAATCGGTGGATGGTGAGAAATGAAAAAGCACTATTATTAGCAGCGGTAAGGATCATTTTTGGTGGATCATACAATAATAGATCAATGTCTCTTGTTTCCAACTCCTGCTAATCAATATTGTTTTTAGTGGACAGGATCACTGGTAATTTCTCACTGTTGAGTTTTCATATTGAAAGTTCAGATATACACTATATGAACAGTTCTTGAGGATCACATAACCTATTTTGAGTTCCTCAGGAAAACAGGTAGCAGCCCTATCTTCTGAAGCCGGAACTGGATTTCACCAACAACGTATAAGCAATTTACTGGTGATCTGGGGTGTCTGAAAAGTAATGTTACCCTCTGGAATCCATAAGATTATTGGCTACTACTTTGATTTTCTTCCTCTTTCGGACTGACGTCTTCTTCTCGCTCAAAGGGGTCTTCGATTCCCTCGTCTTCATCAAAATCCGAGCTACTTCTGCGACTAGATGTCCTTGAGCGCGAGTTCTCCATGCCCTGAGTTTGTAACTTTGGTGATCTGCTCTGCAGCCGGAAAATCCTTTTCATCAAATACTGCTATTAATTATATACGCAGTTTCCGAGGTCTACTAGATCTCTGCCTTGTTATCGGAGGATAGAGATGCTCGTTACTGGAGTTTCTGGAGGTGGGAATATTTTTCAATAGTATATATTATATACCCGATCTCGTATGACTGGTATAGCTTTCTGTCTGTTTTTTTTTCAGAGTAATTGTTTTCAATACTTGCTCAACGCTCATAGTACCACAAAAAGTGTATGAATTTTTAAATAATGTGGAGGGGTGAGTGTCTCAATCCGAACAACTGCGTACTCAAGAACAGAGTAGCTAAACGCAGAAATTCGAGCTGAGAATTCGAATCAACCGCTGACAGACACTGAAATATGGTAAACGTACATCTCATTCACATAACTGTCGTTCGATCAGTCATATAACACTTGAAATGTCGTTTTAATATCCAGATTTGCATATCTTCCAGGAGACGAGGGGGTGGGTATCGGCAGATTACTGTCTGTATGAACTTCTCGATTTCCTCATCACCACTCTTTGCGACTGCCTCCAGGCATTGGCCATCATTACAACCGAACGCAAGAAACGAATCAAGGAGAAATGCCATACGGCATCCTTCCAGGAAATGTTTCACTTCTCCTGTCTGGGGTCGGTCCAAAGGAGGACTTGGTGAGACCTCTGTGAGGTCCACGTACCCCACGTTCAACTGAAAGAAAAGACGTTATCGACAGTGGTAACTCATTAGGTAGGATTCATACCGGAGCACTTGGGCGACAGATTTCCTTACGAGAGACCTGTAAAGCTTTTCTTTTATCCATGAAATAATTTCTGGCGTATGATAGTGCGGCCTCCATCCGCCTTCTTCTTTCTCCAAGACTGAGGTCAGGACAGTCGAAAATCTCTGGAAAGCAGCCACTCAACTGTACCATGAAATCAATCATTAGTAAATGCAGATGAATGTAAAATAACACTTGCCATTCTTCTACATGGGTCAAGACTCTGTTCCTGGATTGTGACCCCCGGGTCAAGTTTTTCGTTTATTATATCCTGGATCAAATGCTAGATTGATTCATCAGCCTTATCCATTAGGTACTGAGAATTAGTTATACTTTGAGCTTCCTCACAACCCCAGGTTTGCCATTCAATTTTAGTTGATCCACCAGGCTGCCGTATGTCAAGACACGCTGAGTATCAGCTTTCAATATGATATAGCACCAAAGGAGATAATGACCCACCCTATCGCCATGGAATTTTCGGTTTGTCATTTGGTCAGCAAAATCCCTTTCACAGGATGCTGCTTTTTATACTAAAGGTCTGTCGATCACGCCCCTCGGCGCGTACGCGTACTTGCGCAATCAACACATCAAATCCAGGATTGCAGAACATTGATATGAAGGTATGGTGTACCCGTGTGTACCCGTATTTGTGTTGTTTACCCGTCCCTTTACATAAGGATGACCCGTTTTATAAGACATGACTGCGGGAGTAGGTACGGGTGTAGGTGGCAATCGAACTACCCGAGGGCCCTACGAGGTGGTGTCCTTCAAGGAAGGTTTCCTGTTTGATTGGTGGCTTTCCTTCAGCTGTCATGGTGACACGTGGATGACATATGCTTTGAGAATCGGGGGACCCCAGGTGCTGACCGGATAATCTTTGATAACAACGGCAGTACATATTTTCCAGGCTTGGCACCTCATTTTTACGCCCAAATTAAGAGCCCACTAGGGCAGGGTATGACCAAGAGTAAGGGGTGGTGTGGGGCAAGGGCAGACTGATAGTTATTGTGATATATTTTATGGTAATTAGCTACTAATATACTATCTTGAATGCAACCAATAAAGTAAATTGGTTACAGCATGACAGCTCGACGAGGGAACGAACATTCGCACCTGGGCTGGACATAGATGCAGAGTCAGTCTTTCGAATAAAATCAACAAATGTCTTCATCATTGCGATCATCATATCAATATAGGGCTGTGAGATGACTTGGCCCTGTAAGCTCTAACGTCACAGGTCTTGTAGCATAGGGAGCGCAGAGGAAGGTAGAAGATAGGTATTGGCTGGAAACACTGATGGCGAGTTGGATAGTACCACCCTTCAGATCTTCAGGAACAATTGCCAGAGGTAGGCACCCATCGGTTTCTAAACAATCAATATTACTGCCATTGGCCCTCAATGCGGTAACGAAAGGCCCAATGGGGCGCTGCTTCATGCGAGCATTGCCAGTGATAACAGTAACACCAGTACCATCCTCAGGCAAAGTCTGGACACGAGTGCAAACAGTGGCAAGGAAGCGAGCAGCAATTCCGGCATTGCCAAAATAAAGCTCTTTATCCTTAGGAGGTACGACGAGGGAAACCTTCGCCACCTTCAACAACCAGAGTATCACTATTGTCTTCGCATGAGGATTTAGCGCCCTTGACAATCAGCTTGATACTCACTTTAAGCTCATTGAGAGCAGACATCATGACATCGGAATGCAATAGGTTTTTCAATTTCCCGAGGCGGCAGGCATCAAAGTATGGTTAGAAATGCTCTTGGAGCCCAGTGTCGACATCATAACAGAGTTATAGGAAGAGACACCTGGGATTACTTTTGCTGCCTCAAAGAGCGTCTTCGCGATGAGCTCGTCCTTGATCACAGTCGCCTTTGCACCAATTCTCGATATTTTTGTTTGGCCCACTGTTTTCTTATCAATACACATTATATCAAGGAGATGATCTGCAGTCAAAAGGTGTGCGGCGGGGGTACAGTGGAAGGATAAGTCGTGACGGCGAGAGAGTGTAGATGAAGTGGATGGAGTGGGTGTCAAACTTCAGACGGGCAAAAGGATCGGCGTGGGGGTAAAAGATCTGTCGCATGACCTGACTTGATGATGGGAGAAGAGAGTTGGACATGGTCGAAGGCGAGATGGTGAATGGAGGAGTGCACGAAAGAACGTGGTAAGAGCGACGGGTGAGTCCCAGGCGACGCAATGTTGAAGTCCGATATGTCAAATGAGTCAGTGAGTTGAACAGCAGCAACAGTACAGTCGTGTCTAAGGTTGTAAAATGCCTTCAGAATTTACAAGACACTGATTTGAGAAAACGGCGGTTGTAAAGCTGAGAGGTAATACAGACACACGCCTTGCTCTGGGCAGAATTAGACTCCCGCATTATAAGTTGCTTCGAGACTACTGCTACTGCTGCTGCTGCCGCCGCCGAGGCACCAGCACAGTGGGAGACCGAGCATCGAGTACGATGGCGTGTAGGTTGGCATTAGATGATAATGGTGGATGTAGATGCTTCAGTGCTCTGTTTCAGAACATGAATGTACCTGTGGAATGTTTCATCAGCAGTTGCAGATTGTTGAATGGTAATTGATTTTTTTTAAGTAAAGAAAAAAAACAAACCTTGCTACATTGGCCAGGACTGGTGATATCTATGCATAAGCTTATTTTATGGCCTATATGAAGTCCAGAGGGAGGGATCATGTGCATTGATACCATGGTGTACCCGTGTTTTGACGTAACTGGTACGGCTGGCAATTAGACTACCCGAGGATCACCCTTGGTGGGCCTAAGCTGATTACCTAATTCCATTTCCTAGCGGGTATCACTCAGGTGCTTGACCTACTGGCTTCGTAGGTTATGAATTCGAAATTTTCTAAATGGAAAGCAGTAGTGTACTCTTGTAAAGAGTAACCCGAAAGAAAATTCAACCAATCGATATTGGAAGGGAATGTAGATGAACCAACATGATAGCACAAATTTGAATCTACGAGAAACACATTCATCTGGCTGGCATTGTAGGTGTGGGAAAACGCAAAAGATGAGATGAGCGGAGATGAGCCTAAAATGTACGGCCACTTGACTTCTATCTGATGTAATTTCACATATCACACTCTCAAGGTGTGTAGACGTGTGTACCTCGTCAGACAGGGCATTCCAAGAGGTCTGTTAGATGAATACGTCCTTATGTGTCGTTTCGTAACCAGAATGTCCTGGACACCTGGAGCTGATAGGTTCTACAGAGTGTACACCATAGAGATGTTGCTAACCAGTGTAGGTATCAGAAATCAGAACGGTGCCGTATCTTGTTATGCTATTAAGGAGGAGCACGAGTCAGCAAACCCAACTTGATTTCACATGGGGTTGGGATCTACGTTGTTGCATGCAGCTCCTATACACCTTACAACCACAAAAGATACACTGATTAATCATCGAGGACTCGCTCATGCATGCTGAAATGACCCTTGTCTCTGTTGAAGGGGTAAATAGCGGGCGAACACAGTAGTGAATGAGTGAGATAGAATGTTGACTATAATAAAACTCGGAAGTATCGTTTGATTATCAGATGACTTCCCGTGGGAAATTAGGGTCGGGAGCCTTGTCAGAAAGGAGATCCCAAAATTTGGAATCTATGCCCAGCATATTGGAAGGGACCAATTTGGGAGAATCCGGGTCCTCAGACTTGCCCAGATTGCCTACAAAAAGTCCTCCGGTCCTCCATGGAATAATGACAAGCTTTCATCTTCAAAAGTTTTAAACTTTGGAGCCAAACCCTCTGTCATTCTAATGGCTTTATCGCTGCGCAAGCTAGTGACTATGTCTATGTGATTTTCAAAACGTCCTTGTGGGAGAATCAAGCTTCTCTAAGGCTGCCTTCTTACGAACCGCAGGCAGGCGAAAGTGAAAGCAGTATCTTTCCCAAGATCATATTTCGTGCATTTATTCTTATGCTCGGCCCGGTTGGATAATGTCCTTATAACAGTATGTTGGTATCGACCCAGTCATGCCAGACAAATAATAGTCGACTTTGAATCTAATGGTCAACCATAATCTGGATACATAGCTCATTAGTCCGCCATTCACGATCAATCTTTCAATGTCAATTTTTTTGTGTAGTATGTTTGAAAACCTCTTTCTAGACTCGAAGCTATTTCTGGTATCCACACAGCTTCCACTCTAAATCCACAGGCTATCCTCATCAGGTGGTATCATCATCATATGTGCCCAGGATGCGTGGTCACCAGAAATGACTTCTTCATATAGGTAGTAAGGAAAAGTCTGTCATTTCATTCTTTCCTCCAGCTCCAGGTATTTCAGGGATAACCATGAAATTTCTAGGAACTTCTTCTTTGGACAGAAGAAACGTTGATACGAAGATAGAAGATGTTTCTGGCAAGGGTTCTATCAACTTACGTCTTGCAGACGAAGCGCTTCGACTTGTTGACGCAGAGAAGATAGTCGAGTTTGACGAAGAGTACAACTTAAAGTTGTGTAAGAGGCTAGTACGTGTCAGTACTTATATTTTACACCTCATTTCCTATTGGTTAGGATTGGGTTATACCTCCAATCTGTGCCTCGGTGTACTTTTCGCAATATTTGTGAGTCACTTCCTGGTACTTGTCGTGGTCAGATCTCATGATTACAGGGACAAGACATCATTAAATTACGCAAGGTACCCATTCATTTTTTCTTGTGCAAGATATGCTAAGCAGTGTTCAGTGTAATGGGCTTTCCGATAGTGGGCCAAGTCAGTCATTTTTTCTCCTGCCCAGCAGAGTCCATATCTCCAGCGAGATTCCAGCATTATAATCTTGCATCAATGGCGTTCTATCTCGGTAAACCTTATTATTCTGAATAGTTATTTTCTTTTCATGACCATTCAGGATATCTCACATGGGAGTTCCCAACCACCTATATTGCGCAGAAGTCACGAGTTGCCAAATACCTTGGTCAATCCTCCTTCCTAGCTCTCAAATTCACTAACTAGTCAGGTGTACAGGAGCTAACATAGTGCTTTGGGGTATTATCCTTATGCTCCATTCGGTCGCCAATTCTTTCGGAGCATTCTTTGCTTTACGTTTCCTACTGGGTACTTTGATCTCTATTAACTGGATAGGTATCTCATAGCATGCAGGAATGTGCGAATCTTGTGTTGCGCCTATTCTGATCTTGATGATATCGATGTTCTACAAAAAGAACGAGCATGCAAGGCGCATCTCGTGGTTTTATGTCATGGTGAACACTATTAATTCGTTGAAAATCGGTCCACTAATCAACCTCTTGCACACAGAATAGTTTGACCATGGTCTTCGGAGGGTTTGTTGCCTATGTACGTACTATAGGCGTCCATTTTATGATTCTAGATACTCAAAATTGCTTTTTTGTATGCCATGAAGGGAATATCCTTCTATGATAACCACAGAATTGCCTCTTGGAAGATCATTTACATATTGCTTGGTGGCCTAGCAATCGTGGTTGGAATTGGGGTGCTTATTTGGTTGCCTGACTCACCACTGCATGCGCATTTTCTTACATACGAGGAGCGTACAGCCGTGCTAGAGAGAGTCCGTGATGATCAGGTTGGAATTGAAAACAAAGTGCTCAAGTCGTATCAAATCAAGGAGGCATTTCTTGACATTCGAACTTGGCTTATCGTTCTCGTAACATGCCTTGGTGAGTTATCTTTTGCATACAGCCGTCCCCTTTGCTGACGATGGGTGGCTTAGCTAGCGTGCCCAATGGTGGTCTCTCCAACTGTAAGGATATTTCGCTACCAGGATGAGTAACATTGAGTCTTTGCAGTCAGCAATATCATCATTAAGAACTTTGGATATACGTAAGTGTTAACAGCAGGGTAAAAATATCTAAGTTAATGAATCGATCCTAGAGCCAGACAGACGCTGATTTTGTCCACACCAGGAGGCGTAGTTTCAGCAGCCATGACGATTTTTTGTGGTTGGTACTCGGATAGGAAGGTAAGGATTAAATTGCTTGTCTTCGATTTATGATAGCTAGCAGATGATAAGAACGAACGAATGATTCCTATTGTAATTGCTACCTTGCCAACCATCCTGGGCACAGGTCAGTTTGGAAATAGATTCGTGGAGAAGTTACTGATCATTGAAAAGCACTTTTGATTGGCTTCAACAACACTGGGCAGAGAGGGATCTTGCTGTTTGGTATAAACTTGATTTTTTGCAATTTTACAGAAGCTGATATATATTTTTGGGTAGCTATCTATCTCAGCAACTCTTTTGGTAGCTCATTGTCGACCATCTACGCCTACAATGCGAGTAATACGAGTGGTCATACAAAAAAGAGCACAGCAAATTCTATGACTCTAGTCGCGTCTAGTGTTGGAAATATCATCGGCACGGAGATATTCCAGCCAAAGGACGCTCCGAGCTACATTCCAGGGAAAATAACGATTATGGTTCTTTTCTCTGTGCAGCTAGTTATCGTGCTCCTTCTACGTTGGATCAACCAACGTATTAACAAGAAGAAAGTAGCGCACATCGAGGTCATCAAGAGGCAGCATGGCTGGACTGATGAGGATATACGGAGGGAGAAGAACAAACATGCATTCGCCGATTTGACAGACAAAGAGTGAGTTTGTCATTCTCAAATACCTAGAATACATGACTCACGTTTCATTCCATAGGAATCCGTATTTCATGTATAGTCCTTGAATGCTAGTCTTTGTAAACAATTGAATTAATTTGTGTCTGATATTTGTCGTAGTCAAAATTGATCGGAGGAATCAAAATCAGATAGACAACGATACGGCACAGGAATTTATACATGAATTCAATATTGTAACCGGAACATAAATTGAAAGCTGTATTGTTTGGTGTCGGGATCCCAGTGCGACCAATTCCAATACCCCGCGTCATCAGTTTCGTCCTCAATTTCCCGGGCGGGAATACGGAATGCAATAGTCTCATATGGTTCCGCTGCAACCTATGCTGCATGAGTACGTAAATATGAATTAAAGCTAGAGAATGCATACAATGAGATATTGATAGGCCTTGTTGGGTGGCTCTCGTTTCTGTTCCCAAGCACTCATGAACCGTCTTCGAGGTACCACACCCTCTTTGACTTGCGGAAGATGCACCTGCACCATCATTCCCTCTTTCCCAGTGTCCCTATCTCTGACTTTTGTGACACGATAACCAGGCCTACCAATTTTCAGAAAGACTTTTCTCTGTACGTTGCTTTGTGTTGGTGCAACCATTAGCTGTGTTTCTTTTGCATCACGAGCGGCACGTCTGGCGAGGTTTGTTTGATGCTTTTTCCCCTGGGTGTGGGCAAGATATGAGCCTTCATTGGTGTGCAACGTCAAGCACAAGCGACATTCATAAGAGCCAATGTGATTCCGCAAGATATATGGATCCTGAAGGCGAATGAGATTCGGAGTGACAGAAAAGATAGAAATATACCTTCGCTAAATCGATAGTCTCTAAGGCAAGCTTCCTCAACCTCTCACGTCTATCTACATTCGTTTCTGAGGCCCCTGCAACACCCCCACCACCAAATTTTGACCCGACACGGTTCTGTTGAACTTTTAATTGCCGTATCTTATTAGAATATCACTAGTACAAACCTGGTAGTCTGATGTACACGTTAGTCAGATGCTGAGAGACGAGGGGTGATTACATACCCATAACAGATAGTTGGGATGAGTAGAAGTATGCAAGCCCCGGTACAAAGACTGCTGATGTAAGCCAAGCAAACATCTGGATCTCACTGAGATCAAAATTCCTGGTTTCGGTGTGCCCAAGCAGCCCGCTCTTGTGCATAGGTATGGCCGTTCCGAAACGACCTTTTGATGAAGCGTCTTCGAATCACATATCTAAGAAGGCCAAAACAGCTAATAAGGGAGCGAAGGCCGAAATACCGAGTGCCCTTGTAACAGATGAAGTAGATTTTCCCAGAGGTGGTGGGACAGTATTTACTCCGCTAGAGGTTAAAGCCATCCGAGCCGAAGCAGCGAAAGAAGCAGATGAAGCTCTGTTCAAAGTATGCATTGCTCAACTCAGTTGAACGAGGACTCAAGGCTCTTTGCAGGAAATCAAGGAGGAGAAGGGACATAAAAAGAAGTCGAAAAATGCGGCTAACAAAGAAAGTACAGGGTCATCTGAGAGGTCGGAGTTCCCGCGTATTGAGCATCTGAATTACAAGGTGAGTTCAGCCTCTGTCTTCCAGTGCAAGTCAATAATTTCTTGTGTATATTAGCGGGTCTTCATCGGAATGAAGATTTTTGGTCAAATTGTATCCATCATGCCTCTCGGATTAATTATTTCTCTCCCAAACCAACTTTATGGTCATGTTCCAGTAACTCAAATATCCGCTCAGTTTACTGCTCTTCTGGAACATTTCGACGCCCAGGATGATGATGTGAATGTGGATGAGTCTGATGAGGACAGGGAGGAACTACAAGCGCCTGATATCTTCGAGATGTTTCGTGTGGGCCAGTATGTGCGAACTGTGGTTATGGATGTCCATCCAGCTGGAGTCAGCGATGTGAATGCGTTCAGGAAGTCGAGAGACGATCTGGTGAAGGCGAGCAAACGAGTGGAACTTAGCTTGATTCCAGAGAAAGTGAATGCTGGGGTCCAGAAGGCTGATCTCCGAGGAGGGTTTGTGAGTATAACTGAATTCAATCCTGAATTTGGCCTCAACTTGGAACTAGACATTATCTGCTGCCATCAGAAGTATCGAAGATCATGGCTACAATCTTGATATCGGTGTCCCAGATGTGTCTGGTTTCCTCCCATTTGAGGGGTCCGAATCTAAGTTCAGCATAGGACAAATCATTGATACCGTTGTCATCAAACTTTCCAGTAATGGACGAGTGTGTAGCGTCAGCGAGGATAGTGAGAAGCAATCGAATTCTTTCGTACGTTTTGTTGTTTCTCCTGTAGTCTTGGAATTTATTTTTTCTTCCAGTTTTCTGAGATCTCTTCTGTCAACTCCATCCTTCCGGGTGCTCTTGCTCAGTGCCTCATAATATCAGTCAAACCAGATGGAATCAACCTGCAAGTCGCTGGATTCTTTGATGGCACTGTAGATTTATTTCATCTTCCTGAAAAATCATTTAAGGCTGGCAAAAAAGTCAAGGCCCGAGTTCTCTATAACTATTCAACGTCGCCTCCCAAGTTCGCACTAGCATTGTCAGAGCATGTGGTCCACCTACGACCCCGACTGGTCTCCTGCAATGGAGAAGAGAAGATTCTGCAAGAAGCCTACCCAATTGGTACTGTCCTTGATGCGGTAAAAGTACTTCGTGTTGAGAAGGAACGCGGCCTCATTGTCAAAGTAGGAGACCAGGAGGGATTTGTTCATGTCTGTTGTCTTCTCAAACTCTATGCATTGATCTTGATGTCTACTTAGATTTCCCACCTCTCTGACGACCATGTTCCTTCTCTCACATCCACGGGTCCTTGGAAGCCTGGGGCAATGCATCAGGCTCGTGTTACCGGATTCTTTGCATTTGATGGTTTGTTGCAGTTGTCTCTCAAGCCTTCCGTCTTAGAGCAGAAGTATATCCAAGTTTCTGACGTGCAGGTTGGAGAAGTTGTTAAAGGCACAATCAAAAAGTTGACAGATTCTGCACTCTTTGTGACATTGTCCGGCAACATTGATGGTGTAGTTTGGCCCAATCATTATGCCGATATACAATTGAAGCATCCTGCAAAACGATTCAAGATTGGGGCCAGTATCAAGTGCAAGGTAAGAGTTTTTTTTGGCTGGATGAGGAAGACTTATGTGTTGAAAGGTTCTTGTCGTTGATCCAGAGAGAAAACGCATATATCTCACATTGAAGAAAACACTCCTAGACTCAAAATTATCTATTCTTTCGGATTTCAATCAGGTCCGAGTGGGCATCCTGACCCATGCAGTTGTTTTCAAGGTTCATGAGAAGTATCTCTTGATTGAATTTTACAATAACTTAAAAGCCATAATTCCCGTTAAAGAAGTCAGGTTTGTCAGAAAATTCGCTTTTACAGTTACAACATTGATTTTCCTGAATAGTGAGACCCCTGTTGTTAATCTTGCAGAAGCTTTCCCCATTGGCAAGGTTGTTAAAGTCCGCATAACGATTTTAGAGCAGGAACAATCGCATATCATTGCAAGCATTCGCCAGGCCTCTTCTGACTTTGACTTGGCAGTAGCTGATATCAGTGAAGTTGAAGTCGGCAACGTTGCTGGCGGAACAATCAAAGAAATCCACAAAGACAACGCCATTCTGCTCCTCGAACCTACGCCGATCAGGGCATTGCTAAGTCTCAAAAATTTAGCCAACCATCGAAGCATAAGTCTTCCGCAGCTGAAGAATGAGCTTAAAATTGGTGAAAAGCTTTCCGAGCTTGTTGTTGTTGCCAAGAACCTGGAGAAAAAATTTGTGATAGTCGCCAATGCACCTCAGACAAAGGCTACTTTACCTAGCAAGAATTCTTTGACAATTGATTCTGTCACTGTTGGTCAAATTGTTGGTGGACGTGTCACTCGACATGTTCATCACGGTACTCTTGTCAAAGTCACCACTCATATGGGCGGTATCATACATCCCACGGACGTCTCCGATAACTTCGACGCTGGTAATCCCTATCTTGCCATCGATTCCCTTGTGAAAGCCGCAATTGTGGATGTGGACAAGGACAGGAGACAAGTCACTCTTTCGACAAGGCAGTCAAGGGTCCGCCTTGATCAGGCAGTTCAAATTGTAGATAGGGAGATCTGTCAAGTTTCTGATTTAACTGTTGGCGATACGGTCAGAGGTTTTATCAAAAATGTCGCTGAACATGGATTATTCGTCACTATCGGGCGGAACGTTGATGCTCGTGTGCAGATACGTGAACTTTTTGATGAAGTGAGTTCCTCAAATTGATAATCAATAATCATTCTGATGGTTCTCTCATGATGTCTATAGTTTGTCAAGGACTGGAAGCCACGATTCCATACGAACCAGCTGGTCAAGGGCCGTATCCTGAGGTACGAACTCAGATTTCTATCTTCATCAAGTGACTAAGAAAACTCCCTAGTGTGGATATGGAGAATGAGAAAGTAGAGCTCACATTGCGCTCTGGAGATCTTCGTGAACGTGAAAGTCAGGCCAAACGCTTGCCGTCAGATCTCCGTGAGGGTGAAAAAGTTGATGGTACTGTCAAGCGGATTGAAGAATATGGTATTTTTATTCAGGTAGAGAGTAGTAAATTCAGTGGATTGTGTCATAAATCCGAGGCGAGTGGTAGCATAAATCATTTTCAGCGACCCACTCAATTTGATTTAGCTTTCGGATAACAAAGATGCTGATGTCAGTGCTGCCCTTCAAAATTTCCGTGAAGGCGACCGTGTCAAGGCCGTTGTCATTGGTGTAGATGGAAAACGCATCTCATTCAGCTTAAAACCGTCGCATTTTTTCCAAGAGGAGAAAGATGAGGGAGAGTCTGATCATAGGATTGATGAGGCATCAAGCCCAGTTAGAGCCGTAGACGAGCCCATAATGGAGGATGACGACGACGAAATGAGATCGACCAGGGGTGAAGGGGATGATGACGAAGATGCAATGGAGGTTGACGAAAGTGCTACAATCCAGCTCTTTCATCGCTCCGAAGAACCAGGAAAGAGTTCGGCAATGCCAGCGCCTACTTTATCCTTAAGCCATGGTTTTGAGTGGTACGGTCCGAGTGAACCGACCGAGGTAGAGGAGGGTCTGTCGGACAGTGACGGTGAGAGCGATAGGGATGACCAATCTCACAAAAAGAAGAGAAAGAAGCGCAAGGAGATTGAGGAAGATTTGACAGCGAAGCTCCATACCAAAATTCCTGAATCAAATGCCGATTTTGAACGAATACTTCTTGGATCACCTGACTCATCCTATGTGTGGATACAGTATATGTCATTCCAACTCCAGATCTCTGAAATCAACAAAGCCCGTGAGATTGGCAAGAGGGCTTTTAGGACAATCAACTTCCGCGAAGAGCAAGAACGTTTGAACGTCTGGATCGCACTCCTCAACCTGGAAAACATTTATGGTACCGACGACTCCCTAGACGCGACTTTCAAGGAAGCAGCTCGGGCCAATGACTCAAAAACAATTCATCTCCGGCTAGCATCTATCCTTGAGCAGTCAGGAAAGCACGACAAAGCTGTTGAGCAATACAAGAAAACGTGCAAGAAGTTCGGTGCAAGTTCGAAAGTCTGGGCGATGTTTGCCGAGTTCTATCTCAGAGTTGGTAATCTCGAGGAAGCGAGGAAACTGTTACCTCGTAGTTTCCAAAGTCTTGAGAAGCGCAAGCGTAGGTTTCTTTCGATTTCTTCGCAAGCGGATTGATTCATTAGAATTGATACCATTAGACATCAAGACAGCGTCCAAATTTGCACAGCTCGAGTATAAGCATGGCGACTTTGAACGTGGTAGAACAATTTTCGAAGGTATCGTGGATTCTCATTCCAAGCGTTGGGACATCTGGTCAGTATATATCGACATGGAAGCTGGTCAGAAGAATATTCAGGCTATCAGGTATTTCCTTCATGTTTTTCAAAACTCATATGACGCTCACCATCACTTTCAGGAACCTCTTGGATCGTATATTAACTTTCAAAATGACCAGTCACAAAGCTAAGTGAGTTTATAATCTATACCTATATATATATCAAGTCTAATCACAAATCACTCGTTGCTCAAGGGCATTTTTCAAGAAATGGCTTGAGCTTGAACGAAGAATTGGCGATGAAGAGGGTGCCGAGGCAGTCAAACAAAAGGCTATCGAATGGACTCAGAGGGTAGCGAACAATGCATCGTGATAATAATTATAGCGAGAATCAGTTAATACCAATATCATCGCGAACTGCTTCATAACAAAAGAGAGTATATCTGTAAGATGGGAAAAGTCGTGGGACCATGACACTAGACAGACAGCATAAAAAAAGAGGATACAAAGGAACGCGAAATCCAAGCGAATGTCTGATACCAAAAAAAATAAGGGGGGTTATTGGCAATCAAAAAAGGAATCGCTCAGGGGTATATGCAAAGAAGGATACATAGATCAGCATAGAGAGGATATGAAAGAACGTGAGGAAAAGGAAGGGAAGGAGGTTTTGAGACTTATGCTCGTGGTGTGAGAGCAGAGCTGGGATCATTATCCATCTCACTCAATTGTTTTCGATGGTTCAATGAGCCTGTTGGAGCAAGCATATGCCGCCGCCAATCATCTAGCTCGTTCGAAAAATTGTCGTACGCCAAACGATCTGTACTCGACGTACTCGCTCGTCGACCCGAAATTCCAGAAACGGGCCGAGCACTGAGATCTGGACGATCAACGTCGAGAAGGAGTTCAATCTTACGCGAGAGCTGTTCATTCTCTCTCCTAAGATTAGCGTTTTCGTTGTTCAGCTTCTCCAACATCGTTTCACTGTAGCCACCGCGAGCAATGACAAGGGAATTTTTAAGCCTCTCGACATCAAATTGAAGCTCCTCGACTTGATTGAGGCGGTCGTCAGACTCACGTTGCGACGCAACGAGCTTATCACGAATGGTTTCACTGTCCTTCTCCAGAGTCTCGATGCGTACGCGGAGATCTGTGTTCTCAGAACGAAAACGCTGGATTTGCCGCTGGGCCTCAATGACCTGTCTCGATAATTCATCTTCTGACGGTGTTGTCCTGCCGTTGACGCTACGCATAGGTCTTCCACTTCTAGCGACCTCAAGGTCTATCGAGAGCTGAGTATTGGCAGATGTCTGTTTGGTCAATTCTTCGCGTGTCTTCCTCAGCACTTTCTCAGTGCTCCTGAAATAAGTGACCATAAATCAAAATTTTTCGTCAAAAGCCCTAGAGTGAAACTTACTTGACATAGCGCACAGCAAGACGATAATCTTCCTCCATTTGTCTAATCCTTGTTCCATGGTTCTGCTCTGCATCAGCCAACTTCCGCTCTGCTGCCTGAACACGGTAATCCATATCACTATCGCTCAACCCATTCCTGGAATTCGATCGCACCCGATCCAGTTCATTTGTCAACAAATTGACCTGGGCTTCTACATCCCTCGTCCTTCTCAATACCTGAGCCAACTCCTTCTCTGTATTCTCTTGCTGTCTCGTCTTATCCGCTAATTTTATCTCAAGATCCACAACGACAGGTAGAGGTGAAGCATGTGCTTGAGACGATTGCAGGTCGTCTTCATCTACACTGATACCCTGCTCGTTGAGATAGTTCCTGAGCGCATGGAGTTTCATGTTCGAAGTCAATGCTTCCTTCGTCTTTTCTTGCAAAGATGTCTCCCTCTCGGAGAGATCCTTGCGAAGCTTGCCTGCATCTGTCGAATTAAGTGACAGTTGACTCCGGAGGTTTGCAACGAGTGTCCTTAGCGATATGTGTTCCGTCTTTTGTTCCAAAACTTGTTGCTTCTCTTCTTCCCATTGACGATATGCGTCATCAGCTTTATCATCAGCCTCTTTCACCCTCAACTTCAAAGTCTGGACCTCTGCCTCCAAAGCCAACACCTTGGCATCATACCCACGCGCCACCCTATCCTCGTCTGCCTTCATATCTCTATGCGTATCCAACAACTGTCCCAGACTTCCAGTTGTGAATGCTCGAAGTGCATCAGCCTCTTCACGAGATTTGGCCCATGAAAGCTCAACGTCGGACAGCCTCGTACGAGCAGTATCCGCTTCAGTTGTCAACGTCTCAATCTCACCCTTCATTCCCGCCGTAGTATGCTCAAGATCTTTAATCTGGTCCAATGCTGCCTGATATTGCGTGTCCAACCCCTCCGCACGCGCGGAAGCAGCATGTAAAGCGTCTCTCGCCTGCTCAAGCGCTCGGATATGCTGTTCTTTTGTCCGCAATAGTTCATCGACCTGGGATCTTAGCGTTACTTCATCCGCATCTTTTTGCTCCAGTAATGAACTCTGTTCTACACTTCGGTCGGTATGCTCACGATGCTTGTACTCCAAGATCCTGTGCTTCTCCTGGAGTTCGGCATGTGACTGTACAGTGCGTTTGTGCGCTTCTTCCATCATATCCGCACGTTTGAGAGCATCATCCATACGGACCTCAGCTTGTTGGATAAGTGATGTTTGGATAGCAAGCGATTCGTTGAGTTCACTGATTTTACGATCTTGTGTCCACCTTTCACTCATGAGATTAGTCATGTTTTGTTCGAGGAAGGCGATGCGATCGCGTTCTATTCGTGATACCTCAACGTCACTGTTGACTTCAATGGCAGCGAGTTTGGAGCGGTAGTATGCAGCTTCTTGTGCTGCACTGTTTTTGAGACGCTCAGCCTCAGCAATGCATTTTGAAGTCTGCTGGGCTTGCTCAGCCATTACAACCTAAAAAAACATCAGTGTCTCGTTTAATATACTTGGAAATCTCCTCACCTGTACATCAGCCCTGAACTGTTTGAATTTGAGTAACAACTCGGCTCGATCATGTCCCTCGAGGCCACTAACTCCACCAATAGTCAGGTCTGGACTCCCCTGTCTATCTGGCAACACGTATCCTGCCTTTGCTGCCTTCAATAATGCCTCCTTCATCCAAGACATCTGTCTCTTCAAGCCATCCAACTCAAAATCCTTTGCCTTCAAATCTTTGACCAAATCAGCAGCTACGCTACTTACGGATCCAGTTCCAGCCCCGCTGCCACTGCGCGTAGGAAAGCTGCCATTTAATGCAAGTGATGATCCATTTTGTGACGCGGGATAACTGACAACAGGTGAAGTGCGTCCCGTGCTGGACAATACTGCTGGGGACGTGCGTCCTGTGACAGCAGGAATGGCAGGTGATCCACGCCCTGCAGCAGCGATGCCGTTCATACCCATTGAAACACCAACCATATTTGGCGGCTGTCTAGGCTCGTAAAGTTCACCATTGGGCGACACAGTACGACTCGCAGTTCCACTTGGAGGACTTTTGGCACGCTGGACCTGTTGGCGAACTTGGTCTGGAGACACTCCACGATCACGATGCTGAGAATACGAAATTGAATCTATAGTTCCAGCTTCAACACTGCCTTCGGTGCTTTCGTCTTCCCGCCGAGGTCGCATTGGGCTTTTGCCCTTGTTATTGGTTCCAAAAGCTTGTTGTACGATACCGTTCGGTCGAACGTTAGACGTAGGTGAAATAGCCCTTCGAGGATCTTCCAACTGAGGAATAGGGGCTGTTGGAGGCGACATAGACCGTCCATTGGGTTGAGCAACTTGAATAGTTTGAGTAGCCAAAGATTTTGGCTCAGGTGCTGGTGCATCGGGAGGAGGATATTTGATAAGTTCTGGTGGATGGGGTATCAGAAAACTCTGCCCAGAGTTTCGGGAGGTTCAAGACACTGACTAGATTCAAGAACATGAATAAGATCCGAATCTTCATCTCTAGATGGTACAGATGATTCTCCGCCAAGTACGAAGACCTTGCTACCCATCGCCGCCATAGCATGGCCCGATCGGCCACTTGGGGTGGGACCCATGTTCTCAAACCTGAACCATCGTTGCTCTACATGACAAATGATTAACAAAAACTGATTATAAGATCGGATCAGTACATACTAGTAATCTTGAATGCTGCAAGGTCACCCAAGTCCTTGCCATCGATGCCTCGGCCACCGAAGACATAGATCACATCATCTACGATAGCAGCAGCATGACCTTCCCGTGGCGAGGGGATATGACCTATACATTGCAGCTCGGTCCATTTTCGGCTCTTGAGATCGAAGGACCAAATGTCATTATAATGGTACTGTCCGTCTGTACCACCAAATCTAGTCCAACTGTCAGTCTACTCAAATTAGAGTATAGTAACAAAGTTGAACAGACATTATCAATCGGTCTTGATGCGGAACGCAAATATGGCCTGTGCGCGGAGCGGGCCGTTCCTGAGTAGCAGGTTCAAACAATTCCCAAACAGCCCTGGTCCGCACTAAACCCAATATGAGCAAGAAGCAGAAGTCAGGGTCTGTACATACGGGTATTGAGATCAAATGCCCAGATATCATTCAGGAACAGCCCATCAACTTGACCTCCAAAGACAAAGAACGTCGTACCAACAATGGCAACTGCATGACCATACCGGCCAATAGGGGCCTGACCATGGACTGTGACCCTAGTCCAATCACGGGAGACTGGGATATGAATGTGAAGATTCAATGAGATCAAAAAACATCAATCTTGCACAGGGTTTCAGGGAACACACACCGAGATTGAGTAGGTATAACCCGTCGTCGTGGGGTTCATTCCCGCGACTGGAGACGTCCGTTTTGGTGTCACCGCCCCAAACGATAAGAACATTGCTGATTATGGAACTTGTATGTCCTACTCGAGGACTCGGGACCTCACCACCACATTGGAGCACCGTGGCAGTATTATCCTTTGTTGAATAAAGATAGAGATCATTCCGTGCAGACTCCCTTACGAGACCACCAAAAATATAGAGATCACCACCCGTCGTTGTTGTAGCAGGTAAGGCATGACCATAGCGAGGGAAGGGAGAAGGGGAAGGGGAAGTGGGAACAGGGGTATCATCGGGCTTCAAACTTGGTGGAAGGAGAGCGAGGCGACGGTATGACCAAGGGTAGGGACGATGAGAGGGCTGTTGGGGATTCGGAGGCTGCTGTTGGGGCCGTTGAGGAGACTGAGGTTGTTGTTGGGGCCGTTGAGGGGACTGAGATTGCTGTTGTTGGAGAGGAGATTGAGTTGGAGGTGAGTTTGCGACCTGAGGCCCGGTACCCGGTAACGTTCCGCCCCTGGGCCGCCCGGGTTGAGGCAGGGAGTCGCTGGGGAGAAAAAGCAGGTCAATTAGGGATACAAGAAGAGGACAGATACATACGTATCACTCGTGGGATTGTCTCGGCGCAAACTGGGCGGTTGGTTGTTGGGAGGATGGTGAACAAGGGCTACATTAGAAGGTTGGGTGTGCTTCTTCCTAGAGAAGAAGGACATTCTACAGGACGTAATTGCGAAGAGGGACGGTATGGCTGAGGACAAATGGGACCGGACAAATGGGCGCGTGTGTATCGCGCTGGAGCGAACGTGAAAGCCAATTCCCTCATTCTTTTTTCCCAACACCACAATTAGCCGTATTTGGTCCTGCTTGTTGCTTCCCTCTTATTTCATCCCCTGACACTTCTCCACCTGACTTTTCCTTCATCTCGTGGCTGATGGAAACGCCCTTCGCAACGCTCACCCTAACGCTCACCATTTTTATCACTCATTGTCCGGAATTCTCTCGCATCTGCTCATCACGACCCACCTGCTCACGCCGCAGCGTATATCGCAGCGTGCCCAACCCAACACCACATATCACCTCTACAACCTATAAATACATATGTACATATGATACAGAATAATATCAACGACCGTCATCAGCTACTCACAACCCATTATTAATGAGATCCAGCAACAATGCTCCACCCTTCACAGCGTCTGCATCAATTTCATGGCTCTTTCTCATTTTCTTCAGAGTTCTTGCATTTTCATCTCCCTTGCCGAATTTAGCGCCGTCATCTCCGCAAAGAGCGTTCTCCTTCTCAGTGGCGTCACCACGCCTCTTTGACGGCGTCAGACGCTTCACTCTTAAGTGTGCTTCTCCCGTCGGATGATCAATCACCTCCGTGATAATATCGTCACTGACACCGTTCTTCGTCTCGGGCGGCTCCGTCATTCGATTCGTCACATCTGCAATGTTTTGTACCATCGAAGCGTGGAGAGTATGTGCCCCATTAGGCATTCTCAGAACCCAATCCTTCTCATCCATCAACTCAAAGAATTTCTTCAGAAGAGATGTCGCCTCCAAAGTCTGCTTCGACCCAAAAACAATCAATTTCGACCGCGCACGAGTGAATGAAACATTCATCCTCCTCCAATCCTTCACCAGGTCACCGGTCTGTTTTCCCATCAGCCTATGAATTTCATAGATTAAACCAGCTCACCTTCTTGTCATCATTGGACCTGACCATTGAGAATATCACTACATCCTTATCCCTCCCTTGACTGCGGTCAGCTGTCAAAATCTCCACGTCTTTTCTCCCTCCCAACAAATACGATATCAGCTTGACCTGTTGCCTATATAACGTGATAATCCCAATCTGGTCCGGCGACACTCCACCGGCAACTAACGCCTCTGTCACCTGTTGCACCAACTCGGCCTCCACTTCATTCTGTATTAGATTCCCGACTCGAGACTCATATCCCGGAATGCCATCAGTGTCCACGAAAACAGCTTTACATTTTTCGTCAAGTAGTTGTTGAAGCCAACACCCCCGAGGCTGCAAAGATCCACAAGCAACACGTTCACACATGCTCTTTACGGCATCCCATTTCGGAATGCTCAGCTTTCTCATTCTGACGCTCTCTGATCCACAACGCAGTCTCTCACCGTAGATTAATCGATTGGACAGCGTCATGATTTCTTCATTCATTCTGTACTGATCTGCTAGCTCAACCACAGCAGCCGGATGGGAATCCGAGAGTCGACGGAACAACGATACTTCCAGTCCGCCTTGACGAGCCTGAACACTTCGCACCTACCAAAAGAAATAAGCAAACTACCAAGACAGAAAGAAACTTAAATAACTACCAGCGGTGGTAGCTGGAAATGATCTCCAACTAGTACGAATCTCTCCGCAAAACGTAGGGGTCCGAGGCATGTAGGCAAAGTGATCTGTGATGCCTCATCAACAATACAGTAGTCAAACTTTCTACGATTGAAGAGCGCACTAAGGAGAATTTAATTGTGACTTGCAAGAAAAAGAGTGCACTTACTGGTCGATAGATAGGCATGTTGTAGCTACAACAGGTGGACTCATGAGTTGCTTCTCGAGCTGCTCAATAGTCACAGCCTGCCTCCTTTTGGCCAGTGTAAACTCTTGCACGTCAGGATGAATCTAAAAACTCTCCAGCTCATCAGCTTCTCGTCAAAATAAACCAACCTTGAAAGCATACCTTATCTAGATTACCCAACCTTAACACCCCGAAGCCAAGCTCCCCACTCTTCACCTCCGACTTCAACCTCAACAACACATTATCCACCGCTGAGTGCGTATACGCACTAAGCAATACCGTCTGTCCCATCCCAACAAGCACCTTCACAAGACTAGCGATCACGCCTGTCTTCCCCGTTCCAGGCATCCCAAGAATCAACGCATAGTCCTTCGCACTCAATGCTCTCTTCACAGCCTCTCTCTGATGAATATTCAGCTTTTCTGTGTGCTTCAAATACTCCCTACGATCATTGGAATGGTGGTCGTCTAGCCAGTCGAGGTTTTCAAAAGTCGGAGGATGCAAATCCACGACAAGTTTCAACCTTTTGGTGTCCCCATCGGCATAGAACAATTGTGCAAGATTGTCCCTGATCCTCCCCATACCAGGAGCTAGATCATCCTTATCTATTCTGAATATAATCTCTTGAGCCTCACACCCACCGGGGGAGGGCTTCTGCCGTCGTGTCGCTAGACTCCATCCTATCTTCTCCAAGTCCAACTTGTGGTCCACACCAACCACCACAGCTGAAGGCGACAAATCCACAACAAAACCTCGAGCCAATGCCAACAAGTCAGGTTCAACCGAAACCGTGATCGCTTCTCCAACATCTATGTGTCCACTCAATAAACTTTCAACTTCTTCGTTGCCCATGCGAGAGCATTGTACTCGAGAACGGGCTCGGTACTGAGGTTGAGACGATCGAACGAATCGATAAGTAAACCTGTGAATCTTGGGTTTTCCTGAATTGACAAATTCGGCTTCAATGTCACCAGTTTGTGTATCGAGGTAACTAACACTTTGTGACGGAGGTTTTATTGTTGGGTCGTAGGCCTCGTCAAGAACCATCCCAGAAAAACACCTTCCTTTCTCTTCTCGCTCCTTTGCATTCATGGTCCAGAGCTCCTGCTTGAATCGATGGATATTCTTCTCCTCGAGAAATATCAACCTTTCCCACTTTTTGAAGAATTCGAGCTGAGACAATGTTAAATGGGAAGTCTTGAGTTCATACGTGTCTGCTATAGGTGAAGAGGTATCTTGCACTTTCTCTACGGCCTGTGAAGTTTAATTCTGTGAGTGGATCATGATCAAACTGCCGAAAACTCACTCTACGATACAGCATGCAAGTGTCGACCACGAAACACTTCTTGCACACCCGCTCATCGTCGATAGAAGGCGGCAAGAAAAGCTCCTCAATATCATTCACACTGGGTTCCCCTAGTCGACGTCTCCGCATCGTATATCCTGCCAAATCGTTGCGGGCCATTATCAATGCTCTCAACTCGTTCCTGACAGCCGGAACTCTGACAACTTCCTCCTTCTGTGTGTAATAAAGCAATCCTGCATCTACTTGTTGATGATATCTCTCCGCCACCAAAAGAGTATAGAGCATCGTTTGCGCTCGATGCTCGATGCTGGCCACTGAACGACCAGTTTTGATTTCAAAGGGTACGGCGCCCGTAATAGTCTCCATATCATTCTTCTTTGACCGTCGATCAATGGAGTCAGATGACACTTTAGGTTGAGAGATGACGGAATGAACTGTTGCATCGATTTTTCCCTTGAGGCCATAGGTGGGTGACCATATATTTTCTTCAACGTCCAATAGATCGCTTATAGCGAGCAGCGACTGAATATGATCCGATTTGGATCTTGTATCGGATAGAATACCTTGAAGCTACATTATGAGGAAAGTCAATGTTTGCGATTTTCTTCCGAACGCTGTATTCACCTTGGGTTTGACACCCAGATACTTGTCAGCAAAAGCGATCAAACCTTTTGCCCTTGCCTTGACCTCCCTCGAGGCCTCTTGGAGAGTCATATCAATGCGCACTATGTTTACTAGATTCATTCTGATGACCTCGTCGATCTTTTCTTCGATCCAGTCTTGTTGCCAACAGTTCTCGCTCATTGATAATTGCATCACCTCGTGAAGAATATTACCCCAAACCAGGGCGGGAGTCACGTCACTTGATGAATGAACGAGGCCTGATAAAAGAGGCTTTCGTCGACACTGAGATGCACTGGATAATGCTGTGGCTGTTATCAGGATATCAGGATGAAGGATGAGATAGTTGAGTTTGGAGGTGATGTCAATGGTGGAGGTTTCGAAAGGACCAATGATATTAGCAGTGTCGCCTAGGAATCTGTAGATGAGACCTGGAGCCAAGAAGAGTTTCAAACATACCAACTCGGACATCTGTTGTTATCCAGTCATCCCGAAGGGTGACGGAGCGCCTTTCCTCCCCAGGATCAAGTTTGACCATCATTACCTAGTGAATGGTAGACTATGAAATTGATGGTGGCAAAGACTGTATTTCGGGACATACTTTGTGTGGTATACCGTTGACACGAACCTCGGAGAGAGATTCAACAATACAACGAGTACTGACGTCTTTCCGAAATTGGTGTTGAGGAAGTTGAGGTAAATGTTTTCTGGGCAAGGCGGGGACAGACTTTTTAGACTTTTTGGGTGACATGAAATCAAGCATGTCGTCCCAGTCCCAGTTCTCGGCTCCTTCGAGGAGACGGGCAATACTATCTGCCTCGAGGGATTTGTCCTCTTGTTGGACGGCATGTTCATTCAAGGTGGGGGTGGAGACGAGCTCGGTCATGAGGGACGACGTACGCGTGAGAAACTGCTTTTATATCGACGCGGGTACGCGATTTCATCACGTGTACATGTGCTACCGGGTTAATCACAGTTCCAAGTAATGATATCAACAGTGCTGTCCGATCCATGGTCACGTTTTCGGTGGGCCATAAGACGATCGTGGTTGGGATAGAGGCGGTAGCAGTCTGGAAGGACGTCAAACAGGGTTATTTGTGGGTCTGCAACGACATACTGTCCAGTGCGCAGATGCAAATGGGAGTCCTGAGGGAGAGGTAAGGCATGAAGAGAGAGAAGAAGAGAGGACTTGCTGGAGGGGATCGGTAAGTTTTGCGTTGTTCTCTGCGGCGACGATCTGGTCGAGGGTGGTTGTTGCTAGAGGAATGAGCAGAATGGACCGGGGAGGTCGGGAGATGGATGCTCACCGTCGGGGATGGCGTCTGAGGGAGGAAGCATGGAGGGCAACATGGTGTGACGTCACGGGGCCATGCAGCGACGACCATCACGCCCGGCCCTGCTCACGAGTCTTGTCAGTGCAGTGCTGCCTGTCTCGTCGCTGTCCCCTCCGCTTTCTGTGGCCTGGCACAATGTCCCGTCCTCACAGCTCCCTCTGTCCCCCATCGTCCCCAGCCAGTCCCCTTCCCCCTCCTCATCTCTCCAGGCTCTGCGCATCGTCTCCAGTTCCAGCCACAATTCTCTCCGCGACCGCCAATGTACGTCTCTCTCTCTCTCTTCCACAACAACCTCTCATCCCCACCCAGACAAATCAACTACAAGTCCTGTCATCTTCTGCCATGGTCTTCTTGGCTTCGATTCAGTCACCATAGGTCCTGCCATTGCCCCTCTTGAAGTAACCCACTGGCGCGGAATCAAACAAGCCCTCGAACAAAACGGCACCCGTGTCCTCATCACACGAGTACCCGCAACCAGCAGCTATGTCGACCGTGCTAAAGTCCTAGAAGAGCGTATATCTCAAGAATACCCAGGAAAAAGCGTCCATCTCATAGGTATCCCCCCTTGTCCATTTCTCCACCTCCATTCCTCAACCCTCCTCTAGGTCACAGCATGGTACTTGTCCTATCGCCTTGTCTGTTTTTTGTCACATGTTCAACCGCCTAGGGTGGCCTCGATTGTCGATATCTCACAACCCATCTTACTCAGCGCAAATTCAACATTCTCAGCATAACAACAATAGCCACCCCACACCGCGGCTCCTCCTTTGCAGATCATTTCCTCGATACCGTCGGTCGAGAACGTCTGTCCTCCGTCCTGTCCCTTCTCGACCTCTTGCCCAACGGTGGTGGAGATGGCAAAGCATTCGAATGTCTTACCGTCACAAACATGAAAGAGTTCAATCAACAAACTCCAGATGTGGATGGCGTCAAATATTTTAGCTGGGGTGCCGTCTATGAGCCTGGCTTGATTGACACCTGGAAGTACGTCAAGTCTTTCTTGTCCGTCCCATCATCCTCAACCTCGACTCGGTACAGATGGCCCCATTCCGTAATCCTTGAGAAGGAAGGCCCAAACGACGGTCTTGTTTCTGTCGATTCAGCCAAATGGGTACGCATTCCCGACTTCACTCCAAATTTCTTGATCTGTAATAGCTTTATGTTTAGGGAACATACCTTGGCACTTTAAACCAAGTTAATCATCTCGACCTCGTAGGATGGATCAACACTGCAAGATATAAATGGGCTGAAATTATGGGAAAAGAAATTAAATTCCGACCTGAGACCTTTTACCTCGGTATCGTGGATATGCTGGCAAGAGAGGTTGAAGGACAGAAAGATGATACAGACGGTAGGCAGACAAGTAATGAACAAGAGCAAGAAAGGCAACAAATGGTCCAGAATCTGGAAGAGGCTGGTGCTCAAGAAGGCATGAGATAGTGAATCTACTTATGATGACTTACGATATTATAATTTTACTAGTCTTCAACGGCATGGGTAGAGTCAACGGACATGTTCCATTCGAGTGCAGGTTTTTCATCACTCAGTGTAATCTCTTAATTGTAATTCATAATCGCAAGCCAAGTTTGATGAGAAATATTGAGAGAGATGCGTGTGTGTATCAGAATTTTCAGAATTATCATATACAACAAATTTGTCCCAAATTTCAAGCATCTCGGCGCTGCCGCCTCCGTAATTCGATCCACAAGATTTCATTCATACCAACCTTACTGTCATCCACATAAATAGCAGGCGGTCGAATGTCAAATTCATATACGAATCGAGCCAACACGAGCTTCATCACCGAAGCAGCAAGAAAACGCCCAGGACAAGCATGTTTACCATGACCCCAAGCCAGAAACGTAGGTGATGTCGCAGGTAGTGTCAAGGAGGCCGGAAGGGATGTGAAACTCGGACTTGAGAATTCAGAGTAAGAATGAGACGCTGAAAGCTCATGCCTATTCATTTGGGATGAAACAAAGCGGAACGGGTCAAATGACTCTGGTCTTGAGTAATGTCGGGCATCTGTATGGAGCACTTGCGAACCAACGAAAAGGAGAGCACCTTGAGGTACGGTAGTCCCGTCAGAGAAAGTCATAGCACGCAAACACTTGCGCGGCATGGTCACTTGATGATACGAAGGAATTAAAATTGATTCTAAAATGGTTTAACAATGCAAACATACAAGTTGGAAAGTCGGGGCTCAGAGTACTGGCATCCAATCGCATGGTTTCTCTCAAGAAAGAGTCTAGTTTGTACATTTTGTCGATAGAGGTTTTTGTCCATCCTCCGTATCTGGTAACTTCTTCAATTTCCTTCCGAAGCGGAGCAATACAGTCAGGATGCATGGCAAGATTGCGAAGCGCTTGACTCATCACCTAGAGACAATCAGTCATCAACAATATGCTATACTGCATGAAACGTACTTGAGCCATAGGACGGGTCGAAAGATAATTCACAAGAAGGACATGAGATACCAATTCATCAACCGACGTCTCGGACCCTATATAACGGCTAGTAAGCCAGGTTATCATGTCATTCTAGTGTTGACGAGTTAAAAATCCAAGTAAACAAGGGCATAACGTACAGGTAATGTATGGCCATAATCATCAGGAATTTCTTGCCGTTCTTTCAAGATAGCTGTGAGCAGCACGCGCAGGCCACGTTGAATCTTTGGAAGTGGAGTGAATAGAAAGAGGTAAAGCCTAAACTTTGATTATGCCCCAGTCAACTGAGTCATCATACAAATACATACGGCCGCAGAAATTCCGGGAATCTCTTTGACTTCTTGACATACCGATCAAAACTTTGAGAAAAAACAACCAGTTGGTCGTCTAATTCAGGATCTGAAACCAAATTGGATCAACACTCACGAAAACCCCATAAGCGGAAGACTCACGCAAGCGAGCCCCAATCAGTACATGGTTGATCGTTCGGACGCAAATGCGCGTGACGATGTCGACCTCGTCAATGTATTTCCAATCTACCCAAAAGCATCTGAGTAATTCAAATAAAATCCACCAAGAACCAGAACGCGTACCGTCCCTCTCAGAAGCAGAGATAAGTTTTGATACGACTTCTGAGACTAAGGAATCGACATCCGGGATGAAATCATGAATTTTCCTCGTTAGCTGAGCTCCAAGGAGTGCTTTGAGCTCTTGATTAGCGAGCAGCCTCGAGTTGATGACAGAAGAAATTCCGAGGAGCTTCTCTCGACCATAAGGATGAAGAACACATACAAATCAAGTGGACATACCTCTTTCATGGCTTCTGAAGCTGAGACTTCGTCTTCGGGAGCTTTTCGCAACTCCTCAACATACTTTGATTTTGTAACCACAACAATCCATCGCGTCAATGTCGGGTACCGGAATATACCATTGGGGAACTAATATGATCGGCAACTCATCAATGCTATGGAATAAGAAGCGCCTACTCTTGAGTTGCCCTTCTGAACCACTCCGGCCTGGTCATATAGCCATCTCGAGGCACTAATGAAAGAAGTTATTGTTCCAGAAAAGCCCACAGCTGGAATATCTTTGTACTGTCATAATAAGACAAATATGCATGCAGTCTAGCTTATGGACAGGACGTACATTCGTTTTATCTCTGCGAAGCCATAGGAGATAAAGAAACAATCCAAGAAGACACAGATATACAAGCAAAAAGCTCTCCTCTCCTGTGTCTGAAACTTCGTTTTCAACCATCAATGTGTCCATAGGAAAATCAGTGCGGATTCCGTTAATAGGTGAGAGCCATGTACAGTGTACAATTTATGATTGAAGTGAGTGTGAGAGAGAGAGCAAGCTATGAATTGAAAATGGTTTTTTTAGGCGCCGAATCAAGGTGAGCATATTCAAAGACCGCGTTCAGGCATGGTTAGTCCGCATCATGATTACTATCTGTCTACGCTGATTCGAGTACTCGTGACATGACTATGATTCTTCAATAACCAGCATCCAGAACAAAACCACTATAGATCATAACATGATCATGACTTTTCGAAGGGCCCAAACCCTGTCTAGCTACAATCATTCTTCCAAGAAGGTTCGACTGCGACATTCTCACCTAGCCAGAAAAAGCCACTGGCGAACCAGTTGCATTCGATGATCTTCACCAGTCAGAACACACGTGATGACCCATGTATCATCTAAATTTCCCAAAGGACTTTATCTTTCCTTTCATCGACCTTCTCAAATGGGAACAGTATCTCTCGAAAAGCTTTCTTCCAGCAAATCCTACGAAGGTGAACTCATCAAGTACAAATTCAAGGTGATCAGCTTATTCTATCAGCTTTCCAAAACTAAGCTTTTATGCGTCTTTTAGTCAGCTGCTCTCGGCAACTTGGACTCTCAGTTTAACCTTTTCTTGCCACCAGATGTCTCTCATAAAAAAGTTCCCGTCCTTATCTATTTGGCGGGACTAACTTGTACAGAAGACAACGGGTACGTCATGTTTTAACCCTAAATGATCCCTCTCCTCTTGACAATCCTTAACTAGGGCTCAGAAGGGCAACTTTCTCAAAGCAGCTTCTGCCGAAGGAATTGCTCTCCTTTTCCCCGATACCTCTCCCAGAGGTGCAGGTGCTCCTAACGAGACAGATTCCTGGGACTTTGGTGTCGGTGCTGGTTTCTATCTCGATGCCACGAAACCAGAATATTCGGGAAACTACAACATGCTGACTCATGTTACAGTTGAACTGCCACAAATGATAGAAGCTGCAGGACTGCCCATCGTGAGCATGACTTGCTGGATCGACTAGGACTTCACTCATCAGTATTTCAGGACTGGACTAGGCAGTCCATCTTTGGGCACAGCATGGGTGGTCATGGCGCACTGACAATTTATCTGGCATCAGAGACAAAGCAATTTAGGTCGGCTTCGGCCTTTTCCCCCATTTCCAACCCTTCCAAATGTCCATGGGGAGAGAAGGCTTTCAACGGCTATCTTGTGGGTGGAATAGAAGAAGGAAAGCAAAGATACGATGCCACAGAACTTATCGCCCGTCACGCTGATCCGGTTCACATCCTTATTGACTACGTTAGCTATTCACCTCAAAATCAAACTTCAGATACTGATGGAGCACGGCTTTCACAGGGTACTGGCGACAACTTTTACAAACAAGGTCAACTATTGCCTGAGAATTTCCTCAAGGCTTCACGAAGCGCAGGATTTGATGAAGTGCAAATCAGAGTGCGGAGTCACGAAGGATATGACCATAGCTATTACTTCGTACGTGATCTCCGGATGATTGTTTCATTTTTCTTTATTTCTATGTAGATCTCTACATTTGCTTCAGATCATATCCACTGTGAGTATGACTCCTAACTCAATGTCCGACATAGCTCAGCTGCTTCCGTAGTTCACGCAAATTTCCTGAAAGCATGAAGCTATGCCAAATCCTATTGTCTACATTATGGTGTACAATCCTGTACTTCGGAAACGATTCTACGTCGGTACAAGGATTTCAATTCTTTTATCTCTTTTTGAATCCAATTACTGGACAGGGCATCATAGACGGTGGCCCTTTTAGAGTAGTCATGAACCAAAAGCTCAAGGATTAGTTGTCGCACTGAACAAGTATAGCTCTAGACTGCAACGCTTGTACAGATGATGACCACGCACCGGCGTCTAGATCATGCCACAGGTAATGGGGGAATTCAACATCCCCATAAACAATGCGTTCTTTGAGGCGCATGTCACGACTACCGTTGCTGAGCTCCGAATCCCTGTGCGAGAATCTCGAGTCTTTGGGCTGAGATTTATCTGACTCGTTATCGAATGGGTGACTTCCTCTGTCCGCATGGCTGAGGTTTAAATAACCAGAGGTGTCAATAAAGACAGGATAACGCACGCAAGCATTACATAGAGGATGACACCAGCACTCCAACAATCAGCCGGCATTCTGTGCGATTTGAGTACAACACTAGACTGTCAAAATGAAACCTACCCGATGTACCCAAGATGTTTATGATCCAATGCTAACACCCCTTCTGGTGGTAGGTAGGAGACTGTTCCACATACATTAAAGGTTTCCTGGTAAGCATTTGGTCTCGCCAGCCCAAAGTCGGCTATCAAAATGCGTGGATATGGTCCAGGTGCGTGCAGTAGGATATTTTCTGGCTGTTAAAGATAGGGTGCTATTAGAAATCATGACGACAGAGAGAGAGCGTAGGAAATATTCCTTGAGGTCTTATGTAACGTCAGACAAGTCAAAGCGCGAGAAGGTCGAGCAAGAACTGTACCACGATGTGAAATCATCAAGTTGTGCAGATAGCGCAGGCCTTCAAGGAGCTGATACATGATATACTTGGTCTCAGCTTCACAAAGAGGATTTCCAGCTCCCATAGGCCCAGTGATGTATGTGAATAGGTCACCACCAGTACATAGCTGGAGAAAGATGTTCCTAAGAAGACCAATTAACTCGGCAGATCCTCTAAATCCGGTCACATAAATAATCGAACAGGAACTTTTTATCTCGCTCAGTGTCGTATATCTCATTGATATTCGGCTGTTTGACTTTAAGGGACGACTGGACAGAAATAATGACTAAGGCGTACGTACATGTTTGAGTTTCATGAGAATTTTGACTTCCTTCATAACCTGCTCGACTTCGCTCTCTTTACGCGTTCTAATGCTCTTGCACGCGACCTGCCTGTGCTTCGTTGGGTCTAACGCAAGATGGACTGTAGCAAATGACCCTGTCCCAAGGCACTGAGAGGTGACAACATATTTTCCAAGGTGCTGAGTGTTTTATGAATGTCGCAGACTTCCTTTCGAATTCATTCTATTACCTTTTGTGCTGTTTGCAGTGGAGGGGTTGGGTCAAATAGCGTCAGCTTGTCCTGTGGCTGCTTGATAATGTGACGACAAGTAAATTCTGCGGTGACATCTTAATTTACAATGTTATATCACTGAAAGACTCACCCACCTATACGAGTTGGTCCTGGAAAACTGAGGACATCACCATCCATAAGTATGACAGAGTTTTTTCTGATAATTTGGCCATTATATGCGATCCCGTTGCGAGATATGTCCTAAAGAGCTATTTCAATATCTTTGTGGAGCATACAGAGGTAATATCCACTAGACATGACACAATTACTCCCCCGGTGGGCGATCTGACGCTGAGCATGATAAAGTGTAAGTTATGCTGGGCTGATTGATGGTGATCTGGACTTAACGCATGGAGTTTACAATGGATATTCGAGATAGCAGGCTGGTTTATTACATATGTACTGAGCATGGAAATGAGACAGGCGTTGAACTCCAAGAAGGAATGTACCCACCATTGCTTTGCATTTCTCCCGATTGTAGCTGGACGGGTAAACCCCAGCAATATTGCTAGGAGACATATTATCACAGCACTCAGTATATCTTGTATGATTTACCTTCTCGATAACCTTGCCAGCCCGTGATGAGTTTAGCGCATATATCGATGTCGTTTGCATAAACACTATTTCTCGAATCTGAACGACAGGAAAAAGATCTTGGTTGAATCTGAAACATGACTGCTTGAAAAGGAGAAAAAATATTCAAATGCTGAGTTGCTTTGGGGGTGTGTTCTTTCTTACCCCAATAATATGGAGTCAGAAGAAGGAAAGACTTTGTCTTGGCTTAATGGGTTGGTTGATCCGTTCGGAGTGATGCCATCATGCATCAGCACTAGTGCCTCCAGCATGGTCCAAAATCACAATATGACGCTAGAAGACCATAGCAGGCGCGGCACAGCATGGACAACTATTCATCAAAGTGTCAGCGTTACTATTAGGGAGAAAGATATAGCAGAGGATGGCAGTACAAGATATGCTCAGCTGTATAGGTCACCACAAATAACAGAGTATCATACAACCTAGACATGCATCAGTATAATGTATTTCTACGTCACACCACACTGATACGCATGTGAACATGTGTTACCATTCCACTTATTCCAACCTCAGTCCTGACTTCTGATGTCTATATCCACATCTCATTGAACAGCTGGATTAAAGCGTATCAACATGAAAGCAGACACTTAATCGTACCCTTTGCCACTCCGTTGCTTCACCCGTTTCATTTTCTTGTGTTTTTTGTTTCCAGACCCAACATTATTTCCTAGTATAGATGCAAGACGCGCGTTCTTGAAGCCCAACGAAGATCCATCGTCAGCCATGATATTCTGATGCGGATAGAACTTTGCTCTTGAAAAACTTTGCCCAGTTCTGTTATGACCTTGAATTACCAGGTGAGATGATGAAAAGTTATGTCCAAAGAAATCACTGTCGATAATGTTGGACCCCCGGTCGTTCACTGGCCTTATGCTCGCGACATCTGCGGGTAACACAAAAGTGTCGGAATCTTCTCCAACACGGGTTGTAGGAACTTTTTTCTTCCAAGCTGTCCTTAAGAGCATGAGACGCCTCGTTTTTTCATTGAACGGACCCTCTTCAGTGTCAGGAGGAGGATGACAGAAGAGGAGTTTCGCATTAACGTAATCCTTCAGGATATAACGAGCAGCCCGAGCTTCGTCGGGATTGCCCTGACCTGAACGCATATAACCGCGTGCGACTGGAAAGCGTCAATACCGATCAATTAATTAACACTGCATGACTTACTGGCATAGGAAATGAGAAAATCTTGCCCTGTTATGTTTCCGTCACCCCCTTCCTCTATCGTTTTGAACTTGATTGAAAGTCCATAAACAGCCTCTAAGATTTCCTTGGCTATCCGCTTCACAACCAGAGCTATCGGTGCGGTATATTCACGCATCTGATCGATTGGGAGAACACCATCACAAATTAGGTCAGCCTTGGTTGTAGCAAATTGAGGGAAAACTAGACCGGGACAATCGTAGAGGATGATGGAATCAGACAAATGGATAGTCTGGAAGTGTTTGGTCTTTCCAGGAGTAGACGAAACGCTGACTTTCTTCTCCCCAAGAAGAGAGTTTATTGTGCTGGATTTTCCAACATTAGGGTATCCAACGAGACCGACGCTGTGTTTTGTGGGAGCCTTTCCAAAAGAATCATTGAAGTCTGCCCCGCATCATCATCAGAAGATGTCCTAATTCTATAGAGAAGAGATGGAAAACCAACCAGACAGAGGAGGAGCCATCTTGAGAAGAAGATCTTCCAATTCCAATACCGACAATATTCGAGCTCTCGGATCCATGCTGAACTCATCGTCCTCTTCGACAGAGAAGTAATCCTCGTCACTTGATGACTCGTTTTCAGCGTCGTCGTCTGATTTCAAGAGAGTCTGATTTTGCAAGGCATTATCTTTCTGTACAGGTCCTTCGACTTCTCCAGTATTTGATTTAGTGGCAGTTTCTATTCCAGTAGTTGCCTCGAGTGCTTTTCTTCGCACTTGCTGCATTGCAGCTGAACCTGCAGCTGAGAAAAAGGCATGACGAATGTTTCTGGAATCAAAGTAGTCTGCCCAGAGCCGCCTAGAGTTAATAAGCTTTGGAAAAGAGATCAATTTGAGCAAACACACCGTTGCTGAGCCGTCAGTAAGTCTGCCTTGTTGATGAGCAATAAACTCCTTCGCTTTCCCTTCCCTGTCCCTTGTTCTCCCTCTGGTCCCTCTACATCCTGAATGTAGTCCTCTAGGTCTTGACAGCGGAATCTGAGGGGATTTCGTGCATCCACTATTTGAACAATCAGGTGGGATCGTTCAAGAACTCGCCACAACTGTCTCCAAACTTCAATATTGCGTTCAAATGGCGTCAAGAGGAAGCCCTCAGCCTCTTGAAGTCTGAATAAGGTAAGATCCCAGTTCTAAACTGAGGGCAACTCATAACATACTCTGCAAGTCCTCTCCTCCAATCCAGAAAGGCAACTTTCTCTTGCTTGTCCAATTGAACAGGAGTCATCAATTTTGTCCAAGGTGGTCTGCGAGGGACTCGCAGGCGTTGTCTGTTGGCTTCTTGCCTTTTGAGAACGTTCACCTCTTCCTGCTCAGTTAGGAGGTAAGGGTTCTGGGTTGGGCTGGCAGCCTGATGAATTATTTTGACATTTCTTCGTTCTTTAAACATGAATATTTTTACGAGGGCGAGATGCAAAGGACTTGCCGGTAGTGAATTCTGTTCCTGCCAAGATGGCTGTGCTGAAAAACTCCTCGAGATCCCTCTCCTGAGTCACAGATTTGAGTTTCCCGGTCGTGTCTACGTCGACAGAATACTGCTGGCATTTTAGGGAAACCAGTGAACAGGGTATCACTACGCACATTCCCGGTTTCTTGCATTCTTTTAGCATCTTTGACCTTGCGGTTGATGATCGCACGGCCCAGGCCACTCTGATTTTGGTCTCGTTTCGGTGGCTGGGGATGCTGTATAAGAACTTCTTTTCAGGCCAGGTGCATGTCGTCTAACTTACCATCTGGATGGAGGTGAAAAGATGCTTATTGACATGATTATCTGAATGGGGACATCAGGTGACTCGACGGATTCTCAACTTTCACAGCTGTGAAACTCGCAAGCCGATCAGGATCATTACCAAGTTAGTATGTGACATAATGAGTGAGAATGACTGCTGAAAAGTATTCATCAACACATCCATATCCTAGTTGAACTGAGCCCATTTTGACCATTCACCCTTGGCAGGTGCCAAATTACTTTTCTTTGAGAAGTTTCTATATTAGATGAAAAATGGTTCATGCTGTAGTCTATTCAGCCATGTCCTACACCCAGATTGTGTTTAACAGGTGAACCTGGCCAGCGAATTTGGTCAGGGCTGAACATGAATTCATGCCACAAGCCATTTACTTACTGCCTTACTGCAAGTACAAGAGCCGGTTCGTGCATTTTTAATCAGGAACCCGGTTCTGAAGAGGAATTTATCTAAGTGGGAGCTAGAAAGCTGCCGTGAGAAGGATCTTCGTCTTCTTCCTATGACAAAAACTACCTCAATAGTTACTCTTTACAGAGACTACCTCAGAACCATACGAAAATTACCATATACCTATCTCCGGTCCAACAAATCTCTACCATTTTGTTCAGTCGACTGACAGCTCTGTAGGCAATTTTATCGACTGAAAGTTCGAGATGATATGGAAACCCTCAAAGACACCCAAAATTTATATCTGCAGACTAAGAGATACAAAAGAATCACCAAGGTATTCCATTTTGATTTTCCGTGATCTACAATCTCCACATACTCAACTCAGGCGTAGGAACTACGAAGGATGAACAAAGGTCTCCAAGGTGATTGGCGATGCTTCGACCATATTCTTGATATTGCTTATGGTCGTAAGGGGAAGCTCAAACACGAGCTTATGAAGGTTCGTCTGTAAACCTTTCGTCTTAAATTTGCATGATGTATATTGCCTCTAGCCATTTCTCTCCGATCCAAATGCCCAAGCTTCAGTGCCCATTATACCGCAAATACCATCTTCACGACCGCCTGTTTACTCTCCTGGACTTCGGGCTCTGTTGACGAGTGATGTTTCACGTACAACGAAAGCACTCAGAATCTTGGATCCGAACAAGTTGTCCAGTCAACGAACACCCCAGGCGGACCTGTCATGCGAAGAAGCGATGTTGTTCGGCGGAGTCAGCAAGCGACGCAAGAAGAATCTAGTAAACCGATTTTTCAGACAGGAAGTGCAAAAAGTTTACCCTCCCCTCGATGTAGATGTACAGGGCGGTCAGATGCCAGAAGAAGTCGGAATAAGGGGAGGGGCAGCACAAGGTTTGGGTTTACGAGAGGATATTGAATTTATCATCGGTCCGGCATGGAAATCTCCTCAGCTCACTCGGCGAGAACGTCAGGTCGAATGCAAAGACATCCTTGCATCTCACCAGTCTCAGCCTATACAGCGACCTTCGCGCTGGCTAAGGCGACGATATCAGAGCCTCCTCAGCCGGTTGCCACGGCTCACGTTCACTCCCGGATCAAAGATCGGCGTGGGTCATTATGCAGTTGAACGTTTCCCCATGGCTCTTGGGGACACACACAGCACTCGTGGTCGACTCCTGCCTGTCGCCGCTGCTTTTCAACTTGCTTGGTTCGAGTTGGCTCCAGATCAGTCGAGAGTCAGAAGATAAGGAATGCTTGACGATTCTATCTTGTATTTCAGAAAAATGTGCATATTCTTCCTATATACTTAGACGGCTCACAAAAGGTCGCGTCATTCGCAAGCAATTCTAGATTAAATCTCTAGTTTACGAACTAACCTAATGCCTTGAGATTTACCTGAACTGGATTTTGTTTTCAGTCGAGTTCCAGAATGCAGAGAAAAATGTACTTCGGGACTCTGAGTCATGACCCAGTTCAAAAGCATGATACCTTGATTCATTGCAGAGAGGAATCTGATAATTTCAAGTTTATATCAAAGATGTTCTTTGAGCATGTTCAAATCTCCAGAAAAATTTAGCAATTGTCGCTATAACGTGGGTGAGAGTTCTTTGAGACCGTCTTTGGAACTCATCGGATGTGACATGACGGTGACTATTGTAGAAAGGCATCCCAATGGTACTAGATGTCGTGGCTAGGGACCCTCAATATCTCAGAGTTGTTGCAGGCAGCATCCCCCAGCAACGACAGCCTAACTAAGTAAAGACTCTGGAGGAACGCTAAACAAGCAAGTTAATAAGGCATTTTACATCCATTTCGTGTAAAGAAGTACATCGTGGGAGAAAATACGGAACATTTTGATTCACAACCTGTTCTTCACCTTACTCTGCCATTGCTTGTCGTCCCACTGATGCTAGACGACGATGGTACGTCGCCGACGGTCTCTCTTGCACTTGCTGTTGTTGGAGTGATATGGTATGTACTGTTGTGGGCAATCGGGTTACTGGGGTGTTTTGCAGGGTAAGTCACTTCTCTAGGTTGTTTGACAAGCTGACATAAGAACATCAATCGAAGGAGACGTCGCTATCGTCTGCGCCCGCAATCTCCACTGAGAGGCGCCCCAGCTGGTGCAGTGCCTGGAGTATCTATACTACGGCCTTTGAAGGGTCTTGACACGAATTTGTACGAAAATTTAGAGTCAACATTCATTCAGGAATATCCCAACTATGAAATTCTCTTCTCTGTTGCGGATGAGAATGACCAGGCACTATTTATTGTCAGAGAACTGATTGCTAAGTATCCACAGGTTAAGGTGGAAATTGTCATAGGTGAGGCTCATCCAATTTCCACCTCTATTTTTCGTGATCGTTCTGGGTATTATAGGTGAAGAAATTGTTGGTGTCAATCCGAAGGTCAATAACCTGGTCCGCTCATACCGCAATGCTGCCAATGACATTGTCTGGGTCCTTGATTCGAACGTGATGGTTGACCCGGGGACTCTAGCACGTTCGGTTGATGCACTCATCAACCCTTCACGATCCATCTCCAACAAGTCACATAAACGTATAGGTCTTGTCCACCACGTTCCGTTTGCATCTATCAATGAACCCCAGCTTGGTTCTTGTATTGAAGAGGCATTCTTGAATACAAACCATGCCAAGATGTATGTTGCTATCAATACCTTCGCATTCGAGTCCTGCGTCGTCGGAAAATCGAATATGTATCGGCGTTCAGATATAGACAAGCTTGATGCGTCATTGAAACCTCACTCTTCCATTGTTGACGAAGCGGTAATCATATCGCCGTCTACCACCTACGGGCTGCCGGCTTTTGGGAAGTTTCTTGCAGAAGATAACACTATTGCTAGTGCCCTCTGGCATGAACTTGATGTCCGGCACGAACTTTCATGTGATATCGCCAGGAATGCAGTTGGAAATATGTCGCTATCTGATTATATCTGGCGTCGGGTTCGGTGGATCCGTGTGCGGAAGCATATGGTCCTTATTGCTACAATTCTGGAACCGCTCACAGAATGTGTAGTGCTTTCCCTCATTGCAAGCTGGAGTTTCACACAGCTCTTAGGAATACCTCACTGGCTCACTCTGTTACTGCATTATCTTATCTGGGTGATGGTTGATCTGGATGTATATGAATCACTTGCTGGTCATCCGTTACCAGTCTCTCGATTGTGGCAATTCCTGGGAGCTTGGACAATCAGAGAACTGCTAGCATTTCCCATTTGGTGTGTGGCTATTCTTGGAGACGAAGTGGTATGGAGAGGGAAAAGATATCAAATGATGCGAAATGGTGAAGTCAAACATGCGACAGGTGAAGGATATCTCAGTTCATTTCTAAGACGACTATGTTCCACGAGGCGGAAGGATTCTTATGAGCCGCTTGATAATCCAGTAGATATATAGAGTCGTTTTTACTGATATATCAGGAGAGGTAATACAAACAGATACGGAAAATTTTGAGCCTAGATAATTACAGAAGGAATGACAGAGTATAGAGTGACTATGAGGTATAGTAAAGAGTCAAAGAAAAAGGGTACTGCACGGTGAGAGAAAAAATTACTACTAGTCAACCCCTTAGTGATTACAAGGATGATAAGAATAAAGAACGTGAGGAGCGTCATGAGCGTCCGTCATAAATGATGTCAGAGAAAGCTCTTCCGGCTTGCCATCGTAAATTGCACAAAACCCAGTAATGGTAAATCATCACAACTTCCTCAAACCATTCGTCCGACCAATCACTGCAGCTATCACGAGAGATGGGCCGGACGCGAATCTTTTCTCCAATCGATGAGGTGACAGTGCTTTCTTCGCCCGTGCCGCGTTTTTGCCGCTCGTTGGAGAACCAATTCTTGACTTGCTTGAAGGATCTGGAGAATGGGCGATGTAATAATCAATATCAGCAGATCTAATCATAAATGATGATGTACCTGTGGATGATGATTGCGAGTATAGCAATCCAAGGTTCAGCTGGGTACATTGTTATCTCATCGTAGACCATTCGGAGAACGTGTAGCTGTCTGTCATTGGCTGGTGAATTGTCGAGAGAACTTATTTTCTTGGCCTTTTCAATTATTTGAATCCTCTTGGAGCGCAGTTCCAGTTTCTTGTTGAGTTCGAGAGTGGAATGCTGAGAGATACGGATCTTGTCATGGTCATTTTTTCTACTGGACCTAGTCTTGCGGCTAGAACGAATGTTGGACGGGGATGACGAAGGTGAAGATGAAGATGAGGGTGAAGAAAAATTAGAAGCAGTCAATATAGACCTTTTCGCTGCTGGGTGTGATGGGATAGAGTGGTGTGTGTTATTCGGGTCAATGTTAGAGTCATTAGTGATGGGGGTGTTTTCGCTGCAGGGAATTGGTATGTGTACATCTGCGGCGGTATGGTGTGGTATGTTGTCATGAGAGGGGCCAATTTTTGGGCATTCAATGTCGTTTAATGCAATGAGTGCGAGGATATGAAGGGGTCCTCGGTAGGAAGGGATGGTCATAACCAAGTGCATGCAGACAAAGCCGAGAAATAGAAGGAGTGTGAGCGACTAGCGCGTCGTGACGAGAAATGAGAGTAGAAATTGAGTCTCTGGGACCTGGAATTAGGAAATGAAGTTATGGATAGTTATAAGGGATCAGTTGCGAACAGCCTTCATTCTTCCGCGGCATATGCCGTCGTTGCTTTCTCAGCTCTTGTATTTCCATCTTCCCCCCTGAACTTCTCACATACCATCACAGGTCAATTTGCTTCCATAATAACGGCGTGTCAGGGTCACATTTCTGCCTGTTTTGGCAATACAAATCACTCCCATAGCAACTTTGTTAGTATTCCGTAGTTTTGTTCCGCTGGCCAACACTGCGTAACTCAGTTGCCAGCACTAATTGCCTCCGATCTTCCCTGCAGTGTATCCAGCCAATCAATACACCCCGCTCTTTCCTCTCTAAATGGCCGACGTTAAACAAAGCATTATCGCATCTGTGTTTTCTCGCCGCAATGCAACTGGGAGCCTTGAAGAAACATACGTTTCACACATCAAAATTTGGGAGGATGCAGGCACAGAAGGCAGAAAAGCCCGGTACATCCTACTCTCTCGTATGTCGTCAACGAGAGGTGACATCTCCATATTTATTTGTCATTTGTAGAGGCAAATAATGGAAGTGGATTCATACACAAGTCTAAGCTGAACAATAATAGCACATTCTCTGTTGGCAAGACTTGGAAGCTCTCTGAACTGCGTGGGCTGCAAGTGATCACGGTGAGTGTCGGCTGTGCAGCCCATCGTTAGTTCTGACTTTCCCAAATAGCCCCTGGTGTTCAATATCACACTTTCAAGGACATATAAATGGCAGACGGAATCGCAGGCAGATCAAAATAATTTCTTGATTGCACTCGTACGACTATTTCGACGGGTAACAGGAAGTGTAACATCGTTGCGCTTGGAGGGCATACCAGAACCAGATACAGTACAAGGTGCCCCGGCCTTTCTTGAATTTCCTTGCAGTTACTCAGCGTGCACGCTAGGACTATACCAGACCTCATTGCAAGTAGTGACAAGTCAGGACAACCGATCTCAAAGTAACCCACGGCCCGAAACACCGCAGACTAACGGTCCCCTACCTCATACACCGAGTCCCCTCATCCCTCGCATTGGAGCAGCAATACCCCCTCCAGCCAACTCTACCCAAGACTTCTTGACGTCTGCACGTTCAGGAGAAACACCTCTCAAATCAACAGGACGACCCCGGAAGGGCTCAGATGCCGGTTCCACTCAGCATCCTCTCAGGTTATATCCTGGTGTTCAACCTCAACAGCAGATACCGACACTTAATGTACCTTCATCCAGCATCGACTCAAAGAGGCATGACGTTGACCATCGAGATGAGACAGTAGATCCTAGTCACTCAAGAAAGGACTCGCATCAATTGTCTACAACTCGGACTGTACCTTCAAGTAATTCGCTTACGCCTGATCAAAATTCACCTGGAACATCTCCCGTCTCTTTATCTGTACAAACACACAAAATACCAACGAGGGAAAAGGGATCAATGTTGCGTAGAGATCCTGATGCGCGAGTGTCATATTTTGACCCCATAAATCAGCAGAGTTTGAATCGTTTAATTGTAAACGATACTTCAGGAGATGTAGATGGCGCGGTAGATGATCAAGTCGAGTCGGATATCGGAGATGAAAATGAAACTGCTCAAGATATTCTTGCGAATGTCGAGGAAATGATTGAAGGTTACGAATGGGTCAGTGATGACATCATGGGTCGGAAGATGGCACGAGGTGCAGCGGATTTGATTGAAGCCAGACTGCTAGATGAAGTAATGGCTTTGGAGAAGGTCAGTGGTATACACGCATGGGGTTTATTTTGATGTAATTCCTCCAGGCCAACATTCATTCATTCCTGGAGTCTGATGACCGGATTAACACAGTTATGAAATTCATGGATGAAGCGATGGCGGAACTCGATAACCTCGATGGGTTGATTTCTTCTTATAAGATCCACCTCAATGTATGTACCGTTTATTACAGATCACCACCAGGATGTCTCTAACTACAGAATCAGGCTGCAGATGATGATATTTCCTATATCCAATCCCAAAACAGAGGGCTTCAAGTTCAGACTCAGAATCAACGACTTTTGTTGAATGAGATTGAAAATCTCCTGGTGAGAAGTGTCATTTCTTTTGCGCTTTATGAGTTGAGCAACGAATATATAGAAAACCGTGCAAGTTGATTCTGATGCACTCGTTGCTCTTACACAAGAATCGCTGGAGAAGTCGCAAAGCATCTCGAAATTGGAACAGGTTGCAGCAGGGCTTTACAAGGCATTGCAAGCTGGTAGAGACACAGGTGAGCTATCCTTTGCAGTTCGTTACCTGGTACTTGCTCGAAGGCGATATTGACCAATATATATCTTTGTGTGAGAAGATATGGCTGCTACCATGGAACGGCTTCAAGAATATCGCACGCACAACTCTCAATTCTGTAAACGTATTCACGACTTTTTGACAATCATGTTCACTGCTCAGGTAAATTAACAACCTTCAGTTAATGTGTTCCTAGTTTGAATCCTCAGGATCTCAGTCCAAACTGTTACTTGGTGAATTTGGCGAGGTTAATGGCCTGACGAAGCCGAGTAAAGGGGCAAAACCAACCATCATACAGCATCAAGACATTGAAGAATATCTGAGCAGATATTGTGGACTAATACTATACCTGAAGGAGATGGACGAAGCAAATTATGGGCGATTATGTGCTGTGAGCGCACTAATTTGTTTCTTGTCCATATTCTTTACATTTTGATGGGTTTTGGCCCTTAGGCCTACTTTTCGGCCGCTAGTGAGCTACATAGCACACAAATCAAGGCACTGATGAGTATCTATCTCGGTTTTGTCAAGAGATCTCCAGAAGATGAGGGAGAACATGGTATCATCCACCTCTGTGTTACTAGATCCCTGTGGTAATGGTGCTATACAGTGTTTAATTCAACATCAACCCCTCCCACACCAAAAGTGCCCTCTGGTATGCGTCGCGCGGGCACCTTAATCCGATCGCCGATGGAATCACGCAACAAAGACAAAGACAAGTCTGCCTCGGGTATCTCAGGCCTTTCGTCTGGCGATGGAGACATGCGAGTATCTGAGGTCTTTTCTCTGGTTCTGGATCAAATTGGTCCATTGATACATCAAGAAAACCTTTTTATGGTGGACTTTTTGCAGATTGATTTGCTAAACCGTGATACAGTTCCAACATTTGCAGATTATATGGGTCTGGATCATTATTTCCGGAGGCAGGCCGCAAGGTACAATAGTCTCAGCCAGGCAACACTCAAGCTTGTAAGGGGTGCTATGGACCTGATTTTTGGATTTCTGCCAACAGAGATGAAGGTGTGGCTTGAGAAAGCTCTGGAAAGAGATCCTATGTGAGCTGCCTGGGTTTTAAATGACGAGACTTATAAAACTGGTGGTCCAGTGAAGTCGTTGGCGTGCTCGTAACATTGGAAAGGTTTATTTCCGAGGCAGATGAGAACACGAACCAGTTCTTGATCGGTTTCCTGAACAAACAGCACATGCGTCTGAAAGGTGTCTTTGATCGGCATATTGTACACCATCTATCTATCTCGTGTTGCTCAACCTCGTTTTTACTCAATACAAATCACAGAACGATCAACTCAAGTCCATTGAGCAAACAAAATCTACCTCAAAGAAACGGAAAGGTCTTGTGCCGTTTATCAAACACTTCCCTCAGTATGTCTATCGTATCGAGCAACAGTTTAACACGGTAGACGCTGGCGGTTCGGGTTTAGAAGTGCGCGAGAGTGTTGACGCAGCATATGAGAAAATTGTGAACATCATGTTTGAAACGCTTAAGACCATAGCAAAAATGGATGGAGATGAGGAGGACAAGGGTCAGCTAAACTATCATGTTGTTATAATCGGTAGTGTTTCTCGTTCCATGCCTGCCAAAGTCTGACAGCGGCTCGACAGAAAATATGCACTACTTTGTTTCTGAGACGGCTAGAATGGAGATTGGCTCCGTAGGTGGTTTCACCAAGAAAGCTAGAGCGATATACGACGAGAATCTTGGTGCATATGTCAAACTCTTATTTAGACGCCCATTTGGAAAAATCATTGTGAGTCTTCAGCCATTTAGTCTCACTTGGCAGTCTGAAACATTGACCGCGGTGGGTGCAACAGGATTATTTTGACGGTCTTGAAAGGCTTCTTCGAACACTTGCCTCTCCCTATGATACAGCCACGAATCCGACATATAGTAAAGGTGCTTTGCGGAAAATAGCTCGGGAGTATACAATCAAGGATATCAGAAAATACATCGACGGGCTGTACAAAATTGTACAAAAACATTTCATTGACTCGGCAGCAGCAGCATCTGCCGCAGCCGCCTCTGCCCCGGGTCCAGGAAGTATGACAACCCAGGAAAGGGATAGAATCGCTGCAACAGAAGAAAGTGTTGGAAAGACAGTATTGCTGGGCGTCTGGATAACTTGTGAAGATAATTTAGTAAAGATGACTGGAGGCTGGAAGGAGAGGGTGAATCAGTGTTATGGTGAAACAACTAGTCTAGATTTTGGAGTCAGTGATGTAGTGAGTGCATTCAGGAAGCACAGAACGGGGGCATAGGTCTAGGTTCAAACGAGGTTTAGGAAAATTAGCATGTTCCCAGCCAAGGACAATCTCTGTCGCATTTTCTTTCGTCCTCTACTCTGGCTAACCAGGAAGCAAAAACACCGTGTCGTGATCATGGAAGGCAGGAAAGGCTATACTGCGGCTTTGATTGACTTGCTAATACATCTAATGGATAAATAACAAGAGAGAAATGAAACACGTGTCGTACACGCATAAAGGTTGAAAGACCTAATTTTAATCACCGCTCCAAAAAAATTCTTCAGCTTTGGAAACTTTCGAGATGATTAAGGCTCTGGGAAGGAGGCATTAGGACACTCAGAGGAGCGGATGGAGGAAGTGGCGTTGCTGCATGTGTCCTTATCACTCGAAGTTTGAGGGCTGCCACGTTGCATCGCAGTATCAGAGGTCCCTTGAACGGAAGTTGCAACTGCCGTTGTAGTAGTGCTAACAGCACTCAGGAGGGGAGGCCTATAACCATGGTAGAAACTGAGGATGTTCTGTAAAGATGGTGCGCAGACAGCGGAAGATATGTCGCTAACAGTTGAGCCGGTGGCGGTGGTGGCTTGGCGTTTGTTGGCTGCATTAAGGGTAGATTCCCAGAGTGCAGTAAGCCGAGTTCGGATGAACATGAGTATGTTGGTCTGAGCTTGGATGATACCCTCATCCAGATCTGCTTCATTTTGGGTGAGGAAGGGCTCAAGGTAGGCGGTGTAGATGTATGTTGAGCCCTGATTGACAGAAACACATTGTTAGACTGCGATCACGCGGCCTGTTCAAGGAAGAGCCTCGGACTTACCTGGGTTTGAGAAAGGGAGAGATAGAGAAAGAAGATTGTTTTAGCTTCCCAATAAAATGGAAGCCTGAAGGACCAAGCACGGCAAATATGGTATAATTGAGGTAACGACTGGTAAAGAAAAAGTCACATACCAACTGATAAGCCACTCTGCAGTGTACTCAAAAGCGACAAATGCACCAACAACTGTCCAGTACATGGCCCATCGCTGAAGCTCATGCTCGCTGAGCGGGCGATGAGAGAGGGCCTTGAAGGTAGCATAGCTCGGAAGGAGGAACGCAAACCAGGCACTGACTATAAGAATCTGTACGAATTGATGAAACAAAAAGAAAACGCACCATAGAATATGGGAAAAAAGTGACATGAACATTTCTGAGGCAAGAGTGGTTGGAGTGGTTGGAGAGTATGATGACGAGAAGTTGTGACTGCCTGACGACGACTGATAAGCGCTTTCTTTTACGCCTAATCCCTGTCAGTCAGTTGCATACAACTAAGAATATCGATCGTCGGTGCGTTCATCTAATGGAGACGCTAAGATAGAGAGAGACTCATCGAAAAGGCGGCACAGCTGCTGTTAAATTGCCTCCGTTTCTAGTTGCCTGACTGGGAAAGGTGTTGTACTTGTTTGTTGTATGGGAGATCTCCTGATTAGGCTCCTCGGTTTGTCTCGTGGTCGTTCACCCCCATCTTTCCCTCTCTCCTCCATCTGCTGTTGGATGGATTCAGCACAAGGAAGCTCACAGCAGCTCCCAATAAAGAAGCAGGAAGATGATGATAGGGCCCCGAAACAAGAAGTCAAGCCCGTCGTCAAAACCTTGAATCGCGTCCCTCGTATGGCCATCATCTTTGACATTCATCGGCTTCTCACTTTGTTTTGTATGTTATCCAGGTGCCTGTGTACGTCTTTATGTATGGCTTTGTTGCGTCTGCCTAATTGTGCTGTTGCAGAATGCGTGCAGAAAGCAAAAAATGCGTTGCGAGGGCGCCGACAACCCTCCATGTCGCCGATGTCGAAATACTGGGCTGGATTGCCTTTTTGAAAAGCCCTCTCGAGAGGCTACCTTGACAGGAGAGGCCGGTCTTGAGTGCGTGATCCGTTCTCCAATTGCTTTGTATGGCCGACCTTCATTCCTTCCCAGACGCATCAAGAGTCTCGAAGCCCATGTCGTTGAAATCAAGAACACCCAAATCAGGATTCAAGATACCCTTACAGAACTCGTTACGCATCTACGAACCGCTTCTTTCAGTGGTTGCTCACCATCCACCTATCCGCCTCCATCTTTCCAGCAGTCTCCGAGCATGAATTCCCCTGCTGCCTCCACTCCTACTATTAGCCATCCTCACGTGAGTGATTTAAATAGTAGTCTTTGCAGCATGACCCATTCTGCTTGTAATCTGGTTAAACTCAACTCACGACAGCCACGTTCTTCCCTTCCCGGCTATCAAAGTCAATGCTCTACGGTTCCTACTCAGCCAGGTTCGAAGGGTGATTTCCAGCCTTCCCAAATTTCGCCATCGTACGGCAACTTTCCCTCAAATAATGCTCAATCCTATCAACACAGTCAAGGGCAGATACTGCCACCCTTCGCCAGTATTCAGGCCGTGGGCTCGGGAGCTTCTCAGTCCAACAATGTGTTGTCCACTCGATATCCAACCAAACAATCAGTCGTTGGCACTAAACGCGCCGCACCATCCAATGTTCCTATCCCGTACTCTTCTGATATTGATGACGATGAGAATGGAGGGCTCCCCGCATCCGGTCTTGTCGCTCCCTGGGAAGTGCTTAGGGGACTTGCTGATGTCGCAACTGAGCGCGCCGCAAAGGTGAGCTTGTTGTATTTTTAGACCTACTTCTTTGTTTAGGCAAACCTTCCGTCACATGTGACGTGGTTTTGACTACAGGAGAATAATGGAGATGGTAGTGAGCCACGTAGCCGAACCAGAACTCCTTCACCGGAAAGACAGTTAAGGCCCTACAAGCGGAGGAAGATTCGACACAAATCCCTCAAGTTTACGGATGGTTTGCTCCCTTCTTCCCTATCAGCGATAGTTGTACAACTAATTGGTGACTGTCATCAGTCGTTACTAAGGGTATCATTACTGAAGCTGAGGCGCGGAGCCTCTTCGACGTGTGAGGATATTTTGTAAACATCGTTTCATCAGCTCATCCCAATTTCTCTAAGCTTCTATCACGGATGCTCCACGTTCTTGTGAGTCAGTTGTCAGCTCAAATCCAGCCTTTTGTTCATTCTTGTCAAGGCCAGTATTTGATAAAGATACTGACACCTATGATGCATTGCATGAACGTTCGCCTTTTGCTGTCGACTGCATTTGTATGGTTGCAGCACGTGTCCGTGATGGAGGAGGTAGGTGTATCTGTCGATCTTCTACCACACTGTTTGTCGACACCAGACACTCTATTTAGGCCCCCCGAGTGAAACATATCTGCGATGTTTGGAAGAAGTGCAATCCATTTCTTGCGCGACGTTGTTTGCCCCTGTCATGCGGTGCGAAGTTATTCAATCAATGAGTATGTCACCTTTTTCTTCGATACCGTCCTTGAATGAAGATATTTATTCAGTTCTTGTTTCCGGTTGGTCTGATAATGGCTGGTTGAGTGGTGGACATGCTGTCCGAATGGCAATGGAACATTGTAAGTTACTCTGTTCCTCTTATCAAATTGTCAGGTTGCCTCATCCACTCTCGAAGCGATGCACAAAGCGTGGCCAAAACTATATCGTCGTATGATCAGTGGAGAAGTAGACCCTGTTGAAGATCGCGACTTGGTCATTGCATCTAGAACCTGGTTCTGTCTTTACCTTTTTGAACACCAGTAAGCTGCCATTTGTGGCCGGTGAGTTCGTCCATCTGACCGTGTAACAGGTTATCATATGGTACTGGACGCCCCGCCGTGTTGAAAAATGATGAGAGTATTAAGGATTGTCGTTACCTTTTGCGTCACCCCCTGGCCATCCAAGACGATATGCGTCTTGTCTCAACAGTTGAATTAATGGTGATTCGAGAGGAGGTTCAGAATGCTCTACCTATTGAAGGACCTGTACTGGATGAGCATTATGTTATGCTGCGGGACGCCGATATCAACTTCCAAAATTGGTACTCCACTTGGGACCAAGCATTCTCACAAAAATATGGCGATGCTGGCATGTGATTTCAGATCAGACTCAACTCCTGCTGATCAATATTCTTAGCCTTTTATCGTCAGAGCCTCCAACTACAGCGTGTACACGCAGAACTTTTCCATAATGCTACAGCTCTGCGAGGAATCAATGGACCTGAGGACGTCGATCAGATGCCGCCTAAGCAAAGGGATCTGGCGATCAAATCAATAACGATTGCCCAACGAGGTTTAGATATTACCCTCAACTTTGGCTCCTATCGAGAGAACATGAAATATGGTAGGTACTTTCATTGCACTCAGGTGTGTGGAATACTCACTAGGTAATAGCCGTACACTACACACATGCCACAGCTACATTCATGGGATCGTTCCTCTTGAGACTTGCAAGACTCTTGTAAGTACCAAATCATCTGGAATAAGACCGGTTAACCATGGTAATGCCCTAAGCCCGAAGGATTGTAATACTATCCAAGTCCGAAAGCAAGTTGAGGATCTGGCCAACCTGATGGCAGACAGTGAGTAGAGTATGCTGGCCAGCCAGCACACGTTCTGATCAACTGTTATTCCTAGTTCCTGGTCAGCGCTATGCATTGACATTGCAGGTAATGCTTAGGAGGACGAAAAAACTCAAACATCAGTCTAGTTCGCGATCGCCCGCAACGGTATCCAGGGAAAACCAAAGACCTTCAATGACATTTGATCATCCTGGTGGGCTGCCTATCAATGCAATAGGTATTCCCCAACACAGGAACTCTGAGCAACTCCAGGGTCAATATGGTCCCCCACCTCAGTACCCTGGTGGTGACTCTCCGGTCTACAGCCACAGCATGTCTCAACAAAACCAGCAACGTCATGGTGTTCATCCTCAACATTCTCATGGCCATCTTTCCCATGCAAGTCACCAATTCCAACCTTACTCTGTGTCTGCGCCTATGCACCACCACTACTTACAACATAACGGTGGACCAACGGACGTTGAACATATCGTTCATGATTACAGAACTACCGCTAATGAACAATTGCCGGTCTGGATTTCTGACCAGACACTTGGAGGAAACACATTCCTTCAGAATGGAATGGATGCATTCTTACTCCCAAACGATTACCTTCCTCCCGCCCCTCAGATCTGGTAATTGATCCGGTGATACCTTCTGTTCAATGTCTACCTTGGTCTCTTCCCCTGCTCTTGTGTGTCCTTCGAGGACAAGTGATCTTTTGTTTTCTCCTGGCTTTCTCAGCATTTTCTTTGTTGCAAAATCTCGTTTCACCTGCTCACCTGATACCTTTCTAATCCCTTGCAAACTCACTATCTTCAGCAGGTTGTTCAAGTTGATATCACTGTTCTCTCTTCTTGTCTGCGCGTGTCGATATATCTGTTCGTATGTCATGTAGCAAAATCTGTCTCAGATGTTCATATGCCCTTATTTCGAGCTTCTTGCAATACTCTATGTATGTTATCTGATCGGGTTCTGGCCTTACAGCATAACCACTCGTTGGATGGTTTGAGTTTGAATCGCCTTGGCACTGACATCTGACTGTAGAACTCGTGCATAAGTCTACATCAATGTATCCGATCATGAGAACGGTCAGGCACATCGTCCGTAGAATATGACCAAGCACATGTCAAGATGATACTCAGTCTGGTAGAACAGAACTAAATATATTAATGATGTACCTGTCAAAATGATACTCAGTTCTAGTAGAACAGAACTGAGGATACAGTAATACAAAGGCGCACACATACGGCTACAACAAAGGCCACCAATTCTTACAACTCCAAATTCACAAAAAGAAGCGTATTCAACCATCATACATTAAAGTAGGGGGTTGGCTCAATCATATCGGGTCCTCAGTATCGCTTTGCGCTAGAGCCGCTAGAGCTATTCTGAACCATGCTCCTATAGGAAGAAGTTCTTCCCTCGAAGCAATCTTGCATGCCCTTGTGGTCACAATAGGGTCGAAACCCGAGCTCACACCCTGAACGATTGCATAACGAAGAATATTCTAAGGATCTTTTTTCATTTCGTTATCATTCCTCTAATGCTCCCTGCTCCGCTTATTTTCTTGACTTACATGCTCACTTGTTACTCATTTGCTCATTTGCTACTGTTACTTAGCGAAGCATATCACTACCCCGAGTTTGTCTTTATTACTCAGTAAAATACAGTAAGAACTTGTATGTAAAGCAATCAAATAAGTCGTTTCTATCTCTCTGTTCTTAGCATCTGAGGACTTACCTGCGCATCTACGCTGATATTGCAGTCGTTTCACCTACAAAAACGACGATTGCATGGTGATCAAACACTTTGTCCTGTTCTTAACAGACAACCCTGGAGCGTTTGCTTGGTCAAGTAACATCACTTAACATGGGGTGCTATCACGGAGTCACCGAGTACTGCTCCTTCATTCTTCTTTCCCTCTTTTCTCACTTCTCTTGTGTCTGGATCAGTTGCGAGTGATCTGGATTTTGCTTTACATTTCTCGTTATGTTTCTCTTTGTACTTTCGGCTGTGTATTGTAGGGCACTAGGTACTTTACCGCGGACTGCGATCGAGCACCGTGTTATAAATTTATGAATTAAAAAAAAGGCGCACACATAGGCAGTGACTACTAAGCATAACATGTCACTAGAAGAGGGAGAATGCCATCAGGAGAGAGGAGAATCATAGAAGGAGAATGTGACTCAATAACTGTGCCCTACCTCTTATGGAATGACCTGAGGAACACCTGAGGACCCATGACATCACCCATTCTGTTGCAGTAAGATGTTATCTATCCTTTCAACTTGTATATTTCCTTTTTGGTATTTGCCTACTGATCTATCAACTTTGCAGAGTAGGCCCTCTTAGAATAGAAATCCTGAGTCCAAAAAAGCAATTGTGATGACGTTGATTTCGATCTCTCCCAGTAAACAAATTTGCATTGTTTACACGGCGGACATTTAACTGTCAAGTCGGCCCGGTAAATATGCTGTCAAGTGACTTTCAACTATAATGTCATCTATTTGTCAAGTCTGTCACATGTCACACCTGAGTTTTTGTTAAAATCATA
>Ga0153967_100023_pt1 | contig 117479 bp, 162 predicted proteins | sample TSFL051MetaG_FD_104688 | JGI IMG/M metagenome (GOLD analysis project Ga0153967, IMG submission 104688) | Attine ant fungus gardens microbial communities from Florida, USA - TSFL051 MetaG | ecosystem: Host-associated > Fungi > Mycelium > Unclassified | place: USA: Florida, Paynes | collected...
CCTGGACAGAGCATCACATGTTCTACTGCCTATTGTTCTACATATGGCAGTCCTTTTGTGTCTAAAATAGCGATAACTTAACCATAAAAGGGGCTGTCCTTGTTTATGTTCAAGGATTGATGTGCATCTATAAGTAATAGATCAGTGTTATGCCAAACCTTGAGGTCCTTGTATCTCCACAGGATTTTATTGCCCTAAGGTTTCTTTATAGTAGTCAGAAGTATATTGAAGAGAGCTTCCATGTGCACATGGAAGCAAACATCTGTGTTTGGTGGTTCCTGAGATATCTGCTAATCAGTGTCCAGCACTGATTAACTGATATCTCAATGAGTACTGATCACTTTGACACATTTTGGGCATATTTTGAAAGGTCTTTATGAGGGCTTTCAGACACATTTTAGACCGTGTGAATCGTGCAAGTATCTGTGGAGTTATGGCCAAATGAAGTTTGTGATATAGTGAGGGCCTACCTTTGGTTGAGCATGTCGCTCAGGAGTTGGTTGTACACTTCTAAGGACATTGTGTGTTGTACTTAGAAGGGTGAATTGTTGTTATGAAAAAGGAATGAAAATATATTTGTGTTGCTGGTTGGCTGACCCTTTTTTTTCAGCTTTGACTACTGACTACTTATGTCTACTGGGGTGCAAATCTTTACCCAGCCAAGTGCCTAATGCCCTACTGACTACTGCCCTAATACTAGGGTTACACTATCACTTCTCAGGGAAGATCCCTACTCTAATCACCTTTTTAAGAGTGTAATGATGTTCCTCTGCATGTACTAGTCACAATAAACTAGCAGCACAAGGCTGATAAAGCGAAAGATGTACAAGTAATCTACTAAGCACCATCTGTCGTCAGGTCTGGTCTATGTATGCACTCAGGTATAGTGCCCACAGTCCACCTCCAGGGTCTAAACTTCCTGGTCAGTCCACTTAAGCCTGTGGCCCAGCTATGTATAGAGGTGACTAGTGATTGGAGTTGTGTTATGATTCGCTCTGACACTTATCTTTTTCTTTATTAAATCTAATTAATTAACGACTATACGACGACATGAGCATAACGACTACGACGTGGGAACGTCATGATCATAAAAGGAACAAGCATGGGAAGGATTGAGTGATGATCTGAGCTTGATCACACGCCTATCAGGCAGCCGCCATGTGTGGGAGAACATATGGGCAGAAGCTGTCTGACGTGGGGAATTACTCAGGACTTGACAGATAGTAGCTAATAGATACGGTGATCTCTCTTAGAATAGTCTTAGCATAGCCACATGTACTTATATAAATAGCTAGGCAATTCATAGAGGGAACTCTGTCGAGTTCTTCTCGTCTTAACCTCATACCCTCTGAGGGGGATCCGGGATTGTCCCGCGGGTCCTGACAAGTTGATCACCAGTTGAGGTTCGAATATATGAGAGTAAGAGTAAGCAGAGATCGAGGTGATCAGTGCTCTAGATGTGAAAACAAGTTCTAGTGTAGTGAACATTGGTAGGGACAACCTAAGCTCACACTCTAAGTCAGAGTTGACAAAGAGAACTCGTTAGAGTTCTTGCTAATTGGTCTAGCTACTTATACATAAATCAGTATTTACTAGTATTTGTCTACTCGAATTATCCTATAGACTCCTTTTGAGTCATAGTGTCCTATGTACTTTAAACTATTACATAATAAATGAAAATGAAAAAGAAATAAAATAATCTGCTGCCACGGATGCCCTAGCTCACCTGTCGTTTCATTACATACTGGGCTTTTGAACACCAGGACTTTAGAATCTTCTTTGGAATGCTAGCTAACCTCAATCTAGAACAGACTTAGATGAACTTAGAACAAGTATGACAGATCAGAAGTCTATTATGGATATGTGAGTTTATTACATATAGCCTAACATTTAGAAGTAAACACTACATGTGGATCAAAGACACAGATGTGGTCACATGATACTAGATCTATTTCTAGATCATGTTTGGAGCTGGGAGAAGCTAACTAATGGAGACAGAATGGATGGACTAAGAAGTTAGATGGTAGTGGAGCAGAACTACATAGACAGCTTTAGAAGAATAATGTGTAGTCAGGAGGCAGTGCTGTTAGCACTCATATGGGAATATTTTAGAGGAGAGCAGTGAGGGAGGCTAGGGGACATTAGATTTTCCTTTTTTCAGTCTAATTGAGTCTCCTCCATTTGTAAACTTAAATATATTACTCATAGTAGAGAGTAATGGAAAAGAGAGCCTTCTTAGCTCTTGCCTTTATCTCAGAAGCTCTAGAGGTTATTGTATGTAATGTTCTATGAGTATAAGAGTTGATCTTAGTGAGAGACTAGTTAGGGCAACTTATACTATAAAATTCTATTCGTTCTAGGACCTAATGGTGAAGATAACTTGGACAACCTTTGATAGAGTGATAGGCTTGGAAAGCCTGACTAGTCCTTTACTTAGTTTGTATTATATCTATAAGGTTTGGTGTAGGGGTACAGATAAGGAATAGATTGAGTGTGGTAAGGCCCAGGAGTGGCTTACTGACTACATCTACTAGAGAGCTCGTTACGGTGTGTAAAGGTGGATACCTTAGAGGGATTTGTTGCTAGGTAGATCTAGATCAATCTTACAATCTTTACATTATTTTTGGAAATACAGCTAAGCCATCTTTGTTTAATCATTTATTTAATACCCTTTTTCCTTTCTCTCTCCCACTAACTCTTTAGTATGTGATTAAGAGCTACCTCATTATTTTCTTATTCTTGATACAGTTAAACAAACAATTTTCTTTTGCCCCCTTACAACATTACCTATGCCTATTCTCTTGATATATCTCTTTTCCAACTCATACTCCAATAACCTTACTACTCCAAAGTTAGCAACCAACACAGTGACAGAAGATTGGGGCGCAATACATAGGTTGAAGCCAAGGTCATTCCCTCTGTTATTACCAAATATAACCTCTGAACATTACTTGGCAATACTTCAGATTTTACATTATCTTTCATTTCTTTGGTAGCATACTTGTAATCGAGTTCTGAATATTATTCAGACCTCAGAGTAATTATATTATTATTTCTTTTTCTTTTATTTATTAACATCACTCTGCTACTTCCAACACTATTCCATGATAGATCTAAACTTTCTGGTCAGTTTACTTAAGTCTATAGCCCAGCTATCAGGAATGTGGGATTGGTCTGAGCTAACTACACACTGAAGGAGCAATGAGAGTTCAGTTGGACAGGGATTGAGATGATTGGTGTTCTAGAAGTGAAAACAAGTTCTAGTGTAAGAGTTCAGTCTTTGGTTGAGCAACCTCAAACTTAACTCTACTCTAAGTCAGAGTTGACAAAAAGAACTCATCAGAGCCCTTTGTATGCTACTTATACAAGTCTGATTATTTGTCCTTATTTACTGATGTAACCATACTACCTAATTAAAATTAAAATAAATAAATATTGACTTAGAGAGGGAAGGTGATTCATGACAGAAGAAGGAAATGGACTATTATTATTATTACTACTACTACTACTACTAGTTCCATAGAGCAAAACTGAATCAGTCTATTACAACCTTAAGGAGTAATCCAGGTTGCAACACTCAAGTAAAGGCTTGAGAATGAGTTTAGAGTAGAGAAAGAAAGGGAATGATATAACTGGTAAAGCATAGGGAATGTTACAATTATGCTATGGACTGTAAGGGAATATCCAGGGTTGTATCTCATTGGTAAGCTAGTTGACAGACTAATCAAGGCAAAGGAGATATTTATTATTAGAATAAGCCTGAAAGAAAGTCTCTTAAAACAATTTCCTCCACACATTCTCATAATTGTCCTATTGATTGTGCCAGTGTTATTAACACCTTTAAGGGTAGATTGCTTCAATACAGAATCTGAATAGCTTGAGATCAGTTCCACATTAGGATCGTGGAAGGTGCCATGTTGATAATGGTCAATGACTGAGGCACGTAGAACTACAAACACGGGATAAGCAAACGACAACAAGTAGTGACTATGTAGCGCGTAGTCATACAAATGGAGAAAGCTGATCTTCTAGGTATCACGGCTCTGGGCCCATTCGTTGAGTAGTGGATAATGTCGGCCCTTGGGAAGACCCATTACTCAATATACTGGAGCGGTATTGAAATATGTCATGTAGTCTCGATAATTTCTCCTGTTGACCGGGATTGCCAGATGTGATACTCGCCCGGCGATTCGAAAGTTCAGTTAAGACTTGGGATTGGGATTGGGGTTCACGGCGATTAGACTCTAGCTCTTGCGGGAAATAAGCTCAGTCATTATATGATTGGATCCACTAACTTGACAGAGTATCTGCAACTGCGACTTCTCTCTCTTGGTCCTCTGCCGCGCGGCTCGCAAGGGCTCGGTTGATGTACTTCCGGAAAGCAGGTCCGGTTGACTCCAGCATCTTTTCAACTCGGGTTCTTTTGTGAGGATAGGCCTTCAGGAAATGATGCAACTCGGTGATGCCTTCTTTGTGCAATGCTCCTGTGGTCTCACTGGATATGTGGCCGATAATCGTGAGAAGCTGTGCATCAGGATCAGGCTCTTCGGCTGCCGGAGAAAACATAGAAGACGAGCTTGGGCTCGTTTGGTGACTAGTACGCTGGCGACTGGAGACAGAATCTTGGGGAGAAATGGGCCGCGAAGATACAGGAGACAATGACCTTGTTTGTGCTTCAGAGCTGATGCCACTTCGGCGATTGGCCAGCTCCGTATTGCGAGAAGAATTTGAGTTTAGGATACGATAAACGTAAGGGTAGACTATCGTCGCAGACGGGTCATCAAAGGATGCTGACAACAAGTCATAGACGCTATCTCCATGATGTCCTGAACAAGGTTGAAAGCAAGGTTTAGAGGCTGGGTGGTAGAACTCACCAACAACATGTTGAATGATTACTTTAATTGTTCTGAGCGGCATATCACCACATGGCACTTTGTTTGTCGCTCGAGCCCGCCACTCATTAGGTGGCACAGATTGCAAGAAATGCTCGATAGAAGGAAACAGTTCAACGGGATCAAGATGACCCTCAGCAAGGTCTTGAGGAATGTTCCGAGCCAATTTCCAGACACATTTTAAGACGAGTTCTGCGACTTTGGCTTCTTTGGACTCTGGGAGAGTCGCATTAGCTGGAAAGGGTTTGACAATTTGAAGTAGCAAGGCAAACAATGCACTGTGATAGATTGTAAATGGCGGTTTACATCAAGAAGATAAATCCAAACCGGAAAATTGACATCCGACGGCCTGTAGCAAATAATCGAAGAATGATCATGTTGATGAATCGTGAAAGATCCTTAACCTTCTTCGTGGAGCTATCGTCTGTCTCCAACAACCGTAGAGTGAGCTCCTCGAGAAGAGAAGTAAGAATTTCAACAGTGAGCGACTCTGCCAGAATGCCATGATCACAAAAATTGTTGAGGGTTTGTATTAAATGTTTTGCAAGCCGAAAATTTTCGTCTATTACTAATTCCTCGAACCGTTCGAAGACATGAGCCATTTGGAGTGTAATTGACTCAATAAGACCTTCAGTGTGATCGGCTAGCTCACGGTACTGAGGATTGGACGGACCAGCTTCTGGACCTGGAGCGAGGACTTTCTGGATCTTCTTCAAGGCATCGACGCTTCTTGATGGGTCGCTGCTCAAGATGGTTGAAATCGTAAGTGTAATATCCTCAAAGCCTTCTAACGGCGTCCGAGGCTCTGGTTGCTCGTGTCGTATTGGCTCATGAAGTTCTTGATACATGACCGTCGATGATGACTCAGGGACAATTTTGTATGTCGGCTCTCTTAAAGTAGTCGCCGAAACTGGGTGTAAATTGCTCTTCAATCGGACAAGTTTAGGTTGAGGCAGACCTTTGCCTCGACCTCGACTAGAAGGAGATGTAGGGACAGGCGAGAAGTGATTTGGACGAGAACCTTGGATGGGAGAATCTGCTCGTGAAATCACGGAGGGTGCAGGCGATGTCGACCTTACTGCAGGAGATGCAGGACGGGCAAGACGCGACATGTTTGCAAGTGAGGGGCTAGCTGGTCGAGGAAGTCCTCCAGTCAAGCGGCTGACAGCTGGATTTGTGATAGATGTCTCGGATTTGTCGTGAGAACTGGGTCCTGGTATACGGCGTAGCCGCTCTTCAAGTTGGGCCTTGTCTTTTGGGACAAGTAATCCTACCAAAGACCATACCTTCTCCCCTACCAACGTGTAGGCTTCACTGGAACACGTAATCAGTCTTAAGGATAAAAGCAAGAAAGTAGACGTGCCTCAGAATATTCAAGGTCGATTTGCGCACTTGGGGATCTTTGTCTGACAAAGCAGATGCGATGCTAGGGAAAGCTTTGGAGGGGTTGCATGCACCCATGCCCGACTTCTTCAAGATATTTGCAAGTTCATCCAGCGTTCCTTGTCGAGTTTTGGCTACCTTGGCCTTGATTCCATGATCCAACAAGATTTGGAAGACACGGCTGTAGGGATAAACCCTGGGAAGGCTCTGGAAGATACGCTGAATACGAATTCGGACAGGCTCACGTGCATCTCCAAGCTTGCATGGCAGTTATTGGCAGTTAGACCAGGCGAGGACCACTGAAGATCGGTTTAATGCTTACCTTGTGGACCAGGGTTGGTATAAAGCACAAAGCTTCACCATCTGACATCTGATAGTTGACGTTGCGTAGGAAGTCCAGGATGGCGTCAACCACATCTAAGCACTTGGAAACCAAATTTGATTGTGATTCATGAACTCTGACAGAAACGTATTTCAAAGGCAAATCAAAATTTGCCAGTCCGACGGCTTCTGTCTCCTCGACTCCACAAGCATTCGAGTAGAAGTCGATTATCATTGATTGACCAGCAATGAAGTCATTGATGGCGTTGTGATCGTGACTAAAGAGACGAGTAACCAAATCTTTGGAGGCGTGTGGCTCCATCTGTACTTGAAGAAGGTCTAAAAGGTCCTTCCTAAGTGGTCCACCCTCATTGACCCAACGAGTGGCATCCTTGGCACATCGCAACTGTTTTGCATTTGAGCTCATGCTAACAAAAGGTATGCTTGAAGATAAGCCAGGGGCCTGTAGTGCCTCAGAAAGGACACCCGGACGCCTTAAACCAACTGTAGGCTTAGACTCCGGGATAACGTCATTCCGTGATTCCGGCCGTGAAGTACCGATGGTTGGAAGCTTTCGCCGAACTCCTCCGATTTTGCTTACGAGCTTAGGTCCCGCTACCGATGAGACCGACACGGAAAGTTCTGGAGGTGGTGTAGTAGACTTCTTGGCAACTGAGACAGAGGGCTTCGTATCTGGCTTGCAGATTAGGGGCACGGGTGGTACAGCTGACCCTGAGTCAACAGGTCGAATATTTTGGATGAGAAGGATAGCAGATGCACGAGAAGCAGGCTTCAGTATATTGGTTTGTTGTATAACATAGTCAAATCCTGTGCATTTCACAAGAGCAGGAAGAAGAGCCTGTGCAGCCTTCCGAACATCGCCGCTACGATCATCAAGATTGGATAATGTGAGTGGCACCCAGCTTGCGACATCAAGAGAATGAGACGGCTCATTCTCCTTAAACCAGTCAACAATCCAATTCATCAGTGTACCTCGTTGCAGAGGATTTTGTGTCTCTAAACCTGTGGTGATCCCAGTTGCCATAGACTCCAGACCAGAGGCTGCAGCGATAGCCGCCAATGTCTGTAAGGCCGCAGCACGGATGGGGACCTTCTGGTCAGCCAGAACGGTTGCAATAGGAGCAACGAACAATCTGACATGCTTCTCAAATGGCTTGCCCATTCCCATCGCAATGCGTGATACGATGTCGAGTGCGAGCAACTGGACGGCCTTGTTGGTATCCACCACTCTAGCTTTCAATACTTGCCCAATTTCTCCTAATTACATCAAAGTCTTGAGATGACTGCTCAACAAGTTTCAAAATGATAACTCACCAATACTTGGTTTCAATCTTTTGTTACTTCCCTGATCAAGAATTGTTCGTAATCCTTCGAGTGCCTCCTTTTTGGTTTTCCATGCATCGCTTTTCGCATCTGTCAGGATAGTGGTCCCTTTCAGTAGTCCATTGAGATCCACGCGAGGGAACAGATCGTCCAGGGGATCTGTACTAGCTGCTACCTTCCCTGCACCATCTGGTGTAGCCGCAATGCTCGTTAGATCCGCAGAACTACGAGTAGGTTCAGGAGCAGGCATTCCTTCAACTCTATCAAACTCAGTAATTATAGTATTGAGCAGCTGAGGATTTAAGTCTTCAATGAGGTCCTTGATCGCTGAAGATTGGGTCATTAACTTGAAAACAAGGGAGACGCTAAATTCTACTTACTTGATCCAGCGAACAGTTTAACGGTAACAAGCGCTTTCGTAGCACTAGTGCGAACTTGAGCATTTGAATTGCCGAGCGCATTCTTCAAAAAATCAATCAGATTCCTGAGTGTTAAACCTGCAATTCCAAACTCCTGTAGAGCTGTATTTATCCATGTAACTGCGTCTGCGAGTACTTTTGGTGCTTTAGTTTTACTCAAAGGCTCGTAAGCTGATTTCTGAAATGAGATTAACCATATTATGTTTCAGTATCCCAACATACCCTGGCTAAGGACGAATTGAAGAGATGTTTTTTCGGCAAAAGCAATGAGTGTGTCTCCAGCAGGTTTCTTGAGTTTCAAATCACCAAGTTTCTCCGTCAAATGGGGTATACAGAGAGCACAACATGATCGTCCAAACATCGGACTCTGCTGAGCCATAGTAGTCAAAATCCCGTATATCTTCGATGACACCTAAAAAAATGAATCAGTGGGATAAATGACAGTACAGGATCAGAACAAACCTGAAAATTCTTTTCTGTCCATCCCTTTTTTGCGACAAAACGCACGATAATTTCAGCATCCAAATGCTCCACCTCTCGTTCGACCCACGAGGCCATCTCTTCCAGTGCAAGCAGTCGAGTTTTCCAATTCGAATCAACAAATTCCGCAACAATTTTGGTAGGTATTAACTCGAGGGCAAGACTCTCCGCATCCTCTGCAGTGTGTTTGTACTTCAAAGAATCAAGATCATTTACTAGTGGTGGTGGCGGTGGCGGTTTAGCTTTTCCATTAACAGCAGACGGCGGAGGTTTCTTGACCAGGTGTGACGAAGACACTGAAGATGCACCACCCACGACTGATTCTGGAGGTACCTTCTTGACCTGTAGAGATAAGGTCACTTTTTGGTGGATTCATTTCTCTCACTCACCATAAGGCGAGCAGGAGATTTGCCGAGAGGTTTCTTCAGCGGATCATCGTCAGGGAGCGAGGAGTTGGTTTGGCTTGGTGGATGTGTCATATTTTCTTCAGATTTTGGCACGCTAGGCTTAACTTGAGCCGACGCGATATTGTTCCCCGTAGAAGCAGGGACATGGACACGAGGTGCAGATACTACACCTGCCTTGCATTTGACTGTAGCCTTTTCGAAAGCCTCCTTTACTTTTGCCTTGCGCACGTCCGCTACATTCTCCATGATTGCATTGAGGGGCCGTTCCCCCACCATCTTCATCAGTGCCCCAAGGCAAGTAGCTGCTTCATTTCGAGCGCCTTCGAAGCCATCCTCGAGTAATGTTGCAAGATTCTCTGCTAGTGGTTTGATCTGAACAAGGGGTACCGGTGTTTTGCTTGTAGCTAGGCAACGTCCCAAGAATCTAAGAGTGCCTTCCTTCACTTGAGGATTCTTGTTTGACAGGGCAGATACGATATCCGGGAGTAGTTCAGTGATCGTCATCTGAGATGAATAAGTATCGGTAGTATGACAGACAAAAACGATACGATTACCGTTTCAGAAATTGCATCAAGTGCATCTCCAATGGCATCCGTGATATTGGCCTTCCTTTCCTTCAGTCGTTCAAGCATAGGCGGGACAAGCGATTCCCGGTGTTTTGCAAACGCACTCGACAGCCCCTTAACCAATTCCTCCAAGCAGCTAGCAGCGACCATTACACAATTGACATTGACATCTTTATGGATACAGGTTGCCAGAGATTTGACCAACTCTCCCATATCAGGAGAATCCTTGATTCGTGGCGTCGCCTTGACTAAAGTCTGCAGGTCATCCAACGCTTCCTTTCGTTCTTTCCATTTACTAGATTTCAAGTTGCTGTAGAAATCTTTTGCCATCTTCGGCACAATGTCGACTTCCTCAGTAAATGCACGTGGATCGAATTCTTCAACTGCTATAAAATGAATGGATAACATAACTCCAAGTTCCTAGAAGTTGACAACGTACGAGCTGCTTCGTCCTCTTGCTCGTCTGAGTTCGCAACCAAACTTGCTTCCCGTGCTTGTGCCCTCGTCAGCCTTTCAGGCTTGACCGTTCCCTTGCCCCTATCCTCCTTCTCCATATTATCAAATGCCTCCTTAAGTTCTTTGACTTGGACCGGCTTTAGATCATTAAGCCAAGGTTCAATGCTAGAACCCATATACTGATATAACAAACGTGTGAGATTTGTGCCTTCTGCGCGGACTGCTTTATCACTGTGAGCAAATATTTTTGGCAATGCCTTCAGGATTGGCGGGGGGGGTATGACTTGGAGACCGAAATTCCTTAACAGGACCAACTTCAATAGGCGACTTCTCGACAGCAGGATGCTACTTGCCTGATGGCTTCATTCAAGGCAACTACTGAGCCCGTAACCGCTTTCGGTTGTTTCGACGATAATCCTACAAGGACATTTCCCTAAACCGGATTAACTCTGGTGAATTTCACCAATCGATGGGTTCACATACGACGACCCCAGCACCACTATTCTCAACTTCTACATACTGTAATATTAACTCGAGTGCGTGATTTCTTGTTCCTGCCCGCGTAGAGCCTAAGCATTTGTCCACTAGCGCAGGCACAACGATGTCTCTTGTTTTAACTGCAGTTTCACCGGCAAACTTGATGAGTGAAACCAGACACTCTACTCCTTTCTCTTGTGCAACTGCGTTGGAATCAGTGATTATTTTTTTCAGTAAATCGGGGTTGGAGATATATGGATTGAACACGGGATCGGTATCCGAGGCAGACGTTTGAAAAGACTTGATGAGTGATTCATATGCGCTAACACGAGCCTTCCAGTTCTTGTGCACGAGTCGATCTGGAATAGGAAGAACACTAAAGTCTTCATCGAGTGGTTGGGTATCATCCATAGGCACCTGATATAGACGGTAAAACAAGCAATTGTCACTTGTAGAGTTCCAGCGTGCGTTTTGATACACGTGATGTGACGTGACAATGAGTTTAATTAGTCCGAGTGAACGACTCTCGTCAGAACTATTGTTTCTTCGATCAAAAAAAAAACTACTGTTTCTTTGATTTCAACAGCTCAACCGATGGGAACCTTGAAAAAAAATTTCTATACAATGTGTCATCGTCATTCATTATGAACTATATATAGCTCTAAGACCACAGACTGTGATGTTCCGCTTCCTAGTTCCAAAGCTCATATCACAGGTCTGTTGTGCTATAAGTTTCCTGTTGTTTTCAAGAACGGGTCCAGGGTGTATCGAGTTGGTAACACGAACCGGGATTCTGCATCATGGTTACCAACCAGAACCTTTTCGAGCACTGCAACTGGTATGTAGGGATAGATCTCGAAAGATCCTTGACATTGCCAACTTCCTATCAGAATCTGTTTTCGAAATCAGAAAAACAGAGGTACGGTTCTTACCAGATTTGGGTAACGAAAACTTGGCACACAGTACTGTTTTTCATTTCCTGGGCTTCGATAGTGAAGCTTGCGATCGGCTAGCAGATTTGGTGATATTCCGTTTCTGTTTATATATTCAATGTCCTACAATCAATCTTGAGATTCTTCATCAAACCGCCCAATTTCTTGAACTCAACTCTCAATGAACAATGAACAAACTCTATACGATAAATATCTCCGAAGGAAACATTACAATCTATGGCTGGTTTTCAATTCGCCTCTGAATACGACCCGTGTATGAGATGAGATACAATCTTACATCCACATCAATCAACGAATCAGGTATCGTCAAGTCCGGGGATGAGGCTGGCCACCTCGACCAACCATTGACCTTAACCGGTCTCTCAAACCAAGGAAGGTCAAACGAGGCTTTGATGGTATGTCTGAAATTGACTTCAACCTGGTGCAGACCCGCTCTACGTGTAAGTTCCTATTTGGTGGTAAGCAAGATAGATAAATTGATCCTGGTACCATTTTTCAGAGGCCAAGTCCGACTAAAAAGCCACACTGATCATCATGAGAAATCAATTCTTGTGGGACACGGATACTCTGGGTGAATGCTGGCTGTCACAATTATTTACAATCAGCCAATGGGTACCCTGAAAATTTTGAGGAAGCAGATGGGCCGACAATGCTCTTGTAGTCCTAGTCTTATATTCAGTTCCAATTACCAGTTCTTATGAGTGAAATTCAATTGGGACCACCCCTATGCCAAGATACAGTCGGACCCAAAGACTTCACTGCACTGAGGCTAAATCAACCTCCCTCTTTTAATTTGCAGTGGGAGATGACATAATTAAGGTTGTTCCTTTATTATTATCAAGTCCTCGTGCTCTGACACCGAAAAGTAATAGCGATAGAATGACAGGAAGGCAGTTGATTGAAGAACGGAGTGATTAGTGGCATGGTTGTCAAGATTCTCCGATCAATGATTGCGATGCAACTAACCAGAAACCACACGAGCTTGTCGATCACTTCCGACTTGCAAGAGCTATCCCTATCTTGCCAACAAGGTCTAAAATAGTATCGACTTCCTCGTCCGCGACAGTAACAGCCAGCTTGTCTCTCTGCTCCATGGTTGCATGATGCCGTCGCGCAGCAGCGTCGCGCTCGCTTATCATGTTAAGATTGTGATAGACGACTGAAATGAAATATTGAATGTCTTGCAAAGCCTCCAAAATAACAAGGCCCTCATAATCCTTCTCCGCGGCCAGCAAGTAAGGCAAAGCTTCTTTGAGAGTGTCAGCTGTACCATGAGGATCAGATGGACTCCTTGTGGAGCTTAGCTCAACCTACGATTTGATTCACCCGAGGCGATGATAGCTCGTGCCAGAGTGAAGGAGGCAAAACCCCGCTGCTCGGGATCTTTCCCACAAATGATCTATTACGGGTGTCATTTAGCACAATTTGGCTTATTTGAAAAGGATTCACCTGGGGCATGATGTCATCAACCAATGCGCGAGACCGTTTCGACATCCCGTACTCCAATCCAACATCAGCCAGAAGAATGATCCCCGTCCTATACTCATGCAATCTAAATAAAAATTCTGAATGCCAAAGTGCTTTGAGTAGATGCTCCATTCCATTTGTGGCTTGTCCGCACTTCTGGGTCGACATTAGTCTCAGGTCATCACGCATGCCAGAAAAACATACTCTCAGTTTAAGAACTTCACCCAAAGCCTCGTGTATCCTCGCCCTCGGAGGCCCTTCATGATTGAGGTCGAAGAATTTCATATTGTAATATCCAGCCGGTCTGTGGACAAGCAATACCTCTTGGTACAGTCGTTTTTGTCCTCTACAAATGATGATGACACGTTCCGTAGAGAAAGCGGTAAACCTACCTGCGCGTGGCTCGTAAGGCTAGTATATTCCAGATCGCGTGAGCCCAAAATCCATAGTCATCCATGCTCAGACCGCTCCAGACAGCTGGGTCGAGAAGATTACGTATGCTCTGGTCATATAAGCCCATCCGAGCATTCTATAGGTTCAATCTAATTTACCAGGGGAGTGGTTGATGAAAAAACTACTCTACACACCTGATCCGCACGGTTCAACACAATTGATAGTCTCATTTCATCCGATGTTCCAAGCGGAGTGAAAGCCATGATCAGATTCTCCTCGATTGTTGCGAGTTTGTCGCATCCTTTGGATTGATTCAGTTTCCCTCCGATGTAGGCTTTGATGCACACCTGTCAATCTCCAAACAATTGATTGGACTGCATGCTGAACCCATAGCTCTTCCTCAGGAGGGGACATGAACTGAACGTCAATCCAATGATCCTGTACACCGATTGCTTGTATCAGTTTGTTGAAGGCCATACTGATGGGTTGATCCTATCCTTCGTGTCAAAATGAATTCATTCACTGAGTGGATGATCTTCTGTACAGACATCTGATAGTTTGCTAACGTCATAGAAGACTTCGAGAGGATGAAGATCAGGTTGTATTTCGTTTGGCGTTGGTCTCTGTTTTGTGCTCGACGAGGGAAGTCGGTGAAGCATACTACAGTGGCGAAAATCTCAAACTCGATAGCCGGAGAGGTTGCCAATAGGACATACCTGATACAATTTTGGAGTGTTACTCGATCGCCACTGGTCCTTGAAACAGTTATGGCTTCCGATAGCAACTGTACAACTCATATTGGAGATCACCTGATGATAGACGAATACTTACCTTGCGAGCCGCATCATACTCTCTGTGCATATAATGCATCCTCACTAAATTCAGGAGTGCATGTTGTCGGAGTCCTCTGTGAACGTTGACTGAGGTGTAAAGACAGAGTACAGTTAGTCTCACGAATCATTGTTGTGATTGAATTGTTGTTCAAAAAATCGTCGAAGATTTTCGATGGCTATATTTTCATCTCCCACTGCAAGGCCCTTCTCCCAGCTGAGATGTGCGCGTGACATCGATGCAACTCAGGAAACAATACACTTACGACCCAAAGGATTCTGGCTTAGCCCATGCCTTCTTATCTACGTGTGTTCTAAATAGAATGGTGTCTGTCATCGCAGATCAAGCTTATGGATTTTATCCAAACTACCATTCACTGACCATTTGTGAGTTGTTCCTTAAGGATGACGTCATACCCAGCGGCCAGGTCTCCGCCAATCCAGCTTTGGTAATCTTTCTGCAGCTTTACCACACCAGAGAAAGACAACTTGATAAAGCTCACGACGCAGCGGCGACAAAAATATCCAAAGAGAGATCTACGCATCTGCTGTGCCTTGAATAAGTCAATAATACAATCCGTGCACTGAACCCACAAAGATAGGGTTGTCCTGAGAAAGGATCAATGTTTGTCAAATATATCCTCTGGGGGAGCTATTACTTACATCTGCAGACTTCTCTACAAACAAAATCGGAATGCCTTGGCCAGCTATCAGCATATTTCTGACATTGGGATCATAGACTCACTAGAAAAAAACATTGTGAGATTGTCTGGCGTGTCAAGCGTCTCTGGCTGTCGATACATAAGCGCCATTACTGAAGCACTTTGATTCAATTATCACCATTGAGCGTGCATTGGCAAGAAAGGTCCGACAAGTCTCAAATTCTGCACGGGGGCCAGACGCAATTTCCTTAATCACTTCAAGATAAGACTTTGGTTGGCAGACCTGGATACCGTTCAAAGAGTTGAACAGAAGTACAACAGAGGTTGAGTACTTCGGATATCTCGTTCAGAAGACAACGGTAAAGGTGGAGTGTGAACGGGGGCGGGAAGTCTTTATGCTGAGCATCCTTGAATGCAAGAGATAGAATGACCAATAAGCCTATGTGGTGTGGTCTCACAGCGTGGTCCGTTGGCGGTGGAACGTCGTCCATTTGCTGTAGCCTATTCCAAGTCCGAGGTGGCTGTGTTGATTTTCCTTCGCCGATTACATTCATCTTGCGTTCATCTTGCGCTCATCTTGCATGCCAGCCCAGGGCAAGCGTCCAGCAAAACCCGTCAAGCAGGTGAGCTACGACGGTTTTACCATGCCCAGTCTCATGTACTCCTGACAGGTACCACTGAAGAAGCACAAAGCGACACATAATGGAATTTCTTTCACGAGAAAGTCAAAAAGTACAGGAAGCAAAACTTACAAGGGACAAGGGAAGGCATTCGAGAGAAAATACATTCCTATTCCTATAGCAGAAGCAACCGATGATGAAGATGAGGAAATCCAGCTATCGGACCAAGACCTAGACGTCCTACGCAGTGCTTCATTTCTCAAGCAACTTGACCACAAGGGTATCGCAAGGTTAGGCCCTTTGGAACCGCTTCGTCTGAGTCTAGCTTCATTTTTGCCAATTCAGGAGCAAAATTGAGCTTGAACGACTACATCAACTTAACAAGCCTATTCGTGCAGCACCAAAACATGACGACCTTCCATCCTTGAGCTCCAGCGACGACGGAGGCCCGGAGGCAGAAAGCGCCCCATCCGACACTGAAGAATCTGAGCAAGTCCAAATTTCCGGGGACGAAATGAATGTATCGCGATTTGAACTTGATTCAGACGCCGAAATGCCCTATGAGCAGCTACCCCGCAAACGGTACACTTCATGGAGTGATGAGGAGGAAACTGGAACCAAGAAGATCAAAGGATTACCTATCAAGCTCCCAGACGGTACAATAAGAAAGAGTGCGAAGGTACTCATAATGTCCGATCCCGAGCAGTCTTCAGACGAAAGTGAAAAGGAGGCTTTACTTCGGAAACCAGAAACGAACGTGGAGGACATCACGACCGGTGCTCGTTTTGGACGTGCCGCTATTGCTGATGTCATAATCAAGTCTTCTAAAAGAGAACGAGTTGAGGCTGCCAAGGAACAGATTGCAAGTATATGCCAGGAAATCCTAGCTGAGCCAGAAAATAGTGTACGTAAACCTTGACTTTCATTGTCTCGGTGAAGTTCCAATGCCCAATGTAGCTGGGTCTTCTGCGCCGACTGCATACATTCTCATTACGCGAGATCAAGATCCCGACTCAAACCAAGCCGATGTCCAATGATTCTATCATTCGCAAACTTACCTTCCTGTCTCAACTGACCATATTTAAGGATGTTATACCTGGATACCGGATACGGCCATTTACAGATAAGGAGAAGGCCGAGAAAGTCAGTTCAATGGTTGCTCGGACTCGTGAATGGGAACAAGGTCTTGTTCTGGTATATCAGTCCTATCTACGCTCACTCGAGATTGAAATCAAAGGCAAGTCTTGTCTGTGGATATGACAGGCATTTATAAGCTATATTTATCACTAGAGCGTACTGAGCTTGCCGAGACAGCTTTGTCTTGCATGTGCACTCTTTTGGCAGAAGTCACCCACTTCAACTTCAGCGTCAATCTCATTTCATGCATCGTAGCCAGACTAAGTCGAAAGTCTTGGGATAGGGTCAGCCTCCTTATTTCTTCTCATTCATGTGCTGCTGACTGTTGGTGTTCCTTGGCCGATCCTTTCAGTCCTCGGAACTTTGTATCAGTACCATAAATAAAGTCTTCCGAGAGGACTTGACCGGCTCCCCCTCCCTGGAAATCGTACGGATGCTGAACCGTATGATCAAAGAACGTGGATTTTCTATCCATCCAAACGTGCTCTCATGTCTGCTGCACCTCCGGCTTCGGACCGAACTTGGGGTACGAGCGTCTGATACAAAAGTAGAAAAGGAAGGACAGAATACTCGGGATCAGCGCCGCCGGAAGGGTAAAAAGGCCGAACAGCCTTACCTCAGCAAGAAGGCAAAGAAGGCACTAAAGGAAAGGAAGGAAATAGATAAGGAGATGCACGAAGCAGAAGCCGAAGTTGACAAAGAAGAACGGGCGACAACGGTAAGTCATCAGACTCGACCTCTACCTTCCCATTCGGAGCTATTGTGAACCATGTTCCACTGTTCCAAATACAAATTGGAGTGATTGCTGATGCTTAAAGTAGCAAACGGAGACACTGAAACTTGTATTTGCTCTCTACTTCCGGATTATCAAACACCCTCGGTCAAGCCCGCTCTTACCGGCGGCCTTGGCAGGCATTGGAAAGTTTGCGCACCTCGTCAACATTGATTTCTTCCAAGACCTCATGAAGGTCTTTAAAGACCTAATTTCATCGGACACCGATGACATGAGATATGCCGAAGAGGTTGTGGAACCAATAAAGGATCTCAGAAATGCCCAACGCCGACTACACTGCATCATCACAGCGTTTGAATTACTCTCCGGACAAGGTGAGAAATTACCCTGGTCATTGTTCTTGCTGACTCATTTCTGATCAATTAATTGCCTGTGGGGTATCACGAATGACGGTCTTCTCATCTGTAGGCGAAGCACTTAACATTGATCTAGACGACTTCGTCACCCAGTTATACGGAATGATCCTCCCTTTAAGTCTGATGGGTGACATCGAGTCTTCATCATCAGTACCAGTCGAGACAAGTAACCTCTCAATCTCATCACCACCGCTATCCATCTCCGATCTCCTCTTCCGCGCTTTACGAATGATTTTTTCTCCTCGGACCGGAGGAACTGCAGCGGCTCCTCCTTGGCGGTCTGCAGCTTTCTCCAAAAGACTACTCATAGCATCACTGCACTGGCCTCGAACTTCGGCGCTTCGGGCCTTGAACCTTGTCCACGACCTGATCGCGAAAAATCCAAAACTAGAGACTCTATTGTTTGCAGAAGACCGCATCTTCGATGGTATCTATCGTGCTGATGTTGATGATCCCCAACTTTGTCATCCATATGGTACTGGGTTCTGGGAGCTCCAGGTCCTTGCAACGCATCACATGGACTGTAGTGTACGCATTGCGGCAGAAAAGTTGCTCAACATTCGGCAGTGAACGCGTCGTTACGTCCCTCGGATGATCGGTGCGGTAGCTATCAGCCCTCTTTTGTGCGATGGGAATCAGATGCTCATCGGTTTCCTGATGAAAGAAAGGGAAACACAAAGCGGGTACCTAAGTCAAGGGATAGCCACCGCTTAAGTTGTAAAGGCTTCCCACATGATCAGATTGTTATAAATATATTTAAGTCGAAGCCTGACCCAAAAATGGATAATCATATTGGATGATAATCGAGGTTTGGCGGGTGGTTTGGATCTTGCAGAAGTGGAAAAATCCCGAGCAACAAGGAAGTATAGTGTGAACTCAGATGTATCGTCATCAAGAGACAGCTAAGAGACAGCACCAGTTTTCTTAAAGAAAATACACATAGATAAGCATGGCCTTGGAGGGGGGGTGCAAAAAGTCATAACAAAATTGACGGAAATACAGTAATATAATATAATATTACTAGTGCTACTAGAGATAAGAATGTTTCATTGGAAGTGATGTAGGTAAAGAAGTATTACCGAAGTGGCCGATACAATAAGAATTATGAACAATATGATGCGAGGGAAGATAAGTTCATGTTGTGTTGTGTTGAATAAATAGCTTGATTAATAACCCAATTTAAAAACCAACGGAAGGGACATGAATCACCAGGATCAGAACACAGAACAGAAGCATAGGGGCATGGGCAGGGGCAGGAGGAGAAGAGGAAGATACAAGAGTCGTCCTCAGTTGGTAGGCGAGGTCCGAATCCAGAAGTCAATGTCCAGGACATGTGCACAAGCTTGATACCACGATGCAAATTTGAACGCAAGACCATAAGAAATGTATGAAGGTGTCCAGGGATTTTTCCAATAACCACTGCATGGTCTCTCCCCATGAGCAAATTGACCTGGATGGAGGAGTAGGCAGGACATGGATTGGAGTCGTAATGTGGCAATGAGGACACTACCAAATTCGAAAAGGGTGTTCGTCTCTCTGTTCCGAGTCATGAGTCATGGAGCCAAGCCAATCATGGACCAGAAAGAAAAGTTACGATGGCGAAGATGATGCCCTCATGGGTGTGAGAGCTTGGGCTAACGATTGACTAGATTGTCTCCCATGATGAGAGTGCATGGAGACCAAATCTGTGCGTAGACCACTTGAACCAATGACATTGGAATTACTCATGACCATGGTAGTGGGATGGGGATAGTTCAAAAGGGGGTTATACGGATACGAAGAGGAGTGGCCGACGGTAGCTAACCCTGTTGAAGTCGATGAATTGACAGGAGAGTCAGAGAAACCTCGAATCGATGAGACACTGGAATCCCTAGTCGTTGAAGAGGATGGTCGATTCGAGAAAAGGGGTTGTATGCTACCCGACGAACCGGCGCGTAAGAACGGGTACTTGAGAAAACCTATAAATTGGGCCGAAGGCACTGGGTTACCCGATGTTCTGTCCAACTCATAAATCAAGGACAATAAGGACACATCATCAATGATAATTTCCTGCAAGATAGTGGTAGCAGAACCTATACATATGAAAGGGGATAAGCATAGATTATGAGGAGAATTGAGAGACATACGGGGATCAAGCCATCGACAACGATTGAGGTGAGATTCGGGTATAAGAGCATTGACGGCACCCTGAGTGATATCAGCTACCTCGAGGGCAGCCAGATCTTCAGAAACGATATTACTACCGACACAAGTCTTGGTGATGCACTTTGCAGAAGATGACCAGACATGTGAGAAACAGATGCTGGCCATAAAACCGTGAAAAGCAGGCGGACAGTTGACGTCGTGCATATTGGATAGGCTGAGGCGAATTTTGAGTTGAAGGGGCTCATAAGGCAAGTTCGGGGGGATAAGCGCGTCTGTTCTGATGATGAAAGGAGACATGCCATTGGCCGTCAGACGGATGACACGGACTCGGTTGGCATACTTGTATACAGAGGACGAGCTATTGACATCGACGGAGAGATCCCCGCGCATAGGTGGTAGATGTGAGTAGGTGGTTGAGAAGGTGGAATAATCGTCATGGAAAGATGTGTGATATGAGGGGGCTGAGGACACTAGGTTCTGGGTCGTTCCTGACGAGTACTGAGGATCAACCCTAAGGTCAAGCTGACGGGTAGAAAGATGGTCAGGGTCGGGCAATAATTGATTGTCAGGCTCAGGAGGGGAGAAATCAGGGGAAGCAGACTTGGAGGAATAGTCGTCCAAGTCGTCAAAGTCCATTGGTATGAGCCCGCTGGACCAATGGTGGTCCTCGAGCTCGATATTTGAACCAGCGGGGGGGCTGGCGTCGGCAAGTTCTTCACTGCCCGCGACGAGCTGGTATTCTGAGACGTAGGGGTCAATAAAATGAAGAGAGAGGGAGATGGAGATCCTACCTGGTTCTCCCTTCCACATGTTACGAAGAACCTGGATATGGCTTGCAACTTGCTTCTTGGTGCGCGAGACACCGTGCCTTGAGAGGTGGTCGACGAGGTGCTGGTTACGGAATCGGTTCCTACCATGGGCATTGGGGTATGTATTGTAGTGAGAATTACAGTAGTCATAGAGACCTTGGTGGGAGGAAGAGAGATGAGGGTGAGGAGCCAAGGGAAAAAAGAAAAAAGGAACCTTGAACAAATATTTTCTCGACGGACTCGGGCCATACCTCGGCACCACTGCCGTCTTTGAGGAGTTTGCGGTGCTTGCGCTGGGGGGTGAGGGGCTTTGAATCTGAAAAAGGGGCAAGAGAGATGGGGAAGGGCATGGGGGTTGTAACAGAGGAGAGGGAGATACATGGCCGTTATATAGTGCAACTGTTTTGCTTGGAATCTGGCCAGGATATGGCCAAAGCAAGATCCGAGATGAGAGCGACCAATCGGGAAGGTGGGAACCGGAAGTTTGGAGATAGACCAGCAGACCATTTTAGCGGAAGCAGCCTAGATCTGGATCGGGGGTGGCAAAACATGGCGCCATGGTATCATCGCCCTTTGCGGCGATCTGGAAGGGCCGGTGGAGAAAAAACCAGAGTGCGCAAGACGAGGCGGTGTGGCAAGACGGTCTTTGAAACTTCCAAAAGAGGCAGTGACCAACGGAAGGCGGACGGAGGACGGAGACTGAGAAGGGAATAAGTCGGGAGCAGCTGCCGCGTTGGGCGCCGGTGCCGGGGGACACATGGGATGCGAGGAGATTTTGGGGCCCGATGGGATGGCTGGATAGGGCAGGGGCGACCCAAGGGACTGGTACGGCCAGATGGGGAAGGCGTGGGAATGTGCCCTGGGAGTGGTCCCATCTATGTGACTGCGTGACAGGGAATGTCGCTCACTCAGCAGTGGCTCCGCGACAAAGCGGCGTTGTACGACAGCCCAGGTCTTGTCTATGCCCATCTCACGGCGGCCCTCGCTGCCTGTCCTCCACTCCGCCCAAAGCTCGATGTCTACAGTCCGTGTCTTTTATTTCTTACAGCAATAACTCTCTGACATTTCCAGCAGCCTTTGACGACGGACGCTCTCACCTCCTCCTCTGTCTACACGGCCTCCTGCCCATAACCTACCGCCATGCCCAATACAACATCCCTGTCGCACTCTGGATCACTCGCGATTACCCCGTTCACCCTCCCATCGTCTATGTTGTCCCATCTCCAGATCTTCTTGTCAAGCCAGGCCCTACTGTCGATCCCAGTGGCCGCTGCAACCTCGAGTACATACAGAACTGGCAACGCAAGTGCGAGGTACTGTCCCCCAATTCCTGTCTGTCTTCTCTGATGTCATCTGCAGGGATGCAGTCTTGTTGATCTCCTCAACATCATGGCCACCTGCTTCTCACAGGAACCACCCCTCTATGCCAGAGCTCGTCCAGTAGGCTTCTGTTGCATCCTGTCCTGTCCTGTCCTGATCGACACAGCCCATCGCCACAACACACAGTCCACCGCCACCTCCTCCACCTCCACCTCCTCCACCTCCACCCAAACTAGGGCCACTTCCCAACCTTCTCGATGAGGACACCCCAGATATGGTGCGCTCAGAAGTGACCCCTCCCCGTCCACCCAATCCAGAGACACTCAGCCTTCATTCAAAAGTTCATGCCAAACTCGTGTCAGAACTTACTTCGTCAGCACACATCACTGCCCTTGACGCAGAGCGCCTCCAGGCTCATCAGACAGACCTCCTTGCAGGCGGACCCGCTATTCGTGACGAAATGGCCCGACTCGAAGCCGTAAGAGATGTCTGTCACATTGTCGCCGACAGGACGCGACGTACCGTCCAACAAGCTGAATCTGTCCTGTCCGATCTGCGCCGTAAAGGTGACCCAGAGGTCGACGAACTAGTTTGTGCTACCAGCATCGTCCACGATCAGTTAAGCTAGGTGCTTTGTCAATCTTTGACACTAACTCAGCGCCCTTCCATAGACTTATTAATCTCGTGGCAGAAGACAATGCAATTGAGGATGCAATATACCATCTTCATCGGGCTCTCAACGCCGGTCGTATTGACCTGGAAAAGTTTCTAAGGGTAAGTGTGGATCACTTGAATCTGGGAAGATGGCTGATTTCTCCTTGGTTTATTTTATCAACCAGGCTGTCCGATCACTTGCCGAAGAGCAGTTCATGAAACGGGCCCTCATCGATAAGATCCGGTCTGGCCTTGGAACTTGCTGCGGTTGACTGAGTATTATCAGGATAGATCTATGTCACAAGGGGGTCACCAGTTTTTGCTGAGGATTCAATGGTATCTTAGCCAACTTGTCCACTGCGATTCTGACGTTTAATCTTAATATTGTTTCGTCCCAATGTCTGCGCTGATAAATACTCCGAGGATAGACCTCGGAAGTCCTTGCTGGATTTTTTACCTTCCGTAGTCGTTTCTCCGTGGGCATCACTTTCCCCACTTGTCTCCTTGTCATGTATTTAGGTGTGAGTCTCCGTAGGACGTCATACGTATCATACAATGAGATTGTCTCTCTCGTTCACTGAAGAACCAAAACCTGCCTTTTTACATGTTCCATCGCATCGTTTGCGTCCCAAGCCTGTTGTCCGACTCGGGCTGTTCTGAAATTGGGGATTCGTTGCTAAGGTGTTCTTCGGCTTCCCTTCCCATTTTGCCGTTGTGGATGACAAGGAGTAATAGCCTTGGACATTATTGCCGAAACATGACGAAATCTCCATAACCACCGGCTCAGATTGTCTTATGTTTTCCAAGTCATGTATGAAGGACAATCACAGCGTATACTGCCTCGCTCTGGGGAATGTGCATGTGATTACGTTCCTGCTAAATATACGATATTGATATTTGCCGGACCTTCATTGAACATCTTCCGCTGGATGTAGCCTACATTCATGCTCAAGGGCGTCAAAGTGCCTTTGTAGGGGGGGGTGATGGGGGTTAAGCACACATGCACACAGAGACGTGTACATCAAAGACCCTAGAAGGGACTGAGTTACGTCAACATCATCCATAAAGTGACCGGGTTTACGAGAAATGCAGTGCAAAGTGCAACCCTTTTCCCCGACTAATAACTCTGTCTCGGTGGCGAGGGGCTAGATCCTGAAAAAGGTTTCGAGGCATAAGTGAGTACTAGTGGCTTTCTACGCCACCCGGTGTCTAATTCATTATCTACAACATCATCGATAATAATAATAACCTATGGAACAACGTCATATCTTCGTCATCATAACTTCGTCTCCCCTGGATACAGTTTTCTATCGTGTGTTAGACATATCCACGATGTAAACAACTTCTTCCGGCATTGCGACCAATGACCGATGACTCCGTTGATATCGTCATGATATACCGCGAATTGAGTTTCACCAGTGTCGGGCTGAGATCCTCATTGAATTGACAATTGATGGTGACGAATGAATCATGATAAATGGTGATAATGATGTAATAATACAAAAGAGAATTTAAGACACTTGCACCACTTGCACGTCTCGAAACTCTATCCGACCCTTTCAAAATCTTCGATTATCACAAGTTCGGCACTGTCTTAAAAATGTTCACGGATATACAACTCAGGCACAAATTTACGTTTGGGCTCACCCCTGACATAAGGGGCACAACCTCAACTGACTCAATGCACGCATGCACGAATTGAAAGAAAAATCTCCACAAGATGTTCCGAATGGAACTATCACCATAAACCCAACATTCCGAAAACTTTTCTTTCCTTTCTCTCTTTCGTCGACAAGCCACTCAGCTAGTTTCTAGATCCGTCGGCTAGTGGATGAAACACTCAGATGCAAAGGCGGATGCCAGAACTAGTTTAGTCATTTTTGAGATTGATTGCCGTCAATCTGACTTTCTTAACATCGAAGCTTCTCGTCAATCGGAGTTCTATAAAGACGGATCCCCCTCTAGATCTCGCTTTATGACACGAGCTTTTAACGGCATCAACCAACCTCCGAATCGTTCGCATCCATAAAGTGACATTAAAAATAACTCACCAATCAAGTCTGCTACAATGAAACGGGGCGCCTGCCATCTTGTGGTTGGGGATCCGAAGGGCGGTGTGTCTCGAATAATGTTTTTTGGTCCTTGGCCTGATCACATGCCGGCACCAACTTCTCCAAATGTACCATGTACACAAAGTAACACCTCTTACTGGCACAAATTTGACATACTTACTGGATCCGCCTTGATAGGAACCGCACAACACTCGAACAAAGGCTTCGTGACAATGTGAACCTAGATTACTGTGGAAACGATACATAGATTATAGGCGTTGAATGTCAAGTTGAGCAAAAGGTCTGAGATGTACAAGCAAGCTCATGAAAGTGAAGAAAAATGCCTCATCTAATCTTTCTTTGACCCAGGTCTTTGATTTACAAAGGCATCCGGAAGAAAAGACTCATTCATCAAGATTAGTTAGACACACAGGCTGCCGCTTGCTAGACCAGAACCTTCGACAGTTACGATCGACCAGCCGGTGTCTTGGGCGAGGCATATGGGGACATAGCGTCCGAGTCGATACCCTCGAAGCGCCTGCTTCTACTTGACCCAACCCATCTCCAGACACGCAATTCATCACCTCCTTCAACTTCTTCGACATTTACACGGACATTGGCATTCCCCTCTACGACCCTTTCGACTCGATCCCAGAGTCTCCTCCTCATAGAAACAGAATGTTCTTCCTGTAAGATCAAGTCCCTTAGTTGCAAGGATGATAGGTAAGGTTGCGCGGCAGTGACTGGGTCAACATGATGTGCAAATTCTTGGTTCCGGAGTGTGTCCAACGCAATTTGAACCAATTCTCCGACCCGTCGAGATTCTGATTTATTACGGACATAGCGAAGCCTGGTGATGATTGCGCCAAGGATCAATGCAAAAATCACTGGACAGGAGACAGAACATTAACTGAACAGCAAGGAAACTGAATTAAATTGACAAACCAAATACTGTTGATTTCCATTCAGCCCACACTTTCCTAGCCCTGACGGAAAGCGCACAGCCCCAAGTAAATTCAGGCGTTTTGTGCGCCAAGTACTGGTGACCCCTGTTTTTCGAAGTATTAATCGTGAGCGGAGGATCGAAATGTTACACTCACTCAGCATCTTCACCAATGATAACACCACCCCATTGCACAAGTTCTCCAACGCTATCATTGAAAGTATCTTCGAAGGCAGGTAGCATTTTCACCTATGATGATGACACGTCAGTTTGCTTCTCTGGAAACTCGAGTACAACCGCACCAAAGTTTTCTTTCTCATTGATCTTTTTAGTTCCGAGAGTTCAATACCCCATTTTTTGGCTTCGCCACCGTCAGACTCTTTGACGTGTTCCTGTATTACTTTACCGCCAGCACACACACGTTTACCGTGCTCTTTTCCCAGTATATTCTCAATATTCCTTCCCAGTGCACCGATCAAGCGTCTACGGTTTGGATCTTCTAGGCAGCGCGGCGGCAGAGCTATGCTACCGAAGCCAGGAAGACCATTGAAAGAATTGAACAAGAGACTCCATGCGAGTTCCGGAAGGGATGACGCAGTGGCAAAGGACACGTTCGATGTAGAGGGTGGCGTTGGCATGAAGAAAACTAAAGCATTGGGATGAAGGAGGTAGCCTGTGTCACAAGATATACTATATTGAGAGCATGTAGCATGCTCAGGACAGGGTGTGCAAGATTCGGGTTTTGGGATTGGAAGTAAAGGTGGAAGAGGGCAAACCGTCAGGTCCTGTCCACCTGCTGGAGTATTGGGACGTAAGGTAGTCTGATTCTGGTGATTGCATTCCCTCATAAAAAGGCGGCGCGCCTTCAAATTCTCGACCACTTGATTAGTTCTAGTTCCAGTGTCACAATAACCAATCGCCGAGGATTGAATCTTATAGTCATGAACATGGTAAGCAATGACTGAAAAGGTGACAACGAGAATACACCACAGGAGCCATGACGGCCGTTCTGCCGGGAGAGGCATTGGACGATGATGAAGGGCTTCCATACTAGCTGCAACTCTTCTTGAGATGGCCTCCCTTTGTTCATCAGCTTGAGGTGCCTCTTTTACTGTGAAAGGTGACTCCTCATAAATCGGCTCGCTGTATTGTGGCTTTGCTTCAATCCTTTCAGGTTCATATTTAGAAGAATCAATATTTGGAGAGGTATCTTTCACAAGTTCTGCAAGAGATCGGGGGGGAAGGCGAAATTCACGAGATGGTAAGAAAGGTAGCTCAGGCTTGAACTCCTCGGCCTGGGGTGAGAAGGCTTGAGCTACTTCAGACCGGGTAGGTGAAGAATATGGCAATGGTGGAGGTGGTGCAGAGAAAGATTTTCGGCTCTTTCGCGCACCAACACTCTTTCTGGGAGCCTTTTGTCGAACGGGAGAAGGACGGACAGGAGAAGAATCTTCAGCTCCAGATTGGAAGATGTTGTTGTCTTCCCAACCGCTGTCTTCCCCCTGTAAAAAACCTAAGCCCCTAAGCAGCGATAGCAAGATGTACAGTATTCACCAGTAAAAGTTGACGAGCCTGACTACTGACATCTGCCTGTGTGAACCTTCAGATCATTTCAAAAGGAAAAACAAGGTTTATACCTTTCTCTTCGTTCTACCAACTTTCTTGACTGGAAATTCCTCAGAATCAGAATCATCCTCGGCGATGGGTCCGATTACCGAAGGTGCTTTGTATCGTCTAGATGAAATTCCTTCCAGTGCAGGCTGAGCGGACGATCGCCGTCGCTTGATTTTGACCTGGAGATATGTGAATGCCTGGGAGCCGACCCAAAGTGAGATACACAGACTGATTCTGGCCGGAGCGATGATGTTTCCTCATCATGAGGGGTTACAGAAATTTTTGAAAGTCGCTTAGAGGATCGCCTGGGAGTGAGGACCTCCCCGGGAAGTCAGAATACCATGCATCAACATCATCAACATCACGTACCTTTCCCAGTGGTTTTCCGGTCAGACCGTCAGTAATACCGTCATCGCTGGCAAGGCTATTGGCTTTCTTAAGCCGTTCTTTCCTAAGATTGTCCGCTTTATACTTGATTTCTTGTTCGAAGCATTGAATAAGCTTGGATTTGGAGTATGGAGTTGGATAAGTGACATTGTGGTAACCTAACAATCCCAGAAGCTGAGATACAGTGAGTATACTTGGATCAAAATCCGGTCTGAGATAGTCGCCAAGGGCTATAATTTGCGCAGAAGTGAGTCGATTGGTCATGGATGTATTGAAGAACGTGTCATCGTGTTTGGATCAACAACGGCCTCCTGGCGTCAGTCACGTGGTTCATGATGTCATTCACACGTTCTCCCCCTCAATCCTCCCCTTCACCCTTATCCAGCTACGCTGTACAGACATGTCATCTATACCCACCAAAGAGGTGTGTCGATATAGAGTCAAAACATATTTCAATACTGAGAAAGGATGATGCATGGGTACAGGAAGAACAAAAGGTATTATTGGGCAACTTTATATATGCCTATCAATAATCTGACATTCAATAGACGCAGGAACAAATTGGAAAAGAAATGGAAAAGAGTACCGAGTCAGGACAAAGATTTCGAAGGAGGGTTTGGTGGCCAAGAGGATCTCGAGGATCGCTATGCAACTACAAGCGGGGATCATTGAATGAAATCTCAAGGCTAGTCCATCCAAGACCATGAAGTTACGAGTATGATGGGCGGGAAAAGCCTTTTGTGCCGAACCATCGGCCTTTGACCCAAATGAATAATGAACTCCTGGCGCATATCCCCAGATCAAAGCTCACCATATAGTTCCAGTAAACATGAGGAAATAAACTCTTTTTGAGCCAATAGAAGGCTCGATGACTTTTCGTCTGGTCCACGAAAGCACTAAAAGTCTCCTTGGGTTCAAGACCGTACTTAAATTCAGCCAGCAGGAGTTCGCCATATCCTGTCAAGAGCTTATACGGGATCGAAACTTGGCGTCGAAAATGCATTTGCGAGTTAAAACTTACTGGACAGCTCGTGTAACCGTCGTAGTGGGCACTGGCGGCTCGGCCATGCTCAAGGAAACAATAGATATTCTCAGCGACAATAGGAGTCTGTGCAGTGATTGCCGCGGCAGTCTTTGAAGTTGGCAGGGAAGAGCAGTCTCCCAGAGAAAAAACGTTAGCATATTCTGGATTAGTGTGTTGCAGGGTTGTTGAGTTTACAGACACCCAACTATGAGCGTCAGCCAGTGGCGACTGTTGAATGAAGTCCAAAGGACCCATTGGAGGGGTGGCATGGAGAAAAGTATAACGGATATCAACGGTAGAGCCGTCGGACTTCTGAAAAGTAGCCTTGTGGTTTCTTGAATCAACAGCGACGAGGTTATGATGGAAACCGCCACCAATCTTCCTTTCTTCTCTCAGGGCATTGAGGGCGTCAGAGTACTTTTGTACGGCAAACAGTGGGCATCCCAGTGAAAAACTCAACGGAAATCTTGCCACTGCGATCAGTGCGCCTGAATCTATCCCATGCCATCCACATGATCTTTTGAGGAGCTGCAGGGGGATTAAGCGAAACCCCCAACATAAATGATTGACGTACCTCCTGCACATTTAATTACTCCTGCAGGTTGAGTGAAAACAGCCTTCCCAGAGCGAAGACCTTCAATATCACTCCAGACCTTGTCGCAAGTGCTGTAGGAATAAATGGAAGATACCCCTGATGTTGAGTCTGCGAGAGCCTCCCGAAGCCCCTTGATCGCATTCCAATTTATCTGAAGCCCTGCAGCTACAATGAGAATGTCATAAGAGAGTTTGTTTGGGTACAAGAGACCTGACGAGTTTTCGGAAGTCTGTTTTTTGGCCTGAGACCAGAACCCACTAAAGTCCTAAGACGATACTTAAGCACTGAAATATTGTTTTTGACTAGACACAGCCTACCATCCTGGCTAATGAGATCACGTCAACAAAGATAATGTAGTGTCGATCTTACAACTTGATACCTGATAATAGTGGGATTCAGTTGCGTCAACGATCGCTACATCTCCATCTTTCAAAGTCTTGCCAGCAGATTTAAAGCGGTCATAGATCTGATTTGCAGAATTCAGACCGCCAATATCTGTTGAGTAGAGCCAATGAGATTGATTATGCGAAAAAATAAGACAAGGACACACCAGCCCCTACAATAAGGATCTTGAATTTGTCAGAACCTGGACAAGTGCTCGCATAGCGTTTCCAGGTAGAAGTAGATCGACTAATGAAAACACGATACTGGTTAAACATGCTACGTTGAATGGTTTGCACAGGCAAACTGATGTATTGAAATTTTTTCGCGATGGCGACAGAATGAGTTAACAACCAGGTTATGCAGTGTTACAGTTGCTAACAACCGGTGCACGTTTGTATCCAGCCTCTCATACAAATATATACTCTACCCCATCCACTATGGATCACTTATCTCAACTACTGCTCAGTCTTACACTCAATGTTACCCGCTTCTACTCCCTCCTGTTCGATTGGCCTTCCAGTGAACCCTAGGCCTCAGAGATCGACGCAAATGTCTCCATACCGCACACTATCTGACCTACCTCCAGTTTCTTCCACAACCAACAATCCCGATTATACTGCACGCTTTTGTTCCTGGCCAACACGTATGCACATTCCTGTCCTTTTACAACAGTCCCTTCTGAAGTTTCACAGGAAAAGATGAGTCATCAGGGGATGGATATCCTATCTGGAATGCAGTGTCAAGTGTCACCAGCGTGTTAACAGTAAGTGTAAGCAAAGCATGGAGTGCTAATATTTCTGCTTTGTCAGGCGAAGGTGGGCTTAACCATAGCGTTGAAAAACGAAGACATTCCTGATCCTGGATCACAGAAACCCCCCCAGGACAAGAGTCTCGTTTGACACGAGCCATGAAGGCTTATCATATAACTCAAGCTCAGAGTCCCTCAGACCTTCCTGACTGGCTTTTCGACGAACAGGAACGTCGAGTTGCCAACAGGTCATCGGACTCCGATGACAGCTTGATCTTGGTTCGATCTCAACCACCACTGCAAAATAACAGAAAACGTACTATATCTAGTGAACAACTGACATCAGTATTGGTGTCCACTGAACCAGTTCCTACTCGGTCCCAGTTGAGGGGAACTGATCGCTTGAAGGCAATGCGCGAGACCAAGCAGATAATTCAGGAGCGAGACGCTCCCAAGTTCAAAGCCAGTTATATCCAACAGGCTAATGTCTCAACATATTTGCCTTGACTTGGGATCACAGTGTGATGTGTGATCTTTGTTGGTCGCGATTTTGATTGGCAGATGTGGGTGTCATCCTTGATAGGTCGTTCCTAAAATACACGAAGCGATTTGACAGCGATACCTGAGTTTCGCCTATGAATAGATATCGTAACCAATATTATGATTTACTCTCTTGTGCTTGACGACCAATGTGTAGAGAGGCCATGTTCAATTCACTATGCCAATGAAACACAGGGCAATCCGGAGTTCCTGGCTCTGTGAATGTTTGATATAGCCTATGATACGGACACGTACTACATTTTTGGCAAGTTCACTCCAGTCTGCGCTGCATCGACTTGATGCACCGACTTGTCGGTCAAGCTCAAAAGACTGATTTGTAATCAGTATGCTATGTGACACTTACATCGATCCAGCACATGCAACGACCAGATCGACTCGTCGTTGCGGGTATCTGTTTCCATGGCGGTCTCGATCTTCCCATGGCGAATGCCAGTATAAAATTCCAGGCGTTGCAAACCAAGGGTCCTTCAACCCTTTCCTTCGGTTTCTCATTTTCGTTCTCTTCTTTCTTTTTTATTTCTTTCTCCGAGTAGATCTCCGCGAGGTAAGTATTGAATATATCTTTCATCGTACCCGTTTACAATAATCCATAGATCGATCATTTTTTTGCTCAGGAACTCGAGTAGTTGCCCCCTTGCAGTTTCCAACCTAGCAGCAATTTATTCAGCTTTTCCCTCAATCCTTTTTCTTGCTATTTGAAATGATCACATCTCGCGCTATCGTTTCTATCCTCTTAGCTGGGTTTGTCGCAGCGCTGCCTCATCACATCAGGGATAGTTCTATCAATGAACCTGCTGTTTCTGCTCCGGATGGCACACCCGTTACCCAAGGCACTCAGTCTGCGTAAGCCCCAACTCAAATATCACATCCTTAGAGTGCTGATTTCCTGTTCTTCAGGGCCACTGCAACAGGTGATGGCTCATCGGGTTCCTGGTCTGGCTACAATTCGGGTTCGAGTAAAATGGCAGATTCTGCTATTTGGTCTATGGAGACCTCCAGTACTGTCATGACAGAGGCCTCAATGACATCCGTCGCCGAGGGATCCTACCAGACCCCAATCTACGGATCTGGAAATTCTAACTGGGGTAGTTCGAGCTGGAGCAGCGGCTCCAACTATAATGATTGTGTTTCCCGTGAGTACAAATCTTGGAAATGACTAATTCCTTGCGTATTGATTTATCACCTCAGAGTGCCTTGCGCAATATGGCAATGCTCCTCAGCCATGGACACCTCCCACTCAAACTTCGCCTGACAGCGGTAGCAGCTCTGGGTCAGGTGCTACCCATGTAGTCGTCGTTGCTCCTAGTCAGGGTGTTCTTCGCTACGTTCCTTTTGCTGTGAATGCCTCTGTCGGCGATACTGTCAGATTCATGTGGAATGCCAATAACCACACTGTCACTAAATCATCCTCCCTGGAACTCTGTAACAACACGGCTGATACTCCGTTCACTTCTGGGCTTCAGCTCAAGGACTTTGTCTGTGAGTGACAATTGCTAGTATCGTTTGATGCCAAGGTTAATTGACTATCTCCCAGTCGATCAAGTCGTCAACGACACCAATCCCATCTTCTTCCATTGCACTGTTCCCAATCATTGTCAAAAAGGGATGTTTGGTATAATGTGAGTAGATAAAAGGAACAAGTAGTTAAACATAACATTGATCTTGTCGCATAGTAATCCTCCTAGCAACTCTGGTGCTGGTACCTCTGTCTCTCTCATGATGTCTAGCTGGACTTCGAGCGTAAGTGAATAATGGCATAGCATTTGAATGATGGGTTCAATATGATTGTTATAGAACCCCGATCTTAGCGTTTATGCCGATATCACCACCAATTCAACAATGAGCAACTCTGTTGCATCTGGTTGGGGTGGTAATATTGATGTCGCTTCACTTCCTGAGTGGTCCTACCCCATGGTCGCTGAGAACGTGCTTTATACTCGTAACTTCCTAGCTGCCAACCCTGATACTATCAAGGAAAACGGTGCCATCGATCTCAGTGGGTCATCTGGTGCTCCCTTGATGATCCCTCAAGACATCAGCGCCGCTCTGAACAACGCTAGTCCCAGCTCTGCCCTATCCATGTCTCCCTCGAGCCCCGTATCTGCTACTGTTGCAGGTGATTCCTCTACGCCTACAGCCTCGCAAGCTTCCAATGGTGCTGTGACCACTTCGCCCAAGTTAGCTATTGCCCTCACCGCTGCTGCTGCCAGCTTCTTCCTGCTGTGAACAATTAAGAGTGGATGATCTTGAGGAGGGATATACTATTTCAATAGTATTTGTTGCTATGGGACTCTAGACTAGCATTATTTATCACATAGGCCAATAACATCGTTCAAGATGCTCGACGTCTCGTGAGCTTTGTTCAAGCTTTTCTATTCTATAGTTTGGGTCCTTTTACTTGTACCAAGCCTATACAAGAGTTGGTTTGATATGGACTATTAGAATCCGAATATCTTGTCTATGTCGTCAATGAGCTCTTTCTTCTCTTTAGAACGCCTGATAGTTGGAAGCTTGTCCGGTCTCGGTAAAGTCTTGTCAGCGGTATCCTCCATTCCGACAGACGGTCTTTTTGGCTCAAACTCAACTTGTGATGTAATGAGTAGTCTATCACTGGAATGATGTAGATGGACTTACACTTTTGTTGTTTTCCTGACTCATCCACGAACCTTGTCATGTTTTTGTCATGTTCTGGGATGAGTTGGTTTCTCAAGGACTTACTTTGCTGGCGAAGTAGCGGATACCAGGACAGGGAAAGAAGGTTTTCGGAATGCAGTAGTTGTCGACTTGTCCATTGTTGTGGAAAGAGAGGGAGCGAACTAAGAACCCCAGAGAATGAATTTCATAGAAATCAAAGAGTACCCATGTAAAACCGGACCTCGACTGAATTACAAAGGTCCGTAAGAATCCCGGCAACCTCATCTTGGGTTTCCCGAATGACCTGAGCGAGGTGGTGTAGTCTACAAGATATCGCCGAAAGTGTGAGAATTAGCTGCAGAAACGCCCCTGTTTGCATGGCCCATTTAAACGAACTGCTGAAATCGTTATTTAGAAAATTTGCAGACATCAAAGCCTACGAACCAATAGGCACCCCTGAATCTTTGACAAGCCTGTTAAACATCAGAACGACCAATTGATCGACATCTGCTGTGAAGAGCACGGACCTTCAGTAGGAGTTGATAGATTGGAGTGTAAGCCCGTATCACCGTTCTCAAATCCCTAGCTTGAGGTATGTGGGTCCAGGATCCCTTTAAAATATTTGAACTCAATGCATACAAGTTAATGTCGTCATAGACAAATCAGATATGGAAAACTCACTTGTCGTAATTTGTACTATCATAGAACGAATGTCGGAGCCGATTCACGGTTCCAACGAGGTCTAGTGAATTAACACGAAGGCAGAATCTTCGCATCTCCCCTACATGTCTCCAGAACAGAGAGGTCCTATGTTGATTCTTTCCCTTGTAATAAAGCCTATCAAGAACTCGAGATTCCTCTCCCCAGATTGTTAAGACAGCAGATAGTCGGCGGGATACCAGTTTGAGGCGTTTCAATGCTGAATCAACATGACTGTACAGCGATGGATCAACTGAAGTTCTCAAAATGAGAGAGCACAGACTGGGACAAGTCATTGAGATCCACGGCAGACACTGCGACTAGAGGAGTGCTGCTGAAATTATTAAAATATATTGTCCGGCCATCAGATTGATACCCACGCATCAACTTAAACCATACCCGTCCTTTTGACTACATTGTCTTTGGAACTGACTGGTAATGGCCCAACCAGGTCAGGATGCCAAATTCTTCCAAAGGGGCAAGATTGAGGTACATTACCTGTTTCAATGGCTGGCCATTTCAACAATTGTATCTGTAGGAGCTTCGTAACGAGTTGCAGGCTGCCGAAGCCAAGGACAAAAAATTCGTCAAGCGAAAGACGGTCCTGAAAAGAATTGTGGCTAACATCACTATGGGTAATGACAGTAAACACCGAGACGTTTACACTACATAAACCCGTTCCTGACATCTTCCTCCAGTGTCTCCTCTGTTCATTGATGTAGTCCAATGCCTCGGAACACCTTTGTTGGAAATCAAGAAAAGTGAGCCTCTATGTCAATCAGACAACATATGAAGATCCTCAGAGAATACTAGTGGTGTACCTATACCTCATCAGTTATGGGCGGTCGAAGCCAAACCAGATCCACCTTGTCATACCACAGTTTCTTCAAGTAAGGATGTCAGAGCCAGGTTCAGCCCATAATCTGATATGATTCCAGGATGTAAATGATAGGAATCCGCTTATACGTGCTCTGGCGATACGCACAATGTCCTATATCCCAATCCCTGTCGTGACTGAGTCCCTCACCGAAAACCTGCGGCATTGTCTCAAGGATCGTGATGCGTACGTTCGGAAGACAGCTGCGATATGTGTAGCTAAGCTTTATGCTGCTGACCCACGAAGAGCGGAGAAGGGAGGCTTTGTTGAGATGCTTCGAGACCTGGTGTTGGACAGTAACGCAACGGTTGTAGCGAATGCTGTAGCGGCTCTCTCTGAGATTGGTGATCGACAAGACGGGGTTATTATCAGACTTAATATTGCCACCACTAATAAGCTCCTCCACGCACTCGAGGAGAGCTCGGAGTACGTTGCACCTTTGTTGATTGTTGCAGTTGACTCACACCTGGAAGATGGGGCATGATATATATACTTGACTCCTTGCTGCGCTATGTTCCAGAACGCCATGTAGATGCAGAACAGATGGCAGAACGGATAGTAGTTCAGCTACAGCACGCAAATTCTGCGGTTGTTCTGACTACTATCAAAGCTCTCTTGTATCTGATGAATTATATGGAAGATCGGAAATTAATCGAACTGTGTTGCCGGAAAATGGGACCACCACTTGGTGTGTTCTCAGATGCTTCTGAGAGGATATTATTCCCTGCTCATTACTTATATCAGTCACTTTATTGTCATCCGGTCCAGAGGTTCAATACGTAGCTCTGAGGAATATCTTATTGATTATTCAACGCCGACCAGCCGTGTTGAAGAACGACGTCAAAGTCTTCTTCTGCAAGTACAATGACCCAATCTATGTGAAACTGGCGAAACTGGAGATCATGTATAGATTGGCTCGAGCAGAGAATGCGAATGAGGTTCTTACAGAATTGCAGGAGTCAGTCTACATTTGTGTCTAGCCAGCTATCTTCCACTCAAAAGGCGAGAACAGATACGCGACAGAAGTCGATGTCGACTTCGTCCGTAAAGCAGTACGATCTATTGGCCGCTTGGCTATCAAGGTCGAACCAGCGGCAGATAAAAGTATCGAGGCCTTACTGAACCTGCTTGATACCAAAGTGTCCTACGTAGTTCAAGAGGCTATCATTGTCATCAGGGATATCTTCCGAAGATATCCAGGAAAATATGAAGGAATCATACCAGCACTTTGCAGTCACCTGGACTTAATCGATGAACCAGAATCCAAGGCGGCCATGATTTGGATTCTGGGCCAGTTTGCGAACAGAATTGACAACGCTGACGAATTGATTGATGTCCTATTGGATGGATTTTTGAGTGAGGCCGTTGAAGTTCGTCTGTAGTGGTTCAATATTTTGAAGTAATTTGACACTCAGTTGCAGGTGCAGTTGGCCCTGCTAACGGCGGCTGTAAAGCTGTTCATTCACAAGTCTAGCACGGTGTCCGCCAAAGAAATTGTTCACAAAGTCTTGAAGTGGGCGACAGAAGATGTAGATAATCCTGACCTGAGAGACAGGGGTTTCATGTACTGGAGGATGCTCGCCATCAATCCATCTGTTGCAAGGGAGATTGTTTTAGCCGAGAAGCCTCCTATTACTACCGACTCTGATAGAATGGATAAAGGAGCGCTGGATCAGCTGCTGCTCCATACCGGCACTATAAGCAGTATATATCACAAAAATCCTGAGGTGAGTACTGATTCTGTCTTCGGAAAGATCAAGTTCGATGTATCTTGTAGACTTTCATCCGAAATACAGCTGGAAAGGTTCTGGTAGATAGCCCAGCTCTCAACCCAAATTCACGGGCAGTCTTGGCAACCCTCCCTCGGCCTCAACTGCCACACATGCCAATCATTGTGGCCGGCCCGGGTCCCCAGGAGCCTGGTACACAGACAAAGGATTTACTGCAAGCTGCTTCAACATCTAAGCCCCTTCCTCAGCCGGAAGGGGCCGATGGCGACGATCAAGATTATGGAGTAGGATCTGACCATGGAGATATTCCTAATCAAACAAAGCTCGACGATCCATATTCGAATCTCGAAGATATGTTCCGGGGTTATTTGACTGATCTACCACAGCCAATAGCAACTGCCAACAAGCAGAGACATGTCGATGAAGATTTATTATTTTGATTAATTGGGCTTTAAGAGTGTTAGTGTCGCTGTACCATTCTCCGGATTGTACAACACGAACAAATTATTCCATTAATAATTCGATAACTAGGATGCAAGTCGTAGAGAGTTATAGTGCTGCCCGATAAATGGATCAGATTCTGAGCTTATCTTTGAATAGCGATAGTCACCTCTCCGAGCCCATACAGCTTTTTGTGATAACTGATCCAAACGCTATCCTGGCTTAGCATGCCATCGGTACTAGCCTCATCCGATGGATCATGTACGAGAATCGGTGGTACACCTGCCTGCAGAACATAGATAGGGATGTTCAAGGCCCGACTGAGAGCTTGGATTTCGGGCTCTCCTCCCCAGGCAGCCGTGCTCCGAACAGAGTGACAGTATTCCCGAAATTGTTCAGGTGTCATCAAACCTGAACCTTCGACATAATCCTCCGTAGTGGGTAGGAAAGGAAGAAAATCGTTGACATGTGCCTCAATGTAATTGGCGGCAACCGTTCGCATAGTATTATGGGTCGCCTGTGAGCGTGATAATTTCCCTAAAACTACCAACTGGTCAGCGATGGCGGAATAAAGACAATGCCCATCCGGGTTAATCTATACAGCATTGAGTATTCGATGAAGCTATAAAATATCTTGAATGTACCTGATGTAGCTGACGTCCATGCCGTTGACACAGACGATCAATACCTTCTTTTTCATCCTTCGCTTCCATTTCAAACAAGGCTTGATTTTTCATGTCAGTTGGTGCAATGTTGGGAGCCAGGGAAGCTGTTCTTCTAGCCTTGGACCTTCGGTTTGATCAGTTGATAATGAGTATAAGTTTAAACAAAGCTCACCCGTCGTGCTTGGAAGCGATCTTTCGCTGTCCGCTTTGGCTTGACTTCCAGCTCGTTTGCCTGCTTTTCCAGTTTCATTTCATTCAGTGCAGTGGTGGATTCCTCTTTCACGGTCTGGTCTCTGGAATCCAGTTGTGACAGGAGATCGTTCATGAGATCATCATCATCGCCATTTGAATCAGTCAAAGGGTTGATGTCCAATACGTCTGGCGCGTGTTTAGACTTTGCCTTGTTTTTCTTGGTCATTTATAGGTGGGGAGTATCAGGGCAATAGTCGACCGATTAAGTTTTTGAACAATCGATTGCACCGCCACTAGTGCAACAGCTTCTTTAATCCAAATCCATCAGCTTACCCGTGTTCGTAATTCAGTTACCATGACGGATGTGTCTACTCTTGCACGGACTCTTCATGATCTTAGCTCCAAGGCTGTTCAACAGAACGATGAGAAGTTCTGGGGCCAAGTCCAGTCAACTTCTGAGGTCCTTGCCAACTCCCTTCGCTCAAAGGATGGATCAGGTTGGTACTTGCCTGCTGTGATATACTTTTGAAGAGATTTTACTACATATAGTTGATAACCATACCGTTCTGGGCCAGACTAGTCTCCCCCAAAGCATCAGTCTCCTTCTAGCTTTGGCACTGAGAGATGCGCCGATCCCGACAGACAATAGGGCCGCTGCAACTCTCGAACTAATTCGTGTGTCAGCAAATTTTTGCATTGACAATAGTCAGTTCTGAGGCGCATTGTCTGCTTGCAGTTGACTAAAAAAATTTCAGACGAAAACCGACTGCATCTTTTGGAAGCCAACGTTATACAGATTGTATTGTCCCTATTGGAAGCTTACAATGAAAAACTCGAACCCTGTTGTTTACGAACTCAGCTCACTGTGTGCGATCTTAAACTGATTCGGACAATTCTTGGAGCCCTTCTGAATGCGAGTTTGGACTGTGGTATGAACAATTCAACCGGTGGGCAAGTACTACAATGTTGATGATTATAGACGAGATCAAGAGCAGACTTAACTCACTCGAGGCTGCTCGAACTACCCTTAGGCTTGTGGCACAGATCTATAAGCCTGGTTCTTGGACTGGAGTCCCAAAGGACCCTCAGCAAGATGTCGAGGAAGAATGGTCCTTGCGCAGTATAGTTTCCGGTTGGGGCTGGAGGCTTGTTTCGGAGCTAAGAAATATCAAAGACGAAGGTGTGATCCGATTGAAAGGATTTCATTTCAATCTTCTGATGGTTTCTAGTGGTGCAAATATTTTCCATTGACGTTTTATCTCTACTGATACCATCTCTCTTGGCATTTACTCCTCCCTTCAATTTTCCTGCCAGCTACCCCTTCACTGGATCTCCAACTCTCGCTTCTCTTGTCGAGAGCGATTTTAATGCTCTTGAAGATGCTTGCACCCTGATCGAGTCTCTTTCGTTGGATGTCGAGGACATCCGAATCGCACTGGCCCGAGGCTATTTCTTTCCCGCTGAATATTCCGGCAATTCATATTTGTCAGCTATCCTTGACTTCGTTGAGTCAGGCGATTATCCTCCAACTTGGAATATCCCTGGACTTATTGATGACAGTGAGCGAACACGCAAGGAAAAAGAACTAAGTATATGTAAGGCTGCTCTAGTCAAAGCCATTGTAGAGGTTACTGGGGAAGAAAAGAATCTGGAAATTCTTTGGGAAGAATCAGCTGTGGAACAGCCAGGAGGCCGCTTTGTGTCTAGGATGGTCAGTTGGATAAGATCTTATGTCAAACAGGTCAACGACATAACAGGTCAAATCCCGAGGGACGACCTGATTATTGTTGCTTGTTTATCGTTGGGCAATATGTGTCGCCTTCGTAAGTTTTGTCTGGTTTCTTGTTCAGGTATCTAATGTTTTCAGGTTCGTGTGCGACAACCCTTATGGTACCCCCATATTCACTTACTTCAACACTCGTATCACCCCCTCTCCTATCTCCAAAGACCGATCTCAAGCTCAAACACTCAGTGCTTGGTCTTTTGAAGAACTTAGTCCAGTCTGCTGAGCCTTCGTCCGCGATTCAAGATGCTTTAAGCAGGAGTGGGATGGTCTGTAAGCTCCAAGAAAGTGGTGTTTGGAATGAGAAGTCAGATAGCATGGCTGATATTGTGCAATTAAACGCAATTGGGGTGGTAAGGCATCTATGTAGTATTGACAGTACGCACTCTGTCTATATTCTATTACATTTACCATTGCTTACGATAACTATTGCAGTTGAACATGCATTTGCCTTAACCATATCAGCTTCCAATTCCTTATCTCCCTCTGGCCTTGAACAAATCCTGGCTCTGGTTAGGCGGACTGAATCCGTCCCTGTCAAGAGTGAAGGCACTCGAGTGCTGGTCAACGTAATCAGATCGCTATGGGCAGTGGAAGCAAATAATCCCCCCTCACAAGAACGACAAAGAAACCGGGAGATAGCTACACAACTTGTATTGACTCAGGATTCAGCCGACATCTTGGCAACACTCCTTGTCTGTAGTGGCCGCTACCCTGTCCTCACTAATGAGTGCATTTTGGCTCTGACGCTTCTTTCTATGCACTCCTATGGAAGTATGTGCTGTTATGATTCTTCCCGATAACATTGCTTATCATTCTTGTGCAGGTCAACTGGTACTAAGGGCATTAAGTAAGCCCGTGGCCCCTGATAATGTAGCTTCTCCGATTGAGCCCATCGCTACCTCACCAACAAGTGACGTTAGCTCCCCTACTATTGCTTCTCCTCTGTTGTCCGCTCGTACAAAGTTAAATACCCCTCGTCGGGCTCTAGATATGCTGGTGTTCATTCTTCGGAACGTCGATAATCCCGCAAATTACCCTCAGGAAGTTCGTATCAATGTATGTTCATTGTTGTTGCAACTTACAAAACACACTTCGGAGTGTGACCTCACGAGGGTCAAGGAGACTGTACGCTCAACCCTGGTAAAACTGACAAATAGGCTGCAGTCAGCTACAGGAAAGGACGAAAAGTTGCGGAATAGCATACAGAAGGTTCTAACCTTGTGGGTTTAATCCACGAATCATTTCCTATAGACAGCATGGGCGTAGTCAGCAGTGTACCGCTATGCATCCCACTCACCATCCCACTCACCGCACCTGAGTACTTGCGGTATATAAATATAGAATGCTCTCTCCTGCCGGGCCCGGTTCTTCGGTTCCCGAGCTTCCGTAATTCCCGTCGAGCTTAACACAAACACATTCGTAATTCTCAATGTCCAGAATTGCTGTTGATATCAGCGAAGGAATTGCCACTATTCAGCTCAATCGGCCTAGCACTCTGAATGCACTTACACCGGAAGGTATGCAAAATCCCAACAGAATTATTGCCTGAGTCGAATATGTATTTAGATTATGATGACCTGGCCAGGATTTTGAGGGAGATAGATGAGAAAGACGACGTAATAGTCACTGTCCTCCAGGGTATTATATTACAACTCTGCGCACCAATACATGTACTAAACTCTTTTCTAGCTACTGGCAAGTGGTTTTGCGCGTATGTATCTATGCTGACGGTCGATAGTCCTGACATTGATGGCGTTCCAGGGGTACAAGTATCCTCTCCAACGATCCAGAGAAGGTTCAAGCAAGCTTTGGTAGTGTCAGGAGATCTTTGATAAATCATACCGCCCTCACAACACTTGATTGCAGCAAAGCAGTAGGTTTGATTGTTGCCTTTGCATAGAATTTCAAGCAATGTCCCTGCAGCTGTATTCCCACCGTAAAATTCTCGTGGCCGCGTTGAATGGACCTGTGATGGGTGGGTGAGTTCCCAAAATCCTAAATGACATGAGCTTATCTAGTATTTTTCAAGGTATTACTGCAGGTATTGTCGCCAAGATGCCTAGCAACGATATTCACCTTTGATTATATCGATGCAGCATTCTTAGGTCTCTTTGATTTTATCTATGCCATGCCAAACGTGTGGATATCCACACCATTCACATTCCTGGGTCAGCACGTCGTAATTATTGGCAGATGTGCGAGCGGTTTACGGACCTACAATATTATTTCCAGGAATTGTCGCCGAAGGGGGTGCTAGTGCAAGCTTCGCCAATCGAAGTGAGTCAACATGACAGCGGTATTCAATATTCGTTTGACAAGCGTCTAGTGGGTATTGCGAAGGCCAACGAGATGCTTATTTGGGGGAAGAAGAAGGAGGCCCAAGAACTGTTGGATTGTGGCTTTCTCAAGTTCGCATTCTTCGAATCAGTGCTACCTTGCCTTACAAAATTTGATCTCGTAGTAAAATCTTCCCGCAACAGTCAGTGGATCAATTCCACAAGGAAGTTCGGAATCTTCTGAGATCTGAGCTCAAGGGTCTTGATTCCACGGCTGTGTTGGCCACGAAAAGACTTATCAAGGCAGGGTTGAACGACAGCAATGATTTTGATACCGTTAATCTTCGTGAAAGTTACGGTAAGCATGAGGTTGCCCTGGGGTCAGATAATAAATTTTTGCAGCTCAAGCGGAGAGATTTGCAAGCGGAATTCCATTCACTCAATTCGCAAGAATTGCCAAAAAGGAGATCAGGCACAAACTCTGACAACTGTATCAATCGGAAGCAAAAGAACAGAGTACAATTAGTGACAAATGGTAGCCATGGCAGGGTATTGTACTATGGTAGATTTTTGACTTCGTGATGATGTGATACTATGGCCATCCGATTTCATAGCGCCGTCTGGACTCCTGAGCAAATTTGCGCCGTTGTGTGTGTGATAGTGGACAGTAGGATGTGTCAGATTTTTCGTGTAATCGAGCTTGATCATCATTTGTCGAACTCGGAGTGAACTCGGAGTATGCATATTACGACCTAGCCGATGACCTAGCCGATGACCTTAAAACCCTGGTACTTGTGAATTTGGGAAACGCTACTGTTATCTTACCATTACAACGCTCTCAAATTCGAATCTCGCTCACTTCTTATTGTCATCCCTTACGCCGCCACAAGCAGTGCTGAGCATGTCGTTAGCTTCCGTTTCTCGTTTTGTCATCAAGAAGGTCCTAGCCATCGAAACTCCTGAGGTATTAGTTTACTTTTTAATTGTATAAACAACCTTATCCCCGCTAGGGTGCCGGGGCTCGTGTACGGCGGAGTATTGGCTCTCTAACCCTTGAAAACCTCAGTCCATTCCTCATGCTAGATCATTTTCATGTTGCTGAAGGAGCTGTATGCCTCATTTTACTCTGTCCATATTATTGTTGAACATTTGGCAGGGTTTTCCCGATCATCCTCATCGAGGGCAAGCGACTGTCACCTACATGCTCGAGGGGTAGGTGGTCCGATTCATGACCAGGGAAGAGAAGTCATTTATGCTTTTTAGGTCAAGCCAACATGAAGATTCGGCAGGACACAAAGGAACAATCAGTACGCTCATTGATGTTATCATATTCTGTCTATGTTGAACTGAGTTCTACCAGACCAAGGAGGCGTTCAGTGGATGTGTGCTGGCCGAGGTATCATCCATGCAGAGATGCCTGTCCACGCTAAAGGAAAACCGGATCCTCGGGGACTTCAACTCTGGGTTGACCTCCCAAAACAGGTCGGATACTTTCCAATGGCAACGAACATATTTTGATTAATTAATTCGTCTATGCAGTACAAGATGGTGGTAGGTAGATGACTTTGTACCAGAGGATGACCTTCAAATCGTCTACTCTTAGGAACCTAGCTACCAGGAACTTGGTCCTGAGCAGTGCGTGTGCAAGACCTTCGCTCATTGATTTTCAATGTTTACATGAATTGCATGTAGGATACCGACTGCTCTCCCTGAAGGTGCTGATGGACCTGTTCAAATCAAAGTAATCAGCGGTAAAAGTCATGGTGTTGAGTCACCAGTCAGACCTCTCGGGGGCTGTTGGTATTTTCACATCACTTTCACGAGCAAAGGATCGATCTTTCAGGATATTCGTAAGTTCTAATACTTTGCGTTCGGTGATGAAGCCTTTCACTGTCACTTTAGCTGTTGGCTGGACTGCCTTCATCTATCGTGAGTAAGCTGGTTCACACACGAAGAGACAAAGCTTACTTCACATTTAGTCTGGAAAGGCACAGTTACGGTCGGTGGGGAAACGAAATCGAATGAGACATTTCACACTCTCGTTCTGTCAGCAGAAGAGGGTCAAACTGGTGTCAATATTGCAGCAGAAGAAGAGGGTGCAGAATTTATTCTGGTGAGTTATTTGAGTGAATAATGATATTCACTGAACAGACGTTAATTGGCTTGTAGGTTGCAGGGGAACCTTTAAATCAGACAGTTTTCCAATACGGACCCTTTGTCATGACTACCCGCGAAGAAATTCGGGACACTCTAGTTGATTGTGAGCACTTACTGTCACTTCATGAGTATCTGTTGATCAACTGGTCGCAGACCAAACGGGCATCAACGGCTTCGAAAAAGCCCATTCGTGGAAAAGTGAAATCGGAAACCGTAGATAGGACCATTCTTAGAATAACACATATGACTGTAAATCAAAACACATTGTTGTTATGTTGAATGTTGACGCTTGTTTTTCCTCCGTATCTTCTCCGTATCGGTCTCACTAATTTGTTCCATATTATTCCAAACTTCATCTTCCTGCTCTTCTGTCGATAAGACGTCTTGACTTGTGTCAGCTGTTTCATCCCAGATGACAACTGTGGGCACAGTGGCGACATAGATTTTTTCAAGTACAGTACCCTTGCGATCCAAATTTTGACCCTCCCTGGTGAGTGGAGGGGTTGTAGAATGTAGGCGAACAAAACGATCGTTAGCCGTAGAGGCTAATAGGTTTGGTGATGGGGCAATTGAAGTCACTGCCCCTGAAAGTCCTGTCCATGAAGAAGATCAATGGCTACACTGGATCACTCTCTGTCAGGACAACCTTTGTATCCATACAACACTCGTCCGCTCCGTAAATCAATAGAAAATAAATTTGTCCCATGATCAGAAACAAAGAGCTCACTAAATGGGCGCAATGAGGAGGATCACGATTGAAAAGTAAAACTCACTGTTCCGAATATCCCCTTTTCACAACTTGCACCCCTCCAACTTTGCCTATGCCCTTCCAATCTGACACAGGACGACGAGCTACTCTTGTGTCGTACCGACGGATATCTCCAAATTGTGTTCCAGTAACGATCTGATGGGCAGAGTCTCTGTGAAGATAGTCAATTGAGGTAATTCTGATGGGGTGTCGAAGGCCAAGAGAGTCGTTCGCGACCTAGACTCTAATATCAAAAATTATGGAATCCAGTGAATTCACTGAAAACATACATTCTTGGCTCTCCAAATCTCGCCTGGAAAAAGCTCGTTATTCCGTTTTCGCTTTTTGGAAGCTGCTGTGATGCGGTTTAGATCGTCTGTTTGGGTTTGGAAAGCAGTCTCCATGTCCCAAATCGAGAGCTCAACTTCATCGCCTCCGTAGGCAAACATTGTTGCATCTGGAGATAGTTTCCAGTCAAACAGGCGCGTAGGTAATGAAGTACTCTGGTGTGTAACCGATGTGGGATCAGAAACAGTTGTAAGCTGTAAGGCGCCGTTCGAAGAACATGAATAAATGTGACTCAAATTTTGTCAGACAGGGCCTTGACCGAAGTGTAAGATGTAACTCACTTGTTGCTAGAGGCAAGACCGATGTATGAGCTACCCGGCTTGAAACGGATACTCCTCCATTCCTCTGTGGTCACTGACGTTCTATCACTTCCATGGAATGTAGACAGTGTTACTGTCCCATCCGAGTAACCTGAGATCACCTGCTCTTTGTTTGTCGAATAAAAATTATAGTAATCTCGGCGCGAAAACGTACGGCTTTCCTGCCTCCAAGGTCTGGGTTCACCACCATTTTTTGTTGCTCGGCAGACCGCTGAGACAATGTGGTTAGCCTGTAATTTTTGCCATCTGGAAAGGGTTCATGTCGGTACTCCAAGGATTTGAGGTGCCCTTGTTCATCACCAAACAGAAAGTTGGGCATTTTGCGAAAAAAAGATTTGCTGAAATGAGGCAATAAGCACCGGCCCGGCTGCACGGGTAAGTCAGCAATCTCACTTACACCAATTACCGTACATGGACGCCGCCCTCAAAGAACTGGTCAAGCTCGAGAAGCTTATAAATGCGAAAGAAAAATGTTCTTTAGCACCAAGTACTTTGGATTCTCTGCTCCAGACGCTGTATCAGGCAAAGGAGGCCTTGAAGACGGGTGACCTCAGCCCTGAGCAGTTCATCTCGCTCGCTCGGAGTATTGAAGTAACTAAGAAAGAGATCGACGATAGACAGAAAGAGGTGTACTCTGCTACCTCTCGATTTGGAAAAGTGTTGGACAAGGTGAGTAGATTGCAGAAGCTGCTACAGACGCAGTGTGTTGACTGGATCTTCTTCAACGATGTGCCACAGCGATTTCCGACACCCTTACCAGCATATTCCAATCTCTTCCATTCACAAGAATCCTTCGCTGCACTTGAGCGTACTATAGCACTACACTTTTTGAGAACAGGCCAGTTTGAGGTCACGGAGACATTCCTAGATGTGAGCGTTCTGTGGTCTGTCTTCCTTCAAGCTTATCACCAGTCCAGGAATCTAGCATAATAATACCACCTGCGACTCGTGTCAAGTTTGAGGAATTGCATCGGATTCTGAAAGCCCTAAGAACACAGAATATCGGACCCGCCCTTGCGTGCGTCTAAGTCCCCGGCTCGGTATGCATATTCTGACACGACATACTAGTTGGGTCAGAGACCATCAAGAGTTTCTGAATGCTCGGTCTTCCCCTCTTGAGTTCTACCTTCATCGCTCCCAGTATATCCGTTTGCTGCTATTCATCCATCCACCTGATCCTTTCTCCGCCATCCGTTACGCCCGAGCCTGCCTACAACCGTTCTTTCGAGAGCATCAACAAGAAATGCTACGTCTCATGGCGTGCGTTGCTTTCCTTCCCCTAGCAAAACTTCAGGTTTCGGCATATGCTGACCTGGCTTCACCGAAATTGCATTTTGACTTGGAACCCTTGTTTGCAAAAGAATACTGTGCTAGTTTAGGTATGAGTCGACAGGTGCCCCTCAGAGTCGTCGGAGACCTTGGTGGCGGAGGCGCTCTGGCGAGGATTGAGAAAGGAAGGAAGGTAATGAGAGAGAGAAAGAGCGAGTGGAGTCAGAAGGACGAGTTACCAGTAAGTATTCTTTCCTCTCCTAATGTTACTTTTCGTTGATTGACCTACCGTAGATTGAGATTTCCCTACCCCCAGAAAATAGGTATCATTCCATATTTGCCTGTCCTGTGTCCAAGGAGCAAGCTACGGAGCAGAATCCCCCTATGATGATGGTCTGTGGGCATGTTATCTCCAAAGACAGTCTGCATAAACTGAGTAAAGCGGGAGGGTGAGTTGGCCCTATTACTGTCTGATACCTTTTCATCCAGTCGCAACTAGCCGTGTAAAATGCCCCTATTGCCCTAGTGAAGCCCCCATGAATCTAGCACTGAGAGTCTATTTCTAATATTTCTTCGTAGTTGCTTGCAAACGTACGATACAATCTAATGTCATGGTGTCTAATATAATTTTTTCCCGTTTCGTCAGTCACCAGGTGCATGAGAACTGATCTCGAACTGATCTCATTGATCAGATCATTTCGAGCGCGAGCCCCTCACTGCCTTCCATTTTGAAGAGAGCATCCTAATAGAGCCTCATGGATGACAAGTCTACAAGGGCCTCGTTAGCTGAGGTTAAGTTAGTCATTATCTTCGTGATTACGTTCATCCTCAGGCCAACGACAGTAACGTCATACTATCATCAGGAGCGCCTACGACAATTTTTTTCAAAAGGGATGGACACTGGCAAAGATAAAGGATGCTGCACTAGGAGACCGATTGTTTTCAACTGTACCTACAAATGGCTCTATTGGCATTCCAGGGAGGAGTATTGCTTGGAAGGTATGGCCCCTACCTCGATTACAGTCAGCAGCTGACGAAGCCGTTTGTAGCTATTTCTGCTTGGTCATGAGCCACTAGAAACATCGCCTGTACGGGCTGATGCGCTATTAGAAACGATGGCATTGTCTAGAGAAATGTACAAAGAGCTGTTACTTGAGAAGATGAAAGCACCAGATGGCAGTTATGACGTGGATCTGGTAGTGCCTGGGACGACCGGCGTAAAGGTGAAAGATTGGACGAGGAAATCTCATACAAATCTCGTTGATGGCATGAGAGGAATAGCTTCAATGACGATGGCATCGGCGGGCATGCACCCGCGGTCTGGTTCCTCTTCAAACCTGGAGCTCAATAACCCTCTAAGTTTGCATAACGAGGTACCATTAGGTTTTTTGCATTTCGTCTCTGTTCGAATTTTATCTCTAGAATCCCTGGATTAACTGGTTTGCTTCGGTTGAACTACGTAAGACCATATTGCAGGATGTTGAACGCACGTAGGTATTTCCTTTTTCTTGTTCAAGTTAGCAGCTGAAGTCAATTCTCATGAAGGTTTCCGGATATTGTGTATTTCCGGAGACAAGACGTCCAGCTACAGCTCACTAATATATTATTTTTGTCTTCGGTTCAGCGCCCTTCTATCGGCTATCGCCAAGGTGAGAGCACCTGGAACATAATCTAGGTATCATTGAATGAATAATTTAGGGATGCACGAACTCTTGGCGCCATTGTATCATGCTGTCGCATTTGATGCTCTCCCACAAGAGGAGGACATTAATGCCGATATACCCCTCAAAGATCTATGTTCGTCTCTCTGGGTAGCAGCAGATGCATGGGCATTGTTTGAGGCCGTCATGCGAGGTGTTTCGAGATGGTACGAATGGCAAGAACCCCCAGACTTGAGCCTACCCCCTCCATTCGTCGCTACTAGACCAAGAGACATAAGGTCGTCGCTTCCTGCTTGCCTACACCTTGACACCAAGGGAAACTCCCAAGGTGGAATGGGGGCATACATTGCACCCATTGTTCGGACTTGCAACATCATACAAGGCACAATGCTGCGAACTATAGATCCTCAGCTCTTCGATGCTATTCAAGGGACTGGATTAGAGCCTCAGATCTATGGGATGTGAGGATTTTCAGGCTCAGTCTTTCTTCGGGTCTGATGTTTTCATCTAGACGGTGGCTAAGGCTACTATTCACTAGAGAGTTTAGTATGTCAGACGCACTCCGGTTATGGGACGGCTTATTTGCATGCGATCCCAGCTTTGACCTCGTGGAGTGGGTTTGTGTTGCCATGTTAATCCGAATACGAAATGGTTGTAAGTCGCTGACCACCTAATCCGTCCGCTTACGTTAAAAAAACACTTCACAGTGATCCCAACCGATTATAGCGGACAATTAAGTCTACTTTTGCGGTATCCTTGCCCACCAAATGCCAGTATATCAACTCCACATCATGTTATTCTTCTCTTGCGGCAAGCATTAGCACTTCAGATGGCACCAACACCTGCGGCTGGGGCTTCTCTGAGGTTTGAGAATCGGACAATTTTGGAAATACCAATTGAAGTACCAACGCCTGCCTCCCCAACAGATACTAGGAGATCTGGAAAAGGACACCTCGCTCAACAACAGACAGCCTCTACTCTGAGTCGAGATGGCTACTCTTTTGGAGGCCATAACCGATTTACGTCCTCGTCAATGGGTTTACCGGAAATGATAGCACGGGGATTGATGGAGCGTGGAGAGTCGCTGGGAATCAATAAAACACTTTCAAGCGCATTAACAGAGCTTAAGGTGAGACAAAAACAAGAATTGCCCAGCGTGCCACAAGTTGATGCTTGAGTAACATTAGCGAAACATACCGGACTTAACCACATCCTTAATAAAGCCAACAAACCAAACTAGAATGGCATTTCCTCTAGAAGACGAAAGACCACGGCAGGAATATCCTCCCTGGGAACCAAAGACGCGATTTGAAATGGAACGTGACATGAGTCATATGAGAGCACGGGACAGACGGATAGGAAATTCGTTGGGTTGGATTGTCGACGTGCTATTGCAGGATGAGGAGACAGAGGACAAGGATCATCTGAGACAGGAAAAACGCGAGGCGATTGAGTCCCTTGCATATATTCGAGATGTTCTAATCAGCGAAGCTGTGGAGCTGGAGGAAGACCGACTTGCTGACAGACTTACGCGGGCCAAGCAACAAACAGTGGTCGGATCAGCACCGCCGGTTGGACCGTCTATGGTTCCTCCTGCGCCCCTACCTGTGATAGACTCGCGACCAACAGGGATTCGCCAGACAGAGTCACTGTCGACCAGGATGCAGGCGTTAACGACAACAGGTACGAAGACTCCAGTCAATAAAGGCTCGGTCCTAGCGCCTTGGAATCATACACGCTCAGACTTCTCCGAAATTTCATCATTTTCTGCATCAACCACCAATTTACCGCGGCCCCCACCACCTGCATCAAGAAACCTGGGACTGGGGCAAGCTGGGTCAAGAAATCAAATTCCAGCTCGAGGGGAAGGTGGAAGCTACATAGATCCACTTGGTGTGATGCGCTGAGAAGGAAACACTATTGGGATGTAGTGTAAAATATACCATATAATATGTGATAAAGCCAGGAGTGAGAAAGGTGAAACGACGAGCACGTCACTACAATCCTCCGCCTCCACTAGTTAACTTCGCCCATAACATACTCCTTCCTTCCGTAGATATGCCCCAGACATTGGGCTCTTCGTAGCCCTCTGCGTTCTAGTACTAGGAATAATGCTGAATCCAACAAAGAAAAGACAAGCACGTGATTGGCCGGAATGTGTCGCGCCTCAGGAATATCATCATATCTTGTCTTCCGCTATGCTTAACAAAGCTTTATCGAGGGCAGTTTCTCATGTACGACGCTCTTTTCATTCTTCTGCTTCTGTCGCCAGAGTTGTCGCAACGAGTCCAGTCAAGGCCCAGGAAGTCCAGGTTGGCCATCACACTCATCCTGATCCTTTGTTTTTCATTCACCCAATGTGCAGTCTTTGGGATTTGGAAAATACCCTCTCATTGAACACGAGTATGATGCTGTTGTTGTGTGAGTGATTTTCTCTGCGTTTGCATATCAACTTGAATTGATCTTGACTTCAGTGGTGCAGGGGGTGCTGGACTGAGAGCTGCCTTCGGTCTTGCAGAGGCTGGCTTCAAAACAGCATGTATCACCAAACTTTTCCCTACCAGAAGTCATACAGTTGCTGCTCAGGTGTGTCCAGTGCTCTCGAATGTCACATTCTGATATCCAGTTTTCTTTAGGGTGGTATAAACGCTGCACTTGGTGTAAGACTACCATTCTTGTCTCACACACTGGAATGTTCATATTTTGTTGCAGAATATGACCGAAGACGATTGGCGGTGGCATATGTATGACACAGTGCGCATTGACATCGTCAGATGTTTTGAATGTTTACTAAACTGTCCATCCAGGTCAAAGGTTCTGACTGGCTTGGTGACCAAGATGCTATTCACTACATGTGCCGCGAAGCTCCCAATACTGTCATTGAAGTATGTCACACATAAATAGATGTGCTTGTCGAATCCTAAGTCTACTTGATTTAGCTTGAACATTATGGCGTTCCCTTCTCCCGGACAAAGGAAGGCAAGATCTATCAGCGTGCCTTTGGTGGCCAATCTCTCAAGTACGGCAAGGGTGGGCAAGCCTACCGCTGTGCAGCTGCTGCTGACCGGACTGGTCATGCCATCCTGCACACCCTCTATGGTCAATCTCTTCGGCACGACACGACCTACTTCATTGAGTATTTCGCCCTCGACCTGATCATGCAGGATGGTGAGTGTGTTGGCGTAATCGCTCTCAACATGGAGGATGGCACTCTTCACCGTTTCCGCAGCCACAAGACTGTCCTCGCTACTGGTGGTTACGGTCGTGCTTACTTCAGCTGTACGAGTGCGCACACTTGCTCTGGTGACGGTAATGCCATGGTTTCCCGTGCTGGCCTTCCCCTACAGGATCTTGAATTCGTTCAATTCCACCCAACCGGTATATATGGTGCTGGTTGTTTGATTACTGAGGGTTCTCGTGGTGAGGGAGGTTACCTTCTCAACTCTGAGGGTGAACGTTTCATGGAACGTTATGCTCCAACCGCCAAGGATCTTGCCTCTCGAGACGTTGTTTCCCGTTCTATGACCATTGAGATTCGCGAGGGTCGTGGTGTCGGTCCGGAGAAGGACCACATCTTCCTCCAGCTCAGTCATTTGCCTCCTGAGATCCTTCGAGAAAGGCTACCTGGTATTTCTGAGACTGCTGCCATCTTTTCTGGGGTGGATGTCACCAAAGAGCCCATCCCCGTCCTTCCTACCGTCCACTATAATAGTAAGTCCACTTTCTTCAAGCTTATGAACTCAATTCATAAGTCAATCCTCCGATAGTGGGTGGCATTCCTACAAAGTACACTGGTGAAGTCATCACCGTCGACGAGCAAGGAAATGACAAGGTCGTTCCTGGTCTCTATGCCGCTGGTGAAGCTGCCTGTGTATCTGTACACGGTGCTAATCGTCTTGGTGCCAATTCTCTACTCGACATTGTTGTCTTTGGCCGCGCAGTCGCCCATCACATCCGCGACACTCTCACTCCTGGTCAGCCTCATAAGGCTATCCCTGAGGAGGCAGGTCTCAATAGCATCGAATTCCTTGATACAATCCGGCAGGCTGATGGCCCTGAGCCCACTGCCAAGCTCCGCCTTGATATGCAGAAAGCCATGCAAGCTGATGCTGCTGTCTTCCGGACTCAACAGTCTCTTGATGAAGGTGTAATCAGGATGCGCGAAATTTACAACAATTACAAGAACGTTGGCATCAAGGATAGGAGTATGATCTGGAACTCGTGAGTGTTTGCATGATTCTACTTTTTGTTACTTCTTAGTGGTACTCTTCTAGCGACCTTATTGAGACGCTTGAGCTCCGGAATATTTTACAATGTGCTATCCAGACCATTGCTGCTGCTGCTGCCCGTACAGAATCCCGTGGTGCACATGCTCGTGAAGATTATCCTGACCGCGACGACAAGGATTGGATGAAGCACACACTGTCCTACCAGACTGACGTCGATAGCCCCAATGTCCGTCTCGAATATCGCCGTGTTATTGACAAGACCCTAGATGAGAATGAATGCAAATCTGTTCCTCCCTTCAAGCGTGTGTACTGATTGAACTGGGTATTGATATGGTGGTTGTAGTTGAGACAGCATTAAAAATGAAATGCAATCCTCAGCCTAGCATATACTGAATTTTCTTCTAATTTGCTGCCTATAATCACTATTTCATAAACTCAAGACGACTTGTAAATACAGAATGAATAGGCTATATCCAACAGCACAGTTTAAAATCAAGAAAGAGGTTGATCGAGGTCATATCTTGAGAAGAACTTTTCGGGATAGTACCGTGCACGGACGGTACGACCACCAAAGAATCGACCATCAAGTTCACGCACAGTTTTCCACGCTCCTGCCGGACCTGCAAAGAGCACAAAAATACGAACATCTTCAGGATTTTGTGGGGGAGGTTGAACGAGATGAACAATAACGCGTTCGACAGTTCCGTTCTTGGAGCATTCGTCGCCTAAAACCAGTAATGTCTCCAATTGAATACACATATCACACGAATCCAGGGAAACAACAAACCTATTTCTTCCCTCAGTTCTTCATCTCCCACATCTTCAGGATCAACCATGTTCGTCAGGACCACAACACGACTTGATTCTCCAAATCTCTCTCGTTCTTCTTTCCCCTTTACGTCCTCGTTATCATTGACGATCTTACCCATTTTCGCCAAAGGGTTGGTGCCACTAGGAGTATTCGGAGAGCCGAATTGATGTGCTTTATTCTTGGCTTTGACCTTCCCACTTTTGCCTTTCGCACCTTGCTGGGAACCTGAACTAGATTGCTCAACAACAAGGGGGTTGACAATACCCGATCCGTCCACACCCAATCCTTGACCTTCTTGATGTCCCCACTTGGCCATCATACGCGCTGCGAAATTCCGTGTGTCTGGAGGACTAGATAGAATAGATAATCAGCCATAGTAAACAGAAAAAAAATTTCATCCACCCTTTGGAAACTTCTTCCACAGACGTACTCGAATCTACAACCGAAGGCTGAGGAGCAAGAGCAGCTAAAGCACCTAGTTTAGCTGCAATAGCCACCGCCGCTTTCTTCTTTTCCTCGATGTCTGGTACCAATGCACCACTTGGGATAGGTGGTCCGGGGGGCGGAGGCACGGATGGTGGCGCGAAGGGATTGAACGAGAGTGGAGGAGGCGAGACGGATTTTCGCCTAAATTGTTGGAATTGAGGAGGTGGAATTGGTACTTGTTCTTGCTCTGTGGTACCTTTATCTTGTTGACGATGCATTGTAGACATGGCGAGCCGACGCAGATAAGCTTCCTCTCCAGTTTCATCTTTAGATAGAACACGTGTCTCCTGGTTCGTTATGTTTTCCTTGTCAGAAGCGTGCTTTTGGGCGGGTGGAGACAGTCGGACACCTCTCGACATGGCAATTCGCCGCTGGTAAGCTTCATTGCCTGTCATGTCACGGTCGGGTCCTGTCGCTGCTGGATCTGATTTCATGGACCTTTCATCATCACGATCACGATCATGGTCTTTGACATGATCATCTTTGTGACTCCAGTGATCGTAACTCCCTCCGTATCGCCCTGTAAAGATAACACTCAGACGTTACCAAGAATGGCCACTGAGGAGAATCCAGGAGTACCCACCAACTTTCCTTGGCCTCTCTTCGTCATCGGAGTGTGTATAGTCACTGTCAGAGTAGCTGTCACTTCGTCTGAAACGTTTCCTTTCTTCGATCCTGCGTTCCTCAGCTAACCTCTCTCTTCTTTCAATCCTGTCTCTCTGTTTCCACATTTTATAGTCATTGTAGTCATTGGGCCTTAATGGATCGTATTGTTCATAGGGATCCCAGAGAACGACGAGGGGATTTTTATTCTATGGTATAGGCACAGCATCAAGTCAGCTCTTGGAGGGTCACATGAGGAATACTGACCTTATTTTTCTTCCCTTTCCCAGTGTTGCGTTTTTTCTGAGTTGTTCTGAATCCGTTCACGTCTTCGTCGAGAACCATACTGGGAGGTTTGACTTTCTTTCCCCATCCCTGCATTGTACCAGCCGGTTGCGGAGCAATCGGGGGTCCACTCATGTTATCATCATTCATGACCGGAGGCGAAAATACAACCGCAGTAGATGAGATGACAGCAGTAGAAGGTGCACTTGAATTTTTCGCTGCGGGAGCAAGGGGGTTTGCTGCAATGACTGATGCACCCACCGGGATGCGTGGAGCAGATGGCTTGACTTTTGCATTGGGACGTCGAACAGGAGCGAAAGCTAGTGCTGCAGACCAACCTATTTGAAAAAAACCCAGATGACCACCAAGGTGGGAAACAGGAGGGGGACCGCGTATGGCAATTGAGAAGGGCACGAAGAGCGATATTCAATAAACAAATTCTTCGGTTTTATGGAGGACAGATAGAGATACCGGCTGAGGGTTTGGCATGAACTGCCGTGGATTCTGAGGTTGCTTGATTCTGAGAGTCGGTATCTGTTTGTTGCACGACCGATGTTACAATAGCGGGCTTGGAAATGGGAGCATGGGGAGTAGAAGAGGCAGAAGGAGATGTATACTGTTGAGAGGATGAGGAGGAAGGAGGAAGAGATTTTCCCGAGAACTGGATGCCGCCATAAAGGCCGCCAGCACGGCTTGTCATGGTATCAGGAGGCAAGAAGCAAATGCGACGACATTGGCAAAAACTCCCAGCACGTGGCATCCAAGTACAAATAACAAAAAATAGATAAATACATTATTTGTTATTTTGGTAGGAATACGGGTCAATAGTATGATACTGGAATGGGCTTCAAACCTAGATACATTGTGATGTTACTGTTTTTTATCCTCGTGCAATAAAATATACCTCATGCTTATGTTTCAAACTACAACCAATGGTGCTGGAGGTAACTATATTTCCAAGCATTGGGGTACAGAGCCACTGGGAAAGGAAACATAAGAGGTCGTCATGACATGATGTCTCGCTCAAAGTATTTCTGCTGCACATCCCGGCTGACGACATGCACTGCGAAATCTCCAACATCCACCATTGCCCAGCCATTCGCCATTCGTCGTTTTGACTTGGGGGGCATTGGAAGGGGAGGCTCAACAGCAGCTATCTTGATGTAAGTATGTCAGATCAGTCGCAGCCCGTATGTTTTTAACAGCATACCGTCTTGCGGATGACCCGCACCACGGATTCAATGGCTCCTCGATTCTCAGTTCCTTCTTTCACCTGCTCCTTCTTCAGGACGTACTTCACTCACATAGTTGGAAGCAGCACCTACCTGAGCCATCACAGTCCAATTCCAGATGTTCCCAGGTATATCAAACATGGATTCCCCTGCAAACGTGGACCCACGTTTCCGTCGTCCCTGAGGAGCTTTTAAAGGCAGCGGAGGGCCAAATGGAATCTCCTTTGCACGACTAGTTACAAGTGTTGACAGGTGGGCCGAGCGGGCCAAGGTTTCATGCACTAGTTTGACCGCTGCAGGAGCATCTGCTGGTGCAGGAGGCGCAATATTTTCTCTTGATTGCGGGTGAGGTTTTTCGTATTCCTGGTCTACAAACCAGGCTGCTGCAGAGGCATTGCCAGTCGCAAGGAATCTGCAGCGCACAGGCACTCTTCTGAGGAAGGGAGATAAAAAGTTGAGGTTGATGGCCATAACAAGGTTCTTGTCCAACACTGCCACTGCCATGGGTGCTCGGGCAGGAATTGTTGTCTGTATTACCTCCTTCCTCCTCGGTCAGTGCTGTCTTTCTGGACTCGTCCTTACAGCTGAATTGTATCGTCCAGGTGCACTCTTCACCCACTGGATCGCCGACTCTCTTACCCTCTGGAAGTCTCCTATCACAGATGAGCACCTCTGGACTGCAGCTTCCTACTACTCCATTCTCACAAAGGGACCTCCTGAAAACCTTTATATCCTTTTTGCTGTCCTCATTTGTGGTGGCACTACAATGTTGTGGAGCTTCGGTGACGGCCAAGCTGGAAATTTGATGTTTGACGGAGGCAGCATCTGTACGCAGGCCACATATGTTCTTTTGTCATTCAAATTTCGCTCAACACTTGCTAGTCTTGTTTGGAACGACGGCAGTGGTGTACATCTACACTGTTCTTCCCAGTATGTCTTGAAATGTTTAACCCATCACCCACTCAGAAGCTTTTCGCAGACATTCTTGCTCGCTTCCGCTCCCTTCCTTCTCACAGTCTCAAAGACCCATTCCCCCGAGCTCTCCGACAAAGTACACTCGATCTTGCTTCGAACAACCTTATCTGCAGTGTTGCCCTCACTGGTGTGTTGGCATTACAAGCTGGTCGTTTCTGGGCGGAATCATCCGATAACGATGATACAGAACTGGTTCTCGTCGAATCATCTGCACAGCGATTCACTGCACAATAGCTTTTCTTCCATTAGGTGTTTGTTATCTACATAAGTGAGGGGTTTATAATAAGTCTATTTTCTATTGGTCCTGGACGATATCTTCCTTGCGAGGCTTCAAGTTGGAATCCTTGATTTCACTCCCCTGTCCAAGAATACTCTGAGCTTTGTCATCCACCAAAATACCTAATCCTTCCTCTCTGACTAGCCCAAGAACATGCTCCAATTCCACAAACCCATCCTGGTCTACATCCAATTTCTGAATGACAGCCTGGACAACGTCTTGATCAGGTTTATGTTTGATGACATCTAATGCCTTTTTCAGATCGTCGATAGAAATCCGTCCCTGGGCATCAGCAGAAATCATTTGAAGCGAGCTTCCAACTTTGGCATCGTACTCCTGAAGTTGACTATCGATTTTAGTGAGCATACTGCGGATACGTTTAGTCAGAGCGCCAGAAGGGGATTTGGGGTCTTCTTCAGCTTGAAGATTTTCTTCCATTAATGCACGGAGCTCATCACGCTCCTTGAGTACTGAAGATTTAGAGGAAAGAATGGAGAGGGCCTCGGCAAGTTCTTTGAGTTGTTCAGTGGTCATACGTGCATCATCGGAATCGGAAGTGGCTTCCGGTACAAGCTATACGAAGATTGGGATGAGATGCTAGAAAAATGAGAAAAAGAACACTATACCTCAGAATCAGGTAACAATGATTGGGCAGTATGCGTTTCCGACTCAGTAGCCTCTCTGGCCGCACGTCTGGCATCTTCCTCTTTCTGCTCCTGTTCCTCTTCATCCTCAATTAGCTCTTCTTGTTGTTGCAAGACTTCCAACTTTTGCTTGTAACTGGCTTTATCATCCACTTCCAATTCTGCCTCATTAAGTAAGTTGTCGGGTAAGCCGCACAGGACGGCTTCCAAACTCTTGATAATAGCAGTCTTTCCATCTTCATCGTCTCCTGGTTTACGGTCAAATTGAAATGCACGTCCAAGAACGAGTAGGACGCCGGAGACGCGGTTGTGAAGATGAAGTTGTATCCAGCTGGTGAGTTCTTCGCGGAGTCGGGCGGGGGACACACCAAAGGTGCGGATACCCCTGCTTTGACATGCGGCCTGGAGCTCTGAAACTGAGAGCTCGTCTATACCTTCTGTATAAATGAGTTGATCGTCCCTGCGCAAATTGATGAGGCGAGAACGAATCGCGCCACGCAGAAAATTGTCTGTGCCAAAGGCATTGAGCCCCATGTACCTGGACATGGAGACGAGTTGTGGGCGGGAGAGGTTATCGAGGGTTAGATCATCATCAAATAATTTTGCGACATTGACGACATCATGGGTAGAAGGGGCTTCACCGGTGGAGCGAACTTTGCGAAAAAACTCTTTGAAGGCATCGCTACCGACGATATGGGAGTTTGCGCGGAGGCCCGACTCGCGGAGTGTTTCCTGGAGAAACTTTGCCATGTCGAGCCTGACTCGCAAGAGTTTGCGCTGTTTTTCCTCTGCTGCAAATTTGTCTTCAAAGGTGGAAGGAAGCATGTTGGGAAACAGCTTGAGGGCGACTGGAAGGAGGAGTTCCATGAAGGGGACGATGATGAAGACGGAAAAAGGGACGAGACGGAGGAGATCCTGGGTTGTGCGTCTGAGTTGACGGCGTTCGCGGCGAGTGAGGGTTTCCCCATGGAGAATTTTCCACTGCAGACGGGCAGAGATACGCACTTCCGAGACGAGCAGCTTGGAGCCATGCCAGTAGTGCTGAGCCTCGTGCTTGACTTTTTTCCACACACGAGTGCTGAGGGGAGCAGGAGGACCTGACTTGTTGTTGTCTGTGGACTGGAAGCGACATTGGAGAGGAGGAATACGATGACCAGGAAGAGTACCAGAATAAGGAGGAATATGATAACCAGGAGGAATTCGATAACCAGGAGGAGTACGAAGACTGGGGGGAATACAGAAACAAGGATGACCAGGAAGACGAGCAATCCGAACACAGGACAACATCACTTTGCATTTTTGATTTTTCGACTTTTCCCTTGCTCCCTTCTTTGCTTCTATTTGTCCTCCATGTCCACCCCTTTCAGAATTGCAGAAAAAAAATTCAAGGACAAGTCTCTGCCTTCTGACCTCTCCACTGTCCTCGATCTCGCCTGCGCCGATCCCCAAAGAGCACATGAAGTTGCCCGTGGTCGCTGGGCTGGACGCTCCGACGCCCTCATCTGCAAACCCGTTGGCCGCCACGCACTCGCCGTTGAGAGCTTGCCTGGTGTGCTCATCTCTCCCATCCACTCACAGCGTCTCTGACTTTCAAACCAGGCTTGGTCATTTTGCCTTCCTTCCTCTCTCATCAACACCAGCGACAGCTCGTCCGATGGGCTCTCGATCATGCAAAACATCCAAATGACACCAATCTTGACATCCACTACCTAGTCCCTCCTGAAGGTATATGGAATGCCCATCTGCGATCAGGTACTCAGTTAATTGCCCCCAAGTCTCCTCGGGCAGCACAGCACTCTCAACAGAGCGGTCCCCGGCAGCTCGTCAACAACACTCCTGCCTCAACGGAAACCATCTCTCTGATCAATTCCACCCCGAAACCTCCCCCGCCTCCCTCTCCTACCGCCCGGCCAATATTACCCTTCGTTCTTCTATACAAGCTTCGCTGGGCTAACATAGGTTGGTTCTATCATTGGGGCGTCAAGCAGTATGACTTTACCAAGGGAAAGGGCCACATCGACTCAATCCTCCGTGACTTGTGTCAAAGTGCAGTCACTGCCGTCGACTGGGATGCCCTTTATACCGGATCAGAAGCTCAGTGGCCTCAAAAACGCCCAGAATGGAGGTTTTGGCGAGAAATATACGGTAAGTCCCACATTCGAGTTCTCGTCAGATGGGCTCGTTCAGATGCCTCCCAGAGCCAGACGCAGGGATCGTCAACTTTTATCAAGAAAAGGACACTCTTATGGCTCATGTCGATAGATCAGAGGTGTGCGCCACTTCTCCCCTCGTTTCTGTATCGTACGCCCGAAACCAAAGATTCTCAAGTCTATCTCTACTTACCACGACCCTAGACTCGGGTGTGCTGCCATATTCCTTGTAGGCGGCCAGACCAGGGATACAGAACCAGTGCCGATCCTCCTACGCTCAGGCGATGTTCTTATTATGTCAGGCCCTACTTGTAGAAGAGTTTATCACGGTGAGCTTCTTTGGTAAATTCAACCATCTGATATTCATCCACTACCTAGGCGTTCCTCGAATTCTTGAAGGCACCCTCCCTCCTCACTTTATGTCAGAGCTACTTCCAACCAGTGAAAGAGAATCTTGGGCACCATATGAACAGTACATGCGTACAACCAGAATCAATGTCAATGCTCGCCAAGTCTTTCCGAAAGACTTTGATCCCGGTGAAGCACAGGAGATAGGCTGAGTATATTATTTTTAGTGTGAGATTCTTTTTCTTATCCCCAAAGACATTGGGTTGTGAGAGTTCAAAATTAGAATAAAACATGAAGAACATTTGACCTCTGGGATGAAATTCAAAAATGTATTTCTTGACTCGTCTGAACAATGTATCAGAAATCTTCTGTACTCACAATATCACGTTTCTGTGCCTGGGTAACTTCGACTGTATTTTCTTGAATCTACCTAGACTTTACACAGTGTAATTATGTGATCATTATGTGATGCCTCTTAAGTTTGCTACTGCCCCCTTCCATTGTATTTTTTATCCCATGCCCCCTGGGGCCATGTATCTACCCAGACTCTAAATTTGTCAACATCTTATAAGTCACTATTGGCCTTGCACCAATAAGATAGATAAATCCACTTGGCTCAGTGAAAAAATAGCTCAAAGACATTGGTCATAGAAAGAAAGCACGGTGCTCGATCGCAGACTGCGGTAGCATATAGAGTACACTACTAAGTCTTAAAAAACCTACAATCAGGCACAAAGTACAAGCAGATTACTCAAAACTGATCCAGACGCAGAGAAAGGATAAATGACGAGACAAAAGGAAAAGGAAAACAGTATCGTATCGTTAGTAATCAGTCACAGTGACAGCGATAATAATTTAATTCGATATTAAGTTTGGTATCTTTATTTTGTTTCCGTCATAATCTAATTTAAAAAAATTCTCTAAAACAATAAAATAATAAAATAAATAAAACTATCTAATTTATATTATAATATTATAATTTATAATTTATATGACCTGGAGCTATGGTATGATATGACGCATGGATTCCACGTGATTCGGAAAGATTCCAGGACGTTCGCAGAGATTCCAGGACGTTCGCAGAGATTCTTGCCAATTCCTAAGACATGATATAAGTATGGGCCGTTATTTTCTTCTGCCCTTACTTTTTTCCTCCCACTGCCCTCTCCTCTCGTGCTAGTCACACTCAAAACATGTCTACCTCAAAAGCAATCGGTATCGATCTTGGCACTACCTATTCGTATGTAGATATTCCCCTTTTCAGATAATCTGTCACTAATTAGTTGTGACCAAAAATGAATTTGGGATTGTTAGGTGTGTTGGCGTTTGGCAGAATGACCGTGTCGAAATCATTGCCAATGACCAGGGTAACCGCACGACCCCATCTTATGTCTCCTTCTCCGAGAACGAACGTCTTATCGGTGATGCTGCCAAGAACCAGGTCGCCATGAACCCCCACAATACGTAAGTGACTGATCTCATAGGCGCTTTTTATAATGAATGACGGTATTGGATTTCAGTGTTTTTGATGCTAAACGCTTGATTGGTCGCAAATTCAGCGATTCAGAAGTACAATCCGATATTAAACATTTTTCGTTCACTGTCGTGAGCAGGGCTGACAAGCCCACTATTCAAGTCGAGTACCGTGGCGAGAAGAAGGAATTTGTTAGTTCTATCTAATTTCTAACTTTGTCAGAATCATTAATCTGTTGTCCCCCTCAGTCGCCCGAGGAAATTTCCTCTATGGTATTGACCAAGATGAAGGAAACGGCCGAAGCATATCTCGGTACTACCGTTACTAATGCGGTCGTCACCGTTCCCGCATACTTTAACGACTCTCAACGTCAGGCTACCAAGGATGCTGGGACCATTTCTGGCCTCAATGTGCTACGTATTATCAATGAGCCGACTGCCGCTGCTATTGCGTATGGTCTTGACAAAAAGGTCACTGGCGAACGCAACGTCCTTATATTTGATCTTGGTGGAGGCACTTTCGATGTTTCCCTTTTGACCATTGAAGAAGGTATCTTTGAGGTCAAGGCTACTGCTGGTGATACCCATCTCGGTGGTGAGGACTTTGACAATAGGCTCGTCAACCACTTCAGCCAGGAGTTCAAGCGCAAGTACAAGAAGGGTACGTGAATCATTGAGTAATTCGGAAGAGCGAGGTTACTTATTATATACTGCAATGCTATAGATCTGTCTGGTAACCCTCGTGCTGTTCGTCGTCTCCGTACCGCTTGTGAGCGGGCCAAGCGCACCCTCTCTTCCGCTACCCAGACTTCCATTGAGATCGACTCTCTCTATGAGGGTGTTGATTTCTATACTTCGCTTACTCGTGCCCGTTTCGAGGAGCTCTGCCAGGACCTCTTCCGTGGTACTCTCGAACCAGTTGAAAAGGTCCTTCACGACTCCAAGATCGATAAGGGCCAGGTGCATGAGATCGTCCTTGTTGGCGGCTCTACTCGCATCCCCCGTATCGTTAAACTTGTCTCTGACTTCTTCAATGGAAAGGAACCCAACAAGAGCATCAACCCTGATGAGGCTGTTGCTTATGGTGCTGCTGTGCAGGCTGCTATTCTTTCTGGTGATACCTCCGAAAAGACTCAAGATTTGCTCCTACTTGACGTTACCCCCTTGTCCACTGGGTAAGTGACCTGTTTCTAAAACTCGGCTTGAAATGTAATCGGGTTTTATAGTATTGAGACTGCTGGTGGTGTCATGACCCCTCTTATAAAGCGCAACACCACCGTTCCAACCAAGAAGTCTGAAATCTTCTCAACTTATTCCGACAACCAGCCCGGTGTGCTCATTCAAGTATACGAGGGTGAGCGTGCTCGCACCAAGGACAACAATCTCCTTGGAAAATTCGAGTTGGCTGGTATTCCCCCTGCTCCTCGTGGTGTTCCACAAATTGAGGTCACCTTCGATATTGATGCCAACGGTATTTTGAACGTCTCCGCAGCTGATAAGACTACTGGTAAATCGAACCGTATTACGATCACCAATGATAAAGGCCGTCTCTCAAAAGAAGAGATTGAACGCATGGTCAACGAAGCTGAGAAGTACAAAGGTCAGGGATCTGTTTCGTGGATCGTCATTCGTATGTTGATATTCTCCCTTGTAGCTGAGGATGATGCTGCTGCTGCTCGTATCCAAGCCAAGAATGGCCTTGAGTCGTATGCGTACAACCTCCGTAATTCTATCACAGACGAGAAACTTGCGGACAAATTTGAAGCCGCTGATAAGACTAAGCTTGAGGCTGCTGTCAATGAGACTATCTCCTGGCTCGATAGCTCTCAGGAGGCGTCCAAGGAGGAATATGATGAGAAGCAGAAAGAACTCGAGGGCGTAGCCAAGTAAGTCTCACGAGTCCACTGCCCAAATGTCAGAAATTCTGATCTTTCTCTAGCCCTATCATGCAGAAACTTTATGCAGCAGGTGGTGCTCCTGGTGGTGCCCCTGGTGGTTTCCCTGGTGCTGGTGCCGGCGGTTTCCCTGGTGCTGGCGCTCCTGGTGGTTTCCCTGGTGCTGGTGCTGGTGCCGGTGGCGAGGAAGGTCCCAGTGTCGAGGAGGTTGATTAAGGGGTATCTGATTCGCTTTTTGCTTTCCACTCTTCCTCGCACCATCTCCTGCATGTCTATCTGGACTTCTTGCTACAAAATTTGTATTATAGCGCAATATTAGATAATTCGAATGATTGTTATTATCATTTTGGCTGTCGAGTCATCAATCCTGAGAACGGTGGGTCAGTTTAAAGATAACTGTTCTGTGTTGCATGGTGTTAGATTGGATCTCAAGTGGGTGACAATTTGTTTATTCTTTTAAGTAAATTCTGACGCCAGAATACCTCTGCTTAGAAGTGGGCGTACATTTGTGTTTTGAATTACTGCAAGTCGTATCCATAATAGTAGTAGCTATGCTAGAAGCTGATATATCCAGCAACAGGTCCTGAACAACCTTGTGTTGGTTAACTCTGTTGAGAAAACTTTGCAATAGTTGGTTGCTGCACTTATATTTTCTGCATAACGAATATAAGACTGATTTTTCAAACAAATAGATGTAGTATCAAGATTCTGTACATGTGACTTATATAGCAGTTCGAATCTGCAGCTGTATAGTCATTGATGCCATCTTCTCACGATTTTATTTCATTCTCTTTCCTACTAACATTCACCGGTAATTCCTGAACGTTGAAATGGAAAACGACCAAGTACGTCCCATTGTTCCCCTGTGTGATCTAAAGCACTCACCATGTGCAGGGTATCCTCGTCGATCTCTATGTTCCTCGCAAATGTGCTGCCACCAGTGCGTACACTCTAGGCCTTTTAACTTGATCCCCCGATTTTGAATCTATCAACCATTATCTGACGATTCACTAATAGATCGATTAATCACCTCCAAGGACCATGCCTCTGTCCAAATCAGCATTGTTGATGTTGATTCCTCCGGCAGGGCTCTCCCCACCTCGACAACGTTCGCTATTTGTGGCCAGGTCAGGTCGCAGGGCGAGAGTGACGATTCGTTGAACAAACTTGCTACTGAGAATGGACGTGCGTAAACATAACCTTTCATATTCGGGTGCTCCAATCTCAATCCAACCCAACAGTGCTCCGCAATGTCTGGTCATACCAAAAGTAGACTTTTCTTACACGATTCGGTACTTTGTATTACTTTTCGATATGGTGAATGGGGCACATTTAAGTTTTTGATCATCGGAGTCACGTGGTATGACACCGATATGAGCAGGCTCTGAGACTTAGATATTCATTTTGGATGGTTATCTGTCAGTCTCTCACTTCTCCAGAGTGTGATCTTCTTTCTGTCTCTGTAAGCCCTTATTTATTTTGGGATACTTTGTCATATTGGTAATGGAACTGTTAAGATTGACTCTATGGTTGAAATAATCCATCCTGGATCGTCCTCATCATTGCATGTCCTGGAAGACTCTCTTGGGGAAGATAAACACCGACTGGTTTATAGCAAGTCAAAGGTCTATGTGAACCCCACTGCATATGCAAGAGATAACATTCCGGGATTTATTGCCCTTGTGAAGCAGGTATGTGATCTTTAGTATCATATGCGACCCCAAGCTGATGGGAGCTTAGGAGGCCCGGAATCCAAAGTATCTTCTTGCGTGGATCCCAGAGTCACTATTGAATGAGAAAGGAAGGACAGAGTGGGATAAATTTGTGAAAATTGAAGAGAAGGCATTGCAGGATCAGGAAGACGATGGTGGGCAAGAAACGCTTCAGTTCCTCGGTTATAACAGACAGACTCATTCAGAGAGCAACAGACGTCGTTCTTATCGATCTTCCGAAACAGTGCCCAGAATCGTATGCATTCTCGGTACCTTTGACGTCAATCTATTCTCTCATTGTTCAACCCCCTTCGCTTTCTTCATGGTGTATGCACTTTTTCGTATCATTCTCTCTTTATCACTGACAACCGCCAAGATGGTTCCATTGGGATCAACCTCATAAACGGAGATACTCTCCCCACTCTCCATTTTCATGATGATGAATCCAGATCTTTTACCCTCTATCCCCCCATCGCCACCACCTCTCGTAGTCACCCTATCTCTACCTCATCCACTTCCCTTTCTACATCTATAGAATCCCACTCTGGAACGACAACTTATCCACCCCCACCCCTTTCAGGGCAGTCACATCAGTCGAGGCCGATCAACTCTTGGGGTGGTGAAGATCTCTTGTCTCGTCTACGTCAATATGCCCATATTCTCCGTTCTAGCATCCAACCTACCTTGTTCCTTGTAGACCCTTCTAGGATGGATCTTGAGACACATACAACCCAGCTTTTTGACGACGATGCCGTCGATGATATTCTCGCTCAGTCATCTTTTGCAAATTCTCATTCTCCTGTACCGGTGCACAGAAGACCTAGACAGATATTATCTTCAGGAAATTCCAACTATGGTCTAAGTTCGTCTCAGTCTTCCGTTTTACACCGGTCATTAGGTTCAGCACCTCTGTACGGTCCTGCAACAAGTTCTTCTCAGGCACGAACAGCTTTCATACAGAGCTTTTCCAATATAACACGAGCCACTCGTCATGCAGCACAAAACATCCTTTCGCATCCTCTGGCCAAGCCTATTGTTCCACACCTACCAGAACCCGTGCAAAGTCTTGTCAGTGCCCCAGGAGAATGGGAATGGGGCTCTTGGGTTGAGAAGGGTGGTGTCGGCGAATTCGAGAGCGCAAGGGTATACCTAGCACGGTGGGCCAGGATTGTTGCTGAGGAAGGTGAAAGAGCCAGGAGACGTGAAGCACAAGCTTTACTTTCAGTATATGCGGATAACGAAAAAGAAGATTCATCGCTTGGGATATTTGAGTTGCTGCACACAACTGCAAATTTGCCGACCCCGAAGAGCTCCAGAACTCCAGGAAAGCCTGTGACCGAGAGGGAATGGGTGGAGTGGTTTGGTCAGGAAGGGGAACCTCTGATTACGATTGAAGAATTTAAGAGGGAAGTGTTCAGAAGAGGTATCAGTGGAGAGAACGAGTTGAGAAAGAAAGTTTGGCCATTTTTGCTTGGTGTTTTTGATTGGGAATCGACCGCAGGAGAGAGAGAGCAGGTTTGGCAGAGGAAAACGTCTGCAAATTTACCTCAATTTTTCCAGGTCTTTTATTGATAATTTCAATAGGCAACAGTATCAAGAGATCAAGAATACGTGGTGCGGTGTTCCTGAAGTTTTTGACAGACAGGACACGATTGAGGAGCGCCATCGTATCGACGTGGATTGCCGAAGAACAGACCGAACACATCCTCGCTTTGCCGGAACTTTAGTTGAACAAGGAAAGAAAGATCACTCGATTATTTCACCCAATTTAGATGACTTTGGTGCCCAATCACCCACCAACGAGCATATTGAGCGACTGGGTGTTATCCTGCTTACATATAATTTCTACGAGAAGGACCTGGGTGTGTTTAGTCTCGTCTCTTTTTCATGGTCGTACATTTACTGTTGATTAGGCTACGTGCAGGGTATGTCGGACCTTTGTGCACCGATTTACGTGGTCATGAATGCGGATGAGGGAATGACATTTTGGTGTTTCGTACAATTTATGGAAAGGATGGTGAGTTCCTATACTGCACCAATCGTGGATACAAGATGATGTCAGATAGAAAAAGAATTTCTTGCGGGACCAAAGCGGGATGAAGAAACAGTTATCGACTTTACAAGGATTGATTGAGGTGATGGATCCAGAACTCTTCAGGCACTTTGGTAATTTGGGTCATGTGTGTGTTGGAGCCCACTCAAACACGTTATCATCACAGATAAAACTGATAGTCTGAATCTATTTTTTTGCTTCCGGTATGCTCTCCGTGCCCTACCAGTTATGGAATGACTAAGACCAGATCGTAGCTGGGTCCTCATTGCCTTCAAACGCGAATTTCCGTTTGATGAGGTGTTGAGGTTATGGGAAGTTTTATGGACAGACTACTACAGTACTGAATTTGTACTCTTTGTTGCTCTTGCCGTCTTGGAGTCGCACAGGGATGTGATCCTTCGATATTTAGTAGAGGTATGTCTCTCACATCCCGTCCTTCGTCCACTCACTGTATCTTTATCAGTTTGATGAAATCCTAAAGGTCAGCAGCTTTTGTGAAACACAAAGATCTGGGCGCCTGAATGCAGGTCTAGTACTGTAATGAACTCAGTATGACGATTGAGCTTGAGACTACCCTTGCCCAAGCCGAAGTCCTTTTCCTCTCTTTTGCTCAACTCGTAGCCGACATCGATAAACGAAAGGCAGAAGAAGTGAGTGCGTCGTCACGAATGCCTGGACTTCATCATCGAAATTCGGCAACGCCACCCTCAACTTGTACTACTCCTCAAATGAAGCAAACGGATACATTAAAACTATCGGATGATCTGAGGAAACTCCTTGTCAATAGAGTGTGATGTATTTTCCCTTTAGTTGATGGGTTTCCGCTGGCATTGAAAAGCTACATCTCGGATAATGGTCCGAGCAGCCATACCTTTTCAGTGAATTTTGAAGCATCAATCATTGAATTGAGGTATCCTACTGCCCTACTGCCAGATATAGAATTACATAGAAAGCTGAAGGTAACACTGTATCTCGGCTTACGATAAAATTAAACCTCGGGTCAAGCATCGGAGCAACTACAAGACTAGAAACTTCATAAACAGGTACGTGTTATGAGATAAGACAATTGTGACCCTTGTAAGTCTTGTATACGCTGAGTTTCCAAGTGACTATACCACCTTTGAGGACAGAAATATTGACAATACTTGTTGGGCCCTCTTGCCCCTTTCTTCTAGTCAGTAGTGCTTTTCTGTGACAGATAACACTCTTACCTCGTGATAGTAGTCGTACCACAGTATCGAGCATGTGGCGAGCATGTGGCGAGCAAGACTTACAAATCTTGAAACTTGCTAATGTCAATAGTTAACTCAGGATAAGTACATGTGCATCTGGACAAAGAATTGTCAGTCATCCAGATACGGGTGAAGCGAAAAAATTACAAGATAGAAAGGGAAATGATCCGCTAGTCTTTGCGTTCTACATCATCCAAGTAGACAAGGGAATGCACCTGAGTGATCCGCTGATGTGATCGTGTTAGTCCAAGTTTCAAAGTCTGATTTATACTCGTGTATCATTCCTTGACTTAGTACATCCTCGCACACTACTATCAGGTCAACGTAAATAAAGAAAGATGGAGAATTAGTCTGACTTCAGCGTGGACCATCTCCAAAAGTAACGTCTCGTGACTTGAAAGGAGATCAATCCCTTAATCTGAGCCCTCATCTAACCCAATGGCGAATTTGACGGTTCTGCGTTCCTATGCGTCCATGAAACCCACTGAACTACCGTTGTCAGTATTATTCTCTCACACAGAGAAAACCATGACTATCTTCGACGCTTATCCCAAGTCTATATTTCACTTCCTTGTTCTACCTCGCATTGCAGCATCGCCATCTTCACCGATATCATCTAAAAATTACTCAAACAAGATTTTAGACCGGAATTCAAGACTTGTTGCCCCTGAGAGAACGGCAGCTTTATCTCCTTCAGTGGCTGACCTTTCAAGTCTTCGTGCGCTTCTTAATTCAGAGCATATCAGTAAAGATCAAGTAAAGGAACTTATTCTTTCACTCAGAGAGGATGCTTTGTGCGTCAAAACAGAAATAGAGGGAGAGATGGAGAAGCGGTTTGGCTTCGTTTGGGATATTTGGATTGGTTTTCATGGGGTCCCTTCGATGGAGTGAGTCTTTGAAGTTTTGTTTGTTCGTACATTAGTATCCTCAAAAGGTACTAGGCATATCCATCTTCACGTTCTGTCCGCAGATCTGTGTTCAGAAAGAATGAAGACAAAGAAGCACTACAATTCATTTCATCCCAAACATGGATTTTTTCTACATGTAGATCAAGTTTTGTCCTGGTTCGATGCTGAGATGTCGTATTTTCAGAATGTGTGTCCAATGCCATGTCTATAGACTGATATTGATGATATGCCTTTAGATATCAAAACTTTCGCCGACTGAGTATAAATCCCTGCTCAAGAAACCTCTGACCTGCTTCTACTGCGACGTGGGAAAGAATAACATGCCTATGCTCAAAGCTCACCTTCAGGAAGAGTGGGAGAAACTGAAGAAACGCCATGAGTTGCACAAAAAACGTCGACTTGAGTCACATCAGGTGCATGACCATCAGTGTAAAGAGTCAAACGAGAGGAGGGCACACTCAGTCTCTAAGAAACTTAAGATCGACAAGTCATAACTACATAGTATTTCTTCAGGTATTGGTAATAGTTTGTTTCTCCGAAAGTTGAATTATCTTTCTATAATCCAAACCAACTCATTCAGTCTGCTGTGCCTTCTGAGCTTTTGCAGCGTCGTTGCTCGCCTGGAGCTTGGCTGCGCGAGACTTTTCTGAGGCAACTCGGATGGCCCAAGTTAACTCGTAGGTCCTCACAGCGTCTGAGTTGTCGTGGGCATGAGTTTAGATCACTCTATATTCCGAGGTCTCACCTTCATAGCTGCTCAAAATTTGGGCAGCTTCCGGATCTTCTTCAATGTCTTCAACAACGTCGATCAAGTTGGAAATTTCGGAGAAGAATGGGTCATCGTCCGGGAAGGTCATCATCTGTTCATGGTCATCGCCGGGCCTTCGGATGTAAAGTGTAGGTTGAACATAGGGATTGACTAGTCTAAAGGGGATCAGAAAGAAATTGCAAACCGCAGATGTAATGTGGAGTTCATACTTGAGAAGGTACCCATCAGCGTAGACTTCAAATTCGCAGCTATAATCGGTGCCCTGAAGAGCAGCAACATGAACAAAGCTTCCTACAGCTCCGCTATCATATTTCCTATTAAAAAGGGTTCATTAAACAGTTGAGAACTTGAATATGCTCCTATGGCTTACCAGTTGGCCGCAGTGACACGGGGTATCCTGTTTTCAGGGGCGATCTTGCTCTCATCAACGCGCATCTTAGTAAGTTGACCAGCGTTCTCATCCCATTCTAGGGAATGTGCCGTGACGGATTCAAGATCAACTTCGCCACCGAAGTAGCGTGAGAGGTCACAGAAGTGGGTGCCTTGTTCAATGACAGGGCCCGCACTTGATTGCCAAGCGATTTTAAGATTGATTCAATGAGTAGAAGTGCCCACGGACCTTTTAGATTTATCCCACCAGTCCGGCTTGGCGATAGACTCATAAGCACAGGCATAACGAGCAATCGTACACATGACAGTCATGTCATTTTCTTCGATGACTTGCTTCATGAGCTGGACAGCCTTGAGGTAACGCAACATGTATCTGAGCAGAATCAATTCACATTTCGAACGAAAGTGGAAGACAGGATCGCATTTACCCAACAGAACAAATGGTTTTGGTATCAGTGATCATCTTGGCAATTTGCAGTCCATCCTGTCGATATTCATATGGCCCAGTCGCTATAGGTTTCTCAATAAACATTGCCACCCCTGGGAAATAGTTGATGATCCGGACTTCAAGATCCTTTTCAGGCTGGAGAGAGCCTCGGAACATCGGAGGGCTGCCAATGATAATGGCACGAGGCCGCTCTGCCGGAGTCATGACCTTAACGAAGTCTTCGAGCGTTTTGTAAACACGCGTATCCTGGTATGCTGAAAAGACAAAGGAGTCGCATTTCTTCTGCAGAACGGAAGTAGCACGCTCAATGGCAGGATCAATCAGTGCCACAACTTTAAGGCGTCGACCAAGTTTGCTAAATGAATGCTCAGAATGGGAATGGAGTGCCCGACCGATCATAGCTCACTGTTCCAAACGGAAAGAATGGTTCCAGGGCCCCTCATCAGAACCTGATATATCAAATTAGACCACTGACAAAATGATAAAAGATTTCCCTAACCGAACATGATATTGCCTGCGCCAATGAAGACTACTTTGAAATCATCAGCACCACCGATGTGAGAAGTTCTGTATCAGGAAAAAAAAATAAGCTTGTAGACAAAAAATCAGGAAATTATCTGACTTGTCCATTGGAACAAGCCTCGACGGGTCGATGGACGGCCGACGGGAAGACTTGCCTGAACCACGTCGCTCGGACATGCGACGGGCAGCGGTGGCGGACTGTCTGCGACTCTTCATGGCAAGCAAATGTGAGAGAAGAAAGAACTGGACATAGGGAAGAGCGTACCATAGCAAAGAGGGTTTATCGATGTGGAGTGGAGTAGAGATGGGGAGAGATAAGTATTCGATTATGATATAGGGTTGGTGCATGTCACGTGCTGCATATAGTGACAAACATAGCTCTATTCTATTCTAGTCTCGAGGCTGTTGCTGTGCACGCTGGCGCTCAGCAGCCTCCAACTTGTCACTCAGGGCCCTAAGTTCCCGACGCAATTTCTCATTTTCTTCGTTTAGCTTTAACAGATTTGACTTTCGCTTCTCAATTCGGACCTTTTCTGCAGAGTCACTGGGGGCCGAGTAAACGTCAAATGTCAACGAGGAGGAATCCAAAATTCTTCTCACTCTGATCCATTTACGCCCACTATGGTAGAGAAGTCGACGTTGAGATCTGCAACAGGAATGTTGGGTTCCAAGTAATTCTGAGGCACTGGCCCCCATTCCTCCTGTTTGCCAGCTATGGTATCTTCCGACTGAGCGTGCAGAGGCCTAGAAAACACGTGTTGAGCTGTAGGTGTCCTGGTTACGCCGATCAACCAACCTGGGGCGCTTGTCGACTTCCTGTTCCGAGTGGCGCAATTCAGTTTCGAAAGCACTCATTGTCCTTGTGCTTGTTGTCCAATTGTTTTAGGCCTCTTCCCTGGTGGAGTTTTGGTTGAGTTTGAGAGGAGCTCCATGGTCATACATGTCCAATTAGTTCAGCAAATCTCCACGCTGGCCATAACGACCCAGTAACAGCTCATGTCACACTTATTCCCAGGCTTACTGACCCTCTTGCGTCGCCTCGTGCATGCCAAAAGTCGATAGCGGTTATGTTATCGTCACACTCTGTATCATCTTTTTCATCGTGGAAAGCTATTGCATCCTACTCAGCACCTTTTACCCTGTAAAGAGCATCCAGGTACGTCTGACCATACTCGGATTCAGGTGACCTTACCGATTGTCTCTTTGAAGGTGCTGCACGCGCTTGCAGAAGACAAACACTACAAATACTTTTTCATCCTCATTATCCCCACCACCTTTTACTTCGTTATAGCCAATTGGGTCGGTTGGCAATACTATAGCAATTCTTAACATGTTTTCAGGGTCCCGGCATCATCTTCTCTCATACCACTCGGTTCTTCGATGGTCAGCAACGAAAGATGAAACGCTTCTATTGAACCCTATCGCTGCAGTCCTAAAACCGGGGCACGTATTTTCTATCATCTCATTCGGCATTCTATGCCTCGGTCAAATTGTATTTGATTTATATCTATCTGACATTAATTTTTACAATCCATTACAACCTGTTATATACCGCACTCCGGTTGTTTTAGAAGCTGCCAGCAGTTCTGACTATGGCGAAGATGGGGATCCGGTCAGCTGTGAAGCCACAGACGGCAGAAGCTTCTTTGCTCCTGACTTGAGTGTAAACCGATTCCATTCGGTCCTGCGCTCAACCACGTCGTCGGAAGCATTTGAGCGTGTTTTGCGGATAGGAGGCGTACTTTCTGCATTTATTGAAAGGAACAACGAAGGACCATTCATATCCCTGGAATTTACTTCGTTAACACCCGATTGGCGACGACCTGTGGTAGAGAATGGGAATTTGGGACGGGGTGGGCTCAGATCTGATTTGCCCTGTTCATCTTGATGTACATTGGTCCGTAGAAGGCTGACAATTCCAGTTCCCTGTCCTTTTCCAAAAGGAGATCGCGAAAGGCGAGAAGGCCGTGGACGCCCTCCTGTTGAAGTTGGTTCTTGATTATCAAGTGCTTCGTTGGTATGCCTCTCGTCCGACGGCACATTCGAGTTGCTGCGCCGCGATATCGATGAACTTCTCGGCTTAATCGAATATAGTTTAGTGTTTAACACAGGCGTGAACTCGTGTGGAGGCGATCCCGACGAGGATGGAGGAGTTATTATCGGTGGTAGGCGTTTGATGACTCGGGCTCTATCGCTGGGCAGCCGAAGATATCGTGCTCGACTAAAAGCAGAATGAGTAAATGAACATCTTGTCGACACTTGAACCAAGTACTAACGCAATCGCTTTCGAAACCAGTTTTGCACGGTATGCTTCTAGCCAGTGATTGAAAAATCGAGCTGTAGATGTATATGTATATCCCATCATTGATAGCGTGAATAGCACATCTTGCAAGAAGACGTACACAAGACCGTGCTATCGTATTTCCCCTTGGTCCTTTTAACCTTCTGAGCCAATGGCAAAGTTTCGCGCCACTTGACATAAAACTTCTTCTTTGTCCGTTGCGCATTGAATTTAACGGCTATTATCATAGGCCGCGTCTAGTTATATGAATAAGTTTCAGCTAGAAGGCGTCCTGATTGGTTTTACCCTTGCTTTGCCGTGCCAGACACAAAAGGCCTGATACATCAAGTTCTGCTGACTTCGCATCAACATCTCGATTTCCTACAAGATACGAATAATGAGATTGCTTGACTATTGTTTATATACTGGAGATGCCTCATACCAATGGTCGAAGGCGTCGCTCAAGATAGTTAGATTTCCACTTGGTCCACACCTTTTGAAGTATCAAGTTTCTGTTCTCCTCTTCCTTTTGCTGCAGAATGTATCTGCGATGTTGTGCCATATGAGTGGCATTTTTCCATCGCTGGAAGAAGCGGCTCAGCATATCTAAGAACACCTTCAGTGTAAAATTGCTGGCGGACATGAAATCGGCTCCTTGCCTTCTTTCCTAATAGTCAGATGGTCTTCCAGGAGACTCAAAGTCTCTTTATGACGCCTAAGACTAGAGTTGAACCGTGTCCAAGCGTCCCTGGGCTGAGTGAGCTATGATTGATCCTGTTCCCTGTGTCGACTGACCTCTCTAATTTCAGATTGTACAACTCAATAGCGTGTAACTCTCGTTCTCGCCTAGAAATCACCCTTTGAGTCCAACGCGACAGCGCGTTTCGCCCAAATCGCTAAAATGCAAATGAAATGAGTCGACAAACATACTATTCTGTTTAGTGCTCACCTGGCGTAATCTTCCTTGTATGAGTAGTTCAGCTTGGACGCAACGCCGTCTCTTGCGTGTGAGCAACAGCCAACCTGAGATCATCTCAGTCGGAATAAAAGGGATGAAAAGCAAGTCCTACGGTATAAAACCCGTGCTGCCTGGCGGTTTTGAAGCTTTTTAACAAGCTTCTGCCGCTTGCGCTCTTCTACACTTTCCCGCAATCGTGATAGCCATAAAAGCCCCATCTTCTTGACAAGACATTCGTCGTAAAAGCGCGATGCTGCTTCGTATGCATTTCGGTGTGATATATGGGCTTCTTGCCATCGCAAAAGAGTTGTCGAAATCACACGTATGCTTGTTTTCTGGTAGAAAACGGCAGCGAGTTCTCAAGTACAAATCAGTTGAAAGTTTGATTCTGGGGCGATGTGCTGGAGATTACCTTCTCGCTGGCGATTCCGAGCTACTTTCTTTTTCCATGCTAAGAACCTCGAATATAGAAGCTTTTGATCGCGTTGGCGGATCACCTCTCTCCCGCGAACGTGCGCCAACCATACACGAAATATAGCACACATCAGGATTTTATCTCGTCGAATGGAATGCTTGTCTGCTCGAGCATCAAGTGCCTGCAGTGAAGGTTGAGATGATCTGCGTCCAGAGTATAAGTGAGACCTACACCAATATTTTGGGTGACGGTTCGCCATTTAGAAAAAAACCGATTCTTCAAGCAGCGATCCCGGAGCAATGTTGCTCTACGATAGTCGTACCTGTGAAGGCTTAACCAAAGGGACTTTGTGACAAAATAAAACGACTTACGCGTGTCTCTTCCATACAATCCATGCTTGCCACACTATCCTTGCTTGAACACGCCTATTCATTTCTTTCTCTGTTCTCGTCTGTAAAGCACCAACTCGCCAAGCTTCCCAGCATCGGAAAAGCAGTCTCTCGTTTCTTACTATAACTAAGTGTTCTGCCCTCCCTTCGAGTTTGTCAATGCGCCGGAAAATGTCCTTCCATCTCAGATAAGCCTCTAGCAAGATTTTTGCTTTGTATTGCTGATCTGCAAACGCAGATCGATATTTCTGCCCCCACGACGTCCAGGCTTTCCTAAGTGTGCGCCTATTCTGGCAATCTTTAATCATGTCCATTTTATTCCGCATATCAGCTCGCCGTTTTGTTAGTTGCTTCTCCCTCAACCTCTTCCTCCAGAGGGTCAAGAATGTACGAATTAAACGTTCGTTGTCCAGGACAATGACATCTTCATATATTGCTTTGCGGGAAGCAAAAGAATCTCTCCAATGATGGAAAGCCAGTCTCAGGAGAAATGTGTTTCTAGCTCCGTCAATTTGATTATGTGAAGCCTACCCCTTTACCTTCACTATAGTACAATTTCTGCGTAAAGACGCACGCACCATAATCCATCGACAACCCTGCACCCAGATTCCCCAGCACTTTCCCAACAACCTCTCTTCCCGGAATCGATCTGCCTCCCCCTCTAGTTGTTGCATTCGAATCTTATCCCAAACATCATCTTCATCCATTGAGTTTTGACCTCGGCTATTCATAAGCCCTCGACGAGCAACTGAAAAGCGATTATTTGAAGAAGACGTAGGGAAAAATTTCCCCGATCTCCTCGCAGCCGTCGGCGTGATCGAGCGTCTTTGGTCCTCACTCAAGTCCGAAATCTCCGTGTCAACGTCCTGTAAAGGAAGCAAGACAGGTACCGATGTTTCCTGCGTAAATCTTGGATGCGAAGGGACGCGTGGTGACGCGTTTCCGCGGTTGTGCTTTGGATCTTCTTGTGACTATTGATTTTTGAGAGAAGTGAGAATAAATTTTTTTTTTGGAAGACTTGAGAACTACCTGCGGATGATACCTCTGAACAGCTTCCCATTTTTCACCCCAGTTTTTCCCTTTCATGGTCCCAAGCTTCAGAAGTTTGCCGTAATATTTCACCTCGCCAGTATCCATGCCTCGTTCCTTGAGAACATCATTATAAGCCTTGAAGACGAGGGGAAAGGTCGTTGCGAAAGGCCCAGCCCGTTTGATAACAGCTTCAATGAATTCTATGTCATCGGCAGCCAGATTCAAGAGCTCTGGCACAACAACAGTGGAGCTAGAGATCACTGAGAAATCGATAGAGGGTGGTCCACGGAAGTCGTGGATAGGTTTCATTGAACGCAGTGAAGGAGACGCTCTAGTGGGCTGAAACGAAGACATCAACAACTACGACGCTGACGCGAAGCAAGGACTTGCTTGTTGATTGCCACGCGCTCTTCCATATTTGGCAGGCGCTACACAGATGTAGTTCCCTTGCCCCCAAAACTGATCAACACGGACTGCGAGCGAGCACCGTGTAACAAATTGCCGATCCAAAAAAAAAACTGATCAACATTCACCCGCTTGTGGTATTCAAAGAAACAATACAATAAATATATTTCCCGGGAAAAACAGATGGAAATGTGGCGGTAATTGATACACGTGGACATGATAACAAAGTATGTTATACGTGTAGGGTGACGAAAACAGTGAACAAGATGCTGAGAAGTAAGCAGTACTATCAACAAAAAAGAAACGCCACTTGCGATACAAGTCACGAGAAGAAATAGAGAAAAAGCCTGAAACTGGGATATATATTAACTGTCTTGGAGGTATGTATAAATGTGAGGTAGTAGGAGCCATCACGAGGTATGCAAAGGAATCAGGACAGTCGTCCACTATCTAGACTTCTGTGGGCTTGCAAGTCCTGTAAAACGCTGGGATCAACTGGGTGGGTGTAGTCAATCTCTACACTCGTTGTATATCGAGTACGCATACCTGGCAGAACACTCTTACGGCGTGTGTGCAACCCGCCATGTTGCTCAGAGCCTGGATGTTCTCCCACTGCAGGAACTGGTCGCTAAACATCGGATAAATGACCGGTGACAGTAAGATTAAGATTAAGTAAACCTACATCTAGGCCGGGATCAGCCATAGGCACCCGCTCGATCCCTTGCTCATCAAGATCGCCTTGGACATCATCAATTGAAACAGCATTCAACTCCATTGACAAGTCAAAAATATCATTGTCATCAGGAACAGGCGGTGGAGGTGCTTCACGGACAAATTCCTTGTAGCTCTTGGGAAGCCTGTCGCCGGCTTTGACACGGGCAACTTGGCGTAACTTTTCCCAATTTTCGAACCGTTGTACAGCGTGTTCTTGCTCCCTGCAAAAAATTCAGGAGGGACAAAGGCTAAGAGGTCTGTGCGCACTCGATTCTATGCTGTTTGTATCGCGACAATGTCAAGTCAAACAGTTCGGGATTGATATCCATGAACAGTTTCAAAACATTATACACCATGCCGTGGATCGTACTACACCAGTAAGTGTTAATCGGGTAGAAGAATTTATGTGATGCTCACCGATTCCAGTGGGATCTGCAGTTATTATAAAGGGCCGGAAAGACTATAGGAAGAATGACGGCAAGGTTATCACTCATCAGATTTATCACGTATTCATTGTTCCAGAACAGGAGTGCGCGCTCGGCAACCTGGAAATGTTGGCTATTAATACACCGTGCCAACTGCATGAACAGAGCCACTTGGATCTTCTGAAATTCCTTTGGGTCTGTCACGTCAAGGATTTCTTCAACCTCGTTTAGAAACATGACTTCCTTTAGGGAGTTGACTTTGGGCCAAAACTTGAGGAGCCCCATCATGACCTCTTCTGCCAGTAGAGGATCTTTTTCGAGGAATTGGACGACACAATAAGCCAGTTGAGGGTGATATAGAGAGAGACACTTGACTTTGTGTAGTGGGATGAGGATACGGTTCAGGAAGATCCTGTGCTCGTCCTTGAGCGGTAGAACAAAGCCATTGATGATGGAACCGAGAATCTCAAGAAGCTCGGCAATGCCATTATGTCGTTCAGTTTCATAGACAAAATGGTAAAAGACGTTGTTAATGGAACGACGAATGAAAGCACGGAGGGTGAGCATTTTGCCATAGAGCCGATGCAGAGTGGTCTTGAGAAAATCTCGTTCCCGCGGGTCTTCCGAGTCGAACAATTCGAGGAGATTGAGCACGAAAGATTGATCGACGTATCGTTTTGCAATATTTATATTGAAATCGGGGTTCTCGATGAACCGAAGGAAGAACTCGTACACAACCTGGAGATGGGGCCATGCCAGCTCAAGGACAGGCTCGTCCTCTTCAGGGTCGAAAGCGTCACCAATTGGATTGACGGGAGGAGGGATTGAACGGAAGAGATTTATTGCAAACTGGTGATGGCTAAATAGTGACAAGGATCAGCACAAGAGCGTGACGCACCATGTTGACCACTTCGGGATAGATGTTTTCAGTGATTACACTGCGTTGCGTAGAGATGTACTCGACTATCTCGCGAAGAGTCTGTGTTTTGATTTGCTTGCCCCTGAGCTCAGCATTCGCATCATTAAAATCAAAGAGCACGCGACACTGGTGAAGCTTTTTTATAAAGAGCTGAGGACGTTCGTGTGGGGGTGTTTCTGTGGAGTGTGATAAGGAGGACACAAGACATGGAGAGACGGAAACTGACCCATGAATGGGGCAAGACGTTCGATTTCGACCTTTTCAGTTATGACAAAGCGGCTGCTGCGCTGTTTTCGGGGAGGTTTTCCGACGATAGGAATGGTGTCCCTTGGAGGCTGGTTTGGACGGAGGCCCCTTGTGGAGCGTGGAGGAGCTATGTTTGCATGATCGAGGGCTAGAGAATGACGCTCTGGGGCGGTCTGTTGAAAACGCCTCTGATCATAAACAGGGTCGGAGCTGACGACGATTGAAGGTGGAGGAGGCAAGCTATCGACTGAGGATCTGCGATCAGGGATGCTGTGAAGAGACTGGGCGGACGGGCGAGAACTGGTGGGGATGTTGGAGAAGGAAGAGGCGGATATGTGGGCAGACTGGGGCTGGTGGCCTGGTGGTGGCTTGTGGCCTGGTGGTGGCTTGGGATTGGGAGCCGGGGAGGGAGTCGGAGGTGCAGCGTATTTCTTTGTTGTGTTGGAGTCCTTGGACGTCTTTTTTGTGAGCTGTGGAAAATGAACAACTTGTGCAGCGGCTGAGGACAAAAGACTGACCCACGACCTCGTAATGCTTTTCATCGCTGGAAAACGTCGTCACGGGCGAGCACAGTCGGCGGCTGTGACTCTGGTCACACAGTGACGTTTCTTCTCCCTCTGCAATGGCCGCCATCTACGCAGTCTATACTTCTCCAAACCATCCTCCCATTCCAAACCATCTCCCAACCCTCATCATTACTCCCCACGGCCAGCCTACAAACATCCTCTACTCATATCTCCACACAAACTATGCAAGTCCTTTCTCTCTCTTCCCTCCCCCGCTCACCCTTCCCAGAACACAGAAAACTACCTCCTCACTCCCTCCCCCCAGGGCGATCTCTGCGTCGCAAAGCTTTTCCCTCCACGTCGTGAGAACAGCAAGGGCTCAGCATCAGATCCAGGCCATGCCTCAGGCTCAGCCGCCCGCGTCGTCCGCTGTGAGGCCTCTCGCAACCTCAAATGGTCCATAGCCAACACAGGTGTCATCTCTCCCATCTACAAGCTTTCTCTCCCCTCCCCAGACTCTCCAGATCTCCCCCTCTTCCAGATCTCAAAGCCCAATCCCAATGCAGCCTTTTGGAGCATGTTTTATTTCGCCTACGCCGGCCATAACATCCCGCCCAAGCGAATCGAATTCGGCAAAATCCAGAAGAACCCCCCTGGTCCTAATGGTGGTGGCACCAGAATCAGTATCACTGGAAAAACACCAGAAGAAAAGGCTGTGTGGCAGACACTCGGCGAGGGCAACGAAGACTGTGTAGAGTGGGTAGTTCTTTGTGCCGCACTTAACCTCCTTGAGTATGTCTTTTTTTGTTTATCATTCTATTTTTAGTCTGACAAAGTTAAAACCTAGTGACGAGATTATCAAGGCTGCAGAGAAGAATGGCGGTGGAATTGCCAGTGGTGGCCCTTCTCGCTCCCCTATTCCACTTCGCGATCCCGGTACCCCATCAGCTCGTTCAAGCGGTGGTCCCCAACGCTCCCAAACTGTCCCTGCACCTATCCCTCGTGGGCCTCCACCACCCAGTACTCTCCCACCAAACAGCTCTCCCTATCCTGTTCCCCCTGGAGGTGTCCCTCCTGCAGGGTACAATGGTTCTTCACAGCCCTTCCCTCCTCTCGGAGGTGCAATGCCTCGAGGACCGCCGCCTTCTGATCCCGTTCTTCGGACACCTCCCTTGCAGTCTGGCCCTGGTCAATCCAGACGTTTCTAGGTAATTTTTCTCCCTGTATTTCTCCCATTTTCCTCTTGCCTTCTTTGGTTTGGTTGTTGATTATCTTTACAACCGTTATAAAGACTATCCAATTATCTGCTCCTCTCCTTGTATGTAAAAGCTTCCCTGTACCATCAAACTGTGTTTATATTCCCTTTTTGTCATAGTGTGACCAAGGCTAAAGGTAGATAATCGTGGGAGCTGTATCTAAGTTTTGACGAGCTTCTCGAGAACGTCCATGGACACAGCTAAAAGCATGATTAGCAAGCTTTCGGCGAAGCATCAATAATGACGCACACTTCGGCCTCTCCAAAGGCAGCCCAAGTGCCCTTGCCCATACAAGTTGGGTAAGTGCACCAAGGGCACGGGAAACACCAAATATAACAGTGTAATACTGCACACTCATTGATCAAGTCCTAATAGGAGAGTGATTACCACTTGCCTTGAATTCGGTCAGACCATAATGGTATAAGACACATCCTGAAGTAGCATCTACATTGGGATATGGGTTCTTTGTCTACAGGTACATCAGTCCCACTCTAACATTCACGTAATCGACTGCACAAACCTTGCCATGTTCCTTGAGCACACTGGGAGCAACCTCGGAAGTCTTGTTAACCAACTGTATGATCGGGGACTCCTTAAGCTCTGGTCTAGTCTGGCAGAACTCCTGCAGAGCAATAAATCTAGGATCAGGATTCCTAAGCACACCATGTCCATAGCCCGGCACGACTTGACCATTTCTGAGTGTCTTCCACAGGTATTCTTTGATATTCTCATGTGTAATATTATCACCAATCTCTTTTTGCATAGAAAGTTGCCAGCGGAGAACTTCCTGGTTAGCGAGACTATATATCCGATTGAGTCAAGCTTTTCGGGAAGATCAACTTCAGAGGCTCACCCATGGAGAGGACCGGCAAGGGCGAACAGGGCAGCAGAGTACGCCAGGAAAGGATCAGAAAGTGTAGATCCAACAAGATCTTCGAGGGGAAAAATCATTCAACAGGTTTTCATATCTCTCGAGTTCAATCAAGCTTACGAGTAGTATGGGCGGAAGCATTGCCACCTTCGTGGTCACCGTGAAGGGCAATGTAGAGACGGAGATACTCAGTCAAGTTGTGATTGTTACCATAACCTAGGAGCTTTGCGTAATTACCTGTGAAGTCAATTCTATTAACACCGGAGTGGGAGAGGTGTTCCTTGCATTGCACTCACCAACGAAATCAAGGTCCTTGTCAAGTACCGGAATTTCAGCATCAGGCTTATACACATTCCTGTAAATCCTTGCAGCAAGAGCCGGAAGCTTGGCTATCAGCGTCAAGCAATCCTCTAGTGTATGTATCCAGTACTCAGATTTCTTCATTCCATTTTCATACGCCGCCTGAAATTGACTATCATGGTTTAGCGCAGACACACAAATACCCAATTGCGTCATTGGATGCAAAGTTTGTGGGAGCCTAGAAAATCATGCCCATCAATCAAAGTGAAACGAGAAAGTGGACAAGACAGCACACGCGTCAACAAGATCTTCAACAAACTTGGGTAGTTCTCCCTTCTCTGCTAACTCGGCTGATAATTGACGAGTCTGTTCGGGAGAGGGTACTTGACCCGTGAGCAGGAGCCAGAGCATACTCTCTGCGATGATCTCTTTGCCGCCAGGAGCAGGTGGAAGGACCTTTTGGCATTCTGAGATGGAGAGACCATGGAAGCGGATACCCTGGTGGTTATAGAAATGAGCACGGATCTGAGAAGCAGACGATTCAAAAAAGTACCTCGATGGGATCAAGGACGGATGCTTCCCAGAGCATCGACTTCAAGCCACGCATGCCACCAATGATGTTCTCAACCTGCACGATATGATTAGGATCCTCATGCGTAAAAAAGCACTAACCTTGACATTGCCTACAACAGTTCTGGAGTGCTTGGCTTTCTGGGAAAGTTCCAATCAAGTTAGCTGATTTGAGTGTATGAACCAACAACAGGACTTACAAGCTCTTTCAATTGTTCCTGTTTAGCAGGGATAACTTCTTTCAGAGTCTCGCGAAGTGACTACACCTGTATGAGCAGCAATACAATAATAGGAGAGAACATGAGTACCTTGGTTGATGCAAACCTCTTGAAAGACTTTGAAGAGGCTCCACGGAGAACAGCATTTCGAGCAGTAAACATGGTGTAAAAGACACTGATTTTATTACGTAATAAACCAGTATGAGCGAGTTCCCGCCAGCACATCCAAGAACACGTTGATGGTTCTTTAATCCACCATGGCCTCCATTCTGGTGCCTGTCGCATACATCATCATCGTCTTTGGTGGCCTTTTCATATTCAGTTATTTCTATCGTCGACACTTATCCAGTACGTTCACACCGGACCATCGTACGTATCGGCCACATAACTAACATCATCAGAACAAATATTCGAACCTTACTTTCCTTCCCATCCTGAGCGTAACGCCTACGTCACTCTCCTTCAAAAGACGGACCCTCCAGCATCCGATGCATTGCTCAAGTCTGCCCTCGTCTCTCGCGCAATGACAGACGTCCAACGTGTACTAAAAATCCGTGAAGACAAACCTGCACTCCAAAATCTCCTCCAAAAGGGTTCAATAGGCGATGAGCTATGGAATAGCCTCCTAGCAGCCGAAAAGGAGCTAGAAGCAGAAATTATGGAAGTCGTCGCCGAGGCAAATTCGTTTGTTGCAGGCTGGGGTCAGGTTATCTTCCAAACTGCAAATGAAATGCTGGCGAATGAGAAGATGCGAGCTGTGTTTGAACGAACTTTGGAAACTAAACATGAGATTGGTTTGTTCTTCAGTTGTCCTGAGATTGACTGACCTTAGATATCAATTTTCAGAACAAAAGTATGGCGTTAAGGCGAAATTCGACACTGTGCCCGCCGCCCTTCCTTCTAACCAAACCTCGAATACCACACCTATATCTTCCACTCTCAAATCAGGCATCAGTGCAGGCACCGGTCCCCAAGTCAATAGTGATGCGGAGCCCCTTACTTCCAAAACCGTATGTCAGTTTCTTGGCATCGTACCTCCTTATGTCTGACTGAACACAAAGGGTAAGAAAAAAGGAAAAAACAAACATCAGTAGATACCATCCTGGCCAGTCCATATTTGTATATAGCCTACATTTAATATCATGACGTCTTTGGAGTTGCAGAATATTATTGTGATCAAAACAACGCAAGGTACAGTGATAGTAAGAATCGAAATAACATGAGATGCAAACTGACTGAGGTCCCGGTCCATGGAGTAGCTGATTGTTTATCCTCTGATGACGATTGCTTTTTCGCCTCCAGTTCTTGCTCGCCCTGATTTGTCGACGTGATCTAAGCCCAGTACATCCTCAGGTGCAAATTGATGCTCATAGATAGTGTCATCTTGGAAGTCTAACATTCAGAAGCCATGAATGTGAACTCTGACAAGCACATACCATCTTCAATATAAGAAGGTTGCTTGAACGTCGATGCTTGGATTAGCGCGAATCGATATTTCGCAAATTCCTTATCTGCCACCCCAATTCTTGCTTGTAGTCGCTTTTTTGTGTCAGCAAATCTCTCGCCCTAAAACATACAAATTATCCCCGCCTCTAACACTTTCAAGAGTCTGCAACATACCTGCTTGGCGACAAATTTAAATGGAACACCATGCGTCCGTGTTACATCTTTAGAGAAGTGGAAAGCTCCAATAATTTTATCAGAGTCATCGGCCTCTAGCTCTTCTTTCGGCACCTCCTACATATCCCTGTCAGTAGATTAACATGGCTAGACCATCAAGTGACACACCTCAGCAAACAGATCAACGGGATCAGGGATATTGCCAATCATTTCACCTCCTGTGAACTCCCTTTGCATCTTGCCATCCTTGGAAATTTCAAATATCCGGATTCGATGACTACCGTTTGATGTCACTGTGACATGCTTCAATAAATGGTCAGTCAAATCGGTGATGGTGTTCGTTTTCGGCAAGAGGAACGGGTATGTCCCCTCTTCCTTATTATGAATGCCCGTCCAGGTCACCTTGAGACTACGTTTAGTCTCCAGTTCGACAATACTAACGTCGAGTTTCTCGTAAAGTATAACTGTCGTAGTAGGGTTGATGTAGTTGGGTCCCATGATTTCGGAGATACTCTGATTTAGTGACCGCCTGAGCACCGACTTCGGCGACCCATTACCAGCATGTGTCGTTGTGAAGCGCAATTTGATGGGGTCATGACGGAGGTGCTCTCCTGCTTTGTTCGACATCTAGAGCGAATGTTAAACTTTTTTTCCGGAACATTTGAATAGTACTTGCGATGTCGTATGTATGCTTCTTACTGAGAATGAGATTGAATTCAGGATTCTCAATGTCGACCTCCACCAACTTGGGCTTGAACAGTATCAGAACGCGGTACTGGAGGAATTCGTAGTAAGGCAGAGGATTTGAGAAAAGGCCTTGTGCTTCGATATCATGAATTCTGCGATCATTGTGAGTGCGACCGAATAAAGATGTCTTGATACTTACTCGTTTTCTGCTTGGTCTACTTGAAAACAAATGATATCCCCATCCTGGATCTCACTTTGAGAAAAGGAAAGTTTTGGTTTCATCAACTCAATCATGCCGGGTTTAATTTCCTGGACAAATGAAGATACGGCTCGATATTCAAGATTGAGGATTACAAACCTCGTATAGTTTTAATGGTGTTTCCGGCCAGCGCATTCGTTCGTTGATGACAGGTACGAGATCACCGACCTTGGCATTCTTCGAAACAAAAATCTTCCCAACGCCATAAAGCGTTTGCTTAGTGGTGTCAAAATGTTTCAAAAAAATCATGATAGACTGCGGAGGTGGATCGGGCTTTCCAGGCATTGACATTAGTAGAGACAGTTTTCTGACTTCAGAAGAACCAACCTTGACGGGGTCGGGAATCACATCGAGATAAAGGCGAAGATCGGTTTGCCGCGCCGCCATGGTATTGCGAACCATATCAACAGCTTAGAAATATTGTGGTTACAAGAGGCATTTGAGTTTTGGTGGGCGAATGACATACTAAGAGTATCTTGGTTTTCGGGAATATGGCTATCAGGACGGACGGTCTTGTTCTGTCTATTGACCAATACCCATAGGCGAATATGATCTTCGGCATAGTCAAAATGCTCTGCCACTCGACTCTTGAATGTACTATATGTCTCAGTTTTCAACACACGAAAACTGGGAAGATCCGAAGCAGGCCAGTTCTTCTCATCAAAAGTAGCCAAATCAAACCCTTCATGCCGGCTAAACGTCTCATCAGTAATGACCTGGAAAATATATCAGGATCATTTCGATGGCATTTAATGATGTTTGTACTTTGGCAGTCAGGAATAAATGTTGTTCCTCCCTTTCCCTTTTTTTGGCTTCCAATTGGATACGCTCCTCTTCAATGCGACGTTCTTGGGGAAAATGAATTGGAATCAGCCAATATGATATGTGAGGAGTGAACGCACTCAGGTGAGCCGGAGTGTCTGCATCGGCAAAGGGTGGAAGGACCTCATTGAGAGCAGGTTCACGGATATAAACCAACATGTAAGCGTTTGTGAAACGTTTCATCGCACGGACTTGATTGCGTTGAAGAGCAAGGGGTAGCCCACTTAAAGGTTCGCCGCCATAGTTTTCTTCAAGGACTTCTTTGTCTGTCACAGGCGTTACTCGGTCATCATCGAATTTTAACCACCTGGAATTTCCATCAGGCTTGATCAGAGCAAAATAATGGCCACCATGGAGATCTCCCGAATGAACAAGGACACCGTGTAACTTGTAGACCCAAGATTGAGAGCGATCAGCTGAGGAATCAAGAAATTCTGCAAGGTCTATCTCGAAGGGAAACTCATGACGATCGTTGATTTTAACCATTGCATCCCGCTGAAGATCATACTCAAATCGTTTGAGTTGCAAATGAAGCACTGGAGGGAATGATTGAAATATAATGCCTTTTTTGGCATCCTGAAGCCCATAGCCTTCTGCATGATATTTGTTCTCGCCATCAAGCGTCTCCACCGCCACATAATCCTTGAAAGACTCGTGTAGATTTTTCATCCCCTTGACGTTGAGTTGAATATCTAACCGAGCGATCAGAATATCAGAGCAAGCAATAAACATCATTCTACCATTAAATTCCTCTATCCTCGAAGATTCATAATCAACGTTGACACACTTGATATAACTCTTCATCTTGCCTACAAAAAGCTTCGCAATAGCTCCTTCTGCCTTCGTATCCTGACATAGGTGAGCAGCATACGAATCATTGTCAACACCAAAGACGCGCCTTCATCTTGGATTCCAATTTATCCTGGAGTACTCTATTGAATTCCTGAACATCATGCTGCAAAAAGGAGTCAAGAGACTTCCAACCAAACGACTTTGTTAGTTCCGTGGTCCCTAGACTCAGATTAAGACATGAGCTGGGGATTTGAGCATGAACGTACCGACTGGCTGATCTGATGTCTGTAAGTGATAAAATACTCTCTGAAGAGCAAGAGGAACACTCTCTGTTGGACTATCTTCTTCTGTTGGGATCTGATATACAGCCTGGAGCACATGAGGATAGTGTAACTACGACAGAATGACATACTCACTCTACGGAAATATCGAGTACAGTATAGCGATTGGAGCAGCGAGTTCATGTAGCACGTAGCACCCTGATTTTTCAGACCAACGTAGCCAGTCTCTTTCTTTGAGTCATAACTGTGATGACCTCAGTGAATGGATTGTAAACTCAGTTTGAAGGCTCACTTAACAAAATTGTGCCACAGCACACCAGTAGGATCCTCCAAAACCCGAACAAATACAGTGATATCTGCAGCTTCGTCCTCTATCGTTGGCCGAGGCTGTGCCTCAAAACAAGAGAGCAGTTTACGGAGTTCACTAAATCGTGTGAAGCCCCAATCACATTCCTCCGCAATAAAACGATGGTGGGCATCTGTAGATGATATCCATCAATGACACGATTCCCATCAGAGAGCACTCACGGCTAACAGTGTAGATAGTTGGGTCATTGGGATTTGAGATGACAAGAGCAAACTGGGCGCAAGCGTGCCAGCCTTCTGGTGACTTCTTGGGTTCGGCATAATCAAGGTAAACTGATACTGTGTCATTAGGAGGAGCATTGGAGTTCCCGAAGGGAAATAATAATATGCGCCTATAATAATATGATTAGAAAAATACACACAGAAGACGATGTACCGACCATTTGTGTCCGCCGCACTCAAATTCGGGACTGGTAAGCTTCTTCTCCAGTTTCCCCCAATTATTCAAATGCCAAGTGTAAGCTGTGAAATCTTTCTGGTCGTATCCTAAGTCGGGCATATGCCTAGCCACGAAAGCCTCATCTGAGACCAAATACTCAGACCAAATCGAGAGGGGCGAGACGAACAACACCTACGATCTGTAACCGGTGGAGTGTCTTCAAAAGTTCTTATGACATTTCCCTTCTCGTCCAAAACTTCCATGGTGTCGTTCTGGAATTGACGATCAGTTCCACGCACGAGAGGGATGTACAGCTTGAAGAGACGGACCATTGTGCAACCACGCCGACAAAGATTAGTTGTACAAGACGACCAGATGTAGATATATGGTCTATTGAAGTGGACAACAGAATCTCTGTAATGAAATATGGACTCGTATGTGAAGCCGCCTTGATACGACTTACGCAGCGGTCCAGCGAGCCGGCATTTTCCGTAATCGGTAATCTCCGCCCGAATTTGTATATAGGCACCGCGAATGTATGACTAGGCAACTACAAAAACTACAAATTACTTTGTCCGAATCACTGTCTGCCCTGTCTCGCTAAGTCTCTCTCGATTGCATTTACCACACAATCCTTAAATTGTCTCGATAGGGAGTGTTGCTCCAGCAGCCTTACCGCTGTTCAACTGTCGTGTAGTGAGTCAAAATTGTGTAACAGCAAACCATTGATAGACGTATCAAGTCGACTTCGTTCTGAAGCTGGCCTGGTGTGTACATCATGTGGTGCCTATATCCTGTCAGCAATGATGTATGCCTTGTGCGACTACTACTATCGTTGTAGCTGCAGTGGCTGGCATACACACGTAGTTATTTGGTTTACGTATCAATTGGCGCTGTGGTTGTTATGTCCTAGTCCCTCAACAATTCATCCCAAATATGGAAGCGCCTACAATCCCACCTTCACCTCATGTCAAGGTGTCATTTCATAACCCTCTCGTTTCGTGGTTGCAGTGCCCCACTTATATTGACACGCAACACGGGCGGAACTTGTTCTTCTTGTTCCATATCTATCTGAAGCCTCTGTATGAAGAGTTTCTTCCAGCGCTTCCATGATAGCCAGCCAGGCGCTTCGAAATCTAGGGCCAAAGATGCTGTTTACAGGCAGCGAATTCCCTCTTTTCAAATGGACAGAGATCATTCGCAGCTTGACAATAGTGTTAAGCATGAGACCGACACCCACTCGAAGCAACGCGCGCCCAAGAGTGCAGGAGTCCAGATTCCCAGTTCTGGTGTCCATAGTCACGTCTCTCAATTCTCAGCTGTCCCTGTTTCTTCAACTAGCGGTGTTACACTACCCCCTCTTCCCTTGTCCCAGAGCCACCCTCTATCTAAGGCTGCCAACCCGAAGCCTTTGAATGATTCTAAAGAGAAAGCTGGATCTTCTTCAAAACGCAACGAAGTAAGAGATCTTTTCGGCAATGAGAACAATGTTGTTTCTCGCACTAAATCTGAAAGACCGGGTCGTTCACGGCAGACGTCTACAGCCCCTGTATCCCAAAAGAGTGCAACCAATGCACAAGTGGGAACAGAGAATAGGAGGAATAAAGAGCGTCTCACACAGGTTGATGAAAGTGATAGTTGTGGAACTTGGCCACTTCGAAGATATGATAACCTCGATGGCAAAGAAAAAAGATTACGCAAGGGTGGGCCTGAACAACAATTCAACACTGATAAACTTCAGTGGGTCCAAAGCAAAGACGAAGAACGCAGAGATCATTATCAAGGGGAAATTCTCGGAAGGGTTCGAGGAAGGGTGGTAAATGATGTACAACGGTGGGAACACCAGGAGGGGAGGAAGGAGGAGAGCAAGGAAAAGGAGAAACAGAATAATGGGACAAGGGAGAAGAAAAGGTATAGAGATGAAGACCGAAATGAGCCAAAGGAAAAAGAGAGGGTCAGAGAGAGGGAGAGGGAGAGAGAAAAAGATTTCGAGAGGGAGGGAGAGCGTAATAAGGAAAAAGAGAAACGGCTGAGGGAGAAAGTGCCAACAAATATGAAAGCTAAGCAATTACTTTCGCTACGAGAACAGGCGTACAGAGAGGCGAAAGAGCAACAAAAAAAGGAACGGCGAGGAGACGAGTTAGGGAATCAAGAACGAGGAGAGAGAAAGGCAAGAGAACGGCAAGCTGAGGGAGATCATCGAGAGCAACTTGAGCTACAGCGAAAAGAGAGGGAACATCGAGCAGCAGCAGAGCAACGGGAAAGAGAACGCCGACAGCAGGAAATATGGGAACGTGAGCAAGACGAGCGTGAACACAAGGAACGCGAACGCCTGAACAGGGTTCGACGTAGAGAGGAACGTTGGCGCAAGGAAGTATGTCAACAAGAGTCTGACCATAAGAAGGAAGATTTATTCAAGCTGGAATGCGAAAGACAGGAGCAGAGGAACAGCAAACAAGAACGAGGGGAAGAAGAAAGTGAGAGAAAATGCGGGGATAGAGAACGCCATTGGCGTGGTGGAAGACATCGGGAAATTTCTGAAGCTGCCCTGACAAACACCGGGACAAATGACAAAGGCACCACTCACCCAAGCCAAAGGGTCAGTGACTCTGAACGAGAAATGAATGAAACTGAGAGGCGACGCCTGTCACCTTCAGCAACTCAAACTAACACGCCATTTGAATTAGAGGAGCGTATTTATTCATATGGCGAGGCTGCGTGTTCTGCTAAAGTCATGATCAAAAGCCGGAAATCGGAGTTGCATGATCCTCCCGGACGTACTGATACCTCTATACATTGTCACGAAGATCTACAACAGTTGTCTCAAGAGGGCTGGTATGCCTCTAAGGTGGCTGCATGTCGAAAGGATCGTCCCAGTTGCATTGACGGTAAAATCTCTCAGCAGAATGTGGCCGGTCGGTTGCAGAAGGATCTGCACGGGCACGGCGCAAATCCTTTACGGCCAAGACTACTGTCTATTCAAGAGAGTCGCTCGTCGCCTTCTGCTCATACTCAGCTCCTCGTGGAACCTGTTGATAACTCTGCTTTCGCTACTTCTACTCGACTGGTGGAGTGTTCTGTGTCGATTGTGCCCCCGACGTATAAGACTCGCGTTACTTCCAGTGATGCTCACACCTCAACTCTTGAAGACTCTAGTCATGTCAATCGCCTACTTGAGGAAGGTCCACGAAAAATTCGGACTTCTGTACCAGACGTACAGCCATCTAGCCAGCAATCAAGCTTAGATGCAATTAATTTACTTAAAACAACCCGGCCTTCATTTCCGGCAAATCCTACATCCATAGATCACCAACTACAGGGCAATCAACCTGCAGTTTCCAACTCCAACGCCTTCATCGCTGCCATTGAGCGTCCGCACGATAATTTATTTCCTTCAACGGTTACTCAGTCACTGCCTTCTCATACTCTTCCTAATAAAGATACCATCTCATCAAAAGATACCCGCATATCTGAGCCAACTGAAGTTCACGCCCAGTCAATAGTCGAACCATCTGAAGTTAAGACTCATTTTGTACAAGAACTTCTTGAATACCCTTCTTCTGTTCTAAATCCCTCACTCAATCCTCTCATCAGCCAAAATTTAATATCAGGCCAAGGTCAAAAGCATCATCTCGGTGCTCCTATAACAGATCCCACCAGATCACACGTCCAGAATTCCTCTCTCACCCAACACAACCTATATGATACTCCATTACCTCAAAGCTCCGTCTCTAATTCAACTCCACCCACAGATCCCCCAGCCGAGGAGCAGATGATTGTATGTGTTCTGTAGATGATACAATCCGAGTTTCTACTTATTCTGGGAAATGTTCAGGCTCCAAAACAGGAAATCGGTCCTCAGGAGAGCCGCCAGAAGGAAGTGTACGCTCAGCGACTATCACAGAATCTGCCCTTAAATCCTCTGAGTCCTGTAGCCGTGCCTTTGTGCTCTGTCATTGCAGACAAACAATCAAATATCGAACCTTCCAAAAACGAGGTAGATCGATATACAGACCTTTCATATTTGCGCTCATACTGTTGTGTAGAGCCGTCAAGATCTTATAGCATCTCAGATTAGCACAAACCCATCACAACCATCTTGTCTTTCTCCATCTCACGTATACAGTAAAATCTACGATGGAACTCTTGGATACAATGACAAAATCCTTCCACATCATAGCAACAAGGACTCGATACAGATATATGCTGATCGGACACCGTTACAAGAAACTGCACCTTCGTTGTCTCGTCAAGAAACGAGTGATAAATTTGACCGTCAGGAGAATCAAATCCGTACGCCTACTGATCAGATTCAACCTGGAAGAATACAACCATCAGACACTCTTGGGGCCAGGCGCCACCACCAACGAGATCACGTCTCAGCGCGCGCTGCTCCACCAATAGAGAACCTTCCCCTACGTCACCGACGTTACCACAGTGATACAGAAACCGCATACCAAGGGAATAATCCATTTCCTCGATCACACCTTGCCGAGAGCTCTCATTTTTTAGACTCTCGTTTGACTAGGCCAGGTAGATCAAAGCACAAGCCAAATACAAAAGAAACTGAACTGGAGAGCCCTAGGGTAGATTTGGGTAACATTGCATTCCGTACACCAGTACCTGGTATACTTGAGTCTACCACAGCAACTTATGGGAAACATTCGGCAACAGTTCCTCTGCCAGGCAAACCTATTACATTTCAGGAAACATCGGAGCATGGGTCTTATAAGCGCAAACATGATGCACGCGGTTTGTCCGTTCTTGTCTCGCATAATAAGCAACCAGAAGGAACAGCCCGCCATGGAGGACAAATAGCGATGACTGGAACCACTATTCTTGGAAGTAGGATTCAATCAGACGTTCCTTCACCACCAGCGAGGGTTATCGTTTCCCCTCCTCTTTACCCTCAGTCCTTGGCGGCTCCGGAAGTGGATCAATTGAATACAATTGTTGGCATCAGATCCCCTGTTTCTGGTGCACTCCTGTTACAATCAAGGGATGTCCCCGATATTTCACAAGGTCAATCTAGTATGGCGCAACCTCAGGCTACCTATCTTAGTAATGCCCAATTCGATCATGATGTCGTTGTCCGCAAGGACAATACAAAAAATTCTGCTCGAGAATCCGGCGTTGACAATCCAGCACAGCCTCGCCCGCGCAAGCAGAGTTCGCCTCAAATACGACCGAGGGATGATCAGTCTAAACTATCGTCCTCCAAAGGCGGGAATATAGATGACGACCAAACTTCCAGGCCCAGACAAGCTCACGGACATAGCCGCGGCACTGCCAGTTGTGCAGACGTTTGTTGTACCCAAAAGACAGAGATTACTAGAACTGAGGACGTGCACATGACAGATCATCAACTGGGCCTTTGCCCTTCAACATACGTGCAACTTCCATCGACCGATGACAAGAGCTATGATTCAGGCAACCATCCCTCCCAACTCACTCCTCCTCCCAATCCAGCTCCTATTTCTCCTCAACGCACGAACACTCTTGACGCAGAATTCGATGCAGGGAGCCAAAAAGACTCGACACAAATCAAGAACTCCAGGCTAGCCGAGCTTCTATCCCCTCCAAAACCAAGCGATATTCCTCTTCATTCTTATTCCTCAGGTGCTCGCAGACATCTGGCTTATGACTTGCCCAACTTGGCTCATGCACACTCTGGCAACGAGGAAAGTTCACGCCCTCGAGGTACATCGAGCCGCGAGGAACATGCATCAAGGCATGGACTGACAGAAGATTCTAGCCCCTTTGGAAACATTCATTCCTTTCCATCCAATCCGCAGCCAGATCTATCAATCAAGGAGAGTGGCTATTCATGGTCCTCCCCTGATGCCGACCATATCACCCCGAGCTTTCGTGCAAGAGATCTTGTCGCCGGCAATCACACTTTTCAATCTGGATCGGTACCTCCTAGAGAACTGTCTCGATCTGTATCGACTGGCTACCCACACCGACAATCTTCCGCTCGCGAGAGACAAGATATGATATCAGATACAGAAAAGGTATTGTTACCCAAATATAACCATGATGCCGAATTACGGATTGGTGAGAGAAGTAAATCATCACATGTAGCAGTACCAGTTTCCAATCTGCAGACTGGAAAGAAAATATCTCAGAAAGATATTGCTCGTAAAAACGCGGAGGAACCTTCTCAGCCTGTAGCCTCAACACATACCCGCGCTCGATCTGATCCTCATATTACGCCAGACTCCACGGTCTTACGATCTCGCAATGCATATAATGAATCATGCAATGCAATTTCGACTCAACCTCAAATTTTGCCAGCATCAGCTATCTCGCCCTCTGAACCCACGGTACCTATTCTAAGCCAGTTATCAGACCAATCCCAGAATTCTCAGTCTTATTCTTCCAATCTGCAATCACCCACCGTCAGAGATGAAGTACCGGTCCCACCACCATCCACGGAGGTATCCTCAATGAAATCTGCCCTTTCGAGGAAGAATCATATCACACCCTTATTCCCTGGTGCCAGTAATCATGGTTCATTGAATTCTCAATCCTCGAGCTCTCAAACATATGAGATCTGGTTACCTTCCACTTCTTCCCGGCATAACGAAGTTCCATCCCGAAGCATCCCAATTTCAGGAATTCGTAGAGATCTAGAGCGGGCAAGAGATCGTGCAGGACAGAGTGCTCGATGTCTGCCTTACCAGCCATACACGATCGATCCTCTATTGGCCAATGCTTACCATTACATCAAAACCAGAAAGATGCGCACAATGTCAACAGCGTCGTTGGAAGCGCAAGACGGAGCTGCAGTAAGTGATTGAGATATCTCAACAATATGGCTGACTAAAAAGCCCAGTCCACCGTCGTAGGCTCACCGACGACATCAATTTTGAGCCAGACTCCAATTAATATACCACCTGAACAAGACCCTATACTTGCTGCTCGCAAATGGACAGAGGCCGGTGCTATTTGCCCTGGTCAGAGGATACGGCGACCGGGCCTTGTTTGGGAACTTCCAGAGGACCCACCTCCTATCTACCAGCAGGAGCATCGCCGGCCAGAGCCCCGTTCACGTCGATCTCGTTTATCGAATTCTCGAACACGAGAAACTGGCGACACTGATTAAAAACCCAACTGTTCAACCTTCGTTCTTCCTTGCTTTAGGTTACATGATTGCTTTAATATCTAGGTCGCATCCATTTCGGCTATTTGATTGTAATTATATAGACAAAGCAGGACAAACAACTGTCAATGATGCCAGCATACATCCAGGTTTCTAATTTGCAAAGGGATTTAAGCAAGTAGTTTGATCGTAGTTTGATCCCGTGCCTGTGACAGGACGCGCCGGTGATCAAATAATTATTAGTACACAAATCACCTCCATATCAAGACCTTTCTCAGAGGACGACATGTACAAAGGTGGTCAACGTCAAGCTATATCTGAAAGCAAAGATTCCTTTCAGGTCGACAACGGTGGTCTCCTCAACTATCCCACTGCTCTGAACTTGTAGGTGGAAAGCAGCTTTTCCCTCGTATTGATACTAAAATTTCATGAAGCTACGATAAGCCACCGTTATTTGACGTGACAGTGGATGAATTTGAGACAACAGCAATAGAAAGGCTCCGAGTTCTTGCAGAGATCGAGTCATCCCTCGCTCGAAATCGTTCCTGGGATGAGCTCAAGAACATAACACACCAACAATACATGAAATATGTTCCTCTCCACACAAGTAATAGTAATTCTGATGCAGAAGAGAGACGGAGAGATCATCTCGGTCATTTCGTGCTCAGACTCGCATTTTGTCGATCGTAAGTGACCTATATTTGAACAAGTTGTTCATCCATTTTACCGTCCTACAGCGAAGACCTTCGTCGAAGATTCATCAAGGCCGAATCTGTATTGTTTCGGGTACGGTATGAGTTTACGAGCAGCCCTGATCGAGACCAATTCCTCTCTGGTCGCAACTTCAGCCGGATTCCTGTAGGAACATCTACTAGTGTTGGCCACAACTAACCACATCCCCAGGTCTCAGGCGAGGAGAAAGCTCATTACAATGAGGAACTTTTATCTATGTATCATATATCCAAAAATGACCGACTAGACGCATTCGAGAAGGAGAAATTCTATAAGGTATGAAATGCATTCAGCCACTTGGCTCGGTCTCTTCCTAAGGACGCACCACTTTTGTAGGTCAAATGGATGAGAGTTCCGGATTTGGTGGAGAAACGGGGAGTTTTTCTCAAGGGTGGATGGGCGTATGTGCCAAGCAGAGAGCAGTCGAGTATCGTCTTCCGAGAGTTCGAAAAGGAGCTGGAAAAGGCCCTGGAAGTGTGTCGATTTTGTTCTTTTACAGAGAAAAATGCTTATAATTTTACTTTGCATAGACTACGGCACGCTTGATGCCTCGCCTAGATGAGGACAGTCGTTTGATTCCTGTTCTTGAGAATCTATCCCAAGGCTTTATTGCTGGTATTTCAACTGAATGGACAAATACTACAGGACCAGGCAGCGCGAGTGAGATAAAGGCCGAGATGGTCGATAACCTTGCGAGGAAACACTTCCCCATGTGTATGCGAAGCTTGCATGAGAACCTCAGGCGGGATCACCATCTCAAGCATTTTGGCCGTTTACAGTATGGCTTGTTCCTGAAGGCACGCCTTCCCATCTGAATAGCCTTAGTGAGACTGATTATGAAACTGATCGCCTGTAGGTTCTTGGTCTGTCTATTGAAGAAGCCATCACATTCTGGAGAAAATCTTTCAGTAAATTGACTGATGACAAGTTCAATAAAGAATATCGATATAATATCCGACACTCGTTTGGACTAGAAGGCAAGCGGGCTAATTATCCGGCGAAAAAGTGAGCTAAGTTTCCTTTATCTCTGAATTTACTGAATCCTAATACCAGTTGCCTTCAAATCCTGACATCCGGGCCCTCAGAAACTGGATGTCCATACCGGCAATTTTCACCAGAGAATCTTCAGACAGCGCTATTGTCTATGTATTCTCAGCAAGGTCTCAAATCTTCAGATCTTCCGGAAATTATGGCAACCGTTAGGACAGGACACTACCACGTTGCATGTACACGGGTCTTCGAGTTGACACATGCATCTTGTGGCATCACCAAGGGCGAGGGGATTGGTGAGGGTGAAAGTGTGACCCACCCTAACCAATACGCTGCTCGGAGCATGGAATTGTGGAAAGGCAAAGCCGGGGAAGAAAAGATGACGGAATAGGTTTTTGATGTCACATTGTACCATATCGTCGTGCGCAGCCAGATACACGTGATTATACAGTGACGCTCGATGAAACTCTCGTCTACCATCACTTAGACAATAATTCAGACTCATAACCTACGACCTCTTACGACTCAGTATTCTAACGGACTTCGTCATGTCGCGTGAACACGCATTAAAACAGTACAAAGATACTGAAGGCCATTTTTCCCTCGTCAGGTCGGTCATTTCACAGATACAAATCATGTTGAATAATCCAAGTACTTTTCCAGAAATTTCCGACTTGCGGATCTCGTCACTATCATGAACGGGGTTTGTGGCTCCTTCTCAATTTTTTCGTCGGCGCACTACCTCCTGACGAATGACATCGACTATATGTGGACGGCTCTCGCATTCCCCCTCGCCGGTCTCATGTTTGATTTCTTCGACGGCAAAATAGCACGCTGGAGAAGATCTAGCAGCATGCTTGGACAAGAGCTCGACAGTCTTGCTGATCTAGTCGGTTGAGCCTTTTTTTGCAGTTGAAAAATGTTTCATCCATTCACAGATCTCGTTCGGAGTAGCACCTGCTCTCCTTGCCTTTGCTGTGGGCTTACGAACGTATCTGGATACCGTAGTTCTGACAGGTTTCATTTGCTGTGGTCTTGCCCGCTTGGCACGTTTCAACGCAACCGTTGCCCTCGTGCCAAAGGATAAAGCTGGTAAAGCGAAGTATTTCGAGGGACTACCTATCCCTTCGTCTCTTGTCCTTGTTGGAATTCTGTCATACTGGACCAAACAGGGATGGATCGCTGGACAACAGGGAGTTCCTTATGGAACAGTTACGTTATGGGGTCAGCCTGGTGGTCGGGGAGAGTTGCACTGGGTCAGTATGTTCTTTGGGTGCTGGGCTGCTGCTATGGTCAGCAAGACATTGCGTCTTCCTAAGCTGTAGAAACTTTTTGCTTTTTGAGCTTGCCGCATGCAGCAGTGGTGACCATGGCCTAATAGGTCGACAGTGTGGCAGAACGTATAGGACAACTTTTCGCACCTGCAGGAGCTATCACTTCACCTCAGTGTCTTGTTGAAATCCCTTTATGTTGGTAGCATTTGTGCTTGAATTCGTACGAACATGGAGAACCCTCCAATGGGTCTGCATGTGTAAATTGAAACAATCTTTAATTCCCATGAATCTACTTATGTAATGTGCGCCCATTGATCATGTTTTGCGGAGGTGTCTACTCCTTCGTATCTAATGGTCCAACAGGCAGACGTGAACAGGCTTTTTCTTCAATCTATGCTCTCGAGAGGTCCAGTCCCAGAGAAATTGGCTCAGACTATATGGAAAAAGTGTGTTGAGGCCGTGAATGGTTAGGAACTTACTCCGGACCTTCATCTTGCTCTTCCTCATTTAGCCTCTAGCCATTAGCGAAGATGGACAAATACCATTTCGAGAAGATGGATGGCATAATTTTGTCAATGTCGTAAACGTCTCCCTTGACAAGCTGGAGCTCCATTTTCGTGCTTTCGAGGACCAGAGAACAGGACAAAAAATATATTCAATTGTCGGTTTTTTATTTCCCCTAATTTAAAAACTTATGGCCAACCCAACAGGTTAACATGAAAGGCGATGCAGTTGCACAAATGGCGACAGAATACACGCCTGCAGAGATAGCATATTTCAAAGCCCTCGTACGTGAAACATCTTGCTGTCCATGCTTTTCTGATCATAGTGGATCAGGTTGAACAAATCATGCTTGCTCCGCGATATAAATATTCTGTTTCTTCCCTCGTCGCCATGAGAGAAGTCAGCATGGTTCAGCCAAAAATAAACATAACGAAAAGCCAAGCGGAGGTTGTACTCTCAACTTTCGTCGCTAGAGGGTGGCTTGTCAAAAGCAAGCAAGTACACCCAGCCATTCTGGTGGGGAATCTAGTCTGAACTAAACGAAATAGGAGCGGACGCTATTCATTGTCGCCACGCTCACTACTCGAACTCGGACCCTATTTGCAATCCAATTATCCTGAACGTGTCCTCCATTGCTCCCTATGTGGAGAGGTGTGTAGTACTCAATCCTCTTTCTATGACTAGGCTGATCTGAAGAATCAGATTCTCACAATTGGTGTGGCCTGTGCACATGAAGGCTGCAAATGCAAGATGCACCCATCCTGCTTCAAAAAATACGCCAAAATCCGTAAGAATGGCGCCCTCTTGTGCAAGGTCTGTGAGCAAGACTGGCCTCGAGAAATTAATAGTGATGAGTTCATCGCTATTGGAGAAAAGGCAGTGAGAAAAAATGAACAAGAACAACATATCCACTTGGGTGACACAAACGATGAAGATCAGGGTTACCGTGAAGAGGATCAAGACTCTGAGATAGACTCTCAATCTCAATCTCAAACCTCAAATGTAAAGTTCCGAAACAATTCGAAACGGACAAGGCCAGAGATTGTTGTCAAGAATGGACTAGATGAGGATACTTCCACGCAACGTCCTCGACGCAATATGAGACGGGGTTGATTGTTCTACGTATGTTAATCCTTGAAGTTCGTGGTCCCTGAATTATACCTTACACCGTCTTAATGATGGATTTGCTTGAAAACTTTCCTTTATGGTTGTAAACCGAATATATCCACAAACGGATATTACAAACAGTGGATTCGATGGACATCTCCGCATACCATTTAATCATGCGGGTTCCCCCAGAGCTCACACTTGTTAATCTAACATCTCCGAAGTCTTTGACCTTGAAGAGGTAGAAGAAACCATCTTTCCCTCATCCTTCTCACCGCTCCTTGGGTCTTCTATAAAACCAAATTGTCCACGCCCCCATACCTTACGTTTGCGACTCCGTCTCCCTTCACCAAACTCCTCATTCCATTTCCGCAACTCTGCCAGACTTCCTAGAGACTCCGAAGATGATGGTGTAATTTCCTTCAAAGCCTTCTGAAAGTGACAGAGAGATATAATCCTAGGCTGTTGAGAAGGGTCTGCAACGCTTGGTTTCGAGTTGGTCTGAACTTCAGTTTCCAGGCTCTCCGCAGCCGAAACGGTATCGGAAGGTATCTCTGATTTTGAGGACAACAAAAGGGTATCAGCGGTTGACTTGGAGTTTTTCGGTTGGCTTTCGACTTTGTTCGCGTCAACCGTTACATCAACTGAAGTTCCAGGTCTAGTTTTCGACGCATGATCTGAATTAAGAATCGGTTTCCAAGGGAGCTGAAGATTCTCTTTCACAGCATCCAGTGCAGCAGAGACACATAGATCTGAGACAGTATGTGGGCATCAATCAGTTCAATGTACATATAGACTTACGCTTCAGGTCAGACCCAGAGAAACCCTCAGTCTGTCTGGCTAATTGACGGATATCTGTGTCTGCGTCCAGCTTCTCTTCACGGAGAAGAATTTTGAGAATCTCTGGGCACACAAGCGTGGTTCACGTTAACTTTACTGACTGGGTGATAAAAAAATCAAATGATATACATACCTCCTCGTTCTAGCTCCCCCGGCAGATCAACCAACAACCGCCGCGGTAATCGTCGGAGGACGGCATCATCAAGATCAAATGGCCTATTCGTAGCACCAATAACAATCACATTATCATCTCTTGATGACTTCAGACCATCCATCTCTTGCATGAACTCGGTAATGACACCACGATGAGCAAATGCACCACCGCTCTCCCGCGTAGTCACTCGCGCGCCAAAAAGAGCATCAATTTCATCAAGGAAGATCACACATGGCGAAAGCTTGCGTGCCAGAGAGAATACTGCACGAACGAGTTTCTCCCCCTCACCTATATACTAGGCATATTTCTGAGTAAAATAAAATCATATAAGGCAGATGACACACGGACCATATCCATGACATCAGAAGGAGATACTGCTAGCATGTGACAGCCAGCTTCCTTTGCTAGAGCTCGTACGACAAGTGTTTTCCCTGTACCTGGAGGGCCGAACAACAAACAGCCTGTCATACTATGTTCCTTGAGTATTCCTTGTTTGAAAGCTTGCGGGTGCAAAATAGGTAGCGAGACAAGCGTTCGCACAGAGTCAATAGTGTGCGCAGGAAGATGAACTTGGCTAAAGGATGTTGGCATTGTCGCTTCAGAAAAACAAAGAGATAAGGAGCCTGGCGGGTAACCAATGAAAAGGGACGTACCTGGATTGACGATACATGATAACAAACGTTCTTCGTGACCATCTATGTTTACATCATTCTTGAGCCGCTCAACGACTTCGTTGACATTCTTAGGAGAGTCTTCGGCCTCCTCTTGGTCCTCCTCGCGCGCACTACACAAAAGTGAAACCTCCTTAGACCACTGCTTTCGTACGTCAAGGCTTCTCATATGGGAAGCCCAAGCATTCTCCACATAAGGCCAAGGAACGATAGTAGGCTCCAACGAATTGTTGTTTGAAACACTAGCAAGAACATTGTTGGACATTATGTTCCCAACAGCCCGATCGGCTATACGTCGCACATCCAACCATAACTCGATCTTATTCCCCCATTCTTCCCACATTGGCTTATGATTTGTCCGTGACAGATGAGGACTCCCTTCTGTAGCAGGCTCAGCAACTTCAGAAGATACCAAAGATATAGAGCCCTCCTCTACCTGCCCTCCAATGGCACCAATGCCCATTCTCATCGTCAGTTCATTGATCTCCCTTCTCCTAGCAATACGATTCGATTTCTCATGCATAGGCGAGCGCGATGTTGGGACGAGCACGGAGGAACGGAAGAACGATGACTTGTCGTGAGGGGAGCTTTTACCTGCCTGAGAAGTGGACAGCTGATGTCCGAACATTGACTGAGGAGATGCACGAATCAAAATTAAGTCCGGTTTAGACGTCTTGCCCTCCTCCTCCTCAGCATCAGGCCCCGTATAAAGAGGGGAGAACTCAGATTGTAAGCCTGCATCACTCTTTTCCCATTTTTTAAGCCTTTCTCGTAGACGCTTCTCCCTGGCCTTCTCTGCAGCCTCATCCTCACCACAATCCGCTTTTGGTAATTTCATCGATGGAAGAGAAATCTGGGTCGAAATACGACTCATTAGAACCAAACTACTTTCAGATGCTGAAGTAGGGGATAAAGGGGGTAGAAGGGATGGCGTCATTCCGAAAATAATTGTCATGGGACAAGCTACGGTAGACGATGGTTTTGAGACGGGTCCTCTCCGTCGTGCACGGACTGCAGATAAAAGAGGTGTATACCAAGTATCAGAGGAAGCAGCAAGAGTTGGAAAATCACGAATGTAGACGAGGCGTGGTTGGTCAGTTCGACCTTTCAGAGAGAGTTCATCTTTGTGCGAAGGCATATTAACCAATGCATCGAAAAATGCTTTGATTTTGCTCGTAGACGAGGACGTCCGTCTAGATGACGACGACAAGAGGCTGCGACTTGAAATATTAGATCCCATGAAAGTCAGTGTCATCTGTTGTGGAGGCATCTGTAGACCAAGGCCCTCCTCGTCATCGGAGTCATCTCTCTTGGAAAAGCGGCCATCGGAAGAAGAGAAATGCAATGGATTGCGTGTCAACTGAAATGAACTTGCGGCTTGAACATGACGGTCAGGCTCTGACATATCCAAAGTAGATGGTACAATATACCTTTGCCAAATGGGCCCCACTCTCCTGCTGCCAGGTGGACTGTATCTAACACTAACACTTCTGCCCCCGTTCTCCGGGCCAGCTCACGTACAGTCGCATCGATAATGTAGTCTCCACCCTCGATAGGGCAATAAAAACCAAGTGTAGGTTCGACAGGAGGTCCTGAAGTCGAGGCATAGGTAGCGCGATGCTGTGTTTGAGGATGGAGGGTAATATGCAAGTTGTGCAATGCCTCCTCGAGCACATCCGGAGGAGGTAACTCAGATGGATTGAGGTCAGAGTCTCCGTCAGCTGGACTCCAGAGTATGTTCAAATCCTCTGGGATCTCCACTGACTCAGTGTCCTTGGAAGCAGGCAGGGTTATTCTAGTGGACCTCCGTGTACGTGGCTTGTCTGAGTCTTCTCCTAGCGTTTCAGGCTTATCCGGGGGCTCCGTCACGGATTCAGGATTTTGCAGCGAAGGCACTACAGGTTCGGATGGTGGCGACGATAGCCAGCGCCTCCCGACACCACCATTTGAGTTTACGGAACAATAAGGACTAAGTACCAAACTCCTCGCTGAAGAAGGCCTGAAAAGAGACCGCGATCCACGCAGGATGAATGACGACGACATGCGAGTAAATCAGATTCAGCACCGTCGTCGGCAATTTACAAAAATAACATCACGTGCAACTCCCATATGTCCAATCACCAGCAAATGCATTACAGTTGAGTAATTATACGAGTATATACTGCCTCTGAAAGAATGTTCCAGGACCCCCTGCCTCATCCCTGTTTTTTGCCTGCACGTTCAGCCACACGTTCGGCCAGATCCACCCCGACAAGAATTTTTGAGGCTTTCCACAGCTGGACCATGTTGATGACATTCTTCAAAGCAAATATTGGAAAAGTCCACAGTGCCGTTAATTGTGGCCAGGTCAACGCCTGGAAATAATGGCTAGTGAAGCCAATGGGAGTCGAAACCCACTTGATCAGATACAGGGAGACGAAGAACAGCTCGTTCCCCGCGCACACAAAAAAGAGGGTGCGCTATAAAGGGTCTTCATTGATGAAACACACAACCTTGAAGTGCAGAACTCACCGAATCGTTGTAGTAATACCACAATATTCTACTAACATCACTCGTGACCAGCTTATGGTTCCGAGATCCCGTCACTAAAGAACTGTCCGGGGATAAAGTCAATCGGAATACATCTGGACCATAACAACGGACCTATACATATGCATGTAATGACTGCTGAAGTCAAGAGCAATCAAGAATTGGAAGAAGATCGCCCACTGTGGATAGGCAGACGAGAGGTAGCAGAGCAAGCAAGAGGTTGTACATCTACCAACTCATCAGCATCTCTCGCATTATAGCCTGCAGACCAAGAAGACACATACCTGTCAGTAACCATGTCCAAGACTGCACCAAACTTTGACGCTTGCCCAAGTGCCCGGGCCGCCTGGCCATCCACAGCATCTAAAAGACATGATATACCATATAGCAGAGTGCAGTATTTTGGATGATAACTCATAAAATGGAGCGAAAGCCCCGCCAATATGATACGTGTATATCCTAATACCCCAAGAATGAGTGAGACACAATTCAAGCAGAGTATTTTCTACCTATGAGGTTGGGTACGAAGAGAAAAACATTCTCTGAGTATGTTTGTGCAGTCGCGAGGTCGACAGCCTTTTTAGCATCAACTACCTCAATAGAGCCCCCCCTTCGGCGATTTCTAGATGTTGGCTCTGGCATGGCGTGGCGAGACAAGAGACGAACGGACCGGAGGAAAGACCAATTTTATACAAACACAAATCTGGCAGAATTTATATGCAAAATGATCACAAACGTCACCAATCCTATCGCGACTGCGCTTCGACCCCTTGGTCTCGCAGCAGACTGACACTGATGCAGAATTCAGCTGAGGGTACATTCTGGGGGAATTACTGTTGAGATATGACATAAAAAAGGATATAATAACTTATGACAGCTTATGCTAGAATTTATATGAATAAAATTAAATTTAGCACATCGAAGAAGAAATAACTTAAGCCTGTTGCTTGTACAAATATCAACGGTGCCGCGTCCCGAAAACCACCCCAAGCACAATGGCTAGTGCGGCCAGACAAATAAGGATGATGATGAAACATATCCATCGCATCTTACGGGCCCTCCTCGCTGCGCGTTGACTAATCAGTATGACAGTGTGGAATAAGACGGCAAGACTGAATTACCATGAACCACAGCCTCTTCTTCATGCTTCAACCTGGTACTTGGCAGTCAACGATTAAAACACATTATACATGACAAGGAACGCACCCTTTTATGACATCACCCTCGACCTCTATGGCAGTGTCTTGTATTCGATTAATGATGGGTTCATGCTGTTCGACCAACGTTCCCATCTGAAAATAAAGCATGAGAAGATCATAAGAGAAGGGTGGAGTCACATACATCGATGAACAGCTGAGCTAGCTCGACGAGGGTGTTTTCCATTTGCTTGAGATCTTGCTGCCGCTGTTGGACTTCCCGATATGCATTCCGTGATTCAGCATATCGCGTTGAGCTTGTCAGCTAGAGTAGCAGAGTAAATGAATAATTCCACGAGCCAACACCTTACACGTACTGCCTGGGAAAAGACCTGCTGGCCACCGCCCTCTACTATCATGTTGACTTCTTCGGGAGAAGCATCGGGATTGACTTGGATCACGGTAAACACAAGGTAAAGCTCTAGCTTGAATGCTGGTCATACCTACTCTGACCTGTCTCTCCGCCCGTTGTCGAATTTTTATTCGACCCTCTTGCTCGACGCGCTGATAATTTTGAATTGCTTCCAGAAATTTATTCCGTAAAAGTCCTAGCTTTATGCCTGATAAGTATTGATATTACCTTTCAGGCACACAGAAGTCACTTACCTGATTACTCCGTACCTGAATATCCATCTGTGCAGGGGAAGCCTCTAATTTCTTTATTCGATCTCTGAGTTGCAGACTGAGTGTTCGAGTCTCCTCTGTCAACTTTTCCACTCGCGCCATGTCATTTTGATCTTCACTATCCAAGGTATTCAAAGAGTGCAGGCGTAGAGTAGCGATTTGTTGTATGTTCTTGTCAAACTGCTCGATACCCTCTTGAATTGAAACAACCTGAGGCACGGCAGTAAGGAACATAAATACGTTGTACAGATGACGTTGAAATCACCTCTACTAAGAACGTATTCTCTCCATGAGCACGTCCGTTGTTTGGCTGCTCGTAGCCCAGATTGGTCATTTCGATTGCTTGGGCAGGACCAGCCTAGAGAAAGGAGACTTACTTAGTGCCGAGACGTGTGTACCAAATCACCCACCCTGAATTTTGCAAGTCTGTCTGTCATAAGGATGGATCCGTAGACAATATGGGTTCTGCAAAGTCAGTGACAGTGAGACGGGTAGAGGTGTGAGCAGAAGGAGTGGTCTCGGACTCAATATAATTATAGCAACTCGCGTGGGTTTGCTATTTCCTGATCACCTGTCTCTCTCCTTTCCATTGTCCGCAGCGCAGCAGGAAAACAAGTGCTAAATCTCACTGTACAATGTAGCGACAGCCGGCCTTATCAAATAATCATTTATTACCCGATCAACTTATCTCATCCATCGAGTCATAACAATGGATATTTTTCGGCTGAACTTTTTCTGAAGTTCTTTATCTACAGGCAACATGTGTGGTATCCTTGCCATTCATGGATTGAACAAGCCCTCTAGTGAGGACCGTGCACGGTTCATCGCCCTCTCGAAAAGGCTGAGACATCGTGGTCCCGATTGGTCTGGCTGTTATGTCGGCCAGCGCAGCATCCTCACACACGAACGTCTTGCAATAGTCGGCGTTGGTATGGTGTTTCTCTACGTTCGTGTCCCAATGATTCATCCATTCTCTCGCAATCCAGACACCGGAGCCCAGCCTCTTGTCAGTCACGACAATAAAATTATTCTCGCTGTCAATGGCGAGATCTACAATCACATTGCTCTTCGTGCATCAGTCGGTCCCGACGCCAAATTCAAGACACATTCTGACTGCGAAGTCATAATACCCCTTGTACGATTTTTTTCTGGACCAATGGAACTGACAAAACCTGATACGTTCTTCTTGTATCCAAGTATCGCAAACACGATACTGGCTTGTGCGACCTTTTAGATGGGATGTTTTCCTTTGTTCTTCTCGACGAGTCCGTGACACCCACTAGAATCATTGCCGTACGGGATCCCATTGGCATCACTACTCTTTACCAAGGATGGAACGCAAACATCCCCGGAGCTGTCTATTTTGCTTCCGAATTGAAAGCTCTCAGCGATGAATGCGACAGAGTTATTTCGTTCCCGCCAGGACATGTCTACGACAGCAAGGACAACTCCACAAAACGATACTACAATCCTACATGGTTGAACGGAGACCAGGAAATGGCTTCGATACCCACCAATCCAGTTGACCTCAAGCTTCTCCGCGAAACACTGGAAGCCGCCGTCCGCAAACGACTCATGTCGGAAGTTCCGTATGGAGTTCTTCTCAGTGGTGGTCTTGACAGCAGCTTGATCGCTGCCATCGCTGCGCGTGAGACGGACAAAGTCGCCCAAGCTCAAGCCGATTTGAGACGGAAAAGACTTCAGGAGACTATCAGTGGTCCCTCATCTCCTGCAAATAATCAGATAGATGAAGCCGGTAGGTCACGGAAATGAGCTTTTTACGTTTGTTAAGATGTCCTGACTTGATCCTTTCAGCCACGCTCACCTCTTGGCCTCAACTTCATTCCTTCTCCATTGGTCTTGAAAATTCACCTGATCTATTGGCTGCAAGAAAGGCAGCTCATTATCTAGGTACCGTGCACCATGAATACGTCTTCACGGTCCAAGAAGGTCTAGACGCGATTCCGGAGGTCATCTATCACCTCGAGACTTATGACGTCACAACCGTTCGTGCGAGTGTCCCTATGTACCTCCTCAGTCGTAAGATCAAGGCCACCGGTGTCAAAATGGTTTTGAGCGGTGAAGGAAGTGATGAGATCTTTGGGGGTTGCGTTACCATCATTTTCAATAACCACTTTTTTTCCTGACCCATTCTTGATTTTTTTAAAATAGGGTACCTATACTTCCACGCTGCCCCAGATGCACCGTCGTTTCATCAAGAGTGTGTAAGACGTGTAAAGAACCTTCATACGGCCGATTGTCTCAGGGCGAACAAGTACGTCACACTTGTTTTTTGACGTTTCGTTGACGTGTTCAAAAAAAAAAAACACTCTCAGGTCGACTATGGCATGGGGTCTCGAAGCGCGTGTACCGTTCCTCGACAAGAACTTTCTAAATGTCGCTATGAATGTTGATCCAAAATACAAGATGTTCAACAAAGGTTCGACACAAGAAATCGACCAAGACGGCTGCCCTCGCATGGAAAAGGTAGTTCACTTTTTTTCAACAACGTATGGTGAAGCTGACGTTCCGCCAAAAGTATATCATTCGTAAAGCTTTTGACGTTGCTCCGGAGAGTGGGAAAGTGGGTGTATTCTGACTGATCCATCGATTCTGTTTTCAAAACTCAATGCTTCACGCACCTACATAACAATAACAGCCTTACCTCCCGCGTTCCATCTTATGGAGACAAAAAGAACAATTCTCCGACGGTGTCGGTTATTCTTGGATCGATGGGTAAAACCTTCCTTTTTTTTTTTCTTCTTTTTTTCAATCAACTACCTAGCATGAAAGAACACGCCAACAACACCATCTCGGACGAGGCATTCGCCAAGCGCCACGAACATTGGTCATTAGACACGCCTGATACAAAAGAGGCTTATCTTATTCGTGAAATATTCCATGGTAAGGATAACATAAAAAACCAACCCCCTATTCCAGAATTCCTCTGACTTGCACCTTTTTGGGATATAGACCTTTTCCCTTCAAAAACGGCCGCTCAGACTGCAGTTCGGTAAATTGTCTCCCCTCTTTTTTTTTTATTCAACTCATCACACCGTCTTCCAACTTTTCGAATGTCTATAGCTGGATACCTCGTGGTGATTGGGGCTGTTCTTCAGATCCTAGCGGTCGTAGTGTCAGTATCCACAATGCAGCGTACGGCGTAGATGAATAAGCAAAAAAACCAACATTTCATCATGTTCTATATCTATTTAAATGAACGGAACGTCAGCTCATTAACTGTTCAAAGACAGCAAATCTATTATCTATATACCAAAATTTATACTGCAAACGTATTCGTACGTCAGTGAGTTTTTGAACAATGATACTCTCTCTCCAGATTAAAGGAACGGATATGGCAAAGAAATAATCAAGATCTTTCCAAAAGGCAAGTGGTATAAACTTGGGACACCAAAAAAAAAAACAGCATGACACTCATAATATATCAGACAATGATGGGCGTAGGTGGCATGCATGCATGTTATGATTCGAAAAGCAATTGGTATACGAGCATAATAATGCAGGGAATAAAATAGTAGGAACAAAAAGGGAGCGGAGGAGGTCAATCACTGAGCGAAGGATCATTCGCCAACACTTTCTGGTACAATCCCAATCCAACTCCTGAATCCTCCGAAGGAACAGATGACAAGAGCTTCTGCGGAACAGCAGCAGGAGTCACCGTCGCCTTGGTCGACGTACTCACCAGCGAAGCATTCCGTTTCCTCTGTCCATTAACTTGGCTCGTCACAGAAGTCGCTGGTTTCGTGCTGGAATCCCACGCCGAGCGCGTGATCGTCGCTTTGGCGTAATTCGGAGTCTCTTCGACAGTCATAGGCACCGCAAGACGGCGGTTAACAGGTGTATTCACCGTTCTGCGACTAGCAGGTCGATAATAATCCGCTGAAATCAGGCGCGTCCCAAATTTGGCATTGGCAGACGATTCTCGGCCATAAGACGCCAGAGGAGTTGATCTTCTCGTTGATGCACCAAGTCTGCCCTTGACGACGGGCTTTTGTACGGTAATTTTGTCGGCACCCCAGTAAGAGAAACTCATTTTGCTTTTTTTATCAGAATCATCAGAATCATTGTCGTCTTCATCATCGTCTGGAAGGGGGATAATACGAGGTTGTTGGTTGACAGATTGGTGTCGAGAGCGGACGACACTTGAGATGAAGTCAGTGGCGGTCAAATGGAGGGTTTGACGAGCACACTTACTCTTCCATAGACACAACGCCTTCTCTTGGTTGCATAACATCACCGATGGTCCACGTTTCAATCTACAATACACTTGTCAATGGAAACGGAATGATCATCCACAAACGGACTGACCTTGATGAATTTATACAGGTTTCTCGGCTTGGTGTACGAGTTTCTTCTACGGGTCGTGGCATATTTGGACTTGCTTCCCATATCCGGTAACGAGTTGACTCGATTTGTGGCCGTATGAGCAATTGGTACAGAGGTGATTCCTGTCCTCTGGCACTGCAATACCACATCATTGAATACTACATACCACAAATCCTTCTTCCCTCCAATCCCGCCGCTGCCCAAAACATCACTCAGTCGTTTAAAGGACGACTTGCCCCTGACGCCTTTAGCATTCATCACCGGTGGAGGTGACATTGACGGAGCAGGTTTCAATGAGCCAGCCATTGGACCACCGACATTGCAGGATCTCTCCTCCACCAGTATTCTTGAGGGCTTTGGCAAGGCCAACTGTCGAACCTTGTCGAGGCCCTCGATTCGCGCGAACACGTCGCGCGTTTTGTCTCGTTCTTCTTTCTGGATCTTTTCATCCTCGATGCTTCTCACGATGTTCTCCACTTCTGCGACCATGAGCAACGTACTTTCGTACTCGTAGGTGCTAGGGTCTGTGTGATAAAGCAGGTTCTGGAAAAGGAGAGGGTACTTGAGAAGTCGCTGGAAAGGTTTTGAAAGAGTGATGGCCAGTCCGGTTTCGCCCTTTTCAGCTGCCGATTCCTCGAGGTTCTGTAGAACCTTGCAGACCTTCTGCCAGTCGCCTGCATCCTGTTTCTTGGGCTTTTTTGCAGTTGCATTAGATAGTGCCGCATCAACGTACTCTAGGGCCCTTTCGAGATGCAATACATAGGTGGCATAACCGTGGAAGATGTCCGACTAGATGAAGATGAGATGATGCAAAGATAGGGGAGAGAAAGCTCACATTCGATACAAAGACATCTGCTAGGGACCTGACGAGGGGATACTGGTCATCGTAACGTCGTTTGAGGGCCTCGGAGAGTCTCCTGTGACCGTCAAAAACGCCGCCATCGATGACTTGGAGGCATGCTCGGAGGTCCTCGGGTAGTTGACGGGGTGGGATAGCAGAATCTCCAAGAAGACTGGTGGGGGTGGTTTGAGTTTTTCTGAGTCTGCCAAGAACACCTGATTTGTGGGTCGCTGTTTCGGAGAGCTTGGCTTCGACGATGGTTGACTGCTTGCCGAGTGATTGAGTGGAAGCGGCAGCTTGGTTTCTGGGGTGGGGCAAGGACTGATGGGATCGGGAGGGGAAAGGGACGGTGGTGCCGACACGGTTGGATGTCCGGGTGGGTGTGGAGCGATAAGGGGAGTGGGGATGGCTGTGATTTGAGGCCTGGCGGGAGACGGCAGAGGGTTTGGACAAGTAGGGCCTGGCAGGATCGTCGTCGTCGTCGGAGTCGTCGATGTTTTTGCGGGTTGAGGAAGATGCGGAGGGATGGCCGAGGGATGGGGTTGGGGACATGAAACGGGCGGCGATGGGGGGTAGATCGTCCAGTGATTCTGCGGGGGCAGCGGGGGAATCATTGCGATAGTAGTCGTAGTCTGCGCCCAGGGGTGGACTGGAAGGGAAGGGGAGGGGTGGAGAGGTGGAGAAGGGATGGAGAAGAGGATCGATAAAGGTTTCCTTCATCTTTGAGAGTTCCTGGACGTAGCTGGGAGACATGAGGGGAGAGGGTGGAGCGGGGGAGAGGACATACCGTTCCTCGCTGGAGATGATCTCGAACAAGACTTCCTGGCGGGTGCGCTCGCGGGAGCCGATGTTGGAGACGAGGTCGTCCTCGGTGAGCTCGCTCCAGGAGGCGGCGGCGAGGATGCGACTGCCGCTTGTCTGGGCGGACATGGTGGAGTAGGGGGTGGTGGAGCGGATCGACGGGGCGGAGGGGACGTCTCTGTGGATGCATGGCGAGGCGGGGCGGTCGGGCTTGCAGGAGGACGGGCCGGGGGGCGGAGAGCGGGGGGGCTCGGCGTGGAAGCGGGCGACAGAGGTCTTGGCGGGGGCAGGCTCCGGCGGCGGCGGGAGCTCGCGGTCGAGGATGGCGGCTACCGGAGTCTGGGGCGGCGAGACAAAGGCAACCTTTCTGTGGGTGTCCGGGGGCTGGGCTGGGCTGCGGTGCTTGGACTCTCTGTCCTTTCCGAGCTGGAAGCGGGTCAGAAACGCCCTCATGGTGGGCAGACCCAAGAACTCCCAAACACTTCCAAATACCAGCCACACATCAAAAGTATCACATAATTAAAATAATACATCATGTCCGTCCCTCTCTCCCTAGATGCCCTCCTCCAGAAACAGCGCGAGGAGAGGGACGCCGCTGCAAAGCCCAGGTTCCTCACAAAAGAGCAGCGCGCTGAAATCGCTGTTGCCAAACGCGCCCTCGAAATCAAACACCAAACGGAAAAGCAGGACGCCGCCAGGCGAGACAGAGAGGCCCTGGAGCGCCAAGCAGACGACCTCGCTGCCAGGGACAAACCCCCTCCTCTTCGCTGTAAGCACTCTTCTCCATCCTTGCTTCTCTCCAACACAATGGTCAGACGACGACAGGCACCCTCCCTCCCGCGACAGAGATCGCTACTCCAGGCGAGAGCGCGACAGTCGAGGCAGGCCTGCTCCACCCCCACCCCCCTCAGACGACCTTCGGCGTGTCGCCCTCAACAAGAGCGTACCCACCGGTCCGCGCGCCGACAGATCCAAATCCGCTATCCCAAATGCTCCAAACGACCACTCTTCCATGCCGCCCCCCCGTCTGCGTACCAATGCCTCCCCAGAACCCTTTGTGCCCCCCATGTCCGAGCAAGACTTGACCGCAATCCGCTCTCGCTATCTAGGCGCTGACAAAAAGAAGCGCAAAATTAGAAAGATGAATGACAGAAAATTCGTCTTTGACTGGGACGCCCAGGACGACACCTTTGCTGAAGACTCACCCGTTGCCGTCGGGAGCAATAGACAGGGCGCCCAAATCATGTTCGGTAGGGGCCATCTCGCTGGCATGGATGATAGCAGTGCGTCCGCCGTAAGAAGGCCCACCGGAGAGGATAGTCATCATCTAGCCGATGCAATCGAAAGACGAAAGGCCGCCAAATCCGGTATCGACGAAAGACACTGGACAGAGAAGCCCCTCGGTGAAATGAAGGAGCGCGATTGGCGTATATTCAGGGAAGACTTTAGTATCTCTGCCCGAGGTATATCTTGCTCTGCTACCACCTATTTCAACTTACTCTTGCAACAGGTGGCAACATCCCCCATCCCCTGCGGTCATGGACAGAGTCTGAAATCCCTCATACCATCCTCGAATGCATTGAACAGATTGGCTACAAAGAACCCTCTCCTATCCAACGACAAGCTATTCCCATCGGTCTTCAGAACCGTGACATCATCGGCATTGCTGAGACAGGTACCATTCATCTCATATTACCGGGTGCTCATACGATACTACCACAGGTTCCGGCAAAACGGCTGCCTTCGTCATACCTATGCTATCATTTATTGCCAAGTTACCATTATTTACAGATGACAACCGTCATCTCGGACCTTATTCCCTGGTCCTGGCGCCCACCCGTGAATTGGCTCAACAAATAGAAACAGAGGCGCGCAAATTTGCAAGCCCACTGGGCTACAAATGCGTCTCAATCGTCGGAGGTGTAAGTCGGCATTTATTTTGAATTCTATATCCGATGGCTCAAAAACGTGACAGCGGTCTGTTGAAGAACAACAATTCAATTTACGAGAGGGCGCTGAAATCGTCATTGCAACGCCCGGTCGTCTCAAGGACGTCATTGAACGTCATGTGTTGGTTCTCTCACAATGTCGATACGTGGTGATGGATGAAGCCGATCGAATGGTTAACCTTGGTTTTGAAGCGGACTTGACGTTTATACTGGATGCCCTACCGACCGAGACGATGCAAGGTGAGGATCCCGGCGAGCAGATGGATGTCGATGGTGAAACCATGGTAAAAAAGGGTCGAACGCGGGTAACCACATTATTTTCGGCCACTATGCCACCAGCTGTTGAACGCCTGGCAAGGAAGTACCTCAAAAAGCCAGCTGTGATCACAATTGGTGAAGCGGGTCGTGCCGTCGACACTGTTGAACAAAGGGTCGAGTTTGTCAACGGAGATGAAAAGAAAAAGTGCGCTGCTCATGACTCACAGACGGGAGTTTGACTGACCAATTAATAGGATACGGCTGCTAGAGATTCTTAACAGTAATGAATACAGCCCGCCTATCATCGTCTTTGTGAATCAGAAGAAGACTGCTGACATGGTTGCCAAGGATTTATCTCGAGCTGGAGTGCGTTCTCCTCTGAGTTTCATATATGCGTTGCTGATTCATCCAAGTGGAACACTGCTACATTGCATTCAGGCAAGAACCAAGAACAGAGAGAAATATCGCTCCAGTCACTGCGTAATGGGGAATCCGACATTCTCGTTGCCACTGACTTGGCTGGGCGCGGTATCGATGTGCAAGATGTCAGCTTGGTGATCAATTTCCAGATGGCTAATACGATTGAAGCCTATGTTCATCGTATTGGTGTGTATTGCATTGATGGGATATCGTGTGGCGGTTTCTGACTCTCATCTTCCCTTGCTCCTTTTGTCTAGGTCGGACTGGCCGAGCTGGAAAGATGGGGGTAGCTATCACCTTTTTGACGAATGACGACGATGAAGTCATGTATGTTGGAACTATAAATTACCATAAAATACCCCCTTGCTGACTATTTTTTTAAAACCACCAGGTACGATCTCAAACAAGGTTCATTCTTGCTCCTGAAAGCCGAATGAGTTTAACTGATCTTTATTTTACCTTTGTGAACAGAGATTGCCAAGAGTCCGGCATCAAAACTGTCTGTCGAGCTTGCAAAGCACGAAGCAGCACAGCATAAGGTTTCACGAGAGATGAAGAGGAAGCGGGATGGTGAAGAGCAGGAATAGAATAGTTATTTAGAAGCTTTCTCTGATATATGATGCCTCTTGTTTTTTTGCGGCTCGTATGTACGGCAGAACTGGAAATGAAAGTCCGTTTTTTTACTGTGGTTCGCCCGACTGGTTCGATTGTTGCCGATTTATTGCCGAGTTGCCCCTCTCGGATATCCATTAAGCAAGATCGGTCCGAGAGATTCTTTTTGTGGGTGTGGGTGTAGTGAGCTAAGCGGGAATTCAGACATGGACAGCAACAGTCAAGAAGACATGGAACAGGTTTATATTTGGCTGTATATTCACACTGATGACGACAACTACTACTACCTTTTTTTTTCTATTTTTTTTTCCATCGGTTTCTGTTCCGAAGGGAGTTTGTATCTGATGAAATTTCATGGCAGCCAACGAACAGCAGTATTTGACCGTATCATAGCACCAATGCACGTTTGCAAAAAAAAAAAAAAAAATGAAAATGAAAAGAATGTCTTGGGTGATCACATCATTCATCTCTTGGCCAACGAACAAGTTGGTTGGATGACAACAACAACATTACATTAACTTGGGGATCAGAAATCGCTGCCAAGTCGATACACGAGGTAATAAGGGAAAAAAAAGCTTTGTGAAGAAGAAGAAGAATTCATCCTGTATCCACAATAACTCCTTTCCCTCCTTGGCTGCTCCTGTCGAATGCGAGTCGGAAGAAGTGAGTTGTTATAGTTAAGCGATCAGGTTCGTGGGGAGCCAAGAAAGAAGAATGGAAGTATGAAAGACGGGACACGGAAGGGTTTTACCAATGATCACGTTGCCTTTTCCTTCTTTCATTTTGTAGAAACTTTGTATGTGTGACTGATCACGTGTTCCTATGGACCACGTTCAATCAATCGAATTGGCTCGTGGAAAAAAAAGGGGGAGGGGTTCCCTCGGACTAGAGAATGGATCCGGATCAGCTTGTCTCTCCAAAGCCGAGTCCGATTTCCGAAAAAAGGCGTAATACAGCCCAGGTAAGAACTCCGTTCCTTTCTCTCGTTAGCTAATAGGCACGACATCTTGCGTTTACTAATCCTAATAAGGACCTTGATTTTAATGATGCCATTGTTAATGATATCTCAAATTGACACAACTGCGCTTGAGGAAGGGGTGTGTGTGCTGCTACTGCGGGCTGTTTGCTTTTTTTATCGTTATTAATTTCATTTAATGCTAACGTCGATCGGATTGACAGGGTTCCCACATCTATTAGGTTCTGGATGAAGACTTGACCGTTGCTATCTCTCTCTCTCTCGGGGGCAGAGAAGGAGGAGAAGAAGAAGGGATCTTTTTTTTCTCCCACCGCTTAACAATTTATCCGAGGCACAGAATATAAAAACTGCGGATGTGTAAGTGTGTGTGTGTCTATTCTCATAGATTTTTTCACAGAATCA